>Ga0318559_10000471_pt1 | contig 9723 bp, 10 predicted proteins | sample GRESIP065b5f21_FD_203664 | JGI IMG/M metagenome (GOLD analysis project Ga0318559, IMG submission 203664) | Tropical soil microbial communities from Luquillo Experimental Forest, Puerto Rico - GRE.SIPMG.065b5f21 | ecosystem: Environmental > Terrestrial > Soil > Tropical forest > Bulk soil... | reverse complement strand
GGTGGTGGAAGTCGGTGCGGGTGCGTTCCAGGTCCGCTGCGATAGCGGCGCGATCGATCATCGGTCCAGCTCCGATGCGGCGACAAGTCCGGCGCGGTCACGCTGCGTCGGCTCGGCGGAGCAGGTAACACCAGAGTTCGAAGCGCTCGTCGGCGCCTCGGGCAGCCGGTGTCTCGATTGAGCTGCGCTGGGCTTTCACGAGTTCCCAACCGCTCCTGATGAAGCGAGACCGGATCTCCTCGACGGTTACTCCAGCGTGCAGGGGGGCGGCCTTGGGCGGCCGGCGGAAGCCGTAAAGCAGCAACCTAGCCCCCGGTGCGGCGGCGTCGGTGACGCCCTGGACGTAGGCGGTTCGCCGGTCTTCGGGCAGGGTGTGGAAGCACCCGAAGTCCAGCAGCAACATGAAGCCGCTGCCAACACCGAGCTGGCCCAATCGAGTCACGTCCCCGTGGATGAAGCGCGCGGTGACACCGGCAGCGGCGGCGTTGCGCTGCGCGATACTCAGTGCCTTTGGCGTCGCGTCGACGGCGGTGACATCCCAGCCGTGGGTGGCGAGATAGATGGTGTCGGTGCCGGTGCCGCACCCAAGATCGAGGGCACGCCCGGGTGGCAGTGGCGAAGGACCGTCCACCATCGTGATCAGATCTGCCGGCGGTGTGCCCCGCTGCCAGACGTTCAGCCCTAGCCGGTACAGGAGCCGGTAGACCACCTGATACCACCGCAGGCGGTCGTGTGTGCGGCGACACCAGAGCGGCATGCCTGCTCGCCCACTGCTGATTCGGATGATCGACCGTGGTTTGTTAACGGCGTCCATGACACACTCCCTTGGCACGGCATGAGATGAGATGTCTCGTCTACTATAGCGTCATGCCTGTGGAGAAGTCACGGGAGAAGGTGCTGGCCGCGGCCAGGCGCGCGTGCTCGGGTGGGCGGCAGCCCACCATGGAGCAGTTCGCCGCTGCGGCGGGTGTCGGCGTGCGCACCCTGTATCGGCTTTTCGGGAGCCGTCAGGAACTGCTGCGCGAAGCCGGCCACACACCTCCGCAGGGGCCGCGTGAGCGCATCCTCGCCGCCGCGCTCGACCAAGTTGGCCGCCACGGTTTGGCGGCGTTGTCCATGGACGAGCTGGCCGTATCCGCCGGGGTGTCCCGCGCCACGTTGTATCGATTGTTCCCCGGCAAGTCCGCGCTGTTCGGCGAGCTAGTGAGGGCGTTCTCCCCGTGGGAGCCAGTGGCCGACGTTCTCGATGCCATGCCCGACGGGCATCCGGACGATGTGATGCCGGCGGTGGCGCACGCAATCGCCGATGCCATGCAGGGCCGTGTTGGGTTGTTGCTGCGCATGGTGTTCGAACTGCTCCAGGGCGATCCGGACACCACTGACGGGATGCGTCACAGCATGGCGCGCGGGCTGCCAGACTTGGTGCGTTACCTGACCGACCAAATGAACGCCGGTCGGCTGCGGCGAATGCATCCCGTGCTGGCCTTCCAAATGCTCGCTGGGCCAATTGTTGTTCATCTGCTGACCCGGCCACTGGCCGAGGCCCTGATCGGCTTCGACACACCCCAGGCCGAACTCATTGACGAGATCACGCAGGCTTGGCTACGGGCCATGACGGCAGGCGAAAAGACCAATGGCGTGGCGTGATTGAGTTCTCTTCACGCACTCGATCCAAACTGCTGGTAGTCCACGATCTGCGCGAACCTCTACCTTTAGAAGACGCAGCAGCCGACGTGGTTTTCGCGCACATGGCGCTGTGTATGGCCTTATCAACCAAGGAAATCCATGCCGTCGCTGATGAGGTTCGCCGCGTGCTGCGGCCAGGCGGCGTATTCATCTACACCGTTCGGCACACCGGCGACGCCCACTACGGACCGGTGACCCGCACAGTAACGACGTGTTCGAGCACAGTGGTTTCGCCGTGCACTTCTTTTCGCGACAACTCGTCGATGCTTTGGCCCACGGCTGGATACTCAATGACGTGCACGCTTTCGAGGAGGGCGATCTGCCTCGGCGGCCATGGCAAGTCACCACGACCAAACCCGCCTCAGAAAGGCGGAACAACCAGGTCAGCCCCATCGTCAGGGCGACGCGGTCCTAGACCCCTCCTGGGTAGCACCACGTTGCGCCGACCGCAATGAAAGCGGCGGGGATCAGCGGGGCCCCAGCGATGAGAAGCGTTGTGGCGGTCAGCAACATGCGGCTTCTCCATTGATTTCGGGCGGTGGACGGCGTAGCCAGACGTTCGGCCCGGGCCAGCGCGTCGGTTCCGGTGGCCGCAGCGGCGCCCTGCGGCACCCGCGCATCCAGGGATAACGCCAGCAGCGCGTCTAGCAGTGTCTGCGAGCCGTGGCTCCGTGCGGCAGCGTCATCGGCGACCATCTCTAGCAGCCGCGGGATCACTCGCGCGCCTGTGCTGAACAGGGCCACCCCGGGAATCGCTACCGCCAATGCGCGCGCGAAGGCCAGAACGTGGTGGTGGCGCCCGGCCAAATGGGCTCGCTCGTGCGCGAGCACCGCTTGCAGATGGCGATCGGTGAGCGCGTCGAGCGCCGCGCTGGTCATGACGATGGTGTCCGGGCGCCCGGCCACGCAGTAGGCGGCCCGTTCGGGAGCATCCACCACGACAGCGTCCACTCCATCGATTCGTCGGCCGATCACGCGGGCTCTCTCCGCGTGCCCGCGACTATGTGCGAGTGCCCGCGACAGCGACCTGGCCAACCGCCATCCCAGCAGGCTCAGTGCGGTGGCCGCGCCTGCAGCCAGGGCGACCAGCCCGGCCTGCAGTACCGGCCCGTAATCGCCGTTGAAGATCTGTCGCAGCGCCGCGAAACACGCGGTGGCGAGTCGGCCCGGCTGGTTCCAATCGCGCGCGAGCGACGCGATGAGGAACGCCGTCGCGGCCACCCACGACGCGACAACGCTGACCATCGCCGCGAGCCAGGCGACCACCCCTAAGCGCGGCGCTGTGCCCGTCCGCGTCAAGCGCAGCAGCACCCACGGTGAGAGCGTCGCGACCGCGAAGCTGTACAGCAGCAGGCAGACCGCAACGCTCATCGCGCCGTCGGTCCGTTGTCGAAGCGCAGCAGGCGCAGGGAATTGGCGACCACGCTGATCGAGGAGAATCCCATCGCCGCGCCCGCGATGATCGGGTTGAGCAGGCCGGCCGCGGCCAGCGGGATCGCCAGGACGTTGTAGCCAAACGCCCAGCCCAGGTTCTGCACGATGGTGCGAAAGATGCGGCGCGACAACTCGATCGAGGTGGGAACGCCCCCCAGGTCGGCCTGCATCAGGGTCAGGTCGCTGGACTCGATGGCGACATCGGTGCCGGTGCCGATCGCGATGCCCAGGTCCGCTTGCACGAGGGCGGGCGCGTCGTTGACGCCGTCTCCGACCATGGCCACTACCTCACCAGCGGCTTGCAGGGCGGCCACCTCTGCCTGCTTATCGGCCGGTAGCACCTCCGCCAGCACCCGCTCGATGCCCAGGCTTCCGGCGACCGCTGCGGCGGTGCGGGCGTTGTCGCCAGTGATCATCGCTACCCGAAGGCCCATTCGGTGCAACCGCGCGACAACGCCGGCCGCTTCGGGCTTGACGGTGTCGGCCACCGCGAGCAGGCCACGCATCCATCCAGTCCAGCCCACAAACACCACGGTGTTGCCAAGCTCCTCCAGCCGCTGCGCCTCGCCGATCAGGTCGGCGGGCATCGTCCATCCCGCGTCGACAAACAACGTGCGCCGACCCACCATGACGGTCTGGTTGTCGATGGTGGCACGCACACCGTGGCCCGGCAGGGCCGCAAAGTCGCGCACGGGCCTCACTGCGCCGAATTGGGCTCGCGCTGCCGCAGCGATCGCCATTCCGATCGGGTGCTCGCTGTCGGCTTCTGCGACGCCGGCCCCGCGTAAGACGTCATCGGGGTTGGTGCCCGCCGTGGCGAGCACCTCGGTCACCGACATCTCGCCGCGCGTGAGCGTGCCGGTCTTGTCGAAGAGCACCGTGCTGATGGCACGGGTGCGTTCGAGGACTTCAATTCCTTTGATCAGGATGCCCATCCGTGCGCCGCGGCCGGTGCCGACCATGAGTGCGACCGGGGTAGCCAACCCCAGCGCGCATGGGCACGCCACGATCAATACCGCGACCGCGGCGATCAGCCCGGCCACCGGTTCCTGCCCGAGCACCCACCAGCCCAAGAAGGTCAGCGCCGCAAGGCCAATCACGGCCGGGACGAACACCGCCGAAATCCGGTCAGCCAGTCGCTGTGCGTGGCCCCGCCCGGCCTGCGCCGCCGAGACGAGCGAGACGATCTGAGCGAGCGCGCTGGCCGACCCGACGGCGGTCGCCGCGATGGTGAGCACGCCGCTGGTGTTCACCGTGGCCCCGGTCACCTGGGATCCCGGAGTCTTGTCCACCGGCACTGACTCTCCGGTCAGCATCGACTCGTCCACGGCGCTGGCCCCGTCAATCACCTCGCCATCGGTGGGCACCTTTTCGCCCGGCCGCACCCGCATCAGGTCACCGACGCGCACCTGCTCGACTGGGATCATCACCTCGGCACCGTCGCGCAGCACCCGAGCTTGCTTGGCCCCCAGCTCCAGGAGCGCGCGAATCGCGTTGCCGGCCCGCCGTTTTGCCCGCGCCTCGAAGTAGCGGCCCAGCACTAGAAAAGCGATGATCAGCGCGGCGCTTTCGAAATACGTGTCGCCGCTGAAGAACAGCAGCCGCGCGGTGGAAAAGGTATACGCCGCCAGGGTGCCCATCGCGATCAGGGTGTCCATATTGGCCGCGCGGTGGCGGGCCTGGCGTGCGGCCTCACGCAGAAATGGCCAGCCGACGTAGAACTGCACCGGCGTGGTGAGGACGAATTCGACCCAGTGCACCCACGGTTGCGCGCGCAGCGTCCCGGAGAACATCGCCAAGTAGCCCACCGCCAGCGCCAGTGGCCAACCCACGATCACCCGATGCAGCCACGCCCGTTCGGCCGCGGCCTCTTTGGTGGCGGCGAGTGGTGTGACCACCTCCGCTGGTGTCAGCCGGTAGCCAATCTGCTCGACGGCGGCGCGCAGCGCGGCGGGATCGGCGGGCTGGCCGGCGAGCACCACACGGGCGCCCGACGTGGCGTAGTTGACATGCGCGGATTCGACGCCTGGCTGTCTGCGCAGGATCCGTTGAACACGGGTTGCGCACGACCCGCAGGTCATCCCGTCGACCGTGAAGTCAAAGCTCGCGGGTGAGGTCGTGGTTTGTGTCACAGCGTCAGCCATCCGCGCCGACCGCGTAACCCTGGCCCTCGATCGCGGCGATCAGAGCATCGCGACCGATCAGGGCCTCATCGAAGTCCACGCTGACCCGCTTGGCGGCTATGTCGACAACGGCCGCGTGAACACCATCAAGCGGGTTGAGCGCGCCCTCGATGGCGCTCTTGCAAGCCGCGCACGAGATCTCGGGTACCGTCACGACAGCCTTGCTCACCGCGAGCACCTCCGATCCCATGACACCAACCCAGTGTTACCCTTCCAGTGCACTGGAAGGTCAAGGAGGGTCGCATGAAGATCGGCGAGCTGGCGAAACTCACTAACACCAGCACCAAGACCATCCGCTTCTACGAGGACTCGGGTCTGCTACCCCCGCCCGCGCGAAGTGCGTCCGGATATCGCGATTACGGGCCCCCGATCGTGGATCGGCTGCGATTCATCCATCGTGGCCAAGCGGCCGGGCTGACCCTGCAGAAGGTTCGCCAAATCCTCGCGATCCACGATCGCGGCGAGGCGCCGTGCGGGCACGTTCGACAGGTTCTGAACAGCCGCCTCGACCAAGTCCGCGCGCAGATCGCCGAACTCGTGGCCCTCGAAGGCCACTTGCAGAGCCTTCTCGACCGCGCGTCGCGGGGCGCGCCCACCGAACATGACCAATCCACGGTCTGCTGGATCCTGGAAAACGACCTGGATGCGCCGGCAGCTGCCGAGCGTGGCTAAGGCCGAGGCGTGCTCGGGGCCGGGGGAGTCGTCGATGCCGATGACGGCGATTGACCGGGCCCCATCGGCCCCATGCCACCGGGGCCCATCATGCTTCCCATTCCGCCGCCGGAGCCGCCCATCTCGCACCGCATCACCTGCGGTCCTCTGTGCTGCTCCGATTCTGAGCCTAAGAAAAATCCCGAGAAAAAGATCACCGCGACGACGAAGACAACGCCAGCGACGATGCCTACCACCGCCGCGGCTTGACTGAGGCGGCTGGGACGTTCCCGGCCCGCCGTTCCGGTGGTGGATTCGCTTGAGGCTTCGGGTGTTTCGGTCATGTGTACCTCCGGGTTCCCTGAATTACATTACGAGGCTTTGGGAAAGCCATTTCGCCCTTGACGGTCGGCGGCCAGCTCGTCGAAAATCTCGTGGATAGTCGTGGACTGCGTCACGGCCAATCCTTCCTGTCTGGTCACCGGCGCTGTGGTAGGCGCCCCAATCGATCAGGCCGCCAACGACGATGTACTATCTACGTACACACATAGTAGATGATTCAACGAGAAAGCGCATACGCCCTCACTGCACCGTGACCGCGACATCTGACCACACGCCGGCCTCCGCGCCACTCGAGGAGGGGATCAGCATGTCCGATCGCCGCGCAAAAACAACGGCGCCATGACCAGGCTGCTGCGCCGCTTGGCGCTGGGTACGGTTGCGGCCGCCGTACTTGCGATGGCGGGTGCGGGCGCGGGCACCGCATCGGCGCATCCGACCTTGCTGGTTACCGATCCCGCCGGACAAAGCGCGGTCGACACATCCCCCGCATTGATCACTCTGGTGTTCAACGAATCGGTGACCTTCGGTGGAGGCGCGATCGTGCTGCTGGACGCCTTAGGGCGGCCGGTGCCAGTGGACGCAGCCAGCAGCCAGCGCGGCGGCAGGGCGGTGACAACACGCCCGCAGCATCCACTTCCGCCCGGCACCTACTCGGTGCGATGGCGAGTGACCGGCAGCGACGGTGATGAGGTTGAACAGGAATTCCGCTTCGCTGTGGGGACCTCCCTAACTGGGGGCACGGCCACCGGCGGGAATACCGCGCCGGCGTGGGGCACGTCGGCGTTGCGGTGGCTGCTGCTAGCCGGGCTGGCGGAGGCGATCGGCGCACTGATTGCTCAGCGCGCCACTGTTACCGCCCGCGAGGAGCAACCCGCGCTGCCCGCGCTGCGCTCGTGGGCGCCGGCCGGCATGGCCCTGGCGCTCGCGGCAGTGGTGGGCCTTTTGATCCAGCGCGCAGTCCACGCGGGCAGCCTGGCTGCCGCGTGGCAGGGCCGCGCCGGAATCGTTCTGCTCGTGCAAGGGATCGGACTCCTGGCCGCCACCGCCACCATCAGATTTGGCCGCTGGGCACTGCCGCCGCTAGTGGTTGTCGTGGCCGCCGAGGGCATCCGCTCACACGCCGGGATAAGTCATGGGGCGTGGGGGGCGGCGCTGACGGGCATTCATCTGGCCGCTGTCACGGTGTGGGTGGGTGCGTTGGTGCACACCACCCGCGCCGTCGTTGCCTGGCGACGCGCGGGTGCGGCGGTGCGCTGGGTTCTTACGCGTTATATGCGGCTCGCGCTGTGGACCTATCTGCTGGTCGTCACCGCCGGGGTTCTCACCGCGGTGACGCTTGTACCGCTGTCGCAGCTGTTCTCGACGACCTACGGGCGGGTGCTGCTGGTCAAAGTGGGGCTCGTGGTCGCCGCGTCGCTGGCGGCGCTGACGGGCCGGCTTGTCCAACGTGATGCTCGACGAATCCCGTTGCTAGGCAACGTTATGCGCGTCGAAGCGGGACTGTTGGCCGTCGTGCTCGGCGTCACCGCGGTATTGATCTCCACTCCGCCGCCCAGCGGCTCGGCACAGACCGGGACGCCTGCGCCGCAACCGCGGGGTCTGGTGTTGCCGCTCGGGACGCTGGTCGGGCAGATCGGCGTGAGCGTCAATGCCAGCGACGGCCTGCTCGTCGTGCGACTGTCCGCGCCCCGGCGCGGCGACTACTACACCCCCCAACCCGACCAGGCCTACGACCTGTCAGCGTCCCTGGACGACCGGCCGCTTCGCTTGAACGGCTGTGGCACCGGCTGCTACTGGGCGCCAGCGACCTGGCGGCCCGGCGACAACCCGCTGCTGCTGCGGGCCACGGCACCGGGCTGGGCCGGTGGGACCACGGGGATGTTGGTGTCCTGGCCGCCCCGACCGGCCGCGGCCGAACTGGCCGCTGCGGTCTCGGCGACCCGCAAAGCTGGGCAGCTGACGGTCTATGAGGCTGTCACCAGCGACACCCGTCGCCCGGGCCCGGAGCCCACCCGCCTTGACATGGGCGCAAACTTCTTCGTGTCACAGGAGCCCTATTCGGACGGCACCGCCCCGATCGCGGTGCTCACCTCATTGGAGGGCCAACCCACAAACCTGCTCCTGGGCTACCCGGCCGCGTCCGTTACCGTGCAACTCACACTCGACGAGCAGGGCCGCGTCGCCGTGGAAACCCTCACCGACCCAACGCATTTGGTCACCCGACGACTGGCATACCCGCAGGGAGAGTGAGACGTTGACGAAACATTCTCGCGCGATTCGGGTAGCGGCCTTAGGCTTGGCGTCAGCGAAGTGAATGGCCAGGTGGGCAACGGCGAGGTGCGTGGGCGATCACCAACCGATAGGTGGTTGCCAGCCCTCCTGCTGAGTGTGGCGGGTCTGGGCTGGTGGTGGTCATCGGTCAGCGCCGCCGGCATGCGCCGCGGCGAAATGTCCATGGACACCCAGTCGGCGATGTTGTTTGGCGCGTTCCTCGTCGCGTGGGTGGCCATGATGGCCGCGATGATGCTGCCAGCGGTCCTGCCGGTCGTTCGGCTCTATGCCCGCGCCGCAACCGCCGGAAACGCAGCTCCAGTAGTCATATTCGTCGCCGGGTATCTCGCCCTGTGGAGCGCAGCGGGCATCCCCGCCTTTCTGGCGTGGAGCCGCCTCAGCGGGCCGGTAGCGCACGGATATCCGTGGGCTGGTCGTCTTGCCGGCGTGGTGGCGGTGGGCGCGGGGCTGTATCAACTCACGCCGCTCAAGGCGATGTGTCTGCGGCACTGCCGCTCGCCGCTAGCCTTTTTCCTCCGGCACGGCAAGCACCTCGACCGTCCGGCCGGGGCATTTGTTGCCGGCGGCCGCCACGGCGTATTTTGTCTCGGCTGCTGCTGGATGCTGATGGTCCTGCTGATCGCGTTCGGCACAATGCAATTGGCGTGGATGCTGGCGCTCGCGGTCGTGATCCTGCTGGAGAAAGTCGCACCCTTCGGCGATCGGCTTACGCGTGTGACGGCGGCGCTGCTGGTCCTTCTTGGTGCTGTGCTACTGGTCCATCCCGGATTTGTGATCCATCTCGTCCAACAAGGAGCTATGTCATGACCACGACTGAACAGCGCACCCTGTGGTATCTGAAGGGGCGTGGCTATGAGTTCTGTAACTGTCTGCCCGGATGCGGCTGCAATTTTCACGGATTTCCGACCTCTCCGGACGGCAGCTGCCAGGCGATGGTCGGCAACGAAATCATCGAGGGCTCCTGTGGTGATGTCGACCTGTCCGGGGTCAAGGCGATAGCTGTGATCGCATGGCCGAAGGCGATCCACGAAGGTGACGGCAAGGCCGTCTTTATCGTCGATCCCGCGACGACCGACGAGCAGATCAACGCGTTGTCGCAGATCTACACGGGCGCACTCGGGGGAGACCCATGGGG
>Ga0318559_10000468_pt1 | contig 9751 bp, 10 predicted proteins | sample GRESIP065b5f21_FD_203664 | JGI IMG/M metagenome (GOLD analysis project Ga0318559, IMG submission 203664) | Tropical soil microbial communities from Luquillo Experimental Forest, Puerto Rico - GRE.SIPMG.065b5f21 | ecosystem: Environmental > Terrestrial > Soil > Tropical forest > Bulk soil... | reverse complement strand
CGAGCAATTTGGTGGGAAGTTCGTCGGGAACTTTGTAGCGTTCTCTCAGGCCTTGGCCGATGAGTTCCCTAACAGACGACCAAGTAAGGCCCCCATAGAGTGAGTGGCCTTCGTAGAACGTTTCCGCCTGTGACATGCCGGGTCCCCACTTTGGCACCTCACGGTTAGGCTAATCGATCGAACCTAAGTCCGTTCCCCGACACGTCCTCGTTATTTCGAGTTTCCAATGGAACTTTCATTTGATGCGGGTACAGCAGAAAGATTTGCTCGGGGTGTTTGGGGCCTACTGAGCTTCATCGCTCTTATTATTTATCTGCGCTGGCAGAGCGACCATACATCCGCTCGCGATGAGCCCATCTCCCTGCTGCCGGAGTTGGTGCGCCGAACGTAACTTGGGCCAGCTCTTATGTCTACTTTCGGGGGTAAAATCACGCAAACCTCCGAGAATGTCCGCTTCTGACCCAAAGCGGACATTTGGTCTGAGGATTGTTGCCACGCAAAATGACGGTCGGACCCCACGCGACTCGCATGAGCAAACGCGGTCGAACCCGGCTAAGGCTCAGTTTAGCTTGAAGACCCGGCCGAGAAGTTCCTTGACAGCTTGAGTGGACTGACTCGACGCTATGGGATTGTAGGCAACATGCGGTCCAAGCTCGACGCACGGATCAGCGTAGCTGAATGCTTGCTTCGTTTCAGCGTTGACGATGCGGCCCGGCGTCTCCTCGACCAGAGTACACCGACGTGTAGTTTGCCAAGTCGGAAAAGCAGTCGGCGTTTCCTCAAGCAGAGGGTTATCAAAAGCGTGATGCGCGTCCGCGTATTCCGTGATCTGAACGTCCTTGCCTGCTTTGCGGAGTCGCTCGACATAGCTACGACATGGCCCCACCGGCACATAGTCGTCGGCCGTTCCGTGGAACAAACGTATGGGCGCTTCGCTCACCATTTCGTCTTCGATGTAGCGAGTGTTACAGGATGTATAGAACGCAATATAAGCAGAGAAATTCAGGCCTTCGGGACCATACATTTTCTGGAAACGTAGAAGGCTGGAGTAGAGAGCCGCCCGTGCGCCACGCGAGAAGCCCATCACCGCGATGCGGTTGCGGTCGACGAGAGGATGTGTTCCGAGCACCGATGCGGCGTTGTAAACATCGATTATCTCGGCCAAAACTGGGAGCTTCGCCTGATCAGTGTTCGTATTCTCAATACCGCGGCCAGTAAAATAATCGACTGCGAAGGTCGCGATCCCACTGCTCGCCAGTTGTTGCGACCAATAATCGATATTGGGACGCATGCCGCCAGAACCATGCATCAATATGACCACCGGCAACCGATCGCTTCCCAACGAAGGAATACGAAATATCCCGGCAATGGTCGTCGTCTTGGTGACTTTTATGCCAGTTAGGAATTCCTGGTCGGTCGGCGTAGCGGTTTGGATTGGATGGATTTCTGTCCGAGCGATCTGCGGTCGCGTTGATACCATGACACTTCCTCCCGAATAGCGCGGTCAGGGGGTAGCGTAACGTTTCTGGGTCGGAGAGTATCAATCTCGCTGCGTATCTCGTCCTACCCCCTGGCACGTCCGACGGTTCGAGAGACCCACTTACGTCCGTAATTCGGCAGTGCACGCCTCAATAGATGCTGGAACGCGAATGTCCACTTTTGGGGGTACAGCGGACATTGGTTGGAGGTGCCGCAATGTCTGCTTTTGACTCAAAGCGGACATAAGTGGCTCAGCATTGATGCCGCGCAAACCGACCGGCCGATCCCCGTTTACCCGGCCGCAAATCCCTGCCGGTAGGGTGAAAGTCAAAAATCCCAAAGCGTCAGGCAATGCCACTTGGGTTGGGAGTTATAAGCCGCTAGTCTATAGAAGTTATCGCTTAGGCGTGTGGCCATGCCTTTGCGCCGTTATTTGATCGCATTGGGTGCCGCTGCGGCGTTCGCGTCGAGCCCGATTCACGCGGCGTCGGAAAATGCTTGGCCCAATCGACCCGTTCACATGGTTGTGCCGTTTGCGGCGGGCGGGCCAACCGACACCTACGCGCGAATCGTCGCAGAACGGCTCTCCACGATTTGGGGTCAGCAAGTCGTCATCGACAACAAAGGCGGCGCGGGTAGCAATATTGGCAATGCATTCGTCGCACACTCCGGTCCTGATGGTTACACGCTGTTGTTTGGCACCTCATCGCTTGCGTCGAATGGCGCTCTGTACCGCTCGCTCGACTACAGCCCGACAACGGACCTGACGCCAATCTCACTGGTTGCGAGGTTTCCGTTTTTTATGTTCGTGCCAAATTCATCCCCGGCCAAGACGGTCAAAGAGTTTATCGACTATGTGAAGGCTCAGCCGGGAAAACTCATCGTTGCTTCTCCCGGCACCGGGGGCACAGCACATCTCGCAGAGCTGCTATTCCTGCAAATGGCCGGAATTCAAATGACGCACGCACCTTACCGCGGTGCGGCGCCAGCATTTATCGACCTCATCCCCGGTCGCGTTCACTGCTATTTCGGAAGTGGCGAATTGCTTACATATTCTCGGTCTGGCCAAGTTCGTGTCCTTGCGTCGACCGGCACCAAGTGATCTTCGGCAACGCCGGATGTCCCGACCGTCGCCGAGTCGGGCGTTCCTGGCTACATAGCTGACGGCTGGCAAGGCATCTTTGCCCCGGCCAAGACACCACCTGAAATCGTGCAAAAAATAAGTGGTGATGTTGCTAAAACTCTCGCCGATCCGGCTATCGTCGAGAAGTTTGCACGCAACGCGTATACCGTTGAGAGTTCCTCTGCGGCTGAACTCGCGAGGTTTCTGGAAGAGGATACCGAGAAGTGGGAGGCTGTCATCAAGACAACCGGGATCAAAATCGACTAGGTTCGTTGGAGCTGGCTCATGCTGAGATCGGACATCGCCCGAACGTGAGCACATTTCATAGCTCTCGCTCGAAGATCGTGTTGGACTTTCACGAAGGCGATTCTCGGCCAGGGGAGTAAATTCCATGAGGCGGCGGGAATTCATCAGGCTTCTTGGCGGCTCTGTGCTTTGGCCTGCGGGCGCTCGCGCCCAGCATGTGCCTCGGGTTGGCTATCTTAGCGCGGGGACGGCGAACTCTGATTACATGCGGCGAACACTGATGGCTCTTGAGCAGGGCCTGACCGAAAATGGCATGACACGGGGTCGCGACTACGTGCTGGAAACGCGCTTCGCCGAGGGTGACTTCGAGTAAAGAAGCCTCAATGTCCGCTAATGACCCAAAGCGGACATTCACCCCTTCAAGCGATTAAGCTCACCCGATACGATGGCTTTGAGACTCGCGGGACGGCTATGAGACGGCGAGATTTCATTGAGGGCGTTCTTGGTTCCGCAGCAGCGTGGCCGCTTCCGGCTCTCGCCCAGCAGCAGCCCGGTCGAGTGCGTCTCATAGGCGCGCTTACTGGTATTGCTGACGATCCCCTCACGAAGGCGGAATACGCAGCTTTTCGGCAGGAGCTGCAACGATTGGGCTGGATCGAGGGCCAAAATGTGCGCATTGACGTGCGTTTTGGAGAGGGGGATGCCTCTCGCATTCGCAAACAGGCAGCGGAACTGGTCGCGCTGTCGCCGGACGTGATTCTATCTACCGGCGGTGTGTCGACAGAGCTATTGCTTCAAGCGACCCGGACTATACCGATCGTGTTTGTAATAGTGCCCGATCCGGTCGGCTCTGGCTTTATCGAGAGCCTCGCGGAGCCCGGAGGCAATGCGACGGGCTTTATGCAGTTCGAATACAGTCTAAGCGCCAAATGGCCGGAGCTGCTCAAGGAAATTGCGCCCAATGTAAAGCGTGTGGCAGTGATTTGGGATCCCACAATAACTGCCGGCATCGGGCAATTTGCCGTGATCCAATCGGTAGCGCCGTCTCTTGGAATTGATGTCAGGCCGATCAGCGTGCATGGCGATATCGAACGTGCCATCGCTGGCTTCGCTCGCGTACCAAATGGCGGGCTTGTTGTAACTGCTAGCGCGGCGACGGCGACCGAAACTCGGCGCGAATTGATCACCACACTTGCCACTCGGTATAAGCTGCCAGTAGTTACCAACACCAAAGTTTTTGTCACCGGCGGTGGCCTTGTGTCCTATGGCGCCGATTTCGTCGGACAATTCGGCCGCGCGGCTGGTTACGTGGACCGCATTTTAAAAGGCGACAAGCCTGCCGACTTGCCGGTGCAAGCACCGAACAAGTATGAGCTAGTAATCAATCTCAAGACGGCCAAGGCTCTTGGCCTTACCGTACCTCCCTCGCTACTCGCTCGTGCCGATGAGGTGATCGAATAAGCGAGCAATGTCCGCTTTTGGCACAAAGCGGACCTGCCAGACGCCTTCAGCGATATCTGCTTTTGGGGGTAAAGCAGACATCGCGTCTGCCACGATCACGGACGCCTGAGGAATATCAAGTAGAAGGCTGCGAACACTAAGACGATGCCGATATTCACTGTCAGCCGTTCCCAGAATCGGTGTCGCAAGTACACCAAATCTACGCTCACTATAATGGCAGCCATCGCCACCACGTAAAGCACGACAGCTACCTGTCTGCCCATTTCAGTAAGACCTCGAAATCTACGATGGATGACGCGACACCACTCATCTTTCCGCAACTCGGTCCCATCTACCAGGCGCTCTTTCCCTGGGCCGAGATGTTATTGCGCGCCGCGGTGGGGCTTACGCTGGTTCCACACGGGCTGCGCAGCGCATTCGGGATGTTTCCGTCAACTGGTGGGCAATCGCACAATATGACCGAGTTCGTGGATGAACTTGAACGCGGCGGCTATCGTCCCGGAAAATTCTGGGCGCCTGCTATCGTACTCACGCAACTCGTGGCTGGTCCGATGCTCGCGCTTGGACTGTTCACTCGCCTCGCTGCCTGCCCAATCGTCGTTTTTCTCATCATAACGAACTACGAGCGCTGGCGAGTGGGTGGATTTTTTTGGAACAAGATGGGCCTCGAATTCACGCTGCTGTGGACCGCCGCTGCTTTCTACTTCCTGGTGCACGGCGGTGGTGGGATCTCCGTTGATCATCTTATGATTGGGCGAGAATTTTAAGCTCGGCGCCTTCACTCGCGGCAACAAACGGTAATGCACATTTCGGTAAGGAAAAATCGGCCTTCCGCTAGGCTCGGTGGAATGGGCTAGATGTCTGCTTTTGACCCAAAGCGGACATTGGCAGCTCAGAATTGCTGCTGTGCAACTTGATCCCTGAACCCCATTTCGCCGGTCGCAAATCCACTTCCTATGAGTTGATTTAGGCGAGTACGCTGCTGCTCTCATTGTGCCAATCTGAAATGAGCCGCGACGCGAGGGCGAGCCATGCCTGCCGTTACACCTGAGCCAATCATGAAGGTCGCCATGGGCTTCATGGCGTCGAAGCATCTTTTTGCGGCGAGCGAAATCGGACTGTTCGAGGCATTGTCATCCGGCGCCGCAAGCCTACAAGAGCTTTCCAGCAGGATCGGAGTTCCGGCTCGGACGCTCGGTATTGTAACGGCCGCAATGGTAAGCTTGGGACTCATCGAACAAGATGGAAACCTCTACCGAAACAGCGAAGTGGCAGCCGCATTCCTCGCGGGAAATTCAGGCCGAGATCTCCGGCCAATGCTTCGCTACTTCGATAAAATACTCTGGCAAAATTGGGAGAAACTCGCAGAGGCCGTCCGGACCGATCAAGGCCAACCGCGATTTGGCAAGTTCACTCGAGAGCAGCAGCAGATTTTCTCAGATGGCGTGGAAGCAGTCACGACTTCCGCAGCAATGGCGGTTGCAGCGTCTTACGATTTCGGCCGCCATCGTTCGATCATTGATGTGGCGGGCGGCACGGGCTCATTCCTTGTCCACGTGCTGCGGCGAAATAGTTCGCTAAAGGGCACATTGTTCGAACTGCCGGGAGCGTGTGCCGTCGCGCGTCAGAAATTGGCCGAATTACCTGAAGGGGCTCGCATCAATATCGTGGAAGGCGATGTGTTCAAAGATCCTTTACCCGGCGATCACGACGTCCTCATCGTAGCTAACACTATTCATATTTTTTCAGTGGCACACAACATTGAGCTCTTTAGGAAGATGCGAGCGCACGTGCAGTCGGGTACACGTCTCCTGCTCGCCGATTTCTGGACTGACCCCAGCCATAGCCAACCCACTGCCGCAGCGCTCATATCGGGCAGCTTTCTTCTGACCTCCGGCGAAGGGCAAACATATAGTGAGGAGGAGGCCGACGAGTGGCTCGGGCGAACCGGATGGCAGAAGCTTGAGCGTAAGCCACTCGCTGGCCCGCTGAGCCTCATCGTCGCGGAAGCTATCTAGCTTGAGCTTGGCGGCCACAGCCCGACCGATGTCCGCTTTTGGCACAAAGCGGACATTGATCGGAGATGCCGCCATGTCCGCTTTTGACCCAAAGCGGACGTGGGGCCTTTGAGATCACCGTTGCGCACGACCAGTCATCATTCACGCGGTACGCGACGCAAAAATTTCGCCAAGCTAAGGCCTCATTTCCGCAGCTGGGAAGGCTCAAGAAAGACTAAAGAAAGTTGGGAAATATAGCCCCACGCTTGCAGGGGATCGCAGGGGGACCGTAATGCGAAGATTGTTCGTTGGGGCAGTTTACTGCTGCGGCCATTGCTCTAACTGCAAACCAAGTCGCTTCACCGGCTGACTTCGTCGAAAAGAGTGCTTCCTCCAGCTTGCTGAGCGCTTGGAAACCCGATTATGCAAAATCCGCTGATTATCGGAATACTCGTCTTCGCTGTTATTTTGACAGGCGCTTTGGTCGGGTATGCGCTCAGACGGTACCTGCCAGAACGTTACCTCTGTGAGGAGACTAAAAGCACGGTGACGGTATCGATGGCAGTCGTTGCGACGTTCTCGGCGCTCGTGCTTGGGCTCCTGATTTCGAACGCCAGCACGTCATTCAATGCGCTAGGGGGCGAGGTGACTACTCTCTCGGCGCAAATCCTTCGGTTAGATAAGCTACTGGGTCGGTACGGGCCCGAAACGGGATCAGCCCGGGAGACCTTGCGACAGTATGCTGAATACAAGACTGCCGATCTGTTTCCCGACGATCACGCAGATTTACGCGTCTTTGATCCGGAGACATACCACCTCCTCCAGCAGCTGGAGGATTCGATACTTGGGTTGAAGCCTGCGAACGCACGGGACAAATGGTGGGTGGATCAAGCAACGACGCTTGCTGGGAAAATCGGTGACACGACCTGGCTGTTGACGCAGCAGGCCGGACAAGGAACCCCAAAGGCCTTTGTCGCTCTTCTAGTTTTTTGGCTGACCTTACTCTTCGCCAGTTTTGGTCTGTTCGCGCCCCGCAATCTTACATCGGCGGTCACACTGACACTGTGCGCCGCAGCTGTAGCCGGCGCGATCGGAATGATCCTCGAATTGGAGCAGGGTTTCGGACGAATGGTCCATATCTCAGCCCAGCCAATGCACCAAGCCGTCAAGACATTGCAAACGGCAGTCGAAGCCGAGGCTCACGAATAAGGCCGGGAATCTCTACCAAGCGCAGTCTGCTATTGTTTCTAAATACTCGCGATGTTGTTACGTGACCGTACCCGCATGGATTGCCTCCTGCAAAGGAGCCAAGAGGGGGCCGTGATTTCCGCTTTTGGTACAAAGCGGACATTCCACGACTGAGTTCCAATGTCCGCTTTTGGGGGTAAAGCGGACATCGGGTGAAGGCCTTCAATGTCCGCTGATGACCCAAAACGCCCGTACCGCTGGTCACTGCGCCAGCGGTTGCGCAGCAGCTATTGCGTGTCCGCCAAGTTGGCGCTCTTGATGACCTTGGCCCAGCGCACGGTTTCCGACCTTACATAGTCGTCGAGTTGCTCCAGCGATTTGTCGCCGAGCCCGATCATGCCGAGCTTTTCCAGGGGCATGTTCATCTCCGGCGAGTGGACAGCGGCGTTCACGGCCTTGTTCAGCTTTTCGAGGATCGGCTTTGGCGTGCCGCCGGGCGCGAGCAGCATCTGCCAGGCAACGGTGTTGGGCCAAGACGGCAGGCCGACTTCGGCAAGCGGCTTGATGTCTGGCGCCGTCGGGAACGCCCTGTCGCTGGTGATGCCGAGGACGCGGGCCTTACCGGCCCTAATCTGCGGCAACATCGGCCCGAGGTCGACGAACAGCATGTCGATCTCGCCTGAGATCAGCGCCATGGTGGACGGCGTGCTGCCCCGGTAGGGGACATGGGTCATCTTGATGCTGGTCAGGCTGCTGAACAGCTCGGCGCAGAGATGATGGAACGCGCCGACGCCGCCGGAACCATAGGTCAACGGCTTGCCCTCGGCGAACCTCTTCTTGGCCAGCGCCACCAGGTCCGTCACGCTGTGCACCGGCAGTGCCGGATTGACGGTCAGCACGAACGGCACGCCGGCCACCAACGACACCGGCACCAGAGTCTTCAAGGGCTCATAGGACAGATGCTTGAAAATGGTGGGGTTCATCGCCATGGTGCCGCTGGTTCCCTGCATCAGCGTGTAGCCGTCCGCCGTCGCATTGGCCGTGACCGTCGCGGCAAGCGTCGTGCCGCCGCCGGGCCGGCTCTCGACTACGAACGTCTTGTTGTACTTCTTCTCAAGAACCTGCGCGTAAGCGCGCGCCAGCAGGTCGGTGCCGCCACCGGGAGCGAAGGGCACGAGGATTATGACGTTGTGCGTTGGATAGTCTTCCGCGCGCGCCTCGAATGGCATGGCCATCAGCGCCGTCAGTGTCACCACCATCATCCGCCATTGGCTCATGACGATGTCTCCCTCAGTTACACGCCCGCGGTTCTGCTGCCGCGCCCTTGGTGCCAACTAACTATCTTGAACTAAGACACTGCTGATGACCCAAAGGTGACGGAGCGCTGGTCGTGCTATGATTCGCCCTCAGGCAAAAGCGCAACGGAGAATATAATATACAATGCAGCGCCGACGATTTCTTGTCAGCGCCTTTGCCGCATCAACTGCCGGCCTTTTGCCGCGAGCGAGAACGGCGGTGGCGCAGCCCGTTGCCGGAATGCAAATCCGTTTGATCGTTCCATTCCCGTCCGGCGGACCAAGCGACATTGTGGCGCGGCCTTTTGTAGAGTTGCTGGGCGACGCGCTGAGATCGGTTGTCATAGTCGACAACCGCGCCGGAGCGGGTGGAACAATCGGGGCCGATGCCGCGGCAAGATCCAGCCCGGATGGCCGCACATTGTTTTTGCCACGGTGGGGACGCACGCCATCAATCCCACTCTCTATAAAAGCTTGCCATACGATGCCGTGCGCGATTTCACTCCGATTGCGCTAGTGGCGGAAGCGCCAGTGGCGATCATTGCAAACCCGGCGCTGCCTGCGAGCAATCTCGGCGAACTCATAGCCCTTGCAAAGCGCGCGCCCGGCAAACTCAGTTATGGCTCCGCTGGCAATGGAACGCCCGGGCACCTAACCGCTGAGATGTTCAAAACTGCCACCGCCATCGACATTCAACACGTACCCTATAAGGGAAGTGCGCCTGCCCTGAGCGATTTGCTCGCAGGCAGAATCAAAATCATTTTCGATCCAGTGCAATCAACCTTGGCGCAGGTGCATGCTGGCAATCTGTGGGCCCTTGCCATCAGCAGCAAAGCCCGCTCGCTAGCGTTGCCCAATGTCCCGACCATCGCCGAATCCGGCTTCCCGGGTTTCGAAACGACAGCGTGGTGGGGCGTGTTTGCGCCTGCCAAGCTGCCCTCCGAGATGGCCACGAGCCTTGC
>Ga0318559_10000467_pt1 | contig 9755 bp, 9 predicted proteins | sample GRESIP065b5f21_FD_203664 | JGI IMG/M metagenome (GOLD analysis project Ga0318559, IMG submission 203664) | Tropical soil microbial communities from Luquillo Experimental Forest, Puerto Rico - GRE.SIPMG.065b5f21 | ecosystem: Environmental > Terrestrial > Soil > Tropical forest > Bulk soil | place... | reverse complement strand
CCCCGCCAGGTAGGCATTCAGGTCGTGCTTGAACTCGTGCGTCAGCGCCGCGAACTCCGGTTCGGTGATCTCGGCCGCTCCGGGGAGCTCGACCGGGTCCACGAGTTCGGCCCCGGCCTCGCGCAGCGCGTCCACCGCCTGGTCCAGGACCGCGGTGGTGCGGGCGCCGGCGTCCTTGGCCGGGTCCCGCCACACGCCGAGGCGCGCACCGGCCAGCGCGGACGCGTCGAGGAACGTCGTGTAGTCGCGGGCCCGGACCGCCGCGGGCGCGGTCGCCGGGTCGGCCGGGTCGGCCGCGGCGAGCACCGACAGCAGCGCGGCGGCGTCCGCCACGGACCGGGCCATCGGGCCCGCGGTGTCCTGGGCCAGCGAGATGGGCACGATGCCGCTGCGGCTGACCAGCCCCAGCGTGGGCTTGATGCCCACGATCCCGCAGGCACTGGCGGGGCAGACGATGCTGCCGTCGGTTTCCGTGCCCACCGCTATCGGGGCCAGGCCCGCGGCGACCGCGACCCCCGAGCCGGAGCTGGACCCGGACGGGCTGCGCCCCGGTCCGTGCGGGTTGACGGCCTGCCCGCCGAGCGTGCTCCAGCCGCTGCTGGAGTGGCTGGAACGGAAGTTCGCCCACTCGGACAGGTTGGCCTTGCCCAGGATCACGGCACCGGCCCCGCGCAGCCGGGTGACCAGGAACGCCTCGTCCTGGTCGGCCTCGGCAAGCGCGGGCGAGCCGGCCGTGGCGGGCATCCCGCGGACCGCGATGTTGTCCTTGATCAGTACCGGGACGCCCTCCAGCGGGCCGGGCGCGGCGCCCTCCGCGCGGGCTTGGTCGCTGGCCCTGGCGTCGGCGGCGGCGTCCGCGCTGACGCTGATGACCGCGCCGAGGGCCGGGTTGAGCCGCTCGATCCTGCTCAGGTAGAAAGCTGTCAGCTCACCGGCGGTGACCGTGCCCTCGGTGAGGGCCTGGCGCAGCGCCGCGACCGTCGCGGTGTCGGGATCGAGCCCGCTTCCGCCGAGCGTCTGGCTTACCCGCGGTGACGTGCTTGGCTCGGACATGGTAGGAGGATAACGGCGTGGAAGCTCACATCGGCTCGCTGGCCGCCGTCCCGGCTCTGAGCAGGCCCGACCTGCTGGCGGCGCCGGTGGCCAGCGCGCTGGCCGCACTGGGCGATGAGATGGCCGGCATGGTTGGCGTGGCCGAGATCGACCCGGAGGTCGCCGACACGGCGGCGTTCTGCGAGCGGTACGGCGTCAGCCCCGCGGAGTCGGCCAACTGCGTGGTGATCTCGGGCAGGCGCGAGGGCGAGACCAGGTTCGCCGCCTGTGTGATCCTGGCTACGACCAGGGCCGACGTGAACAACGTGGCGCGCCGTGAGCTTGACGTGCGCAAGGCCTCGTTTGCGGCGATGGACGTGGCGGTCGCGGAAAGCGGGATGGAGTACGGCGGGATCACCCCGCTGGGCCTGCCGACCGGCTGGCCGGTGATGGTGGACGCGCTCGTGGCGGACACCCCGGTCGTCGTGATCGGCAGTGGCGTCCGGCGGTCCAAGCTGGTCCTGGCCGGGAAACTGCTGGTCAGCCTGCCCGGAGCGCGGGTGATCGACGCTCTGGCCCGCTGACCGCCTCCGCGCCTCGGCGCCGCCCCACGCCCCGGCTTGTTTGTGGCCAGTTACGCCAACGACCACACTCTTCTGTGGGCGATGGCGCCAACGACCACAAACGGAGGAGCGCGCCGACGGCTCAGGGGAGCCAGGACACGTGGCCGTGCAGCACCGCGTACCCGACAAACGCGCCGGCGTCGATGAGCGTGTGCGCGATGATCATCGGGGTCACCCGGCCCCACCTGCGGTACAGCACGCCGAAGATGACGCCCAGGATCGCGTTTCCGATGAACCCGCCGAACCCCTGGTACAGGTGATACGAGCCGCGGACCACCGCGGCGAGCGCGATGGCCTTGCCCGGCGCCCAGCCGAGCTGGTCGAGGCGGCGCAGCAGGTAGCCGAGGACCAGGATCTCTTCGAGGATCCCGTTCTGCGCCGCGTCGAGGATGAGCACGGGAATCCGCCACCAGACGGCGGGCAGGTCCTCCGGCACCACGTTCAGGCTGATCCCGAGGTGGAAGGCCGCCACGTAAAGCGCGAGGCCGGTGCCGCCGATGACGGCGGCCAGCACGGCACCGCGGAGCACGTCGCTGGCCGGGTGCTTGGTGTCGATGCCCAGCGCCGAAGGCCCTTCGCCCTCCCGGGCCAGCAGGTAGAACACCAGCGCGACCGGCGCGAGCGTGGTCACGATGCTGGCCAGCTGCAGAGTCAGGTCCAGCAGTGGCCGGCCGGGCGCCAACGAACCGACGAGCAGGGCCTGCTGCTGCCTCAGCGCTTTCGGTGCGGTCAGCGAGCCGATCAGGTTGATCAGCGCGAACAGGGAATTGGCGCCGAGCGAGACGGCGAAGACAACGACGATCTCCCAGCCCAGCATGCGCCTGGTCAGCGGCGGGAGTGTAGCCGGAACCCCGGATGTCACCCCAGGACTCTAGTAGCTCAGCCTGGGCGCCAGGTCAACGCGCGCTGCAGGCGTGCTGGAAGCCGCCTCAGCAGGGGGGAGCCGGGGTGCCGGGCGGCCGCGGCGGCGACACGCGGCGCCGGAGCGGCCGGAGCGGGGACAGGCGGCGCTGGTGCGGTTGCCGCGCAAGCAGCTTGCGGTAGCCCCGGCGGGTCAGGCTCCGGCCGCGGTGACGATGGCGTCGGTGACGAAGCCGAGCACGATCCCGAGCAGGATCGCCCACGTGACCAGTTCCTTGAGCTTGCTGGCGCGGGCGACGGCGAGCAGTTCGATGACCACGTACAGGATGGAGCCGGCCGCGAGGGCGAGGAAGGCGATGCCCAGCAGTGGCGTGGTCACGACCTGCCCGACCAGGGTGCCGATGAACGTGGGCCCACCGCCGATGACGCCCAGCAGGATCAGCCGTCCCCAGGTCGGCCGCACACCCGCCGCGGTGAGCGGGGCCACGATGCCGAATCCCTCGGTCGCGTTGTGCGCGCCGAACCCGATCACCAAGAGCACGGCCAGGCTGAGCTGCCCGGCCGCCGCCGAGGACCCGATCGCCAGGCCTTCGCCGAAGTTATGCATGCCGATGCCGACGGCGATGAGCAGCGACAACTCGGCCGCCCGGGCGCGGGCGGCGTCTGGTCCCGGGGGCAGCAGTGGCTTGTACGCGGTCGCCGCCCCGGGTCCTTCTGGCCGTAGTGCGGCAGCCCGGCGCTTCATCCAGCGGTCGAAGTAGACCAGGCCCATCAGGCCGGCGCCGAGGCAGCCCAGCATCACCAGCCCGTCGGTGACCGCCGTCTGGTAGTGGTGGTTCTTCAGCGCCTCGTCGGCCGGGCCCCAGGCCGCGGTCAGCACGTCCCACAGCAGGAAGATCAGGATGCCGATCGCCAGCGCGTTGAGGAATACCTTGAGCCTCGGCATCGGCGCCCGCATCCGCCCGATAGGCAGGCCCAGGAAGATGGTGAGCCCCGCGACGGCGCCTAGCAGGACGATCTGGCTGGTGGACAAGGACGATCCTCTCTGACAGGTAAGCCGGGCTCGGGGAACGCCGGCAAGCCTACTAAAGTTAGGCTTACCTAACAACGGACCTCAGGCAAAGAGTTAGGCTCACCTAACAAGATGCCATAGGGACGCCCCGCCCGGAGAAGCGCCGGCCACCACCCCGGAGAAGCGCAGGCCACCCCCGGAGAAGCGCCGGCCGCCGCGTCAGGCTTGAACGCGGCGGCCAGCTTTCCTCCCAGTCGCCCGCGGCCGCGGGCGGGGGAAATCTGTGCTCAGCTAACGGCCCCACCGAGCAGATCGTCGAACTCGCCCATCTTGACGCCCTCAATGAGCGCGGCGACCTCCGCGTGGGTGTAGATAAGCGCAGGCCCGTCGGGGTACCGGGAATTGCGAACAGCGAACTCACCGCTGCCCAGCTTGGCCAGTTCCACGCAGGCGCCCTGCGAGTTGCTGGCACTGCTCTTGCGCCAGCCGGCTCCCCGGAGTCCGGTGGCCGGCATTCCGTTGTAGTGGTTCATTCGTCTATGGCTTCCTCAAGCATCCCGCTCAAGATTTCAATTGTTCGTTCGGGTGATGCGCCCTCGACGCTCAGGCGCTCCATCACCTCGCTGTACTTCTCTACGTCTTCACGCTTGTCGAGGTAGAGGGCGCTGGTGAGGTGTTCTAGGTAGACCACGTCGGGGAGGTCCACCTCGGGGAACCGCATGATGGTGAACGCCCCGGCCTCGGCCGCATGGCCGCCGGACCGGAACGGCACCACCTGAAGCGTGATGTTGGCTTCCCCTGCCACCTCGATCAGTCGGACCAGTTGGGCGCGCATCACCTCCCTGCCACCAATGGGGCGGCGTAGCGCCGCCTCATCCAAGACCGCCCACAGCCGGGGGCCGCCCGGCTTGGTGAGGACTTCCTGCCTGGCCATCCGCAGGCGCACGCGACGCTCAACTTCCTCGGACGTCGCGGACGGCTGCCCCAGCCTGATCACGGCCCGCGCGTAGTCGGCCGTTTGGACCAGTCCAGGGATGAACTGCACCTCGTAAAGCCTGATCAGCGACGCCGCCTCTTCCAGTCCCACGTAGACCTGGAACCAGTCGGGCAAGACGTCGCCGTACTTGTGCCACCAGCCGGGAGAGTTGGCCTGTCTGGCCAGGGCCACCAGGGCCTGGGCCTCCTCATCGTCAACGCCGTAGAGGTCAAGCAGGTCCTCGACATCGCGTTCCTTGAAGCTGACCCGCCCGAGTTCCATCCGGCTGATCTTGGAACCCGAGGCCCGGATTGTGTATCCGGCGTCGTCCCGGGTAACCCCCTTCGCCTCGCGCAGCCTCCGGAGCTGGGAACCCAGGAGGATACGCAGCACGGTCGGGCCGCTGCCCGGCTGTGCCGTGATCATCCCTGCTCCCGGCGGTCACTCCGGCGATACATACGCAAAGGCTTCGTTAGCCTCCCCGTCTGCCGCACGTGCACCAAGCACTTTCATCTGCACGTGCATCCGGCCTTGCGTTTGCAAGGTATAGAGGGGATGATAGCGCTTGTTGCCGCCAGCACACGACTTACCGCGGCAGCGTCAGTGGATGGGAATTCCATCACCTCCCACCGGGCTCACCTCGCCTACGAATCGGAGGCCATCGAGGTGTCTGAGGATGAGCTCCTCACGGCGAGTAGGCCCGGTGGCACGCGCCAGGAGAGCACCTTGCTTTCGGCACCGTCTTTGCTACGTGACGAGGCATCGGTCATCGTCCAGCCCACGGCGACATGCACGCTCGGCACGCACCCGGAATCGGTGAAGACCGGCCGCGACTTCACCCGCGTGACGCTGGGCTTGTGGGACATGAGCGCGCTCGCCGACGTCGCTGAACTGGTCGTCTCGGAACTGGTCACCAATGCCCTCCGGCACGGCGTCCCGACCGCACGCCGGCTCGCCAGCGATCACTGCGTGCGGCTGCGACTGCTCGCCCAGGCCCCGTTTGTGATGTGCATGGTGGCCGACCCCGGCCACGGGATCCCGGTGCTGCAGGACTCGGATCTCGCCGCCGAAAGCGGCCGTGGCCTGACCGTGGTCGAGGCCTGCTGCGTACGCTGGGGCTGGCACCTGCTGGACGAAGGCGGAAAGGTCGTCTGGGCCCTGCTGCGGTGACTCAGCACCGCATGGGTATGGTGACCCCGAACAGCATGGAGATGGTGGGCCCGCACCGCATGGGTATCTAGCTAGCAGGGAGCCATGCGGCACAGCTAGGCTCAGGCGCCATCGCCCCCGTGGCGCGTCCCCTCGGCCACGCGCGGTCACGGAGCCCTTCCCGAGGAGCAATCATGTACCAGCCTTACCCATCGGCCGGGCAGGCGCCCGGACCCGCGCGCCCGGAGCCGCCACCTTCGGTGGTCCAGGCGGTGAGGCTGATGTACGCGGGCGCCGTGGTGAGCGCGGTGAGCCTGGTCGTCGGCTTGGCTACGACGGGCAGCCTGCGCACTGCCTTGCACAAGTCCGACCCTTCGCTCACCCCCTCGCAACTGCACACCGCGCAGACCGCCCTGATCACCGGGTCGGTCATCATCGGGCTGATCGGCATCGGGCTGTGGGTGTGGATGGCACGGACGAACAAGGCCGGCAAGAGCTGGGCGCGCATCGTCGCCACGGTCCTGTTCGGGCTGGACACGCTGTTCCTGTTGCTTGGCGTGGCCCGTGCTGGTGCCGCGGCCGGCACCCTGGTGTCCATCCTCACCTGGCTGATCGGCGGGGGCGCGGTCATCCTGCTGTGGCGGAAGGATTCCAGCGAGTACTTCGCCGAGCAGAGCGCCCCGCGGGCCCGCTAACCGGCGCCCCGGGTCAGCACCGCGGCAGGCGCGCCAGTTCGTGGCAGGCGATCGCGGCGGCCGCGACCACGTTCAGCGAATCAACCCCCATGGTCATCGCGTGCGCGTTCATCGGAATGCAGACCGCTGCGTCCGCCTCCGTTAGCCAGCGGGAGGACAGCCCGTCTCCCTCGGTCCCCAGCAGCAGCGCGACCCGGCCCGCCGGCGCCAGTTTGTCCAGCGGCACCGCCGACTGGTCCGGGGTCAGCGCGAGCAGGGTGAAACCGGCTGACCGGATCTCGGCCAGCCCGCCGCGCCAGTCGGACATGCGGGCGTACGGGATGGCGAACACGGCGCCCATGGACACCTTGACCGCCCGCCGGTAGAGCGGATCCGCGCACCGCGGTGACAAGATCACCGCGTCCACGCCAAGCGCCGCCGCGCAGCGGAAGATGCCGCCGACGTTCCCGTGATCGACAAGATCTTCCAGAATAACGATCCGCCGTGGCCAGCCGGGCTGCCCGCCGCGGGCCTGGCGCGCGGTGCCCACGGGCGCCGGCCCGGCAGCGCCGGCCCCTGGACCCTCGCCGGCCAGCAGGCCGCCGGACGGGTCCCGGGCTAGCGGGGCACGAGACAGCAGGCCGGTCACCGTGGGAAGCGCGCGGCGGGCCATGGACGCCAGCGCACCGCGGTGCACCCGGTAACCGGTGACCTGCTCGGCAGCCTGGTTGGACACCAGGTAGACCGGGCCGGGGCAGGCGCTGGCCAGATCAGCGAGTCCGGCCAGCTTGTCCCGGGTGACAAGGATCGAGCGGACCTGGTAGCCAGCGGCGACCGCGCGCCGGATCACCTTGTCGCCCTCGGCCACGAACAACCCGTGCGCCGGCTCCAGGGCCGTGCGCAGCCGGACATCGGTGAGCCGCGTGTAGTCCGCCAGGCGCGGGTCGCTGGGGTCGTCCACGACAACGATGCCTGCCATGGGTCCCAGTCTGGCGGGGCGGCGGGCCGCCCGCACGCCGCGCCTGGCGCAGCACCGGCTGGCCCGCGGTGAGGGCGTGCATCGCGCGCAAAGCGGGCAAGCGATCCCATGCGGGACGATCGTCTACTACAGTCATCCCCGGCAACGCTCGCGAATTCGGCTGGTCTTATGCGGGCGGGCGAGTGCGCCAGCTGTTATCCCGGCCCTGGCTGCGCGTCTCGTGAGGTGAGGGATTCCATTGACTACTGGACGCCCCCGTGCCGGTGGCCGGTACCGGCCGGAACGCAAGCGCAAGCTCCACACGGTCCTGCTGACTCTTCTCGCAGCCGTGATCGCGGCGGCACTCCTGGTCGCCCTGAGCGAGAAGACCATCGGCGCCACGCCCACCTGCGCGGGCCAGACCAGCACCGCGCAAGTGGCGGTCTCCGGCGAGATGGCGCCGGTGATCCAGCGGCTCGCCGTGCTTTTCAACAGGGAACACCGCCAGGTGGACGGGCGCTGCGCGGCGGTCACCGTGCACGCGGCGCAGGCGGCCACGGTGGCCACGGCCCTCGCGGGGGGGACCGGGGCGAAGCTCCGGCCGCGAGCCGACGCGTGGATCCCGGACTCTTCACTATGGGTGGATGTGGCCCGCGGTTCCCCGGCCGGCGTGCGGCTGATCCACCCGACCGGCCTCGTCCTCGCGGAGACCCCGCTGGTCATCGCGATGCCACGGCCCGCTGCGGCAGAAACGCCCGCCTTCGGATCTTCGGTCGGCTGGCAGCTCCTGTTCCCGCACACCGCGGGCGGGGCCCCGCAGGCCCTGGCCCTCGACGTCCAGTTCCCCGATCCCACGCGGACCGCGGCCGGGCTGGCCGGGCTGATCGAGCTCAAGCGATTCTTCGGCTACGGCCGGACCGCACGGGACGCGATGGCCGCGTTCGCCCTCAACGCGCAGGTCGTGCCGCCCGGGACCGCGGCCGGGTCGCTGCCGTCGCTGGAAACCTTCGCCCGGCCGTCGGCCGGCGACGAGGCCGCCCCGCTCACGCTGACCTCCGAGCAGGCAGTGGTAGCGTACGACCGCTCCCATCCGGGTCAACCGCTCGCGGTGCGCTACCCGGCCCAGGGCACCTTCCAGCTGTCCTATCCCTACGTGCTCACCACCACCAACCGGGTGACGCTCGCCGTGGCCAAGGCGTTCGAGGGCACGCTGCATTCGGGGTACGCCAGCGCCTACGTGCGTTACGAAGGGTTCCGCTCCAGCGCCGGGACGGCGGGCGCCTGGCCCAGTTCCTACGGGCTGACCAGCACCATGCCGCGCCTGTTGACCGCCCCCGGGCCAGGCCAGGCCGACAAGGAACTGCGCGCCTGGCGCGCGCTCGGCCTCGGGTCCCGGTTCCTGGCCATCAACGACATCTCGGCGGCGATGGCCACCCCGGTGGCCCCGGGTGGCCCGGCCCGGGAGCAGGTGCTCGGGCGCACCTCGGCCGCCGCGATGAAGCGCTTCCCGGACAGCACCCAGATGGGCCTGTGGGTGTTCGCCAGCCACCTGTCCGGCGCCCTCCCCTACAAGCAGCTGGTGCCGATGGGCCCGCTACCCGGCCAGTTCGGGGTGATCACCCGCAGGCAGGCCATCCAGCGCCTGGCCGCCACCGGCACGACGGTGCCGCACGCCCGGGCCGCCTTGTTCGGCACCCTGCTGGCCGCCTACAAGCAGATGGTCGCCGCGTACCAGCCGCAGCACGTCAACGACATCATCGTGCTGACGGCCGGAGTGGAAAATGACCCTCGCGACATCTCGGCGGCCACCCTGCTACGCGAGCTGCGCCCGATGGTCAGCCCCCGCCGTCCGGTCGAGATCCTGATGGTCGTCTTCGGCGTGCCGAAGGACCTCGGCGAGCTGCAACAGATAGCCAAGCTGACCAACGGCCGGGTGTGGCCCATTACCAGCGCGGCGCAGATCCCGCATGTCTTGTACCGGGTCTTCGGACGGCGCATCTGCCAGCCACATTGCCCCAAGTGACGCCGCTGATCGAGCGGCCGCGCGGCGGGCGCTGAGCCAGCCATCCGGTTCGCGCGCGCCGACTCGCGCGGGCCGCCGACCGGGTTTTCCCGCGCAGCGAACCGCCAAAAATATCTGGGGGAAGTTCGCAACCGGATGTGAACCAAGGCGGTTAGTAGCGCGTCTTCTCTGTGAGGCCCGGCGAGAGCGGGGCGCCGGGCCTCATGGGGACGTGGGGCCCGGCGAGAGCGGGGAGCCGGGCCTCATCACCCCCAAAGACTTGAGGCCCGGCGACAGCGGGGCGCCGGGCCTCAAATGATTTGGGGCCCGGCTACAGCGGGGAGCCGGGCCCCAGATAGCCACCCCGCGGCGGACTTGAGGCTCAGCGAAAGCGGGGCGCTGGGCCTCATGAACTTGGGGCCCGGCTAAAGCGGGGAGCCGGGCCCCAAATATTTCCGAGGGCGGCCC
>Ga0318559_10000436_pt1 | contig 9990 bp, 10 predicted proteins | sample GRESIP065b5f21_FD_203664 | JGI IMG/M metagenome (GOLD analysis project Ga0318559, IMG submission 203664) | Tropical soil microbial communities from Luquillo Experimental Forest, Puerto Rico - GRE.SIPMG.065b5f21 | ecosystem: Environmental > Terrestrial > Soil > Tropical forest > Bulk soil... | reverse complement strand
CCAGACGAACGGAAGAGGCAACCTGCTGTAAGCCCTGTGTATGTATTCCGGTCTGGATCGAGTCCGCGTGCCTCAGGTAATTGATGAACTATTTTTAGCCCGGAGCGAAAAAAATCCTTCTAGCTTGACGGACCAACGCAGAATGTTGATGCAGAAACGAGTCAATTCTTGCCTATTATCGGCAATCGGCTGCTCGTCGGCGACTTTTGCAACAATATCCCTCAATAAGCAGAAATAATTTGGCGCGGTTTCTTCGCCGCGTTCGTGCCCCGAACGCGACGCCATGTCGGGCTCGCAGGGGATTCCGGTTACAAGGGCCCTGTCGAGCTTCGCGAAGATGTCAAAAACACCTCCGTGTTGGTCCTTGGCGCCGGTTTGTCGAGCTGTCAATTGGCGGCGTGCCGTCTCGTACAAGCGCCCAGCCCGCTACCGGCATAGTCGTGATCGATATTCCCGCCGTCCTTGAAATCAATTCCGGCTTGATCGAATTCAAAAGATAACTCGGTGGTCGACGGTTGATTTGCTCGGTCAAGGAATAGACGAACCCGAGTTCTGCTGGCATCCTGCGAAAAAAGTGCTTTGACGCGGGGGAGCGAAGCCGAAGCGGCGACCCGGATGCCCTGATGGCCCGAGAGGACGATCTGCCATGGATTTGACGGTGGTGGCGTACGCGACGCTCGCGCTCTCCTTGTTCGTGTCCGCGGTCAAAATGGGCGGCTGGATCCTCAACGCCGATCCCCGCGTGATCATCAATTCGGGACGCTGGGCGTTGGTCGCGCTTGCGGCGCTCGCGCTGGGCGTCTTGGCGTGGCTCATCGCGAGCGGCCGGTCGACGTCGGCGATGATGCTCGCGGCCTTCATGCTGCCGGTGTTCGTGCAGGCGGCGCCGCGCTGGCGCGTGCTGTTTGGTCCGCTCAACGCCGCGCGGAGCGACTTTCCGCCCAACAAAAGGGATTTCGGCGGCGCACCCGGCGGCTTCTCGAGCGCGCGCGCGACGACGGATCCGGAGCTGGTGCGGCAGGCCATCGCCGTGTTGAGCGCGTATCTGGAGCAGGCGGGATCGCAGCTCGAGCATCGGGGCGCCGAGCGGCGCCTCGCCAGCGCGGCGAAAGGGAACGGGCGCCTGCGCATGTCGCGAGAGGAGGCGCTCGACGTGCTGGGGCTCGAGGCGACCGCAAGCGCACGGGAGATTGCCGAGGCGCACCGCCGCCTTGGCGAGCGTCTCGATCCGCAGGTCGGCGGGACCCATTACCTGAGCATGAAGATCGACGAGGCCAGGGACGTTCTCCTGGGACAATAGGGTCATTCGCCCGGAGAACGCGATGTCGCGACGCCGGCACGATCGTTGGCTGCTGATCCGCTTGGCCGCGCAGAACGTCGGCCGCCGCCGGCTGCGCGCGATCTTCCTCGGCGTCGCCGTGATGCTCGGCGTCGGCATCGGTTTCGCCAGCTTCGTCGCCGGCTGGGCGCTGCGGGAAGGCATGGCGCGCAGCTTCGCGCGCATGGGCGCGGATTTGGTCGTGGTCCCGCGCGCGACGCTGGTGAACATCACCGCGAGCCTGCTCACCGTGCAGCCCACGGACGAGACGCTGCCCGCCGAACTGGCTCAGCGCATTGCCGCGATTGCCGGCGTTGCCCAAGTGGCGCCGCAGCGCATCGTCCCGGCGCTGGTCGAAGGGCATAGCGTCAATCTGATCGCGTTCGACCCGGCGCAGGACTTTTCGGTGCAAAGCTGGGTCGAGGCGCGCCAGGCGGGACCGCTCGAAGGCCTGATCGCGGGCGGGGCGTTATCCACCCGACTCGGCGAAACGCTCAACGTTTGCGGGATGCCCATGCGCGTGTCCGCCCGGCTCGGCAAAACCGGCGTCGGGCCGTTCGACGAGTCCTATTTTCTGAGCTTCGCCGCGCTCGCCGACATCGTTTCGTTCTGCCGCACCTCGGACGCGCGCGCCGCCGCCAAGCCAGCGGCGCCGGCGAAGGCCGACGACGCGCCCGCGATCGACGGCATGCGCCATGCCGACGCCAACGTCTGCTCGGGAGACCTGCCGCTCGATCGGGTTTCGGCCTTCCTGTTGCAGCTTTCGCCCGGCGCCAAGATGGAGGAGGTCAAGTTCGCCCTTGCCCAGCTTACCGACGTCAAAATCGTCGAGGGCAATGGCGTGCTCACCTCCTCGCGGCAGGCGCTGAGCACGCTCCTGATCGGCCTCGCGGCGTTCACCGCGTTCCAGCTCATCGCGTTGTTGATCCTGGTCTCGCTGTTGTTCTCGGCGATCGTGCAAGAACGCTACCGCGAAGTCGGCCTGTTGCGAGCAATGGGCGCGCAGCCCAATCAAGTGATGACGATCATTCTCGCGGAAGCCGCGGTCATCACCGGCCTTGGCGGCCTCGCCGGTCTCGGCTTCGGCGCCGCCGTGCTGCTGATGTTCGCGCGCTCGCTCGGCTTCTACTTCGCGCTGCTCGGCGTCCCGTTCGCCTGGCCGCCGGCCGCGGTGCTGCAGATCGGCGCCGTTCTGGCGATCGTGTTCTCGGCCGTCCTCGGTCTCGTCGGCGCGTTTCTGCCGACGTGGCGGGTGCGGCGGATGGCGCCCTATGCACTCATCCAGGCGGAAGGACGGTGACGTGACGCTGTCGGCGCAGTCGCTGACCAAGCGCTACGGCACGGCGCCAGGCTACGCGGCGGTGCGGGGCGTCAGTCTTGAGCTCACCGGCGTCGAGTTTGTCTCGATCGTCGGCCGATCGGGCTCAGGCAAGTCGACGCTGATGGCCATGCTCGGCGCCTTGACCATGCCGACGGAAGGCAAGCTGTTGCTCAACGGCACCGACGTGTGGACGCTGCCGGAGAGCGAGCGCGCGACCTTCCGCTCCCGCCACGTCGGCTTCGTGTTCCAGTTTCCGAGCCTGTTGTCGAACCTGACCGCAGTCGACAACGTCGCCGTTCCGGCGCTGCTCGGCCGCACCATGGAGGCCGAGGAGGCGTACGCGCGGGCGCACGATCTCATCGCCCGCGTCGGCCTCGCGGACCGCGCCGAGGCCTATCCCGACAGCATGTCCGGCGGCGAGCAGCGCCGCGTCGCCGTCGCCCGCGCGCTCATCAACGCGCCGCCGCTATTGCTCGCCGACGAACCGACGAGCGACCTCGACGAGGAAACCGAGACCGACATCATCGACCTGCTGGAACAGTTGCAGCGCACGGAATCGTTCAGCCTCGTCCTCGTCACCCACGATCTTAAACTCGCCAAGCGCGCGCAGCGCAGCTACGAGATGCGCCAGGGCACGCTCGCGGCGACCGGTCTGCCCCAGGCCGTGGCCGAGCCGCAACGGCGCTTCACCCCGGCCAAGATCTATCCCGAGCGGGCGGGCGCCGGCCGCGGCGCGCGCGCCCATCCACCTGGGCGCGAACCTGTGGCGCGGGGTCAAGACCTTCCTCATCGCCGCAGCCGTGATCTTCGCCGCCATCCTCGCGGCCGACATCGGGGTCGAGAAATATCAGGCGATGCGGGTGCGCGAGCGCGCCGCCCGCGTCGCAGCGCTGCAGCACCTCGCGCTCAATCGCCTTCGCGGCGACGTTCAATCGGTCGCCGACCTCGGCGACGGGCGCTACGAATTGACGACATATCTCGAGAACGTCGGCGGCGTGGAGCCGATCTATGTCGTGGCGCCGGATATGCGCGCCTATGTCCAGGTCGGAACGGTATGGCAGGAAGTGCCGATGACGCCCGCCGACGACAGCGCAACCGGCGTCGCGAAAATCGAGCGCAAGCAGACCTATCGCTATCGCTTCGATGCGCGCGTGCGCGATTTCGCGCAACTGCTTCCCAACTACATGCACGTGCGCTTCTCCGGCACGATGCTGGTCAGTCCGAGCAGCAGGCCGAACGGCGACGTGTTCGAGCGCAAGGATAATTACTACGTCTATCTCAAGCCGTTCGACGTGGCCGACGAAGTTGTCCTGAGGCGCATGCGGTTTTCAGGAAAACCACCGATCTGGATCCCCATGCCCCCACACTGAGGTGGCGATGCATCGACCGCGCGGCAGTCGATCTTGATCGCCGCGCGACATTATTGTGCAATCAACGTCAGTCGTAACTCGGGAAGCGGAGGAGCTGGGCCATGTCCGACGGGCGCAAGACGAAATTCAAAGAGCCGATGCAAAACGTCGAGCTTGCGAAAATGAAGCTCGAGGTCGAAAGCGAGGCCAAGCCCGAGACGCCGCTCACCGCCGAACAGATCTACCTCAAGCGCAAGGCGGAGGTGGCGCAGCAGGACAACGCGGATTTTTCGGATTATCTGCGGGAAAAAGCCTCCCGCGATGAACAGGAAAAGTTGCAACCGGCGCCGGTGCCGCCACCAGCGGCTGCGCCGCAAACCGCGCCGCGGAAACTCAATCGGCGCAGCCTCCTGACTTGGGCCGCCGGCACCGCGGTGGTGGGCGAGGCGGTCACGCTGGGCTATCCCATGCTCACCGGCCAGAGCATCCCCGATCACGGGGCGAGGCACGCCGGCTCGACCTATACCGAGCCCCAGCGCCACCCCATCGATCGCGAATTGGTCAATCCACAGGCGGATGTGGGCGGCCGACGCTTCGGCGACTGGGTTCTTCTGATGCCGACCAAGATGGGCGGCGGCACCTATGCGGTGAACCTCAATACCGGCCGGGCGCTCGCCTGGGTCTCGTACTGGAACTACGGCGACTACAACCCGATCTCGCATCACTTGTGCGCCTTCCCGAGCGCGGATCCGGCGAAGGGCTTCGAATGGATCAACAGCACCCAGGGCGGCAAGAATTCGCTGATCTACGGCATTCCCGCCCATATCGAGACGCCGGGGGAAGGCTTCAACATCTATCGCGTACGCTACGACGGCTCGCAAATGGAGGTGATGGAGAACGTCGCGGAAACGACAGGCCTCGGCCTCGGCGTGCACGTGAACATCGATCCCAAGACCGCAGAGCGCTATTTCGTCACCGACGGGCAGAAGGACATCGCGGCGTGCTTCGACCGCCGGACCTCGCGCGTGATCGCGGCGCTCAAATACGACTGGGTGCCCAACGTGCGCAACCTGGCCGAGGCTTGGCAGAAGGGCGGCGTGCTCAAGATCTCCAAGATCTATCCCGACCCGGCGACCGGCAAATACGACTACCTCGGCACCAAGGGGCAGAAGATCGAATGGGAGATGGTGCCCATGGGTGAGCTGTTCGTCGAGGAGGGAACGCTTCCCGGCGACGACGTTCTCAGTCTCTGCGGCGCCGACGGCACCATCTGGCACCCGAGCGGCCGCTGGGCGTCCACCATCGTGCGATTATGCGGCGGCCAGCTGATCCTCGACGCCGAGAAGAACTTCGAGCCCGTGACCTTCCTTCAGTTCAACAAGAACGCGCCGAACCAATATCCCGTCAAGAAGATCGACAACGACCACTGGGAGGTGACGTTCGACAAGATCTTCTCGCCCGGCCACGAGATCGGGTTCTCCCCCGACGGGCGCTTCCTCTGCATGATGAACAATCTGCGCGAGAACAATTGCTTGGTCTTCGATTCAAGCGATCCCGACCCGCGCAACTGGAAGAAAATCGCGCATATCGAGGATCCCCTGTGGGTCGGCAAATATCCCAACCCGTTCCACATGGTGTTCTCCATGGACGGCTCCAAGCTCTATCTTTCGATCCTGCACCCCTCCCCGGCCGCCAGCGGCGTGATGGTCGTCGACACCAAGACCTGGAAGATCAAGAAGGAGATCCAGGGCATCGGGCCGGACATGCAAACGCTGGCGGTGACGTACGACGGCAAATACGTGGTCGGCGTGTTCAGCGGCTTCCAGCGGCTGTCGAGCGGCATCGCCTTCATCGATGCCGAGACCGACGAGCTGGTCGGCATCTGGCCGAGCAACGGCGGCCATCACGACTGCGTCATCGTGCCGAGGACGCTCGAGCACATGAAGCACACGCGCTCGTGCACGCTTTAGCGCGCGTTCGTTTGTGACTTGATGCACAACGGCGCGGCGCGCGACCCTCTCCCCCCGCAAACGGGGAGAGGGTGCAGACCGAGTCCGGTGCTCGCGCTTGCCTTCTCAGACGTAGCCCAAGGTGATGAACATCCCGGACTCGAGGTGGTAGAGCAGATGGCAATGCAGCGCCCAAAGCCCGGGATTGTTGGCGTCGAAGGCGACCACGACCCGGCGCCGCGGCGGGACCAGCACCGTGTCGCGCACCGCGCCGGCAAAGCGCTTGCCGTCGATCTCGACCACCTGAAATTCGTGCCCGTGCAGGTGCATCGGGTGCTGCATCCGCGTCTGGTTGATGAAGATAAGCTCGACGCGCTCGCCCTTTGCGACGGGTAGCGGGGGGACGCCCTTGCTCCAGGCGACGTTGTTGATCGACCAGACGTAGCCCGCCATCTCCCCGGTGAGGTTGAGCGTGTGGGTGCGGTCTGCCTTGCGCGGCTTGAGCGGCTTGACGGCGCGCAGCCGGCGCTCGAGATCGAGCGTGAGCGGAGGAGACGCCGTGCTGGCGGTGTCGGGGATGCGCGCGACCGGCGCATTTCCCGCACGCAGGATAAGGCCCGTCTGCTTGGTTTCGCCTTCGAGCACCGCGAGCACGGGATAGGCCGCCGCCGCGCGCGGAATGGCGAGCCGGATATCGAGCCGCTGCGCCACCGCGATCAGGAAGCGCCGGGCCACCACCGGCGCAATGGGGAATCCATCGACCGCGGTCAGCTCGCCATCGAGGGCGCCGAGATTCACATGAAACGCGCTCATGGAGGAGCTGTTGATGACGCGCAGCAGCACCCGCCCGCCCGGCTCGACCTTGACCACTTCGGGGTCGCCGAGCGTGCGGTCGTTGGCGAGGAAGGCGTCGTAGGTCACGTCGTTCAAATCGGGCTTCGCGGCGGCGTCCATGGCCATGCCGGGCGCTATCTGCATTCCCTTCATGCCGCCGGACGCAGGCGCGGGCGACGATGCGCCGCTCATCGATGACATGCCGCTTTTCTTGAGCCCCTCGAAGATCTGCTCGGGCGGCGTGAAGCTGAAGTCGGCCAGCATCACGATGACTTCCTGCTGGTCCGGCCGGTCGCGCTGATCGCGGATGATCAGCGGCGCCGCCATCAACAGCTGCTCCTGAAATCCCTGGTGCGAATGCATCCAGAAGGTGCCGCCGAAGCGCAGCGGGAAGTCGTAGTCGGCGCTCCCGCCCGGCGGAATTGGCGGACCGGAGACGCCGGGAACGCCGTCCTGCTGCCAAGGCGGGGTGAGACCGTGCCAGTGGATCAGGCTCGGCTCGTTGAGCGTGTTTTGCACGCGCACGCGGAATCGATCGCCCACATGCGTCCTGATGCCGAAGGTGCCGTCGGGCTGCTGGATGCCCAACACCGAGGCGGGCTTGCCGTTCACCTCGATGCCGCGGCGCTCGATCCGCAACACCGTCGGCGGCGCGTTGCTCGCGCTCGCCCGGGGCGCAGGCTGCGCGCGCGCAAGCGTGCCGCTTGCCGAAGCCGCAAGGGTAGAGAGCAGGAACGCCCGGCGTGAAAGCATGGGTCAAGGCCTCTTTGCGCAACGCCACGTCGTGGCATTGGATTGCGAGGTTACCGTTTGGACGCGCCGCCGTGAAGTTGACTTAGTGTCTCCGCTCACGTCGCCCGCAACAGGAAAGCGATCGCCACGCCCGCCGCCAATGCGAGGAACGAGAGTAGCGTCATCACCGGGATCGGCGGCCACGGCGGGTCGCCGCTCCCCATGGACATCGCGGCGTGCGGCGCCGCATCCATGCCGGCCATGTCGGCGTGCGCGCCGACAACGGCAGCAGCCGGGCGCACCGTCATCATGCCATGCTTGAGGTGGTAGGCCACCAGCCACCAGTTCATCGGATAAGCGAAGACGAAACCGACGAGCAGGCCCATCGACATCACGAACCAGAAGCGCGGGCTCGCGGGATCGGCCGCGGATGGGATGCGCGATTTCAGCGCCATCACCGTCGGCACCATTCCGGCCATGAGCAGATTCATCGACAGCAGTTCCGATATGAACGTGCTTCTCAGCGCGCGCAGATATGAGCCGCCGGCCATGTCACGCATGAACAGCGCCTAGAAAATCGTCCAGCCGAAGGCGAAACCCAGAACGTATTCGACGACCACCTCGACCAAACCGGCAAGACCGAAGACGCTCGAGAGCACCGCGCCGGCGAGAATGCCGACGCCGTCGCCGGCGACGCAATGCATGGTCGATCCCAGCGTCTGCCGCCAGCGCGCGGCGACGTACCGTTCGTGCAGCCCGGGCAACGGCTCGCGGCAGCCGAGCACGTAGAGGAACGCACCGACCACGCCGGTATACGCCGTCAGCAGCACGAATCCCCATTTGAGCACCGCGGATTCAGGCGTGGTGCGGATGTCCACCGCCACGAACAGGAGCGCCGCCGCGGTCAGCACGAACCACAGCAGCATCACGCCATCCAACATCGAGCCCTCCCTGCGTCCCGAAGCAACATGTCGCTCATCCGGCCACAACATTTTGCCTGAATCGCAGCGGAAACTCGCCTCAAATCGCTCCGGGGGCGGGGGACATGAGCGCGATCGCCGGACGTCGTTGGGCGTGGACGTTCGCTGCTGCCGCGCTGTCCTTGCTCGGCGCGGCTTTCGGCACGGGCGCCTTAGCGCAGACCCACCGGTCGGAACCGCCGCCAGCGTCCGCACCCAGCACCTTGACCGGCGATTGGGGTGGACTGCGGTCTGATCTCGAACGCAACGGCGTCACCTTCACCTTCAACTATACCAACGATTTTCTGGCCAATGTCCGCGGCGGGATCGGACCCGGCGCCGTCGCGATCGGGGTTTTCCAGCCGCAGCTCGACCTCGACCTGAACAAGCTCGCGGGATGGGAGGGAGGCAAATTTCACACCCATGGCCTCATCACCCACGGGCCTTTTTTCAGTCCGACATATCTGAACAATATCCTCGCCGTTTCGAATCTCGAAGCTGGACCGGTCGCTCGGCTCTATTCGTTCTGGTACGAGCAGAACGCTTTCAATGACCGCTTATCCGTTCGCGCCGGCCTGATGTCGGCGGATAGCCAGTTTCTCCAGAGCCAGACGGCTGCAAACTTCATCAACAACGCCATCAGCTGGCCGACGTTTCTCGCCGCCAATCTTCCGGCCGGAGGACCGGCCTATCCGCTGCCCGCCCCGGGGATTCGCGTTCGGATCACGCCCGTCGACGAGTGGGCATTTCAAGCGGCCGTGTTCAGCGGCGATCCGAGCGGGGGTAACGGCTCCAATCAACCGACGGCGCTTCCCACCGGCACCGTTGCCAGCTTTCGCGGCGGCGCGTTTTTCATCGCGGAGGCGAGCTATTTGCCCAACCAGGGTAAGGACGCCAAAGGCCTTCCGGGCGCTTACCGGATCGGAGCCTGGTACCACACCAGCTCGCGCTTCGGCGATCAGCGCTTCGACAATATCGGCCTCTCGCTCGCGGACCCGCAGTCGACCGGCATTCCGCTCGATCACACCGGCGATCACGGCGTCTACGGCGTCATCGATCAGATGCTCTATCGCGTCCCCGGTAGCGACGACCAAGGCCTGTCGGGATTCGTCCGTGCCGGCGGCGTGCCGAACGATCGCAATCTGATCAACTTCTACGCCGACGGCGGCCTCGTTTACAAAGGCCTTATACCTTTGCGCCCGAACGACAAGGTCGGCGTTGCGGCCGCCTATGCCCGCGTCGGCGACAATGCGCGCGGGCTCGATGCCGACACCGGGTTCTTCGGAAACTTCTTCTTCCCGGTGCGCAGCGGGGAAGCCATGGTCGAGATGATCTACCAGGCTCAGTTAGCGCCGTGGTGGATGCTGCAGCCGGAGGTGCAATACATCATCCGTCCGGGCGGTGGCGTTCTCAATAGCGATGGAAGCTTGCGGCCGAATGCGTGGATGATCGCCGTCCGTTCGGCGCTGAGTTTCTAAACCTCGATTTCGAGTATCATCTTTGACGCTCCCTCCGCCGCCAGCGGCGT
>Ga0318559_10000433_pt1 | contig 10002 bp, 7 predicted proteins | sample GRESIP065b5f21_FD_203664 | JGI IMG/M metagenome (GOLD analysis project Ga0318559, IMG submission 203664) | Tropical soil microbial communities from Luquillo Experimental Forest, Puerto Rico - GRE.SIPMG.065b5f21 | ecosystem: Environmental > Terrestrial > Soil > Tropical forest > Bulk soil... | reverse complement strand
GGCTGTAATAACCCAGAGTCGCGGCGCTGTTGTCGGGCGTCGCACCCGGCGCGCTCAACACGTCAGGCAAATACGCGATGCGATTCTCGCTGAAATCCCCGTATCCGGAGAATTCGAAAACGCTGAGCCGCTCGTCGCCATCGTAGCGGCGGCCCAGCGCGGCAAGCAGCTGCCGGAATGCATCGAGGTAATTGGGCTCGTTCCAGTTCGGCACCACCTGCGTAACCCCGGGTGTGGGGCTGTTCGGCGGCGCGGGGTAGTTGGTGGCGACCGAGCGCATCCAGTCGGGAATCGCGATATTCGTTTTGTCCGAATAGGAGTCGTTGCAACAGGACTTGTAGGCGTACACGCGAAGGCTCAGCCGCATGTTGCGGTTGGCCAGCTTCGTCAGAGCGTCATCGATCACGCTGAAGTCGAACTTGCGATCGTCAGGAGCGTCGGGCGGCAGCGTTCGCGGATCGACGGGCTGCAACTGCCGCCACGAGACTCGCAAACTGGCGTCGTAAGACGCGGGCCATGCCGGATATCGCTGCTGCGCCGGATTGGCCTGCGGGAAAAGCGGATTCAACAGATCTTCGTACTGGCCCCGCAGCGGATTCGATATCTCTTGAACGGTGGGCGGTATGGCCGGGAAGACCATCGCGGACAGCGGGCCCGGGTCGGTGTGGCCACCACAGCCGTTGAGCACCAGCGCCAGGCACGTGACGACCACACCGGCCAGCGCGCCCTTTTTCAATGGAGGAAACATCGTCACCGGGGCTAGATCGCGCCCAACGACAAAACCTCGTGGTCGGCGACAAACGGCATCGGCAGCCAGCGCGCGGCCAGTAACGCTTCCATTGCGTTGCCCGGGACGGGTCTCGACAACAAGAACCCCTGCGCGCGATGACATCCGTGTTGCATCAAAGTCAGTGCGGCGGTGGGTGTCTCGACCCCTTCAGCGACCACTTGCAGGCCGAAGGCCTCGGCGAGTCCGATGATCGCGCGGACAATGGCCAGGTCGCCGGCGTTGGTGCCCAAGTCACGGACGAATCCGGCGTCGATCTTGAGCATGTCGACCGGGAGGGACTTCAGATGCGACAGCACCGCATAGCCGGTGCCGAAGTCGTCGATGGCGATCTGGACCCCGACCTCCTTCAGCTCCCCCAGGGTTTTGCGAGTGGTTTCGATGTCGTGTACCACGGCACGCTCGGTGATCTCCAGACAGACCGATCCGCCGTCGATGCCGAACTCCTCGATGGTGTCGGCAACGCTATCAACGAAACCACGCGTGATCAGCTGGACGGGTGACACATTGATGCGCAGGACGGCGCTCTGCCCCACTCCGTTGGATCGCCACCGGCTGAATTCGGCGCACGCGCTTCGCATCACCCACCGGCCCAGTTCCCCGGCCAGGTTGGTCGATTCGGCTACCCCGACGAACGAATCGGGCAGCAGCAGCCCCCATATCGGGTGCCGCCAGCGGACCAGTGCCTCGGCCGCCAAGATGGCGCCGGTGCGCAGGTCGACCTCGGGCAGGTAGTGCAGCAGCAGCGCTTCGCTGTCGATGTCACCCCGGAGGTGCAGCTCGATGTCGTTGCGGAAGGCGCTTTTCAAGGACATGTCGTCGGTGGACACCGCCACCCGGTTGCCGCCCTCCCGCTTAGCTGTCAGCACGGCCTGGTCGGCACGACGCAACAGATCCGTGCTGTCGTCCCGCCCCGGCATGCCCACCGCCAGCCCGATGCTCACGGTGCGCGTGATCATGTGGCCGCCCATGGCTAGGCGCTCGCGCAACATCGCCCCCAGGCGACGAGCGAACGACTCCGCGGTTTCCGTCGACATCGACTGGCCCGGAATGACGACGAACTCGTCGCCGCCCAGCCGCGCGATCATGCTCTGACCCGCGCACACCCGAAGGCGTTGCGCGAAGACTCTGATGAACCAGTCGCCCGCGGCATGGCCGAGGTAATCGTTGATCGGCTTCAGCCGGTCCAGGTCGAGATAGAAGAGGGCGACTGGTCCGGGGCTGCCCGCGGCGAGCCGTCCGGACAGATGCGCGACCAGCGCGCGACGGTTGCAGAGGCCGGTCAGATCGTCGTGCTCGGCCAGGTAGCGGAGCTTTTCCTCGGCGGCAATGCGGGCCTGCAGCTGTGCGAATAGGGCGGCGACGGCCTCCAGCGTGTTGATCTCTTCTTGCTTCCACTTCCGGGCGCCGTTCTTGACGAAGCCGAGCACGCCGGTGGTCGTCTCGCCCGAGACCAGCGGAGCCGCGGCAACCGACGGAGACGTGATCTGCTTGGCTCCCCCGATCCAGCGCTGGAACACACGACTGGTCCGCTCCGGGGCGATCACGACCGGTTTCCTGCCGTGTTCGCAGCAGGCCAGCGCCGGGTCGGCGCTGGTGAAGTGCACAACGGCCATCGGATCAGGGTCGGGAACGCCGACGCGCGGTGGCCATTCCGCGACCAGCACCGAGGCCCGAATGTCGTGGTCGTGGTGGCGCAAGAAACTGGCGTCCACATCGAACTGCTCGACGAGCTGGGCGAGTACCTTCTCGCTCACCTGGGTCGCGGTGGAACCCGTGGCCTCCATCAGCTGGGTGGCGACCGAGGTGACGACGAGATCCAGGCTGCGCGGCACGGGCTCCTCCGATATGCGGCACATGTCCCAGCTGGGCTTGGCCTTGCCGGGGCCCAATCAGGGGATCTTCGTCTTCAATGTCGTTGCTTCTCACAATGCACACTGAGTCATCCGGAGTTTAGCAGTGAGACAGCTCACAATTGCGGCCTTGACTGTCACGCCTTGACCCACCGCGGTGTCTCAAGGGCACAAGTCCCGTGAGAGTAGGAGTCAGGCATGACCGAGATGGCCACCCCAAGAACTCATGTCGTCGTTGTCGGCGGCGGATACGCCGGAACCCTGGCCGCCAATCGGCTGCGGCAGCGCGCCGACGTCGACGTCACCCTGGTCAATGCGCGTGCGGTCTTCGTCGAGCGGATCCGCCTGCACCAGTTGGTCAACGGCACCGGCGCCGCGACCGCCGATTACGGCACGCTGCTCGGGGACGGTATCCGGCTGGTCGTCGACACCGTCGAGCGCATCGAGGCTCCCGACCGGCGCGTGCTGCTGGAGTCGGGCGCCGAGCTGGACTACGACTACTTGATTTACGCCGTCGGCAGCACCGGCGCGATGCCCGCCAACATGGCGGAGACGTCCAAGGTGCCCGGCTTAGCCGAATTCGCCTATTCGGTGGCCGATCTGGAAAGCGCGCAACGGCTGCGGTACGCGCTCGCCGACCTGCCGCTGGCCGCACCCGTCACCGTCGTCGGCGCCGGACTGACCGGCATCGAAACCGCTTCCGAACTGGCCGAGCGGGGACGCCCCGTGACCCTGGTCTGCGGCGGCGTCCTCGGCCCGTCGCTGAGCAAGCGGGGGCAGCGATCGGTGGCCAAGCGGCTGCGCAATCTCGGTGTCAACGTTCTGGAATCCAGCAGAGTCAGCCAGGTGCGCTGGGATGCGGTGGTGCTGAGTGACGGCGCGGTGCTGCCAAGCGCGGCGACGGTGTGGACGGCGGGGTTTGCCGTGCCGGATCTGGCCGCGCGCAGCGGGCTTCGCACCGACGCCCTGGGCCGGCTGCTCACCGACGAAACGCTGACCAACGTTGACGACCACCGCATCGTGGCCGCGGGTGATGCCGCCGCGCCGTCGGGTCAGCCGTTGCGGATGAGCTGCCAGGCGGCCGGGCCGCTGGGCGCCCAAGCCGCCGACACCGTGCTCAGCCGCATCGCCGGAAGCGCGCCCGCGGTGCTGAACCAGGCCTTCGTCGGGCAGTGCATCAGCCTGGGCCGCTCCCAGGGCACGGTCCAGCTCGCCCGCACTGACGACACCCCGGTGAACATGATCGTCGGAGGCCGATTCGCGGCCTCCATCAAGGAAGCGATCTGCAAGGGCACGCTGTGGGCGATCCGGCGGGAGGCGGCCAAACCCGGCTCGTACTTCTGGCTCAAAGGGGGGACGCGGCCCGCGCAGGTGCCGGCCGGCCAACAGGCCGCGCTCCGATGACCGCGTCGTCGCGCGGCGGTGAGCATGCCGAGCGGTTCACTCTGCTGCGGCCGTTGCTGTTCACTGTCGCGTACGAAATCCTCGGTTCGGCAACCGAGGCCGACGACGTGTTGCAGGACAGCTATCTGCGCTGGGCGGCCGTCGACTTGTCCACGGTGCGCGACACCAAGTCCTACCTGGCCCAGCTGGTCACCCGCCAGGCGCTCAACGCGCTGCGGGCCGACGCGCGTCGCCGCGAGGAGTACGTGGGGCCTTGGCTGCCCGAGCCGCTGCTACTCGACGAGCAGGACCCGTCAGCCGATGTCGTTCTGGCGGAATCGGTCTCGATGGCGATGCTGGTTTTGCTGGAAACACTGGGCCCCGACGAGCGCGCGGTGTTCGTGCTGCGTGAGGTGTTCGGTTTCGACTACGGCGAGATCGCCGAGGCGGTGGGCAAGCCTGCGCCGACCGTGCGACAGGTCGCGCACCGCGCACGCGAACACGTGCGGGCGCGGCGCAAGCGATTCGACGCGGTCAATCCGGAACGCAACGCGGAGATCACCGCCCAGTTTTTGGCGACGGCGGCCAGCGGCGACGTGGAGGCGCTGATGACCATGCTCGCCCCGGACGCCACGTGGACGGCCGACAGCGGCGGCTTCGTGAGCGCCGCCCGCAGGCCGGTCGTCGGCGCCGAACGGGTGGCCAGGGCGATCGCCGGCCTGATGCGCAGAGCGGCAGAAATGGCCACGCTGCGCGCGGAGATGGTCACCTGCAACAGCGCTCCGGCGGTGTTGCTCTACCTCGGCGAACAGCTCGAGGGGGTGATCACGCTGGAGATAGCCGACGGCATGATCACCAACTTCTACGTGATGCGCAACCCGGAGAAGCTCGCGGCGCTGGCGACCCCTCGCGACATCAGCCGCGCCTAGCGACAGACGCCTGGGGCGCGGAAATCCAGCACTCTGTCAAGCTAGAGCGGTGCGAATCGACCGGCTCGGCGACCTTGGCGCTCCACCCCGGGTGCTGCGCGCCGTCGGTGACGCCACCGCCCGGCTCGAGTTGCCGCCGCCCGCCGCGCTGACCGGCGACTGGTTCGGCGCGCTGGCGGTGATCGCGCCGAGCCTGTCCGCGCAGCCGGTGGACAGCGAAGACGCGTTCGCGGTCCCGCTGGGCTCGCAGACGCCCGGCACGGGGGCCGTGGGCGGCGGCTGGGTCGGTTACCTGTCCTACCCCGACCCCGGTGCCGACGGACGGCCCAACCGGATTCCCGAAGCCGCGGGTGGCTGGACGGACTGCGTTTTGCGCCGCGACCGCGACGGCCAGTGGTGGCACGAAAGCCTGTCCGGTGCGCCGATGCCGGATTGGCTGACCGCCGCATTGGCGGCGACGCCGTCGCAAGGGCGCGATTGCCGGATCGCCTGGGATAGCGCCGACCGGGCGGCACACCGCGACGGGGTGCTGGCGTGCCTGGAGGCCATCCGCGCCGGGGAGGTCTACCAAGCGTGCGTATGCACGCAATTCACCGGGACGGTCACCGGGGCCCCGCTGGACTTCTTCATCGACGGCGTCGCACGCACTTCTCCGGCCCGGGCGGCCTATGTTGCCGGGCGGTGGGGTGCGGTGGCGTCGCTGTCTCCGGAGCTTTTCCTGCGGCGCCGTGGAACGGTGGTGACGTCCAGCCCGATCAAGGGCACCCTGCCGCTGGATGCCTGGCCGTCGGCGCTGCGAGCGTCGGCGAAAGAGGTAGCTGAAAACATCATGATCGTGGACCTCGTCCGCAACGATCTCGGCCGGGTGGCGATCGTCGGCACGGTCACCGTGCCCGAGCTCCTGGTCGTACGGCGTGCGCCGGGCGTGTGGCACCTGGTGTCCACGGTGTCGGCGCAGGTTCCCGTGGAGCTACCGACATCGGCGCTATTGGATGCCGCCTTCCCCCCGGCCTCGGTCACCGGAACCCCCAAACACCGTGCGCGCCAACTAATTTCGCAATGGGAACATAGTCGTCGCGGAATATATTGTGGCACAATCGGTTTAGCGTCCCCGATCGCGGGATGCGAGCTGAGCGTCGCGATCCGTACGGTCGAGTTCCATGCAGGCGGTAGCGCCGTGCTGGGCGTCGGCGGCGGCATCACCGCCGACTCGAATCCCGACGCTGAATGGGAGGAATGCCTGCACAAGGCGGCCCCGATCGTCGGCTTGCCGTGCAACACGACCGCCGCGTCGGTGGGCTAGTCTTAATGCCCGTTGGCCGGCCATTAAATGTTTGCGATAACGCCCACATCGGTAACCGGGTGCGCCTAAACTCCAGGCATCGCGCCCATCGCGAGTCGACTGCCAGAGGGGTCCGTCATGAGAATCGCCGTTCTCGGCGCCGCAGCTTCTGCCCTGCTAGGTGGGACGCTGGCGATTACGCCGCTGACCTCGGTCAGCAGTCCGCTGCCGCCCCTAGGAGCGTGCGGCAACGGCGGGTCATGCGGGAAGGTCTCGTCGGTCCTCATGCCCGAAACGCCGCCGCCGGGGCCGGGCTCCGCGCAGGTGGGCGGGCCGGCTAAGCCGGCGGGCAATGTGAAAACGCCCGGTACATCTCAGCAACCTGGCACTGGAACGTCAGCCGCCCGGGCGGTGCCCGGAGCGAGCTCAACCGGAACCGGCGCGGGCGGCGCACCGGCCGCGGGCGTGCCGCCCGGAGGCGTGCCCGACGTGCCCGGCGTGAATGACATGCTCCTGCCTAACGCGGGCGCCGTGGCCGGGCTAACCAGCATTCCCGCTGATGCGCAGGCCGTCCAGTCGGTCTGGGGCACCATCGTCGCCGTGCCAACCAGCCTCGTGGGCCTGGCAGGCGGTACCGTCGGCGTTCTGACCAGCGCCTCCTTAGCGCTTTACTACCTTGAGGCCTCCGGTATATTGCCGGCCAACCTCGGCAACCGGTTCAAGCCGTCGAACCTGGGTTTCCCCACGTCACTAACTGGTTTAGCACCAAACAACCTCAGCCAGTCGCTGACGAATCTGGGTCTCCCCAGCTCGCTCGCCGGGCTTAGCTTCCCCGCCGCTCTGGCGAATGTCCCGGGGGCCGCGGCAGCTATCCCCGGCGCTAGGGCGGCCCTTCCGGCCGCTGCTGCGCGGATCCCCGGGCTGGCGGCCGCTCTCCCGCATTCCCCGCTGCAGGCGTTGCGGGCGGCGACACCCGGGTTGCCGGCGGGACCCCGTCTGCCGGGGCCTGCAGCACTGCCGCATCCCCGCCTGCCGGGGCCTGCAGCAGTGCTGCCGCATCCCCACCTGCCGGGTCCGATGGCCATCCTGCGCCCGCACTGCATCGGCCCGCACCTCGGTCCCATCGGGGCGTGCATCCCCTGACCCTGACGGACGGCTACTCACTCTGGCGTGATCGCAGAACTGCGTCATAAAGCTGGCGTGTGCGCACATCCGGATGGCCCGCGGCCACCTCGCTGCAGGCGTCTTTGACCCGCACCCCCGCCGCGACCAGCTTTTCCACCTCCGCAAACAGCGACGGCAGGTCGGCGCGCGGGGTCGCGCCGGCGAGCACGACGGTGATCTCGCCGAGCACCCCGTCACCCGCCCACGTCGCCAGCTCCTCGAGCGACCCGCGCACGACTTCCTCGTGCACCTTGGTCAGCTCCCGGCACACCACCGCCCGGCGCCCTGCGCCGAGCTGGTCCACGGCATCGCGCAGGCACGCCGGCAACCGCCGCGGCGATTCGAAGAACACACAGGTGCGCTGCTCGTCGGCCAGCGAGGCCAACCAGGTTCGGCGCGCCGACCTCTTACGCGGGGCGAATCCCTCGAAGCAGAACCTTTCCGACGGCAGGCCGGACACGGCGAGCGCGGTCGTCACCGCGGACGGCCCCGGAAGACACGTCAGCGGAACCCCCGCATCCACGCACGCCACGACCAGCCGGTAGCCGGGGTCACTGATCAACGGCATTCCGGCGTCGCTGACCACCAACACCGTCGCCCCGGCAGTGATCGCGTCGACCAGGCCCGGCACGCGCGCGGCCTCCACCCGGTCGTACAGGCTGACCACCCGACCGGTGATCGGGGCGTCGAGCGCCTTGGCCAAGGTTCGCAGCCGACGGGTGTCCTCGGCGGCCACCACGTCGGCGCGGGCCAGCGCGTCGATGAGGCGCGGCGAGGCATCCGACGGCTGCCCCAGGGGCGTCGCGGCCAGCAACAGGCGGCCATTGGTCATGACGGACAGCCTACGATCGACGTGATGACCGCCCCGCCCCGCGAAAGCTCTGTCGCAGTGGACGAGCGTGTCGTACCCGTCGTCAGCCCGGGGCCGCTGGTTCCGGTCGCGGATTTCGGGCCCACCGACCACATCCGCGGCTGGGTCGCGAGCGGTGTGATCACGGTGCTGGCAACGTTTACCCGGTTCCTCAACCTGGGCTCGCCGACCGATGCGGGTACGCCCGTCTTCGACGAGAAGCATTACGCGCCCCAGGCCTGGCAGGTGCTGCACAACCATGGGGTAGAAGACAACCCCGGGTTCGGCCTGGTCGTCCATCCCCCGGTCGGCAAGCAACTGATCGCGATCGGCGAGGCGATCTTCGGTTACAACGGCGTGGGCTGGCGGTTCACCGGCGCGCTGCTCGGCGTGGTCATGGTGGCGCTGGTGATGCGGATCGTCCGGCGGATCAGCCGCTCGACGTTGGTCGGCGCTATCGCCGGCGTGCTGGTCATCTGCGACGGCGTCAGCTTTGTCGCCTCGCGAACCGCGTTGCTCGACGGCTTGCTCACCTTCTTGGTGGTCGCGGCGTTCGGCGCGCTCATCGTCGACCGCGATCAGGTGCGCCAGCGAATGCACATGGCGCTGCTGGAGGGCCGCAGCGCCGAAACCGTGTGGGGGCCGCGGCTGGGCGTGCGCTGGTGGCGCTTCTTGGCTGGGGTCCTCCTCGGATTGGCTTGCGGGACAAAGTGGTCCGGCGTTTACTTCGTGGTGTTCTTCGGCGCGATGTCGCTGGCGTTCGACCTGGCGGCGCGGCGTCAGTACCAGGTGATCAGGCCGTGGCTGGGGGTTCTGCGACGCGACGTCATCCCCACCGCATACGCGCTGGCGCTCATCCCGTTCGCGGTCTACCTGGCCAGCTATGCGCCGTGGTTCGCCTCCGAGACCGCCATCGACCGCCACGAGGTGGGCCAGTCGATTGGCCCCCACTCAACCGTGCCGATGCCCGACGCCATCCGGTCGCTCTGGCACTACACGGCGAAGGCCTTCCAATTCCATGCGGGCCTGACCAATTCCGCCGGCAACTACCACCCGTGGGAATCCAAGCCGTGGAGCTGGCCGATGTCATTGCGGCCGGTTCTGTATGCCATCGACGAACAGAACGTTCCCGGTTGCGGCGCGCAGTCGTGCGTCAAGGCGGAGATGCTGGTAGGCACTCCCGCCCTGTGGTGGCTATCGGTACCGGTGCTGCTCTACGCGACCTGGCGAACACTGATTCGCCGCGACTGGCGCTACGCCGCTATTTTGACCGGCTATTGCGCGGGGTGGCTGCCGTGGTTCGCCGACATCGACCGGCAGATGTACTTCTTCTACGCCGCGACGATGGCGCCGTTCCTGGTGATGGCCATCGCACTGATTTGTGGCGATATTCTCTACGCCCGTAACCAGGGCTCTGAACGACGCACGCTGGGACTGATCGCCGTCAGCTGTTACGTCGCTCTAGTGGTGACCAACTTCGCGTGGCTGTTTCCGGTGCTCACCGGCCTGCCCATCTCGCAGCAGACCTGGAACATGGAGATCTGGCTGCCCAGCTGGCGATAGCCCGTGCGCGGTGCGCCCTGAGCGCACTCGACACCTATAAAGGGTCGCGGGCGGCGGGGCAGGACATGCACCGGGGACCGCCGCGGCCGGTGCCCAATTCCGACCCCGCGATGGTCAGCACCTCGATACCCGCGTCCCGCAGGCGGGCGTTGGTCTGCGCGTTGCGCTCGTAGGCGACCACCACACCGGGC
>Ga0318559_10000426_pt1 | contig 10065 bp, 7 predicted proteins | sample GRESIP065b5f21_FD_203664 | JGI IMG/M metagenome (GOLD analysis project Ga0318559, IMG submission 203664) | Tropical soil microbial communities from Luquillo Experimental Forest, Puerto Rico - GRE.SIPMG.065b5f21 | ecosystem: Environmental > Terrestrial > Soil > Tropical forest > Bulk soil... | reverse complement strand
GCCCACCAACACCGTGTCGATGGCGACGTGCGGCCGCGCTGCGTGCCCGCCGCGACCTTCGATCTCGATCGTGATGCGGTCGGCGGCCGCCATCAGCGGACCCGGGCGCAGCGCGAATTGGCCCACCGGAAGACCGGGATAATTGTGCATCCCGTAGACTTCCTCGATGCGGAAGCGGTCCATCATGCCGTCCTGAACCATGGCCCTGCCGCCGCCGCCGCCCTCCTCGGCCGGCTGGAAGATCACGATTGCAGTGCCGGCGAAGTTGCGCGTCTCGGCGAGGTACTGCGCCGCGCCGAGCAGCATCGCGGTATGGCCGTCGTGGCCGCAGGCATGCATCTTGCCTGGCACCGTCGATTTGTAAGGGACGTCGCCGGCCTCCTGGATCGGTAGGGCATCCATGTCGGCGCGCAGTCCGATGACCCGACCGCCTTCCCCGCCCTTGCCGCCGCGGATCACGCCCACCACGCCGGTGCGCCCGATGCCGGTCACCACCTCGTCGCAGCCGAAGCGCTTGAGCTTCTCGGCGACGGTGGCCGCGGTGCGCTGCACGTCGTAAAGAAGTTCGGGATGGGCATGGATGTCACGCCGCCAAGCGGTGATCTCGCCATGCAGGGCGGCAATGCGGTTGACGATCGGCATCTGCTCCTCCTCGCGGCGCATCCGGCCGAGTTCTAGCGGTTCAGCATAGGCCGAGCGGGGTCGCCTTGGACAGATCAAACGTGCGGTCGGGTCACCACCTATTGACCGCGCACGAGGCCGCTCGTACACACCCGCGCACCGGGCCCGTAGCTCAGTGGTAGAGCAACTGACTTTTAATCAGTAGGTCGCTGGTTCGATCCCAGCCGGGCTCACCATCTGGCCGCAAGCGCCGGAACATTCACCAACTATATCGCAAACGCCGTATCCGCACGATCCCGTCGTCGTGGGGCGGCGCAATCCGCTTGGAATATATTGACGCGCCAGGCGTTGCTTTGCTTTAGGAGGCAACCATGCGAACAATCGTTCTTATCTTACTCGCGCTGGCCGGGATCTCGCTGACCAGTACCGATGCCGATGCCGGTGCATGGTGCGCGAGCTACCGACGGGGCGTTTCAAACTGCAGCTATTCCTCGTTCGAGCAATGCCAGGCCACCGTTCTCGGCCTGGGGGGATTTTGCCGGCCAAATCCATTCCCCGGAACCGCCTATGGGACGGGCGCCGGAAGCTGGAACACCCCCGGCTCGCCGCGGCGTTACCGGCGTAGCTATTAGATACGTGAGGTGCACGTCAGCGCCCCGCTCACCCACCTGTGGCTAGCGCGACGTGCACCTGAAGCCCCAACATGCCTTGAGGGGGCGCCTTCTTGCAAAATGGCCTTTGAATGGACCCCGGTCAGCCCGGCATGACGCGTATGGGACGCAATTGAAGCGGTTGCGAAACGGGCTCAGAATATTTCGCTGGGGGCATCGCGACATTCGTGGAGTGCCGATGTCGAACGGTCAAGCACTGCCGATCCTGATTGCGGGTGGCGGTATCGGGGGCCTGGCGGCGGCGCATGCGCTCGCGCGCAAAGGCTTTGCGGTACGGGTGTTGGAACAGGCACCCGAGTTCCATGAGATCGGCGCCGGCATCCAGCTCGGCCCCAACATCTTCCGCGCGCTCGAAAGGCTCGGCCTCAAAGAGGCGGTGCTCGCCGATGCGCATCGGCCGCCGGCCATGGAGATGCGCTGCGCCCTCTCCGGCGAGCGCGTCACCCGCATCCCGCTCGATGACCCGCGCTTCCGAGAGAGGTTCAAGCAGCCCTATGCAGTCACCCACCGCCACGATCTGCATTCCGTGTTCATCAACGCGTGCAAGAGCAACAACCGCATCACGCTCGAGACCAATCGCAGCGTCGAGGACTTCGAGCAGGACGACACCGGCGTCACCCTGGTCCTGCAGTCGGGTGAACGCATCCGAGGCCGCGCGCTCATCGGCTGCGACGGCATGTGGTCGAAGGTACGCGACAAGGTCGTCGGCGACGGCAAGCCGCTGGTATCGGGCCACATCGCCTATCGTGCCGTGCTCACGCGCGCGGAGGTGCCGGAGGATCTCTGGAGCCCGGACGTGATCTTGTGGGCTGGTCCGCGTACCCACCTCGTCCATTACCCGCTGCGCCGCGGCGAGATCTACAACCTCGTTGCCGTGTTCCACTCCAAGCGTTACGTCGAGGGCTGGAATGCGGAGGCGGATGCCCGCGAACTGTGGGCCCATTTTGAGGGCCAGCGTCCCGAGGTCCTGCGCATGCTCGAGCGCATCGAGACTTGGCGCATGTGGGTGCTGTGCGACCGCGAGCCGGCGAAGGAGTGGAGCAAAGGGCGGGTGACGCTTCTGGGCGACGCCGCCCATCCCATGCTGCAATATCTGGCGCAAGGCGCCTGCATGGCCACGGAGGACGCGGTCTGGCTCGCCGACAAAGCCGGCGAGAATCCAGACGACTTGCCTGCGGCGTTCCGCGCGTACGTGCAGCAACGTTACCTGCGCACCGCGCGGGTGCAGATCATGGCGCGCGTCTACGGTGACTTCTACCATGCGCGCGGGCCGGCAGCGGAGTTGCGCAATCAAATGCTCGGCCCGCGCACGCCGGAGCAGGCTTACGAGGGGGTTGCCTGGCTCTACGGCGAGATGTGACGCGCTTTCGAGCGCGTGCTCCCTGCGACCGACAGCGAGCTTACTGCAGCCCGGCGATCGCGCGCGCCTCGCCGGTCAGCTCCAAAATATGCATGCCGGTATTGGCGCGATCGACCACGTAGATGTAGCCGCGGTCGTCGGTTTCCACGTTGTTGCTCTGGATCGCGGTCTTGCAGCGGTCCACTCCATCGACCTTGATGCAACGCTTGTCGGTTGCTTCCGTGATCGACGGGATGAAGTAGCCGACCTCCTTCGGCTGATACGGGTTGTGCACGTCGACCGCGCGCACGCCGGCATTGAAGTAGGCGATGAAGGCGATCTTCTTGTAGAACACCGGCGCCATGCTCTCATTCGAGGAATGCGAGCCGAAGCGTCCGCCGCGCTGGCAGAAATTTCCGCTCGTCTCGGGCACCGAGAAATTCGACACCACCATCGGCCTCGACTCGATCGTGACGTCGACGAAGAACACGAGCTGGCGCGCTTCCTGGCATTCATTGAGGATCTGCTCGTCCACGATCATCACGAAATCACGTACCTTGCCGTCCTTGTCCTTCGCGAATTCCGCGATCGGCATTTTGAGCATCGGGAAAACCGTGTGCGCGCCGTTGAAGGGCAACATGTCGAGCTGACCGACAACCGGATAGCGCAGGTTCTCCGCCGTCGGCTCCTTGGGACCGTTGAGAAGCTTTTCGCGGTCGACGATCTGCAGCACGCCGCCCTTATTGGTGCCGTAGCCGAAATACACGCGATTGCCCTGCGGGCCAGTCGAGATCGCCCCATGCAACTCGGTCGGCACCGCGCCGGCGGAACCGGGCTCCTGTCCAACCAAGCCGAAGTCGCGAATATGAACCGGTTTTGATGGATCGCTGAGGTCGAAGACCTGGGTCATGCGCTTTACCCGCCAGCCTTCGACGCCGGACACGAGATAGGCGATGCCGGTGTCGCATTCCCACCAGCTCTTATGGGTGTCCTTCAATCCTTCGACGATCTTGGTCAGCAGCGCGGGCTTGGCCGGATCGGTGACGTCCCAAATTTCGTGCGCACGGCCGCCGAAGACCCGCAGCATATAGGTCTTGCTCGCATCACCCTTGGACAGCGTCTTGCCGTCGCAGACGCGCACCATCTGCGCACCGCCCTCCTCGTAATGGCCTTGCAGACCGGGAATGTGCGCGAGGTATTTCGGCTGCGCCGGATCGGTCACGTCGACGATCGAGGTGCCGTTGTTTTCGGCTTGTCCGGTCAATCGGTTGACCGGCTTCGGCACCTCGGGCGTTCCGCCGTGATGTCCGATATAGGCGATATAGCGGCTGCCTTGATGATGGATCGTCGGCTGATAGGCGCTGCGGCCGTGCAAATCATTGTAGCCGACGAGCCGCATATTCTTGGCTTCCGGCGGATCGCCGATCTTGGGTGCCTGAGCTAGTGCGGGGAGCGTGAGGATCATCAATCCGGCGGCCGCGCTGGCAGCACGCGCGCTACGGATCGACACACGTCGTTGCATCATGCTTCTCCCTGATCACGCTGCGGGTTGGGGCGATCGAGGCAAGACGCGTCGGTTGGACGCGTCTTGCCAGGGGCGGGCGTGGGTCGCTAGCCCAGCGCCGCCTTGACCCGTTCGGGGGTGAACGGTGTGTGGCGCAAGCGCGCGCCGGCGAGCTGCATCACCGCATTCGAGATCGCGGGTGCGATCAGCGGTGTCGCCATTTGCCCGGCGCCGGTCGGATGGTTGTCGGTCGCGAGCACCTCGATGTGCATCGCCGGTACCTCGTTCATGCGCGGTACGCGATAGTCGTAGAAGTTCGACTGCTCGACCACACCATTTTTGACGGTGATGCGCTCGCTCAACGACATGCCCAGCCCGTAGACGATGCTGCTCTCGGTCTGGGCCACCACATTGTCAGGCTGCACCGCGACGCCGCAATCGATGGTGCACCAGAAGTCATGCACCCTGATCTGTCCGTTGGTGCGGTCGAGCGACACTTCGGCGATGCCGGCGAGTTGCGAGCCCGAATAGTCGATGAATGCCACGCCAAGACCGCGACCGTCGCGCTTCTTGCCCCAACTCGCCATCTCCGCCACCCGCTCGACCACCTTCACGGCACGTGGCGTGTTCTTCAACAGCTCGAGCCGGAACTTCACCGGATCGATACCGCGCTTCACCGCGATCTCGTCGATGAAGGTCTCGGTGGCGAACTTGTTGGCCGTAAAGCTGATCCCGCGCAGCGGATTCGTGCGCACACCGGTGTCACGATAGAGCTGTTCGACCAGTTGGTGCGGAACATCATAACCCCGCGGTTCGCCGCCAAGCATCGCAATGAAGTCCTTGCCGCCGCTCATCTGGTAGCGCACCGGATCCATGTAGGGCCCGACGCGGTCCACGGCGATGCGGTGGTGCCACGCCGCGAGCTTGCCGGAAGGATCAAACCCGGCCTTCAGATAGTGAGCGGAAATCGGACGGAAGCGGCCGTTGTGGACGTCGTCCTCGCGCGTCCATATGACCTTCACCGGTCGCCCCGCCTCTTTCGACAGCAGCACCGCGTCGATGATGAAATCGACGTCGCGGTTGCCGCGCCGCCCGAAGCCGCCACCCATGAGCATGTCGTGGAGCTTCACCTTGTCGCGCGGTATGCCGAGGACCTTGGCAGGCGCCTCGCAGGCGATGCTTTGGCTCTGCGTTCCGGCCCAGATTTCCACTGAATCGCCGGACGGCGACACTGAGGCGATGGCGTTCAGCGGCTCCATTTGCGCATGATAGGCGTAGTCGCAGCGGTACTCGGCTTCGAAGACGGAGGAAGCCTTTGGCATCTCGCCACGCGCATCGCCGACCTTGCTCCATTCCGTTGCACCGCGGGCGGGGTCCTTGGCATCTGCGGCGAACCGCTCCATGCCCTTATCGCTGTCGAAGCCCCAGGCGGTGCCGGTTCTGCTCCAGGTCACGGATTGGGCGAGCGCCCGGCGCGCCTCGAACGCGGCCCACGGCGTCTCGGCGAGCACGCCGACGCCATACGGCAACCTAACGATCCTGACCGCGCCGGCGATTACCTTGGCCTTGGCGTCGTCGATCTTGTCTGGAACCGAGCCTTCCACCGGCGCGCGCAGGATCGCGCCGTAGAGCATGTTCGGCACCTGCACATCGATGCTATAGCGCGCGCTGCCGTTGACCTTGCCCGGCAGCTCCACCCGCGCCACGTCTTTGCCGATGAGGCGGAACTCGCTCGGCTTCTTCAATGCCTCTGGCTTGACCTCCGGCGCCTTGTCCGGAACTTCGGCAAAGGCGGCGATTTCGCCATAGCTGAGCTTGCGGCCGGACTTGGCGTGCACGACCGCGCTCGGCTCGGTGCTGAGCTCTTCGAGCGGCGCGCCGAGCTTCTTGCCGGCATTGTCCATGAGCACGCGACGCACCTGCGCGCCGAAGACGCGCAGCGGCCGGTAGTAGCTCGTCACCGCATTGGAGCCGGCGGTATACATCATGCCGCCGAAGCCGGGGTTGCCGTAGATCGCATCGATCGGCGGCGCCGGCACGACGCGCACCTTCGACCAATCGGCGTCGAGTTCTTCCGCGATGATCAAGGGCAGCGAGGTCATCGACCCCTGCCCCATCTCGGTCGCAGGCGACATGATGGTAATGGTTCCATCGGTGGCGATGCTCACCCATGGACTGAGCGTCTTGCCGCTGCGCTCGGCCACAAGCACTGCGCCGGCGGCGCGGCGATCGACACCGAGCGCAACCGCGAAGGTGAGGCCGGCCGCTCCGATCATCACTTGACGACGGGACAGAACCTGGCGGCGCGAGGAACGCGCGTTCAAGCTCTCGATTGCGACATGCTGGGTCATGGCTCAGGCCTCCCGCGCCGCGCGCTCGACCGCGCGCACGATGCGCTGATAGGTTCCGCAGCGGCAGATGTTCGTGCTCATGTGCTCGACGATCTGGTCGCGCGTCGGTTTGGGGTTCTGCTTGAGCAGGTCAGCCGCGCTCATGATCTGCCCGGACTGACAGTAGCCGCATTGCGGCACCTGCTCGGCGAGCCAGGCCTTCTGCAGCGGGTGCGATGAATCCGCCGACAACCCTTCGATCGTCGTCACCGACTTACCCGCCATTTCCGACATTTGGGTCTGGCACGAGAACGCGCGCCTGCCGTCGATATGCACCATGCAGGCACCGCACAGACCGGTGCCGCAGCCGAACTTGGTGCCGGTCAGCTTGAGGTCTTCCCGGATCACCCACAACAACGGCGTTGTCGGCGGCGCGTCGGTCGACGCCACCTTGCCGTTCACAGTGAAGTTGATGGCCATGGTTTTCCTCCTTGAGAATAAACCGCGTCTCGCGAGGTCCGCGAACAGAACCGTTCGGCCTTCGCTACTCGCTTTCCTCCGCGCCTCGACCTAGGTCAGCGCCGCCTTGACCCGCGCCGGGTTGAGCGGCAGGTCGCGGATGCGCTTGCCGGTCGCGTTGGCAAAGGCGTTGGCGACGGCGGCGACCGCGGGCCCTTGCGAGCCTTCGCCCGCGCCGAGCGGACGCTCGTTCGGACGGTTGATCAGCTCGACCTCGACCTTCGGCGCTTCCGGCATGGTGAGGATCGGATAGCTGGCCCAGTCGCGCGTCAAAATCCCGCTCTGGTCGAAACGCACCTCCTCCTTCAGCGTCCAGCTCACCGACTGGATGACGCCGCCTTCGATCTGGCTGGTGAGCCCGTCCGGATTGATGATCAACCCGGCATCGACCGCCGCAACGGCGTGCGGCACCCGCACCATGCCGCTGTCGCGGTCGACTTCGACCTCCGCCACTACGGCCACGTAGCAAGCGAGGTTCTTGTACTTGGCAAAGCCGATGCCGCGGCCACGCGTGCCGTTGCCCTTCTCGCCGGCTGTCCAGCCGGCTTTCTTGACGACTGCCTCGATCACCGCCCGTGCGCGCGGATCGTTCAGATGTGCGAGCCGGAACGCGACCGGATCGACGCCGGCCGCCGTCGCCAACTCGTCCATGAAGGATTCGAGCGCGAATACGTTGGCGTAAGCGCCGAGCGTGCGCAGCGCCGACACCCGGACCGGCATGTCCTGGACGAAATGGTGGATCACGCGCTGCCGCGGGAAATCGTAGAGCGGGATGGCGTTGCGGTCCCCGCCCCCGGCGGGCTGCGGCGGGCTCGTCGGCGGCCCCATCTTCTGCGGCTCGGCGAGATACCAAGCGGCGAGCACATTGGTGCCGTCGGTGGATTGCGGCCGCGTCGAATGGGTGTTGCTCCACACCTCGTAGTCCCAGTCGGCAATCTTGCCGTCGCCGCCGAGCGCCGCCTTCGCCCGCATCACCATGGCCGGGCCATAGGGTTCCCAGCCGAACTCGTCGTCGCGCATCCATTGCAGGCGCACCGGCCGACCGGGCAGCGCGCGGGCCAAGAGCGCCGCATCGACCGCGACGTCGTCGGCGCCGTTGTGCCCGTAACAGCCCGACCCCTCCGCATGCACGCAGCGCAGCGCGGCCGCCGGCATTTTCAGCGTCTTGGCGAGCTCGGCGCGCAGCGGGAAGACGCCCTGCGAATGCGTCCACACCGTCATCTTGCCGTCCTTGAATTCGGCGACCGAGCACGACGGCCCGATCGAAGCGTGCGACATGTAGGGCTTGGTGTAGACCGCCTCGAAGGTGCGGGCGTTTGCGGGTGCAGCACCCTCTTTGACGCCGATCGTCGCATCTTTGCTCGGCAGCGACTTGATCACGTCGAACAGGCGTGCGGGTTCGGGCAGCTCCGGCCCCAATGTCCATTTCGCGCTCTTGAGCAAAGCGGCGCGCGCGTTGATCGCCTGCTCTTCGCGTTCAGCCACGACGCCGAGGAACGAGCCGTCGCGCACGACGGCAACGACCCCCGGCATTGCTTTCGCCGCGGCTTCGTCGACGCTGTCGAGCTTCGAGCCGTAGCGCGGCGGACGTATCACGCGGCCATGCAGCATGCCGGGAAGCCGCACGTCCTGGACGAATGCCGCGCCGCCGGTGACTTTGGCCGGAATATCGAAACGCGAAATGGATTTCCCCACGATCTTGTGAGCGGCGGGCGGCTTCGGCGGCGCCTTGGCACTCGCTTCGCGGTCGAGATCGGGATTGAGATCGCCGTAACCAACCTTGCGTCCATCCGACGCCGCGATCGCGCCGTCGGCAACCGTCAGCTGGTCGGCCGCCACGCCGAGGCGCTTGGCGGCGAGATCGATCAGGATGGCGCGCACTTCGGCGGCGGCCATGCGCAACGCCGTGCCGCTGTTCTCGATCGATTGGCTACCAGCGGTCTGTCCCTCGTTTGGCGTCTGGCCGGTATCGCCGGAGATCATCTTGATGCGGGACAGCGGCAGATCGAGCTCTTCAGCGGCGATCTGCGCGAGCGCGGTGAGGATGCCCTGCCCGAGCTCGACCTTGCCGGTGAAAATTGTCGCGGTGCCGTCGGCATTGATGCGGATCCAACCGTCGAGCCTGCGATTGTTCTGCAGACTGCCGGGTAGCCGTTCCTGCCCGCGTGCAAGCTTCGAATCGAGCGAGAAGGCGACGACGATCGCACCGAGGCCGGCGGTGAATTCGCGCCGATTGAAAGCGGGAGCGTTCACGGGTCACGTCCTCCCGTTTGCCTGGGCGGCGCGCAGCACCGCGCGGATGATGCGGTTGTGAGTACCGCAGCGGCATAGGTTGCCGGCGAGCGCTGCGCGCACGTCCGGCTCGCTCGGCCGCGGATTGCGGTCGAGCAATTCCTTCGCCGACATGATCATGCCATTGGTGCAGTAGCCGCACTGGGCCGCCTGCTCCGCGATGAACGCCTGCTGGAGCGCATGCGGCTTGTCGAGCGAGCCCAGTCCTTCGATGGTGGTAATCTCGCTCGTCGTCACCGCGCTGAGCGGGGTGACGCAGGAACGCACGGCCTTGCCGTCGATCAGCACGGTGCAGGCGCCGCATTGCGCCAGCCCGCAGCCGAATTTCGCGCCATTGAGCTCGAGATCGTTGCGAAGCACGTAGAGCAACGGCGTGTCCGGCTCGGCGGGAACCGAGCGGCTCACCCCATTGACCTTGAGGTTGATGGCCATGCTTGGCGTCTCCCACAGTCCGCCGACTGCACCGTTCTTGTTTAGACCGGTTTTATTCTGCGCCGATGCGGGCGCCGCGTCGAGGCCCTTATGGAGCTGTGAGACCGAGGCGACAAATCAGCTCCCCTTCGAACTTCTGGTCCGTCTACCTCCACGCGCTACGAAGGCGATACGTCGCCCCGCACCCACCTTTCGCGCGCAGCGACGCGGAAATCCGCGAACGTTCCGGCCGCAATCGCCGTTCGCATGTCGGCCATCAATGCTTGGTAATAGGCGAGGTTGATCGTCGTGAGCAGGATCGCGCCGAGCATCTCGTTGGCCTTGACGAGGTGGTGGAGATAGGCGCGCGAATAATCG
>Ga0318559_10000408_pt1 | contig 10243 bp, 9 predicted proteins | sample GRESIP065b5f21_FD_203664 | JGI IMG/M metagenome (GOLD analysis project Ga0318559, IMG submission 203664) | Tropical soil microbial communities from Luquillo Experimental Forest, Puerto Rico - GRE.SIPMG.065b5f21 | ecosystem: Environmental > Terrestrial > Soil > Tropical forest > Bulk soil... | reverse complement strand
ACATGCAAGCCTGACCGCCGCACATTGAGCGCCGCGACGACGGCCGCAAGTTCGAGATAGTCGTAGCGCAGTGCGATATTGAGTTCGTCCAGAATCAGCATGGCCAGATTCGGAGCGGCCATGAGCTCGCGCGCTTTCATCCAGGCGCGTTCGGCGGCGGCGATATCGCGCGCTCGATCCTGCGTTTCCCAAGTAAAACCCTCGCCCATTGTGTGCCAAATAAGCTGATCGCCGAAGCGCGCCAGCGCATCGCGTTCGGCCGAATGCCAGGCCCCCTTGATGAACTGCACCACGCCGACCCGTTGACCACGGCCGAGCATGCGCAGCGCCAATCCGAACGCCGCGGTCGATTTGCCCTTGCCCGTGCCGGTGTGAACGATCAGCAATCCTTTTTCGATGGTCTTGGCCGCGACTTCCGCGTCCTGGACGGATTTGCGTTTGGCCATTTTGGCGCGATGGCGCTCGGCTTCGGTTTGGTCGATTTCAGTCATCGCTTCACCCGTTGTTGCATCGACCGCATGGCCTTTACAGCGTTCCCTTCAGCGCCAGCGGCAGCCCGGCAACCACCAGCACGACACGATCGGCGCGTGCGGCGATCCGTTGATTAAGGAGCCCTTGCAGATCGCGAAAGCGCCGGCCCAGCGGATGATCGGGCACGATACCTGAACCCACCTCATTAGCGACCATGACGACCGGCGCACCGCCTGCCGCCAGCGCATGTTCAAGTCGGCCAATTTCCATGTCGATATCCGCGCCGGCAAGCAGGAGATTGGAGAGCCACAATGTCAGGCAGTCCACCAATACTGCCGCGGCGCTCGATGATTGCAGCGAAGCGGCGAGATCGCGCGGGGCTTCAATCGTGTGCCAGGAAGCGCCGCGGCGCGCGCGATGTGATGCGATGCGCTCGGCCATCTCGGCATCGCCAGATTCCGCCGTCGCGACATAGTTCCATGGCGGTTTCCAGGGCGGCGGCAGTGTCGCGATCAACCCTTCAGCGTAGCGGCTCTTGCCGGAACGGGCGCCGCCGAGGACGAGGGAGAGTTTTGCTACGCTGCCCATGGAACCCGCCGGCCAGATTGACAGGGCCACATCCCGAAATCTATCACTAAGCGATCGATGGTCCCTCGATGAGGGTGAATAGGGAATGCGGTGCGGACGCACATCGGTGCGCCCAAACCCGCAGCTGCCCCCGCAACTGTGAGCGGGAAGTTTCGTCCGGTTAAGCCACTGGCACGCGCATGCGGCCGGGAAGGCAGGACGAAGCGACGATCCGCGAGCCAGGAGACCTGCCATCGTCCGTGTCGACGCGACAAACACGGGCCGGGGTGCGCCTGTGGATGATCTGAAAGGCGATTAAGTCTTTTGGTCCTCGCTCGCGCCGACGGCAGGTTATGCGAGGACCATCCGTGCTCAGCCATCTGCGATCGGCGCTTGACGACGCCTCGCCCCATCAAGGGCGCAAGATCGCCGCGATCTATCTCCTGATATTCGCCGGCAATGCGGTCGTCTGGACCTGGGCTTTCGTTGCATTGTCTGATCAGCCGACGCTGCTTGGCACCGCGTTCCTCGCCTATGTGCTGGGACTGCGCCACGCCGTCGATGCCGATCACATCGCGGCAATTGATAACGTGGTGCGCAAGCTGATGCAGGAAGGCAAACGGCCGATCTCGGCTGGTTTATTCTTCTCGCTCGGGCATTCCCTGGTTGTCGCGATTGCAGTCGCGGTGATCGTCGGAACGGCATTCGCGCTCCAAGGTAAGCTTCATCCTTTCAAGGTGATCGGCAGCGTCATCGGCACCGGCACATCGGCATTTTTCCTGCTCGCCATTGCCGCCATCAATCTGTTCATCTTGCGCGGGGTGTGGCGGAGCTTCCAACGGGCGCGCCGCGGCGAAGCGGTTGCCGACCATGAGCTCGATCATTTGCTCTCCGGCCGCGGCTTTCTCGCTCGCATCTTCCGGCCGCTGTTTCGGATGGTCACGCGAAGCTGGCAGATGTTCCCGCTCGGTTTTTTGTTCGGCCTCGGCTTTGACACGGCGACCGAAATCACACTGTTCACGGTGGCCGGCAGTCAAGCCTCTGGCGGCATGAGCTTCGACACGGTGATGATCTTCCCGGCGCTGTTTGCGGCCGGCATGACGCTGGTCGATACCAGCGACAGCATGCTCATGGTCGGCGCTTATGGCTGGGCGTTTCTCAATCCGATCCGGAAGCTTTGGTACAATTTGACCATCACCGCGATTTCGGCGCTGGTCGCGATGCTGATCGGCGGCATCGAGGCGCTCGGTCTCGTCGCCAGCAAGCTCGAGCTTGCCGGCGGTTTTTGGGACGTAGTTGAGAAGCTCAATGTTGAGCTTGCCGGTTTTGGCTACTTCGTCGTCGGAATTTTCATCGCCAGCTGGATCGTGTCCTACCTGATCTACCGCTGGGGCGGTTTCGGCCGCATCATCGTTGAGCGCGCGTGAGGCCGGCCGATGTCCAACACGATGGCGTCTAAGACAACATCGCCAATGATCTACGTTTGCGTCACCTGCCGGCGCGCCGGCGAAGGCGATGCCGAACCACGTCCCGGGACGCTCCTGGCCGACGCAACCGAACAAGCGGCGGCCGGCACTGAAGTCGTGGTGCGGCGACTACGCTGCCTCGCCAATTGCAACCGCGGACCGAGCGCCGCCATGCGGTGCAACGGCTCATGGACCTATGTGTTTGGCGGGCTCGATGCCAGCAATGCCGGCGCGCTTGTTGCCGGCGCCAAGCTTCTCGCAGCCGCGAGTGACGGCATTCTGCCGTGGCGCGGGCGCCCGGAAATCCTCAAGCGCAGCTTGATCGCGCGTGTCCCACCCATTGATTTTGCGGAGAGCGACCTATGAACAGCGCAATCGCCGCACAGCTCGCGCGCGTGCCCTGCACTATCGTCACCGGCTTTCTCGGCGCCGGCAAGACGACCTTGATCCGTCACGTTTTGGCCAATTCGCAAGGTCGCCGCCTTGCCGTTATCGTCAACGAATTCGGCGATGTCGGCATCGACGGCGAAATCCTCAAAGGATGTGGCGATGCCGCCTGCCCCGAAGACAATATCGTCGAACTCGCCAATGGCTGCCTGTGCTGCACCGTGGCGGACGAGTTCGTGCCCGCGCTCGATGCCATTCTCGCCAAGGACAGTGTCGATCATATCGTGATCGAAACGTCAGGCCTCGCTTTGCCGAAGCCACTGGTGCAGGCGTTTCACTGGCCGGCGATCAAGAACCGCGTCACGGTCGACGGCGTGGTCGTCGTTGTCGACGGCGCCGCTCTCGCCAATGGCCGCGTCGCCACCGATCTTGACGCGCTGAAGCGTCAGCGCGCCGCCGACAGCGCGCTCACGCACGACGATCCGGTTGAAGAAGTATTCGAAGATCAAATCGCCTGCGCCGACCTCGTCGTTCTGAACAAGCGCGATCTGCTCGACGACGCCGGACTTGATCGCGCGCGTGCCGTGATCGCGGATGCGCTGCCGCGCCGCGTCAAAGTGCTGACCGCACGCGACGGCAAGGTCGATCAAAGACTGCTGCTTGGGCTTGGGATCGGCACCGAGAACGATATCGGCAATCGCCGCACCCGCCATGACGCCGAAGCCGAGCACGATCATGACGATTTCGACAGTTTCGTCGTGCCGATTGATGAGCTTGCAGATCCGTCGACGCTCACGGCGCGCATTGCTTCGCTGGCTGAACGGTTTGACGTGCTGCGCGTAAAAGGCTTCGCCGCTGTGGCGAACAAACCGCTGCGGCTTTTGGTGCAGGCCGTCGGCGCGCGAGTGACCTGCCAATTCGATCGGCCGTGGAGCGCGGCCGAGCGGCGGCAAGGCCAGCTGGTCGTGATCGGATTAAAAGGCCTCGACCGCGCCGCAGTGACGGCCGCGCTTCGCGCCTGACCTTCCAAGAGGTGAGCGATGCATCTGCTCACGACGAGTTCGACCGGCCTCGACGAAATCATCGAAGCGATCGATCTCGGCCAGCCGCCAGGCGAAATTGCGATCCTGTCCTTCGCCGACAGCGATCTTGCCGGCCTTTCCGCGGCATGGGCAGCGGAGCGCACGGCGCTGCCGAGCCTGCGCTTGGCGCATTTGCGTGATTTGCGGCACCCGATGTCGGTCGATCTGTGGATCGATCGCGTCGGTAAGAACGCTAAGATCATTGTGGTCCGTCTCCTCGGCGGTCTCGATTGGTGGCGATACGGGGTGGAGCGGCTTGCGGCAATCGCGCGCGAACGCGGCAGCGTGCTCGCTGTCCTGCCCGGTGAGGATCGGGATGACCCGCGGCTCGATGCGGCATCGACACTGCCGAGTGACGAGTTGCGCGCGCTGTTGCAATATTTTCGCGAAGGCGGAATTGCGAATCTGCGCGCCCTGCTGCGCCGTCTGGCGCGCCATACCGGGTGTGCGCTGGAAACGCATGAACCCACCTCGGTGCCGCGGTTTGCCACCTATCTGCCGGGGCAAGGTGCGCTCACGCTGGGGCAGCTGTGCCAGCGCCTCGCAACAGACCGCTCGGTCGTGCCGGTCATCTTCTATCGCGCGATGCTGCTCGCCGGAGACACGGCCCCGATTGATGCTTTATGCGCCGCATTGACGGCGCGCGGCCTCGCCGCGGCGCCGCTGATGGTCACAAGCCTAAAAGACGCCGACGCGACGGCATTTCTGCGTAGGGCTTTTCGACAGCTCGGCCCGGCCGCAATTGTAACCATGACCGGTTTTGCGGCGAGCGGAGCGAGCGGCACAACCGCGCTCGACGGTCTCCGTGTTCCGTTATTTCAAGTCGTCAGCGCCACGACCAAGCGAGCGGCGTGGCAAGATAGTCCGCGCGGGCTCGGCGCCGCCGATCTGGCGATGCATGTCGTGCTTCCCGAATTGGACGGCCGGGTGCTGACCGGGGTCGTCGCGTTTAAGGATCCGCTTGCGCCCTGCGAAGAGCTCGCGTTTACCGCCCTCGCAAGTCGGGTCGAACCCGATCGCATCGCCATGGCGGCGGATCGCGTTGCCGCCTGGGTGCGCTTAGCGCGCTTACCGCGTCGTGACCGCCGCATCGCCATCCTGATGCCTGACTATCCTGGCGCAAAAGACCGCGCCGGCTATGCGGTCGGACTCGACGTGCCGGCAAGCGTGCTCGCGCTCATCGCAGATCTGTCGGCCGCCGGTTACAGCGTGCATGGTGGGCCCCAGACCGCGCGCGCATTGCTCGATGGTCTCGCGCGGGGCAACGCTGAAGCAGTCTGCACGCTCGAAGACTATGCGCGCTTGCTTGCCCGCGTGCCGCGCGCTGCCGTCGACGCACTGCATCGCGCTTGGGGCGAGCCGGTCACTGATCCTGATATCGGCGGCGGCGCTTTCCGGTTCCGCGCGCAAAGCTTTGGCAACGTGCTGGTGGCGCTGCCGCCGGATCGCGGACGGGTATCGCAGCGCCGTGCCGATTATCACGATCCGCAATTGCCGCCCCGCCACGGGCTGGTCGCCTTTGCGCTGTGGTTGCAACACGTCGCGGGCGTTGACGCGCTCGTTCACATGGGCGCGCATGGCACGCTGGAATGGCTGCCCGGCAAGGCTGTCGCGCTGACGGCGGCGTGTTTTCCGGAGATTGTCACCGGCGCCTTGCCGGTCATCTATCCGTTCATCGCGACCAATCCTGGCGAAGCGGCGCAAGCCAAGCGCCGCATCGCTGGCGTTACGATCGGCCATTTGCCGCCGCCATTGACGGCGGGAGGGCCGAGCGGCGACGCGCATGCGCTCGAACTCTTGCTCGACGAATATGCACAAGCCGAGGGTCTTGATCGTCGGCGGCGCGAGCGGCTTGCCACTCTGATCGTCGAGACAGCGCAGCGCTGCGGCTTGGCGCGCGAAGCAGGCGTCGCCGCCGCGGCGTCCGCGGATGAAGCGCTCAAGCGCATCGACGCCTGGCTCTGCGATTTGAAGGACCTCGCCATCAAAGACGGCCAGCACGTTTACGGTCGGCCTCCTGCCGGCACGGACGATCTGGCTTGGCATCAAAGCGCCCAGGCCGAGCGCGCGGCACTCGTTGGCGCGCTCGACGGACGCCGCATTGCAGCCGGGCCGGCGGGTTCGCCGACGCGCGGCCGCCGCGATGTGATGCCGACCGGACGCAATCTGTTCACCGCCGATCCGCGGACCTTGCCCACGCCGACCGCGATGGACATTGGCGGGCTTGCCGCGGCCGAAGTGGTGCGCGGCCATCTGCAAAATCATGGCGAGCCGCCACGGGCCGTGGTGATCGACTTATGGGGCAGCGCCACGCTGCGCACCGGCGGCGAGGAAATCGCGCAAGGGTTAGCGCTCCTTGGCTGCCGGCCGGTCTGGGAGCACTCAACCGGCCGCGTGACTGGCGTCGAAGTCCTGCCGATCGCGCTGATCGGGCGAGCGCGGGTCGATGTCACCTGGCGCATATCCGGATTGTTTCGCGATTTGTTTCCGGCGCAGATCGCGTTGATCGATGCCGCGGTGCAGGCGGTCGCCGTGCGCGATGAAAGCAGCGAGGACAATCCACTTGCGGCGGTGCGCCGCGCCGCCAACGGCACGAACGCAGTCCGGATCGATCGTATTTTCGGCAGCGCGCCCGGCGCGTATGGCGCCGGTGTTGAAGACACGCTCGGCCGCGACATTGGCGCGGACGAGATCGGCGCGGCCTATCTCGACGCGGCATCGCATGTATATCGCGGCGCCGACGGCGAGGCCGGCGCAGCGCCCGGCGCCTTTGCCGAGCGCGTCGGCTCGGCCGACATGCTCGTCCATGTCAGTGACGATCCCACCCGAGATCTCCTCGAAGGCGCCGAAGACGTGGCCTTCGTCGGCGGTTTTGCCGCTGCCGCCAAGATGCTCGGACACGGTGCCGATCTCGTAATACTTGATATGACCGATCCGCAAAAACCACGGGCGCGGCCGCTGTCGGCGGCATTGGCGCGCATCGTACGGTCCCGTGCGGTCAATCCTCGCTTCATCGCCGGTCAGATGCGCCACGGCCCGCGCGGCGCCGCGGAGCTTGCTGAGACGGTTGATCGGCTCGTGAATTTCGCTGAAACAACCGATGCTGTGGCTAGCGGTTTGTTCGATCTCCTGCACGACGCCTATGTCGAGGATCGCGCCGTGCGTGAATTTCTGCTTCGCGAGAATCCCGCCGCGGCGGTGACCATTGTCCAGCGTCTCGAGACGGCACGACGGCGCGGCCTTTGGCACCCGCGACGTAATGACGTCGATGCTTCATTGTCGGTCTTGCGCAGTCAAGCAGCTGCGGGAGAGATGGCATGAGCGCGCATCTGAGCACCGCGCCCGCCGGCACAATTCCCGCGCGTCGCGGCATTTGTCCTGGACTGTCGCAACCCTTGCCGACAGGTGATGGTTTGCTGGTGCGACTCATTCCGATCGGTACGATTGCGCTCGACGCCTTCGCCGCGCTGTGCGCCGCAGCGCGCGCTCACGGCAACGGCATCGTCGAAATCACCGCGCGCGGCAATATACAGGTACGCGGCTTGACTAATCTTTCCGCGCCTCGATTTGCTGCCGATGTTGCGGCGCTCGGTATTGCCGCCGAGGACGGCCTGCCAATTCTGTGCAATCCGCTCGCCGGGCTCGACGCCGCCGAGATTTTTGATGCAACGGCGCTCGCCGCCGCCTTGCGCCACACGCTAGCGGGGCAATCACTCAGCGCGCGCCTCGATCCCAAAGTTTCGGTCACTATCGACGGTGGCGCTCCGCTCGGTCTTGCCCGCGTTGCCGCCGATATTCGTCTGTGCGCACAATGGCTCGATAGTGCAGTCGCGTTGCGGCTGAGCGTTGGCGGCGCCGAGATCGACGCGTTCGATTTGGGCGTCGTCGCCGTCGATGACGGAGCTGAAGCAATCGTACGCTTGCTGAACCTTCTAGCAGCGCGCGGACGCGGCGCCCGCGCGCGCGACATCGTCGCGGCCGAGAGTATAGCTCCGTTCGATGCCGCCCTGGCATCGCTGCGTGCCCATCGACGCGCCGCGGCACGTCTCGATCATCGCGCGGCGCCGCGCCAATGCAAGGATGCGATCGGTGTACACGAACTGCGCGATGGTTCGCTTGGCCACGGCATCGGGCTTGCCTTCGGCCATGCCGAAGCGAGTACCCTGGAAAAACTTGCCGATGCCGCGGCGGCGGCTGGCGCGCGCGGGCTGCGCACTGCTCCGGACCGCAGCTTGCTGGTGATCGGACTCGCAAGCGGTGGAGCGGCCCGTTGGTCGGTCGCAGCCGAGCAACTCGGTTTTGTCACGCACGCTGCCGATCCGCGGCGGCGCGTTTTTGCCTGCGCCGGCGCGCCGCTATGCGCCTCCGCCTATATCGCGGCGCGTGCACTCGCGCCGAGCGTTGCCGAAGCTGCAGCACCGTATCTGAGCGATGGAATAACCGTCCATGTTTCCGGCTGCGCCAAAGGCTGCGCCCATCCCACCGCTGCGTCGCTCACGGTGGTCGGCACTGCGGCCACCTGCGCGCTTATTGCCAACGGGTCCGCGCGCGATACGCCGTTTGCCGCCGCGCCACTGCGAAACTTGCCGCAACGCATCGCAAATCACTTGCGTGACCGTTCCGGCACGGCCGAGAGCTCCCCGCATGTCTGACGCCATTGCTGAGCAAGGCACTTATTTGCGCGATGGTACGGCGATCTATCGCCGATCCTTCGCCATCATTCGTGCCGAGGCCGACCTGGCGCGATTTACGCCGGAGGAGGCCGAGGTTGCCGTACGTATGATCCATGCTTGCGGCCAAGTCGAGGTGGCGCAGCACATCGTCTTCCGCGGAAATGTGGTGGAGGCTGCGCGACGCGCGCTCACCGGCGGCGCGCCGATCCTGTGCGATTCCGAAATGGTGGCGCACGGCATAACGCGCGCGCGGCTGCCGAGCAGTAACGAAGTGATCTGCACGCTGAACGATCCGCGCGCCGCCGCGATCGCCGCCAAGATCAAAACCACGCGTTCGGCCGCGGCGCTCGATCTGTGGTTGGATCGTCTCGCCGGCGCCGTGGTCGCAATCGGCAATGCGCCGACGGCGCTCTTCCGCTTGCTCGAACTCTTGGACGCCGGCGCGCCGAAACCTGCGGCAATTCTCGGCATGCCCGTTGGTTTTGTCGGCGCCGCGGAATCCAAGGAGGCGCTGGCCGCTAGTTCTCAGGGTTTGCCGTTTTTGATCGTGCGCGGCCGCATCGGCGGCAGCGCCATCACCGCGGCCGCCGTCAATGCTTTGGCGAGGCCGGGCCTATGAGCGCGCGAACGAGTACAGGCAAACTGATCGGCGTCGGCGTCGGACCGGGCGATCCGGAATTGATGACGGTCAAAGCGACCCGCGCGCTGTGTCAAGCCGATGTGATCGCCTATTTCTGCAAGGCCGGAAATGCAAGCCATTCCCGCGCAACGATCGGACAATATCTGCGTGCCGGCGTCGTCGAATTGCCGCTTGGGTACCCGGTCACGACCGAACTGCCGAGATGCAGCACCGGCTACCGCGAGGCGCTTGAAAGTTTCTATGCGCAGGCCGCCGCCGAGATTGCGCGGCATCTTGAAACAGGGCGCATCGTTGCCGTGATTTGCGAGGGCGATCCGCTGTTCTACGGCTCCTATATGCATCTGCATGCGCGGCTCGCGCCGCGCTTCGCCACCGAAGTTATTCCCGGTATCACCGGCATGTCGGGCTGCTGGTCCGCAGCCGGAATGCCGATCGCTCAGGGCGACGACGTCTTTACCGTGCTTCCAGCAACCTTGCCAGAGAACGAACTGGTGCGGCGCCTTTCCGACGCCAATGCCGCGGTGGTGATGAAGGTCGGACGGCATCTGCCGAAACTGCGGCGCGCGCTCGAGCGCAGCGGGCAGCTCCGCTGCGCGCTTTATGTCGAGGGCGGCACCATGGCGGAAGAGAAAATGATCCCGCTTGCCGCCAAGCCCGACGACGAGGCGCCGTACTTCGCCATCGTCCTGGTGCCCGGCTGGGCGCAGCGCCCCGTAGCGGAGGCATCAGCAAAAGCGGGAGCAAAGCCATGAACGGACGCCTCGCCGTCGTCGGCTTAGGCCCTGGCGACCCGCGCTACCTGACGGCGGAGGCGGCCGCCGCGCTTGCCGAAGCGCAAGCGCTGTACGGCTATGGTCCTTATCTCGACCGCGTGCCAGCGCGCGCCAGTCAGAGCCGCCATCCGTCCGACAATCGCGAAGAAGCTGTGCGCGCTGGCACGCGGTCGAGATAAGGACC
>Ga0318559_10000406_pt1 | contig 10277 bp, 8 predicted proteins | sample GRESIP065b5f21_FD_203664 | JGI IMG/M metagenome (GOLD analysis project Ga0318559, IMG submission 203664) | Tropical soil microbial communities from Luquillo Experimental Forest, Puerto Rico - GRE.SIPMG.065b5f21 | ecosystem: Environmental > Terrestrial > Soil > Tropical forest > Bulk soil... | reverse complement strand
CGCGTTGAGCGCGATGATGGGGTTATAGGGAAGCTCCTGCTCCCGCAGCCCACAGCCCTTGAGAAACGCGAGCTCGACCTCGAACTCCGATGCGCCGGCGGCGAAGGCCGCGGCCGCAGCGAGGTGGCCGCGCGCTCCGAGGCGATTGGCCTCGCGCAGGCACAGCAGCTCGTAAGGGGTCTTCACCGCGCGCACATAGTCCAGCCGGTGCATGAGCTCACGCGGATTGAGCGCGCCGATCCGCCAGCCGGCCAGCTCCGTGAAGTCATCGCCGATGTACGCCGCGCGCGAGAGATCGGCCGGCAGCAGGGCCCGCGCCGCGGCCCGATCGGGCACGGTATGAACATCGAAGTGCCGTACCCAGTAGCCCTGCGGCAGGTCGGTGGGCTTGTACCAGTAGTCCTCGGGGCGCTCGATGATCAGTCGCGGCATCGAGCCGGGCGCGAACCACACGAAGCTGCCCGGAGCATCCGCCAACGGCACCCATACCTTGAACGGCGCGTTGGCCTCGAAGGGATAGGTGCGGTCGTCCTCGAACACCGGCAGCGGTGCGCCCGCGTAGATGAGCAGCCCGCTATATGCGCAACTCGCCAGCGCCTGCGCGGTGTGCGCGCTGACCGCCTGGAGGTGCGGACCGAAGGACCCCTCGAGGCTCTTCTGCAGGTCCGGGTGCCCGTCGACACGTGTCATTTCCAACCCTCCAGTCGGCCACCGGCCTTGTCGCACTGGACAGACAGTGCGGCGCTGCGACGAGCTGCCCACGGTGCGGCCAATTTCCAATCGTACCGGGACTTCTATAGAATTTGCGGCCCGCACCGCCTCATGGGTGTATGGAACGGCTCCCACGGGCCATAGTCTCACCAAACAACTCTTGCTTCATTCGGGGTACCGATCGATGAATACCAAACTTGCTCTTAGCGCTGTCGTTGCCGCGCTGATGCTGACGGCCTGCGCGAAGCAGGAATCTGCAGGCACTGGACCCGCGGCAGCTCCTCCTGCTCCGGCCTCTGATCAGGCTGCCGCCGATGCCAAGGCTGCTGCCGATTCCGCTGCGCAGCAGACCGGCCAGGCCGCAGGCGCCGCTGCCGACGCCGCGAAACCTGCCGAAGGCGCCGCGCCGCCGCCGGCCGAGAATCCGCCGCCGAAGCAGTAAGGCGCGCTTAGCGCTGCAAAACACGGCCCGGAGGGCTCGCGACGGCGAGCCCTCCGGGCCGGTTTCGTTTCAGGGAGTCTTTGCGGAGCAAGATGACAAAAATCTAAGGTGACGGAAGCTGCGCCGGACGCGTAACGTCGGGGCAGGGACTGAAGTGATGGCCGCGGTGAGTGTCAGTGTGCGCGATGCCCGGGCGGTGCCCGCTGACCGGCTGTGGATCCAGAGCGTCTATCGCGATTACCTCGATGATCTCAATCCGGGCACCGGCATATTTCCCGTGCTCGGTGAGGTTGGACACCGCGAGGGCGACCAGATCGCGCATTGGTTCGGCGACCCGAACACCTTTCCGTTGGTCATCGTAAAGGGCAGCGAGCCGGTCGGGTTTGCGCGCGTGCTGCGCGCCGTCGCCGGCAGCTCGCCGCAGCGCATCGAGTACCGCATGGCGGAGTTCTTCGTGATGCGCACACGCCGGCGCCTCGGCATCGGGCAGACCGCCGTGCAGCTCATACTCAGCCGCTTCGCCGGCCGCTGGGAGATCAGCGAGTACCTGCGCAACACCGCAGCAGTGAGCTTCTGGCGGCGCGTGGTCGCGAGCTACACCCGCGGCACCTACCAGGAACGCATCATCAACGGCGAAGTGCGCCAGGTGTTCGATTCGGCGCGGCCGCGCCCCGCCTGAGCGCAGCGCTCAGGGGTGTCGCAGGTGTGATGCCTTGGGTCCCGCGGCGCCCGGCGCCGTGCCCGGCGCGCATCCGCCGCAGGCACTGCCGAGCCCCGCGAGCGTGCGGCGCCTGAGGGTTGCGAGCCACGAGGCAGCGCGAACTCCCGGGAGCGTCGCGAGTGCCTCGAGCGCGCGCAGCCGTACTCGGGCGGACGACAAGCGCCAGGCGCTGAACAGTGCACAGGCGATCACCAGCAAGCCGACCGCCAACTGTTGCAGCAACAGGCTCATGTGCTCACCCTGACGGCATGCCTCACGCAGCACCTCCGAGCAGCAGTGCCAGGCGGTAGGTGATGAACGCGCCGGCGTACGCCATCGCAAACAGGTAGCCCGCCATATACAGCGGATAGCGCCAGGAGTTGGTCTCGCGTTTCACCACCGCGAGCGTCGACATGCACTGCGGCGCGAATACGTACCACGCGAGCAGCGAGAGCCCCGTGGCGAGGCTCCAGCCCTGCGCGATGACGGGAGTCAGGGCGCCAGCGACATCGTTCGAGCCGGACATGGCGTACACGGTGCCGAGCGCGCTCACCGCTACCTCGCGCGCCGCGAGCCCCGGCACGAGCGCGATCGAGATCTGCCAATTGAAGCCGATGGGGGCGAACAGGAACTGCAGCCCGCGTCCCAGCATCCCCGCGATGCTGTACTGGATGGCGGGCCCGGTTGCGCCCGCGGGCGGCGCAGGGAAGCTCGCGAGGAACCACAGCACCACCATCAGCGAGAGGATGATCGTGCCGACGCGCGTGAGAAAGATGCGCGTCCGCTCCCACAGACCGAGCACGAGGTTCGCGAGGTGCGGCACGCGATACTCGGGCAACTCGAGCAGCAACGGCCGGTAGTCCCCGCGCATCACGGTACGCTTGAGCACGAAAGCCACCCCGAGCGCGCTCGCGACGCCCGCCACATACAGTGCAAAGAGCACCAGTCCGCGCAGGTTGAATATCCCGACCGCGCGCTGCGGGATGAAGGCACCGATCAGCAGCGCGTAAACCGGCAGCCGCGCCGAGCAGGTCATCAGCGGGGCGATCATGATGGTAGCCAGGCGGTCACGCGCGGAGGGAATGGTGCGCGTCGCCATGATGCCCGGGATCGCGCAGGCGAAGCTCGAGAGCAGCGGGATGAATGCACGGCCCGAGAGTCCTGCGCGTCCCATCAGGCGGTCGAGCATGAACGCCGCGCGCGGCAGGTAACCGGAATCCTCGAGCGCGAGAATGAACAGGAACAGGATGAGGATCTGGGGCAGGAACACCAGCACGCTGCCGGTGCCCGCGACCACACCGTCGAGCAGCAGCCCCCGCAGTGGCCCTGCAGGCAGCACACCGGTGAGCCAGGCATTCAGGTGTTGCACGCCCGTGTTGATGATGTTCTGCGGCGCTTTCGCCCAGCTGAACACCGCCTGGAACATGAGGAACAGCACCGTGCCGAGCAGCACCGGTCCGGCGACCGGATGCAGCACGACGGCATCCAGCCGTGCGAGCGCCTTGACGCGCGCCGGCACGCGATAGCCGCTGTCGGTGAGCACGCGGCGCACTTCGCGCTGGGTCGCCTCGATCTCAGCCGCCGTCGGCGGCGGGGGCGCCGCGAGCGGCGCGCGCGCGCGAGTGAGCGCCCGCTCCGCAAAGCCATACGCATCGATGGCGTTCACGAGCTCGCGCTCGCCGCCCGTGCGGACTGCGACGGTCGGGACGACCGGTACTCCAAGCGCCCGTTCGAGTGCCGCGCGGTCGAGCTGGTAGCCGCGTTGCGCGGCGACGTCGCTCATGTTCAGCGCGACGATCATCGGCCGCCCGAGCCGCTTCAGCTCGAGCACCAGTCGCAGGTTGAGGCGCAGGTTGGTTGCATCGACTACGCAAACGAGCAGGTCGGGCGCCGGCTCGCTGCCGTGACGGCCGAGCACGACATCGCGTGCGATCGCCTCATCGAGAGTCGCGGGCTCTAGACTGTAGGCACCCGGCAGATCGACGACCCGGAAGGTGCGTCCGGTACGCGGGCCGACGAGGCGACCTTCCTTGCGCTCGACCGTTACGCCGGGATAGTTGGCGACTTTCTGCCGGCTGCCGGTCAGACGATTGAAGAGTGCGGTCTTACCGCAGTTCGGAACACCTACCAGGGACAGAGTGAGCTGCGGCGCGGCCACCGCCGCGGCCGCCGGCGCGTTCATGGATGCAAATCAATCCCATTTGAGGCGCCAGCGACTTGCGCGTGGGGTGACGCGTTCGGGCCGGAGTGGTGCAATTCGACCCCATTTGCGGCGCCAGCGACTTGCGCTTGGGGTGACGCGTTCGGGCCGGAGTGGTGCAATTCGACCCCATTTGCGGCGCCAGCGACTTGCGCTTGGGGTGACGCGTTCGGGCCGGAGTGGTGCAATTCGACCCAGATGTGCTGCGCCTCGCGCCGCCGCAGTGCGAGTGTGGTGTGGCCCACGCGTACCACGAAGGGATCGCGTCCCGGGCGGGCCTCGGCGAGGATCTCGATTTGCTCCCCGTGAACGAACCCGAGCTCGAGGAGTCGCCGCTCGAGCGCGGAGAGGGGCGCTGTGCTCGAGCCGACGCTGACGACGGAGCCCCTCATGCCCGGCGACAGGGCCGCGAGGCTCGCATGACCCGGCTCACAGCGCAGGCCCCAGGGGGTAGTTACAGCGTCCACGGGTCAAGTATGGATGAGAACGGTTCGCATTTGCAATGCGGGCCATTACGTATTTACTTATTGCATGGCCTGGCGGGTCGGATAGCCTCGCCTGAGAACGCAGATCATTGATTTCATTGTTATTACTGAGCGCTATGCGCCAGCGGCTCTCGGGATCGGAGCGGCCGTTGGAGTCTGCAAGCCCCGCTCGAGAACCGGGGCAAGATAACGCCCGGTCCAGGAAGCGCCCGTCGCCGCGATGTCCTCGGGGGTGCCCGCGGCAACGATCGCTCCGCCACCTTCACCGCCTTCCGGGCCCAGATCGATCACCCAGTCGGCGGTCTTGATGACATCGAGATTGTGCTCGATGACCACCACGGTGTTGCCCTCGTCGCGCAGCCGGTGCAGCACCTGCAGCAGCTGCTCGACGTCGTGGAAGTGCAGCCCGGTGGTCGGCTCATCGAGTATGTAGAGCGTGCGCCCGGTCGCGCGCTTGGCGAGCTCGCGCGCGAGCTTCACGCGCTGCGCTTCGCCGCCGGAGAGCGTAGTCGCGTTCTGCCCCAGTCGCACGTAGGACAGCCCGACGTCGATGAGCGTCTGCAGCTTGCCGAGGGCAGCGGGCACGTTCTGAAAGAAGCGCGCAGCGTCCTCGACCGTCATCTCGAGAACCTCGTGGATATTCTTGCCGCGATAGCGGATCTCGAGTGTCTCGCGGTTGTAGCGCTTTCCCCGGCAGACATCGCACGGCACGTACACATCCGGCAGGAAGTGCATTTCCACGCGCAGCACGCCATCGCCCTGGCACGCTTCACAGCGGCCACCCTTGACGTTGAAGCTGAAGCGACCGGCGTCGTAGCCGCGCGCACGCGCCTCGGGCACCGCTGCGAACAGCTCGCGTAGCGGCGCGAACAGCCCGGTGTAGGTGGCGGGGTTGGAGCGTGGCGTGCGGCCGATCGGGCTCTGATCGATGTCGATGACACGGTCGATGTGCTCGAGCCCGTCGATACGCTCCGCTGGCGCCGCCTCGCTCCGCGTGCTGCTCAGGCGGGCGGCGGCATGCCCGAACAGCGTGTCGACGATGAGCGTCGACTTGCCCGAGCCCGACACGCCGGTGATACAGGTAAAGAGCCCGAGCGGAATGTGTGCGGTGATATCGCGCAGGTTGTTGCCCCGCGCGCCGACGATGCCGATCTGCCGCGCCGGATCGGGCCGCAGGCGCAGGGTCGGCAACGCGATGCGGCGGCGACCCGAGAGGTACTGGCCGGTGATCGAGGCCGGATTCGCCTTGATGTCGCGCGGTGTGCCCTGCGCCACCAGGTGCCCGCCGTGGACGCCGGCGCCCGGGCCGAGATCGACCACATGGTCCGCGGCCTCGATGGCCTCTTCGTCGTGCTCGACCACGATCACGGTGTTACCGAGGTCGCGCAGCTGCTTCAGTGTGGTGAGCAGGCGGCGGTTGTCGCGCTGGTGCAGCCCGATCGAGGGCTCATCGAGAATGTACATGACACCGGTGAGCCCGGAGCCCACCTGACTTGCGAGGCGGATACGCTGCGATTCCCCGCCCGAGAGGGTTTCGGCGCTGCGATCGAGCGTGAGGTAGTCGAGGCCGACGTCGGTCAGGAAGCGGAGCCGCTCGGCAACACCCTTGGTGATCTTGGCGGCGACTTCGCCCCGCCAGCCACCGAGATCGAGCTCACCGAAGAAGTCGAGCGCGCGACCGACGGTGAGATGTGTGACCTCCGGCAGCGTCCGTCCCGCGACGTACACGAAGCGCGCCGCGCGGTTGAGTCGGGTGCCGTGGCATTCGGGACAGGGTCGCACCCCGAGATAGCGCGCGAGCTCCTCGCGCACCATGGGGGACTCGGTCTCGCGATAGCGTCGCGTCAGGTTCGGCAGTATCCCTTCGAAGGGGTGACGCTTGCGGTACTTGCGACCGGAGCCTTCGCGGTAGTTGAACTCGATGACTTCCTCGCCGCTGCCATTCAGCAGCACGTGCCGCACGTGCTCGGGAAGCTCGGTCCAGGGGGTCTCGATGTCGAAGGAGTAGTGACGCGCGAGCGACTGGATGAGCTGAAAATAGTGCTCGTTGCGCCGGTCCCAGCCGCGCACGGCGCCGCCCGCGAGCGACAGATGCGGGTGCAGCACCACGCGCTGCGGGTCGAAGAACTCCTGCACTCCGAGGCCATCGCAGCTCGGGCAGGCGCCGGCGGGATTGTTGAAGGAGAACAGCTTCGGCTCGAGCGGCGGCACGCTGTAGCCGCACACCGGGCAGGCGTGGCGGCTCGAGAATACGATCTCATCGCGTGCGGGCTCATCGAGGAAAACGAGTCGCGCGAGGCCACCGGAGAGCCGCAGCGCGGTTTCGAAGGACTCGGCGAGGCGCTGGGCGCTCTCCGGGCGCACCCGCAGACGATCGACCACTGCTTCGATCGTGTGCTTCTTCTTGCCATCGAGCTGCGGCAACGCATCCAGCTCGTAAATCCGCCCGTCGATGCGCACCCGCACGAAGCCCTGTGCGGCGAGATCCTCGAGGAGCTCCAGGTGCTCGCCCTTGCGCTCGCTCACCACCGGAGCAAGCAGTGCCGCAGCCGTCCCCTCGGGGAGGGTGAGCACCTGATCGACCATCTGACTCACGGTCTGCGGGCTCAGCTCGGTGCCGTGATCAGGGCAGCGCGGAATCCCGGCACGCGCATACAGCAGTCGCAGATAGTCGTAGATCTCGGTCACCGTGCCGACGGTGGAGCGCGGGTTGTGCGAGCTCGCCTTCTGCTCGATGGCGATCGCCGGCGAAAGCCCTTCGATGCTGTCGACGTCGGGCTTGTCCATGGTGGAGAGAAACTGCCGTGCATAAGCCGAGAGCGACTCGACATAGCGGCGCTGGCCTTCGGCGTAGAGCGTGTCGAACGTGAGCGAGGATTTGCCCGAGCCCGAAAGGCCCGTGACTACGATCAGCCGCTCGCGCGGCAGGTCGAGGCTCAGGTTCTTGAGATTGTGGGTGCGCGCACCGCGCACGCGAATGTGCTGCATCGAACCGTAAATGGTACGCGTTCGGGCCATTTCGAGGGGTGGTTGCGAAAGTGGCTGCGGTATTTCCAGTCCGGCTTTGATTACGGAACGATATATCGTAAAATATATCTGTAAATCGATCGTTGAGGAGTCAATCCAGCATGCGTGGACATTTCTGGCACGGCATGGGCCGCCACCGGCGCCACTTCGGCGGCTTCGCGGGTGGCTTTGGCGGCGCCATGGGCATGGGCGGCAAGGCCTTTCTGGCGGGCCGCCGCCTGGCTGCAGGGGATCTGCAGCTGGTGCTGCTGGCGCTCCTCGCGGAGCGTCCCAGTCACGGGTACGAGCTCATCAAGGCGCTCGAGGAGCGCTCCGGAGGCTTCTACAGCCCGAGTCCGGGGATGGTCTATCCGGCGCTCACGTGGCTCGAGGAGGTGGGCTATGCGAGCGTCGCGGCCGAAGGGACCAAGAAGCTCTACACCATTACCGACACCGGCCGGACATACCTCGCCGAGAACCGCGAGGCCGCAGAGGCCATGCTTCGGCAGCTCGAATACATCGGCCGCAAGATGGGGCGGGTGCGGGAGATCTTCGGCGGCTTCGACGATGACGAGGAATCCGATCTCGGAGCGGCGCGGCGGGAGCTGCGGGCGGCGCTGCGCGAGAAGCATGGGGCCTCATCGGGGGAGAAGCAGCGCGTGGCGCAGATCCTGAGGGAGGCGGCGGCGCGCATTCGCGGCAAGAGCTGAGTGGCACGAGCGCTGCGCACGCGCGTGAAGGTCCTTCGGGCGATGGTTAGCTGTTTGGCTAACTATCCCCGGCGCGAGGCATGGGACTGCGAGCGCTCCCCGCGACCTTGAGTCAATCCCGACCCGTCGCGGTGACGGTGTCATAAACGAGCCGGGCGGTCGCGATATCCTCGACCGCAAGCCCGAGCGACTTGAACACCGTCGTGGCCTCGCGCGCGACCGTGCGTGTGCCGGCGAATAACTCGCCCGCTTCCGCGAAGATCTGTGCCCCCGAAAGAATTACATCGCCGGATTCGCGCTCGGCCGCTGCGCGTGAGTCCACGATCAGGACGCTGCCCCGCATGGCCTCATCGTCGAGCTCGCGCCAGGTCGGCAGGCACGCACCGACCGCATTGACGTGCGCGCCGGGCTTGAGCCACGCGCCGCGCAGCACCGCCTCCTGAGAGCTCGTCGCGGCGACGATCACGTCCGCACCCCGCACCGCCGCTTCCGCTTCCATGGCGCGCGCTCCGTGGCGCGAGGCAAATTGCTGCGCATGCTCTGCGCTGCGGCTCCATACCCGCACCTCATCGAAGCGGCACACGTGGCGCAGGGCTTCGAGGTGCGCGTGCGCCTGCACGCCGCTACCGAGCAGGGCCAGCACCCGAGCATCCTTCGGTGCCAGGTGGCGCGTGACGGCGGCGGACACCGCCGCCGTGCGCATTTCCGTGATGCGGCTGCCGTCCAGAAACGCGAGCGGGCGGCCGGTGTCGCTCGCGAACAGTACGATGGTCGCCAGATGCGTGGGCAGCCCCGCGGCGGCATTCTTCGGGTAGAAGCACACGAGCTTCGCGCCCATGCTCTCCGGCATCACCGCGGGCATGAGGCCGAGGAAGCGCCGTTCCGCCTCGACGGTGATCATGGTGCGCACCGGCTGTGTCACCTGGCCGGCCGAGAAGGCGGCAAGCGCCCGCTCCATGGCGGGGATCAGCTGCTCGTAATCGAGGACTTGGGCGATTTCGGAATCGTTCAGCGTGCGGATCATGCGCGTCTCGTAGCCGCCGGGCGCTCTGTGCGGAGGCGCCTAGATTACCCGGAGCCTGCAATGGCCGAGCCAGTCTTTCTGGGGCATTGCGTACGGAACTCCCGTTCGCGCGCCGGCCCCGCCTACTCTAGAATGCGCAGCTTGTCCGGCAGGCGCAGCCCGTCGACCTGCCGTCACCATCCCAAGGCTCGAGGACTCGCACCATGGCGCGTGGCATCAACAAGGTCATTCTCATCGGTAATCTCGGCGCGGATCCGGAGACACGCGCGATGCCCTCAGGCACGACGGTCGCCAACCTCCGCGTGGCGACGAGCGAGAGCTGGCGCGATAAGCAGACCGGTGAGCAACAGGAGCGTACCGAGTGGCACCGCGTGGCGCTCTTTGGCCGCCTCGCGGAGATCGCGGGCGAGTACCTGCGCAAGGGCTCGCAGGTGTACATCGAGGGAAGCCTGCGCACGCGCAAGTGGCAGGACAAGCAGGGCAACGAGCGCTACTCGACCGAGATCGTCGGCAACGACCTGCAGATGCTCGGCGGACGAAGTGGAGCGGGAGCCGGTGCGCCCAGCAGCGGGGCGTCGGCCGGTGCCCCGGCCGCGGCGCCCGCCTTTGCCGAGGAGTCGGCCGGCGGCGGCTCGCGGAGCGAGGAGTTCGACGACGACATCCCGTTCTGAGTGTCTCCAGAGAGATTCTTCAGAACGACCCGGCTGAGCATCGCGACATCGGTATCGCGGTCGGCGCCGCCAGCCTTGCCGCACGCCCGGGCGACTTGGGGCGACCGTTTCGCGGTCGAAGCGACCCCGTAAGATGAATTCGGGCCGCAGTAAGGTAAGTGGTTGGCCTCATTATCTTTTCTGTGGGTGAGTCCGCGACAAGGCGTGCCGCGCGGGTCCTCGTGTGGGGTAGAATTTCCCGTTCCAGATGCCCGCCCGCTACTTCATCAAGACCTTCGGCTGCCAGATGAACGAGTACGACTCCGCCCGCATGGCGGACGTGCTCCGG
>Ga0318559_10000402_pt1 | contig 10283 bp, 7 predicted proteins | sample GRESIP065b5f21_FD_203664 | JGI IMG/M metagenome (GOLD analysis project Ga0318559, IMG submission 203664) | Tropical soil microbial communities from Luquillo Experimental Forest, Puerto Rico - GRE.SIPMG.065b5f21 | ecosystem: Environmental > Terrestrial > Soil > Tropical forest > Bulk soil... | reverse complement strand
GTCGAAGGCGCTGCGATTCTCAACGAGAACCGCAGCGCCTTCGACCCGAGCCAGTACAAGGACCCCATGCAGCAGGTGGCGGCGCTCTTCCCGCAGGCCGTCGATCAGGCCATGGGCAAGACCACCAAGACCGCGCCCGCCATGACCCACAACGCGGCGGTCGCGCTCACCACCAGCACCGACCCGGAGGAGCAGAAGCGCGGCCAGGAGTTCCTCGCCGCCGAGAACAAGGCCGAGGCCGCCAAGGTCACCGCGCACACCGCCGCCAGCGAGGACGCCAAGCGCAAGGCCGCCGAGGCCGACATGCCCAACATGGCCGCGTCGGTGGCCGATTACAGCGCGCCCCTTTCCATGTTTATGTCGCGCATGCCGTGGATGTCGCGCGAGAGCCTGCTCGCGCAGGTCCACAAGATCAACCCCACTTATCAGGAGTGGCAGTACAACGTCTTCAAGCAGAACGAGGAGAAGTTTACCGGCGGCAAGCAGGGCCAGCGGCGCACCGACCTGAACAGCGCCATCTACCACATGGGCCAGCTCTATGACGCCATCGGCTACCTCAAGACCGGCAACGTGAAGGCCCTCAACGCGGTTGCGCAGAGCCTGGGCGCGCAGGTCGGGCCGACGGCGGCGCAGACCTTCCAGACCCTGGCCGATGCGGTCTCGCCCGAACTGACCAAGGTCTACGTTCCCGGCGGCGGCACCAAGGAGGACCGCGAAATCAATCGCGCGGCCTTCATGGCCAACCTGCCCGAGGAGCAGTTGCGCCGCAACGTGGCGCAGCGCGCCCACCTGATCCAGGGCGTGGCGCGCACCATGCAGCAGGAGTACGACGCGGGCACCTACGGGCGCGGCCACCAGAAGATGCTCTTCGACCCGCAGCACCAGTTGATGAACCGCATCATGCACCTGAAAACCGCGCAGGAAATCCAGCAGTACGCGGCCAGCCATAACATCACGCCCGAGGTGGCGCGGCAGGCCTTCGCCTCCAAGGGCTGGGGAGTGGAAGAATGACGCCCGCGCCGACCGATTTCGGCGACATCGAGGACGTCAGCCGCGAGCATGCCGCGCCCGCGCCGCCCGCCGGAACGCCGCCGCCCGCAGGAGCAACAGCCCCGGCCCCCGCGCCCGCCGGTCTGGGCAGCGACATCGAGGACGTGAGCCGCGAGCACGAGCCGCCTGCCGGTGCGGGCGTGGTCCCGATGGAGAGCATGTCGCACAAGTACGGCATCACCTCGCCCTGGATCGGCAGGCCGCTCGACTTCGCCGAAGAGGCAGGCGCGGGCGCGGTTCACACGCTGCACGGCTTAAACAAGCTCCTGCCGTTTGTGCCGCAGGTGATTCCCGACGTGCAGGTGACCGACAGCATGGCGGGCGGCTGGGGCAAGACCGCCGAGCAGGCGGCGGAATGGATGCTGCCTGCGGGCAAGCTGGGCGAGATCGAGAAGGGTGCCGCTACCTATGCCGCCAAATCCCCGCTCTTCCCCAAGCTGGCTGAAGCGGGGACGCGCGCCGTCATTCAGGGCGGGGCCGGTGCAATCCTCGGCGGCGCGCAAGCGGACGATACCAAAAGTGGCGCGCTCTGGGGCGGCGTCCCGGCGGCGGCCATCGCGGCGGTTGCGCCGCCGCTCGCCAAGATGGTCCAGAGCTACCTCGGCGCAAAGAGCGGCGTGGGACCGGAAGTGATCCAGCGCGCCATCACCAGCAGCCCCGACTTGCAGGCCGCCATGAACGGCAAGATCACCCAGAAGCAGACACTCGACGCCGCGCGCGCCGCGCTGGCCAAGGCCTTCCAGGCGCGTAGTCAGGAGTACACGGCCAGCCTCAACCAGCTCGTGCAGAAGAACCCGCAGGCCCTGCCGCAGGTGATCAGCTCCACCAAAACCGAGCTGATTGGCGCGCTCCATGAATTCGGCATCGGCATGCGGGTGAGCCCGAGCGGCCAGCTCATCCTGGACTTCCAGGGCGCGGGCATCCCCCGAGGCAGCGAAAACGCCATCCAGAATATCGCCGAGGACGTCTGGGGCTGGGGCCGCAACCAGAAGCAGATCACCATGGAAGGCCTCAACGATCTCAAGAAGCGGCTTTCCGGCGACTACCTCGCGAGCGCCAGCGGGCAGATTCCCAACACCGCCATGCGCCGCGTGGTCAACGGCTTCAGCGCGCGCATGTCGGGCTTCATCAATAACGAGGTCGCGACCCGCATCCCCGGCTACAGCGCCATGAACGAGGCCTACGCCAAAGCCAGCAACGAATTGCAGCAGTTCACGCGCAGCCTCTCGCTCAACAACAAGAACGACACCACGGCCATGAGCAAGCTGATCAGCGCGCTCCACCAGCGCAACAACCTGCGCAGCGAGCTGGTCGAGGCCTTAAACCGCTTCGCGCCGCCGGGAACCAGCCTCTCCGACCAGATCGCGGGCCACGCCTTGAACTCGCTCTGGCCGCGCGGCATCGCGGGGCCGCTCACCGCCGTCGATGCCTTCAAGAAGCTGTTGGTCCCGGCGGGCATGGGAGCGGCTGGCACCTATGCGGGCCACCCCCTGGCCGGGGCGCTCGGCTCGGTCGCCGACATCCTGGCCAGCTCGCCCTACATCCTGGGCAAGACCCTGCCTTACGCGGGCCGCGCCGCCCCGCTCTTCCCCGCCATGGGCGGCTACACCGGCAGCAGGCTGCTCGACATGCAGCAGCAGCAGAACTCCTCGGGATTCGCGCGCGGCGGCAGGGTGCGCTACGACGACGGCGGCGGCGTGGATAGCGACACCCCGGCTTACGATCCGAACCTTTTCCGGGGCATGCCGCGCGTGGTGGACCCGACCAGCCTGTGGCCGAGCCGGATTCAGCTCGACCCCGAACGCTCCAAGCAGAACCTGTTCCAGAGCTATGGGAAGGCCAAGCCTTTCGTCCAACAGCAGCCGCCAGCGGCCAAGCCGCCCGCACTGCCGCTCCCGTGGGAGCAAGAGGTGCAGAAGCCGACCGGCGCGACCGGCATTCCCGAGCAGATCCTGGATCAGGCCACGGCGGGCGCGGGCCAGTTCGCGCAGGGCGTGGAGGGCCTCGCGAGCAGCCTGCCGTCCACCGCAGGCGGCTGGATGCATTTTGCCTACAACCCGGCGGCGAGCGGCGTGAGCCCGCGCGCGGTGGCGGGCAACGTCCACCAGATGGCGGGCGGGGCCATGGGTATGGCCACCCCGGCCATGCTGGGCGCGGCGGCGACCGCGCCGTTCGCCACCGCCGCCTCGGTAGGCGCGGGCATGTACGGCCAGCAGAAAGTCGAAGAAGGCTTGCAGGCGCTGGGACTGCCCCAGGAGTACGCGGGCGTGGCGGGCGATCTGGCGGGCCTGATCGTCGGGGCCGCCGGTCACGGCGTCATGGGGCGGGGCAGCGAGGAGCTGGGCGCGCTGCGCGCGCGCGTGGCCCCGGAGCTGGAGGCGCGCTGGCAGGCGCAGACGCGCGCCGCCAACGAGCCTACCCAGTGGCTCCCCTCGCGCGAGCGGCTCGACGCCGCCGCGCAGGCCGCGCGCCAGCGGCTGATGGAGAGCGGAGCCTATTCGGGCGCGACCGCCCCCATGGGGATCGATCCCGCCAAGCTCAAGGACATCGGCATCCTGACCGGCGCGCAGTTGGGCAGCGGCCTGCACGCGGTGGGCGAGGCCGCAACCGCGCGCGCCAACCAGATCAAGGACTACCTGCGCGGCCAGCGCGAGCAGTACATGCTGCCGAGCGAGCTGGAGGCGCTGGAGAAGGCGCGCCAGCAGTACCCGGAGATCCACGACGTCGCCGATTACCTGATGCCGCTCGAAGCCCAGAAGATGCTGGCCTCACCGCAGCAGACCGAGGCCATGGCCCGCCTCCTGCGCGTGCTGCCGCACGCCGACAAGATGGCGGCGCTCGCCCAGGCCGGTGCGCCCAAGCTCGGCTGGTATCGCGGCTCGGCGCAGGCCCTGAGCGACGTGTTCGGGGCCGACGCGCCGCGCTTCGCGCAGCTCCTGGCCGCGACCAGCCCGCGCATCAGCGTGGAAGGCAATCTGATCAACGCGCTCAACATCTGGAAAAACTGGACGGCGGAAGGGCGGCCCACCGAGCCCGAGAACATCCTGCGCATCATGGCCAAGAGCGTGCAGGGCGACGGCACCGAGAAGAGCGTGATGGAGGCCTGGAGGAACAATACCTACGCCGCGCTCGGCGCGCAAGATCCCATGGCGCTCACCCTCTCCGGTCCCAAGGTGGACTCCTTCCAGCACAACCTGCGCGACCACGTCATGCAGGTGACCAACGATGCCTGGATGGCCAATGCGTTCGGCGTGGCGCAGAATCTCTTCCAGGGCCAGGGCGCGAACCCCGCCAGGGGGAACCCCGGCATGACCACCGAGTACGGCGGCACGAGCGCGCGCCTGCGCCAGGGCGCGGCCCAGGCCGGGATGCTTCCCAGCCAAGGCCAGGAGGCCATCTGGAGCGTCGCCATGCAGCTCTACGAGCTGGGACGCCAGCACAACATGGACCCGCGCGACGTCTTGCAGAAGGGGCTGCTCACGCCCGACAAGATTCGCGGCACGCCCGACTTCAGTACGCTCCTGCGCCACCCCGAATACCTCAAGGTGCTCGACGAGGCGGGCTACGGCGACGCGGCGCGCAAAATGAAACCGTATGCCTTCCAGGTAAATCAGGCCAACCTGACGCCCGCCCAGCAGCAGCTCCTGATGGAATCCGCCGGGACCATCGGCGACGTGATGAGCCTGCGCGACCGGGAGAGCCGTTCGGGACAGATCGCGCTCCCCAAGGGCTGGACCGGCAAGATCCCGAAGGCAACGACCACCAGCGAAAAGAGTCTTGCCACCCGCCAGCGCATGATCCAGGAACTCTATCCCCAGACCGCCACCGGCATCACCAACCTGGAGATGATCCCCGGAGCCGTGACCGGGCACCTGCCGGAAGTCGCCAAGCTGGAGCCCAGCGGGCGCGTGCATTACACCAGCACGATGTACGGGCCGCAAACCAATCTCCAGGGCAGCGACATTATTCAAACCGCCGGTCTGGGGCCAACCACCATGCCCTCGCGCAACGTGCAGGGGGCGTACCTCAACGCCAAGGGCAGGCTGGAAACCCAGAAAGGGCGGGCAGCGCCGTTTGAGACCGGCCTCGACTGGAAGCCAGCGGCGGGCACGCCCCAGGAGCCGGTGCCGTTCGTCGGCCCGTGGAGGCCCGACATCGACCCGCAGATGCGCGCCAATCTGAGAGGGAGCATGGCGTTACAGGCTTTCGTTAACGCCCAGGAAGGCGTCGGCAACAACATCCTGGTGCCGAGCCCGTCGCCGGGATGGACCGCGCCCCGGCCCGAGGGCCAGCCTTGGGTCGAACCGTCCATGGACGTGCGGACAGCCATCCCGCCCGACAGCCAGCACTGGGTCGCCCCGGAACCGACCATGCAGAACGCCATCTTCCCGCTCGAAAAGGAAGTGAGCGAGGAGCGCATCGGCGCTCTGCAAAAGAAGTACCCCAACTATGTCTTCGCCAGCGCTGGACCCAACATGCACGTGCTCGGCCTGGGCAATCTGATCAAGCATACCGAGGCCCTGAACATCCAGAAAATGCTCAAGGGCAAGTCGTTCATTCCGGCTGAGAACATAGGCGAGTACATGAGCATGGCGGATCAATGGAATCATCGCCCCGGAGCCAATCAGGTCATGCAAGAGCTGTTCGACAACGTCAACCAGATGTCGCCGGAAGCCTACGCGGAAGAGGACCGGCAGTTGCGTCAGGTGGCGGGCGACGCCTACGAAAAAGCCCGAAACTATTACAACAAGAAAGGCTGGCAGGTGCGCCACGACTTCATGAACGCACTCGGCATCGCGGCCAGCGGCGGCCTGAAGGGACTGGAGCGCGCCTACAACAGCAAGGCCTTCCTGCCGGGGGTCGCGGCGGCGGTTCTGTTGCCGCGCCTGCTATCGAATACGCAAAAACTGGAAGACTAGCACAGCGGCTGGCCCGCCTTCTTGGCGGCGGCGGCGATCTCCTCTTCCAACTTGTTACCGTACTTCGCGTTCGATGCCTTCAGCCGCGCCCTGACTCTCTCCTTGGTCGCCTTGCGCTTCTCCTCGGTCTTGGTGAGCGGGGCTCCCTCGGGGCGCGGGCGGCGCTTGCGCGGCTTGGGCAGGGATTTCAGCCGCTCGTGGAAGTCGGCCATATCCGCGTCGGTCATCCCGCTACTGCCGCCGCCGTGCTCCAGCTCGGCTTTCTGGCGGTTGGCCTGGGCCTCCTCGAAGGTGTTGCCCCAGCCGCCGAAATGGTCTCCGTATTTTCCTTTTGGCCATTGCATAGTTTCATTGTAACCGATTCGTTTGTCGATGTCAGTTGATTCGGGATAAACAGTCCACTTTGTCCATCCGGTGTTTTCCCTCCAGTATTCCGCTTGTCCCCGTCAACATTTGGGCGTAGACTCAGTGGCTGTACCGCCCCAGAGAGGGTGGACACTTCACAACCTTTTCAGGGACTATCTTTGCTGGCAGGGGTGAGGTTGCCGCAACGGGGGCGGCGACGGCGGATGTACCGAGGGGTGGTCCCGTTTTTTTTTGACGGCCCGGATACTTCTACCGGGTGCATGGGATAAATAGAACAAATTTGTCAAAATAAATCGCCTAATTCCATGCTACCCTGCAAGGCATGGAACCCCATGTGTCGAAAGACAAACTTACGATTTATCGCCGCCACTCGCAGAAATGCAAAGCCAGCAAAACCAGTGGCGGCGGCCTCAATTGCGACTGCCCGCTGTGGGCGCACGGCAAGCTGAAGAGCCGGTTCGTCCAGCGCAGCCTGGATACGCGGCTCCCCGAGATCGCTAATCAGAAGGTCGAGGACTTGCTCAACCCCCCGCCCGAGCTGCCGCAGCATGCGAGCAGCGGTGTAATCACGCTGCGCACGCCGCCCGGTGCCATCAAGCTGGTGGACGCGGCCAATGAATTCCTGACCAGCAAGGAGCGGCGCGGCACCAACACGCAAACTCTCTACCGCCGCGCCCTCGTCCATTTCCTGCGCCACCTCGCCGACCAGGGCATCACGCGCCTCAAGGACGTGGACACGCCGCACTTGCGGCGCTACTTCGCCGACCACAACCAGTGGAAGCGCAACACCGCGCATAGCCGCCTGACCCACCTGCGCGTGTTCTTCAACTTCTGCCGAAAGAAGCGCTGGATCGTCTGGTCGCCCGCCGCCGACAGCGACCTGTACACCGCCAAGAAAGATCCCGCGCGCGAGCCCTTCACCACGAACGAAATCAGCCGCATCCTGGAAGCGGTGGGGCGCATGCCCGAGAGCGAAAGAGACCGGGCGCGTGCCGCCATCCTGATGCTGCTCTATACCGGCGTGCGCATCAGCGATCTGGCCTTCGCCGAGCGCGCCTACGTCACCGCGCACAACCTGTACGATTATTGCGTCATCAAGACGCGCCGCCGGATCACGCTGCCGCCTCAGTTGCAGCCGGTGGTGCTGGAGGCGCTCGCCAAGCTGCCGCCCTCGCGCGTGTACTTCTTCCAGCCCGACCGCGAGGACGACTATGAGCGGGCGCGCAAGGCGCTGCGCGACGGCGAGGAGTTTCAGGCCTGCCTGCCGGATTACACCGAGCGGGTCGCGTGCGTGAGCAAGCTCGTCTTGCGCGTGCTCGCGCTCGCCAAGGTGAAAGGTACCTGCCACAAATTCCGCGACACCTTCGCGATCAACTTGCTCACCAGCAACGCCGACAGCTTCAGCGTGGGCATCTACACCGTCAGCAAGATGCTCGGCCACAGCGATGTCAAGATCACCGAGGGACACTACCTCAACCTCATCCCCGGCTATCGGGAGCGCCTGAGCCACGCCACGCGGGTCCTGAGCTACGTGTGGCCGAATCAATCGGATCAAGCAAAAAATACGGAAGGGTATGCTGAAAGCAAATGAGCGAGACGCAGCGATGACGAACACTCAACTTTACCTCGCTATCGGGTTGCCCATCCTGGTCAGCATCCTGAATACGGCGCTTCTGATTTTGTACATCAATGCGAAAGTGGAGACGCTCACACAGATGATCCTGCGCGTGGAAGGTGTGCTCGATGCGCGCCTGAAGCATGTGGAAGACAAGCTGGAGATCAGGCCGTAATGAACATAGATGAGCAATTCGACGGGATTCGCAAACAGATGGCCGAGCAGATGCGGCTCATGGAAAATATGTTCCGTTCCTTGGAAGCGGAAATGAATGGTCGCTTTGACCGCGTGGACCAGCGTTTCGACGTCCTCGATACGCGGCTGGATCAGGCCAACGCGCGCCTAGACCGGATTGGCGAGATGCTGAACCGGGAGGGTAAGTAGCATGAAGAGCCGGTTGGACCGTATCGAAGCCACCCTGGAAAAGATCGCCCAGGTGCAACTGCACAACCAGGAGTTGCTGAGTACGCTGATGACATCGGTCAGCGCCTTTGTGGATTCCAGCAATGCCTACGTGGCCGACAGCAAAGCGCGTACGGCGCAGTTGGAAGCCAGCCTGGACGCGCTCCTGCGCGCCATCACCCAGGAGCACAAGAATGGAAAGGGAAACAAATAGCGAGCAGGAACAGTAAGGACCGCCTCGCGCGCTAGCTACTCGGGTTCAACATTCCTCTCTTCCATCAGTCCATCAAGTTGCTTTTTGTACCGATTTTGTACCGACCTTCTGGAAAACACGGCTTTCGAGGTATATAGGGTGGCAGATAACTCGTTGAAATTTAATAACCCATTTGCTTGCAAAGGCTTAGAACGCTGTGGCATAATGATACTGATTAGGGCCTTTTCCCTTGAAAAATAAGGGGTTTTTGAGCGCGTGTACCGATTTTGTACGCAGGCCCAAATCAGACTAAAAAGACCTGAGGATCTGAAATGCCATTGAAAGCCTATAAACGCCGCCATTCCACCGAATGCTTGAATGAAATCGCTCGCCGCGTCCACGCGGGTGAGTTGGCCGAATATCCCGACCTGGAGCATTACCGCCACTGCAAATGCACGTGGTGGGTGCGAGGGACCACCGACTTTGGAAAATTGATTCCGCGCCAGTCGCTCAAGGCCTACACCTGGGAGGCGGCCAGCGCCGCGATCCGCAAGCTCAACCAGGACGAGAGCGCCGCCAAGAAGGCCACTCTGATGGAAGCTAAAACGCAGTGGTTGGCAGAGGTGCGCCTGAACAAGCGCACCGAAGCGACGCTGGCACTCTACGAGGGGGTCGCCGACAAACTGATCGACTTCGTCACCGATCCCAAGAAGATGGGCAACAACGGAAAGTTGAAGTACGCTCACGAGGTCACACCGATCCATATCAATCTTCTGCGCGCCGAATGGGAGAAGGACGCGGTGGCCCTTTCCTCGCACCGCAACCAGTTAACCAACCTGAGTACATTTTTCAAGTTCTGCGTGCGCATGGATTACGTCAAGACCAATCCGCTCGACAAGGTGCAGCGCCCCAGGGCCATCAAGCCAAAACATGACGACATCGATGAAGACGAGGCCAGCGAAAACGCCACCATGCCCTACGATGAGGAAGGCGATGCCGTCTGGCAAAAGATCCGCGCACTGCTGATTCCCTACCTGCGCAATGAGATCGCTCGTCCTGGTCAAGAGCGCCGCCGCGCGCGGCGTGGAGAACTGACCAGCAACCCGGAAAACTTCCTGGCCCTGGTGGAGCTGATGTACGAGACCGGCTTGCGCATCAGCGATGCCCTGCATTTTGACCCAGACAAAAAGATGCGGATCAATGCGCAAGGCCAGGGCATCTACACTACACGCCAGATCAAGACCCGCAACTTCGTCACCGTCATGCTGGAACCCTGGCTGGTAGAAAAAATCCAGGCGTTGCCTCGCTTGGGAAATAGCCGCTTTGTCTTCTTCGATGGACGCAAAAACTGGAAGCGATTCATCACCAACAACGTCGCCAATGTACTCCGCGAATTCGGCGATACCGTGGGCATCGAAGAGGTGCGCTGCCATCGCTTCCGCGACAGCTTCGCCATCAACCAGCTCAATATGGGTGTGCCCATCACGCTGCTGAAGGATTTGCTGGGCCACAAAAATCTCGCCATGACCGAGCGATACTATGCGCCGTGGGTTAAGTCGCGCGGCGATTCAACGGTGGAGCAGGCGGATCGCATCCGGCAGGCGCATCGCAGCGGAAAGCTGGTCACCATGCCGGAACGCCGTCAGGCCTGATGCTCGCGGATGAAGGCCTCCAGTTCTGCTTCTGAGATCAGAAGAACCCGGCGCTGGCGTTTGGCGCGCGGAGACGAGCGATCCAC
>Ga0318559_10000400_pt1 | contig 10291 bp, 11 predicted proteins | sample GRESIP065b5f21_FD_203664 | JGI IMG/M metagenome (GOLD analysis project Ga0318559, IMG submission 203664) | Tropical soil microbial communities from Luquillo Experimental Forest, Puerto Rico - GRE.SIPMG.065b5f21 | ecosystem: Environmental > Terrestrial > Soil > Tropical forest > Bulk soil... | reverse complement strand
CAAACATATCATCGAATAGACCGGATCCGCAGACTCCGGTCCGCGGCTAGGCGGCTGAAGCGCGGATCATGCCCGGGGCCGCGAGTCGACGCGAGCGGCTCGCGGTCACCGGGCCCGCAACCGGTCCAGGACGGCCTGGTCGGCGCCGGCCACATCGACGATCTTCTTCCGGCTTGCCGACCCCGTGACCAGCGTCACGGCGTCACGGCGGACGCCGAACGCATCGGCTATCGCGGCCAGCGCCGCCGCGGTGGCCCGCCCGTCCACGGCCCGCGGGGTCACCCGCACCACCAGCGCCCCGTCGTGCTCCCCGCCCACGCCCGGGCGCGCGGACCCGGGGCGGACCCATACCGTCAGCCGCATCTCCCCAGTGTGCGCCCGGCCCGGCGCTCAGTCCGGCGTGCCGGATCGCATGGACGCGCCGGTATCCCAGCCGGGCAACGCCGCCCGCTCCCAGCGCGGGGATATTCGTTTCTGGCGGCGGAAAACTGACCATGCCGGGCCAACGGCATGGCCGTCGGCCCGGTACCGTCTCCAGCGCGGCACGATTCGGCCAGAATCGCGCGACCGGAGCGCTTCGCCCGGGCGCTCGTTTGCCGGGGAATGCGATTAACGGGCCGCAACCTGCCCATAATCGGAGACCCTCCGTACCCACGGCACTCGCGGCAGCACTGGCCGTGAGTAAAAGGCGTGCCCCGGCGGCGCCGCCTAGTGCGCGGCGCGATACCTGGCGAGCACGTCCGCCGGGATGCGTCCCCGGGTCGAGACCTTGATGCCCTGCTCACGCGCCCATGCCCGGACATCAGACTGGTCGTGCCTGGGCGACCGCGGACCGCGACCGGCCCGCCGGGAGGACGGCACCTTGCGCGCCGCTTCAATGTAGGGGCCAATCGCTTTCGCGAACTGGTCGGCGTGCTTCTTGCTCAGGTCGATCTCATAGTCGGTGCCGCCAAGACCGAACCTAACCGTGCCCTCGGCCTCGCTGCCGTCAATGTCGTCTACGTACAGGACCTGTGTCCGCTGCACCATCTGCCGCGCTCCGATCTGGCATTTGATATTGGCTCGGCCATCAGTGTAGGTGATCATTCATGCTGGCCGCACCATTCATCGCTGATTCAGCACGCCCAAATTCCGTTGGGCGCGATGTTTCTCGGGCACAGTGCCACCGGAACCAACCCGTTGTATCAGGACCGGCACTTCCGCTCTTAACCAGGGCGCCGATACGTAGTTATGTGGCCGGCGCGGCTCCCGTCCTGCTCACCGGGCGGGCCGAGCCCCGATCTTCCAGACCACGGCGTCCTCCTGACCGGGGCAGTAGGCTATGCCCCAGTGAATCCGTGCCGTATACAGACTGGTCAATGGCTGGGGGCAACCACATGGTTACCGGCAGCGGCAGCGAGCCACCGCCGTTCGATACCAGCGTGGCGCACGTCGCCCGGGTCTATAACTACTGGCTGGGCGGTAAGGACAATTTCGCCGCCGACCGGGCAGCGGGCGACCAGGCGATCAAGGCGTTTCCCGACATCCCGTTGTCCGCGCGCGCGAACCGGGCGTTCCTGGCGCGGACGGTGCGGTTCCTGGCCGGGGAAGCCGACGTCCGGCAGTTCCTGGACATCGGGACGGGCATTCCTTCGGCGAACAACACCCACGAGGTCGCCCAGTCGGCGGCACCGGCGTCGCTGGTCGTGTACGTGGACAACGACCCGATCGTGCTGTCGCATGCCCGCGCGCTGCTGGCCAGCGACCCGGCGGGCGCCACCGACTACATCGACGCCGACCTGCGGGACCCGCAGCACGTCCTGGCGCAGGCGGGAGGGCTGCTGGACTTCAGCCGCCCGGTCGCGCTGATGCTGATGGCCGTTCTGCAGCACCTCGACGACGAGGACTCCCCGTACCGGATCGTCCGAACGCTGGTGGATGCCCTGCCGCCGGGCAGCTACCTGGCGATGTCACACCCGGCCAAGGACATCAACGCCGAGGCCATGGCCAGGATGGCCGACAGCCTCAACAAAATGATGGCGGAGAAGGTCACCTTCCGTGACCGGTCCGCCGTGGCCAGGTTCTTCGACGGGCTGGACCTGGTGGAGCCCGGATTGGTACAGGCGTCGAAGTGGCGGCCAACCAGCGACAGCGAGGCGGCCAGCCCCGCGGCCCTGTGGGGTGGCGTGGCGCGTAAGCCCTGATCCCCGTGCCCAAGGCGCCGCCCTACGGCCGCCAGTTCGCCCAGTCAGCTCGCCCGGCGGTCCAGGCGCTGCAAGAGGTCGTGAGCGGCTAGCTCGATCTCCTTGTGCCGCCACTCCGCCGCCCGGTACTGGCTGGCGATGATGCCCATCCGGTGCAGCCGACGGAAATCCCCGAAGACGAACGCGTACCGGGCCTTGATGTGGTCGGTGGCGCCGTCGGTGAGGCCCAGATGCCATCGGGCGTATTCCTCCCACGAGTGCGACTTGAGGAACGCGTTCTGGTCGCTGGCTCGGGGCTGTACCTTCCCCCAGTCGCTGCTGAGCACGTACTGGCCGGTGTCGATCAGGTGCTGGGCCCACGCCACGCCGTCTGGGTTCACCGAGTACGCAGCCACCGCAGTTTCCTCCCCAGACATCGCGTGGGCAATCCGGCGGCGCGGGACGGGTTCAGTTGGACGGAGCCGCGTTGCGGCCGTCGCTGTCGGCGCGGACTCGGGCACCCGCGCACATGAGCGCTAGCGTAGCGTTACCTGGGTGGCTGGAAGCCAGTAGTCCGCGCCATGCCCGCCGCGCGGCCCTTCGCCGCCGCCACCAGGGCCATCTTGCGCGATGCCTCGTCGATCATCTCGTCGCCCAGCATGGCCGCCCCCCGCGCGCCGCCTTCGGCCGAGGTGTACCAGTCGTACGCGTCAAGGATCAGCTCCGCGTGGTCGTAGTCCTCCTGGGACGGGGAGAAGATCTCGTTGGCGGCGGCGATCTGGTCCGGGTGCAGCACCCACTTTCCGTCAAAGCCAAGCGCCGCCGCCCGCCTGGCCGCGGCGCGGAACCCGTCGGTGTTGCGTACTTGCGGATAGGGGCCGTCGATCGGCTGCAGGTTCCGCGCCCGGGCGGCCACCAGGATGCGCATGAGGATGTAGTGATAGGCATCGGCGGGATATCCCGGCGGCTGCTCCCCGACCACCAGCGACCGCATCCCGACGGAGGCCATGAAGTCCGCGGGACCGAAGATGACGGTCTCCAGCCGGGGTGAGGACCCGGCGATGGCCTCGACGTTCACCAGGCCCACGGCGCTCTCGATCTGGGCTTCGATGCCGATCCGGCCGACTTCGAAGCCCATCGCCATTTCGATCTGGGTGAGCAACAGGTCGAGCGCCTGGACGTCGGCGGCGCCGGCCACCTTGGGCAGCATGACGCAGTCCAGGCTGTCCCCGGCCCCCTCGACCACCGTGATCACATCCCGGTAGGTCCAGTGCGTGCTCCAGTCGTTGACCCGGACGGCGCGGGTCTTGCCGCCCCAGTCGCCGTTGTTCAGCGCATCGACGATCGCGTGCCGGGCGCTTTCCTTGACCAGTGGCGCGCAGGCGTCCTCGAGGTCCAGGAACACCTCGTCTACCGGCAGGCCCTGGGCCTTCTCAAGGAAGCGCGCGCTGCTGCCGGGAACCGCAAGGCAGGAGCGGCGCGGGCGCAGCCGGTTCATCGCGTGCCGTGGCTAGCTGCCGATGGGCCGGGCCGCCGCCGCGCCTTCCAGCATCGTCTCGGCCACGATGTTGAAGGCGAGAATCCAGGCCTCGCGGGTCGGGGCGTCGAACTCCTCGCCCAGGAGGCCCGCGAGCGCGGCGATAAGGGAATCGCCGACGGTCTGGTAATCCGCGGCCCGCACCCCGTAACCGACGTGGCGGGCGCCGAGGGCCCGGGTGTGGGTGAGCAGTTCGTCCAGCCGGGGCATGGTCTGCACGATCTCGGTGAGCTTCTGGGCAAACCTGACCCGCTGTTCGCGCATGTCGGTGGTGAACAGGGGCCGCAGCGACGGGTCCCGTTCAAACAACTCCTGGTAGAACAGGGCCGTCATGGCCGGCAGATCCGGGCCGAGCCGCTCGAACGACGACTGCACCAAGGTGATCTGCTCCGGCGTCATATCGCGCTCCCGAGTGCTTGGGCCAGGCCGGCGCGACTGGTGACACCGAGCTTGGCGTAAGCGTGTTGTAGATGGTTGTTGACCGTTCGCACGGACAGGTAGAGGCGGTCGGCGATGTCCTTGCTGGCCATGCCGGTCGCGGCGAGCAGCACAATCTCCGTTTCTCTCCCGGAGAGCGGGGCCGCCGCGGCGGCCTTGACCGTGCTGAGGTGGAACAGCCCGGGGGTGACAGCGCCTTCGCAGGCCGCGGCGAGCTCGCTGGAGCGGCGCAGCGCGGCGGTGGCCGCGCGCCGGTCCCCGGCACCGCTGAACGCGGCGGCCGCGCTACCCGCCGCCTCGGCGGCCAGCAGCATGGCGCCCAGGGCTTCGAACTGGTCGGCGGCGCTGGTGAGCTCCACGGCATCACGCGCCCGGACGGCGGCGGCATGCCGCGCGCGGGCGGACACCAGTGCCGAGTCACACGCGCCGGCCAGGTCGCGCAGCCGACCGGATACGTCCTCGCCGCAGGTGCGCATCAGGTCGTGCAAGAGCCACGACTCGGCGACCCGGTGGCCGGTCGCGGCCGCCTGCGCCGCCGCGGCGCGGAACGCCTCCGTCGCGTCGCCCGGTCGCTGCGACGCGATGGCGGTCCACGCATCGGCGAGACGCTGTTCTGGCCCCAGGAAGCCGAACGGCGGCGTGGCCGCGCGCTCGGCCAGCGCCTGCGCGGCCGCGCCTGGCTCGCCGAGCATCGCCTGAGCCAGGGCGAGGCCGGACAGCGCGACGCGCCGTGAGCCGGCGAAGCGGCTGGACTGGGCCAGTCCGGCCGCCTCGGCGTAGTAGCGGCGGGCGGTCACCACCCGGCCCTGCAGGATGGCCACCCGCCCGAGGTTCACGGCGAACCAGATCTGGGCGATGGGCACCCGTTGGAAGGCGACGATCTCGGCCCCGGCCCGGGCGACCCGTTCGGCCTCGGCGAGCCGGCCCGCCTCGGTCAGGGCGAACACCTGGTTGACGATGTGCATGGCCGGGTGGGCAATGGCCGGCTCGTCGCCGAGCGCGACATGGTCGGCGTAGCCGGCCTGCGCGAGAGCCACCGCCTCAGCCGTCTGGCCCGCCGTGGCCAGGGCGACCGCCCCGGCGATCGCCCGCACGACCCGGGTCCGCTGGTCACCGCCGGTCGTGCGCCCGAGCACCGCCAAGGCCCGGTCGGGTTCCCCGCAGAACGTCAAGACGGAGGCCTCGTCGGCCACGAGTTCCTCCACGAGCGGCGCCGTGGTGACCACCGCCCGGGCGGCGGCGTTGATGGCCAGTGCCTTTTCGGGATCACACAAGCCCCACTGGGCGTTCTTGGCCCGGGTGACCGCCAGCCGCAGAGCGATGTTCTCGCTGCTGGGCAGTTCCTGCCCCAGGGCGAGGACCCGCTCGGACTCGTCGAAGGCGCCCAGTTCATATAGCGCCTCGCCGAGCAGCAGCGCGCCGACCGCGTCCAGCTGCTCGCTGGGCACCGCCTCCATCAGCCGGCGCACCGTGCGAAAGTCGTGCGTTGCGCGAGCCAGCTGGGCGCCCCGGACCAGAGCGGCCGGGTCGGGCTGTGCCCCGGCGTCCAGCCGCCACACGGCGATCCGCAACTCCACCCGGCCGAGAGTGGAGCCGCCCGCCGCGAGCCGTTCGGCCTGGGCCAGCAGCACCGCCCGCGCCCGCAGCTTCGGCAGGCCGGCGCGGACCACCCTGGCATGCAGCGGGTGCGCGAGGCGCACCTGGCCGTCCGTGACCGTGATGGTGACGAGCCCGGCCTGCTCCAGCGACTCCAGCACCCCGGCCGGGGCGACCGTCTCCAGGTAACCAAGCTCCACCGGCTCGCACAGGGCGAGCAGTTCCACCACCGAGCGGGCCTCGGCCGACAGGCTGCCGATCCGCTGTTCGACCAGGTCGAGCAGCCGGCTCGAGGCCGGCAGATGGTCCTCCAGGTGCCACACCCCGGACCGGTCGATCAGCGCTCCGGATTCCAGCGCGCCCAGGACCAGTTCGTGCACGTACAGCGGGTTGCCCCGGCTGGCCTCCCAGAACTCCCGCCCCGCGCCCGCCTCTATCGGGCCGCCCAGGGCCAGGTGCAGCAGCGTGTCGAGGTGCGCGCGGCTGAGGTCGTGCAGATCGATCCGTTCGAGCCGGCCGTCCCGCCAGAGGTCGATCAGCAGGTCCGGTACCGGCTCACCGGTGCGCACGGTGGCGATCAAGAAGATCGCGCGTTGCGCGGCCAGGTACCCGAGCAGGGCCAGCGAAGCGGCGTCGAGCTGGGCCATGTCGTCGGCGACGGTCACCAGGCGCCGACCGCGGTGGCGCTCATGCAGGGCCTGGCGGGTCTGCTCGAACAGCGCCACCGCGTTGACCTGCCCGTCGGATCCGAGTCGTACGGGCCCGTCGGGGAGCAGGCCAACCACCGCGCCGAGCGGCAGCAGCGCGGTCGTCCGGCTGCCCGCCACGCGTTCAGTCGGATGACCGCCCGCCGCTGCTTGCCCGGCGCACTCATCGGCCAGCCGGGTCTTCCCGACCCCGGCCCGCCCGTAGATCACTAGGCCGGTCTGCTCGCCCGAGCCGAGGGCCCGCTCGAACACCTCAAGCTCCGGCCGCCGGCCCACGATCGGCCAGTGTGGCAGCGTCATGACCACACAGGACAGAATGCCAGGCCACGCCGGCTCAGGCCATTACCGGTCGCCGGAACCGGCGCGCTGCCCGGTCAGGCGGTCACCACGGCCGGCCGGAGCCCGGCCACGATCCCGACGATGTGATCTGCCAGGTGGCCGGGAACACCCAGGCTGTCGAGAACTTCGGCGAGATAGACGGCGGTCCGGTCGAAGTCGGCATCGGTGATGCCCAGGCCGCGGTGTGCCCTGGCCAGGTCGGGTCCCCGGTAGCGCTCGGGACCGCCCAGCGCCTCACCGAGGATCGTGACCACGTACGCACGGTGCTTGGCAGCGACGCCGCCGGGAAAGAACCGGCTAAGCGACGGGTCGGCGAGGAGCCGACCGTAGAGGCCCTCGACGGCGGCGGTAACCGCCGGCCGGCCGCCGATCGCCTGGTAAACGTTGACCGCCGTCGCCTCGGCGGGCGCGACGGTGTCTGCGGAAATCGTCATGGTAGGTCTCCTTGTCAGGTGTCTACCGCGACGATGCCTCGGGCCCCGGCCCGCGCGATTGAGCAATCGTTGCTCAATCTCATCGGGGCCCCGCGCGCGGAAACCTGAGTAACCGGCCGGGGCGGAAATGAGTAGTCGCTGCTCAGGCGCCGAGGTGGCCGTCCGGCTTAGAACTGTGCGAGTAGCGGGCCGAGCCGCGGCCCGCGGGCACAGAAAGCCATGATCATGTCCGTACCACCGGAAGACGGCGGCCGGGCCGCGGCCCGTGACCGCCTTCGCATATTCACCCGCTTCACCCGCCGATCGCACGCCGGCCGGCGCTGGACCGGGCGGGCCATCCAGTCCCTGCTGGCGGCGGCCGCCCTGGCGGCCCTCGGCGTCACCGCCGGGGGCGGCAGCGCGTCCGCGGCCACCGCCCAGACCGCCGGGCCCGGGATCACCGGGGTGACCTGGCACCAGCTAACCCTGATCAACGGCTGGGTGTCCGGCGAGAGCCAGTCCCCCGGGGACGGCATCCCCGCGTGGGCCGTGCGGAACGGTGTCGTGTACCTGACCGGCTCGGTCATGCAGACCAGCGGCACCAACGGTGAGTTCGCCGTGCTCCCGCCGGCGGCGCGCCCCACGCACGAGCTATACGTGCCGGTGACCGTGCTCGGCCAAGGTACCCACGGCTGGATCATCGTCTACCCGGGCGGCGCGATGGACGTCATGGGTGACCCGTACAGCGCCGCCCAGGGATTCACCGGCCTGGCCGGGATCTCCTACCCGGCCAAGGCGATGGCCATGAGCACGCTGCCCCTGGAGAACGGCTGGCAGTCCAGCGACGCCCAGTACGGCACCGGTGACCCGTCCTACTCGGTCAGCAACGGCATGGTCTACCTGTCCGGTTCCCTGAACCAGCCGGCCGGCGATATCCAGGTGTTCGGCGTGCTTCCCCTGGCCGCCAGGCCGGCGCACACCATGTACCTCAACGTCTACGGGTTCGACGGGGGGGTCACGGAGCTGGAAATCGACACCAACGGCAACATGCTGGCCTACGAGGGCGGCGCGCAGCAGTACACCTCGCTCGCCGGGGTCTCGTTCCCGGTGGCATCGGCCGCGACGAACCAGATCACGCTGATCAACGGATGGCAGTCGGCCCAGCCCTCCTACGGCACCGGCGACCCGTCTTACTCGGTCAAGAACGGTGTGGTCCACCTGTCCGGTTCCCTGCTCCAGCCGCCCGCTCCCGGCGACACCCAGGACTTCGCCGTCCTGCCCGTGGCGGCCCGGCCGAAGTACTACCTGTACATCAATACCGAGGTCTCCCCGCCGGACAGCATCGCCGCCGCCGGCGACATAGTGATCTCCCCCGATGGCAGGCTGTACTCCAACAGCTACCCGCTCAGCGAGTCCGAGGCGTTCACCTCGCTCGCCGGGATCTCCTACCCGGTCGGTTCCTAACGGGGCACCGGGCGGCCCTCATGGTGACGGTGATCCTGGCCGGCGGCACGTTCGGCGCCCGCTCGGCCAGGATCAGCGTGCGCCCGCCGGTGCGGGGTAGTGAGCCGGGTAAGGGCCGCACCGGCGATGAATGAGCCGCCTGGCCGCCGTCTGATTCCTGACCGGACGGCATCGGGACGCAACCTGCCCGGAGGGATCATGAAGGATGAGCCGGGCGCCGACGGCACCGCCGCGCGATCTCGGCACCGGCCGCTGGGGCCGGGGAGCGGCGGCTAGGGCCGGGACGGCAGATGGACCTGACCGTCAGCCCGGTGACCGCCGAGCATTGGCCGGCACTGGAGGATCTGTTCGGGCGGGCCGGGGCGTCGAACGGGTGCTGGTGCATGTACTGGCGTATCGGCCCGCGCTACCGCGACCGGCCGCGCGAGGAAAACAAGCGCGACCTGGAATGGCTCGCCCGATCCGGGCAGCAGACGGGCCTGCTCGCCCTCGATGGTGGCACCGCCGTCGGATGGTGCGAGCTTGCCCCGCGAGCCGACCTGGACTGGCTGGCCCGTGGCCGGTACTTCCGGCCCGTGGACGATCTGCCGGTGTGGTCGGTCCCGTGCTTCTATGTGCGGCGCACGCATCGCCGCCGGGGCGTGATGGGAACGCTGATCGAGGCGGCCGTGGACGCGGCTGCCTCGGCCGGCGCCCCCGCCGTGGAGGCCTACCCGGTCGACACGGCCGTGCCGGGCCACACCCGCAACCTGTTTCTGGGCGTCGCGTCAGTTTTCGCCCAGCACGGCTTCCAGGTCGTGGCCCGGCGGCAGCCCGATCGTCCGGTAATGCGCAAGGTCTTCGCCGCATCCGGGTGACCGGCCACCTCGAACGGATGATCAAGGCCCGGTCACCATGCGCGGTGACCGGGCCTGCTACTTGCGAAGTAGCCCCGACCGGATTTGAACCGGCGCTACCGCCTTGAGAGGGCGGCGTCCTGGGCCGCTAGACGACGGGGCCAGCGACTGCACGGTAGCGCACCGGCGGTAGCGACGCCAAACCAGCGCCGCTTCCCCGGGCCGCCCCGGGTGCGCGCGTACCGGTGGCCGACACGCCGGAGCATGCCCGGAATGGGGGTATCTTTCCTTATATGTTGGCGTTCATCGTTGTCCTGCTCATTGTGGGACTGATTGCCGGGGCCGTCGCCCGGCTGGTGGTACCCGGCCGGGACCCGATGAGCCTGCCCCGGACCGTGGGTCTCGGGGTCCTCGGGTCCTTCGTCGGGGGCTTCCTGCAGAACCTGGTGTTCCTCCACACCGTGTCGCTGTTCGCGCTGCACCCGGCGGGCATCGTGGGCTCGATCATCGGCTCGATCATCGTCCTGCTGCTCTCGCGGCTCTTCGGGCGCGGGCGCGTACGTCGAGCCTGAGCACGGCGGCACGGTCAGGACGGCCGGCCCAGGCGTGAGCCGGTGGCTGGCCAGGGCGCAAAAAAGCGCGCCCGGAAGCGGACGCGCTATTGATCCCTTAGCGATCGCTGCGTTGAGCTGGGGTACCAGGACTCGAACCTAGACTAACGGGGCCAGAACCCGTCGGGCTGCCAATTACCCCATACCCCACCGGACCGGCCCGGCCCGGCCCGGGATCGCTTTGGGGG
>Ga0318559_10000386_pt1 | contig 10395 bp, 9 predicted proteins | sample GRESIP065b5f21_FD_203664 | JGI IMG/M metagenome (GOLD analysis project Ga0318559, IMG submission 203664) | Tropical soil microbial communities from Luquillo Experimental Forest, Puerto Rico - GRE.SIPMG.065b5f21 | ecosystem: Environmental > Terrestrial > Soil > Tropical forest > Bulk soil... | reverse complement strand
CGGTCGTACTGGGCCAGGCCCAGCCCGTGCCCCCACAGGTTGGCGGCCGCCTGGTCTTCCTCCTGATATCCCCAGGCCTCCCGGGCCGACGGCCACTTCTCGGCGATGTCACTGGTGGTCACACCCGGCCGGACGACCTCGATGGCGTCCCACAGCCACCGGTGCGCGAGGTCGTAGTACTGCTTCATCTCATCGGTCGGCGTCCCGCCCACGCAGTAGGTGCGGTACACGCATGACTTGAACCCATTCCAGGTCAGCGCGGCCAGGTCGATGATGACCAGCTCGCCTGGGCGGATGATCCGGTCGGAGAAGTTGCGCCAGTTCGGCCAGGCGTTGGGCCCGGAGGACACGATGATGTCCTCCACGTCCTCCATCCCGGGAATGCTGTAGAGGTACTCGAAGCCGAACGCGGCCACCTCGTTCTCGGTCAGTCCGGGCCGCAGAAACTGGGTGAACTCGTAGTGCAGGGTGTCGCAGATGGCGCCGACGATGCGGGCCGCCTTCTGCTCGTCCGGGCTCTTGATGGAGCGCGCTTCCATCATCGGGGTCATCCCGTCGGCCCAGCTCACCCCAGCCTGCTGGAACGCCGCGAGCATGTTGATATCGATGAAGTCCACCCCGAGCGGCTTGCCCAGCACGTCGGCGTCCTCCAGGTCATGCACCAGCGCGGTGGTGAACTTGGCGACCTGGCTCTGTGCCGCCGGGCCCGCGGCCCCCTTAATCCAGGTATAGGAGTGGCGCACGTTCTCAGCCGGGATCCACGGGTTGTGCACCTTCAGATGGATGCCAATGTCGCCCTGCTCGTAGACGATCGGCTCGCGGCCCTCGCACAGCACGACATACCGCAGGCCCGGCTTGAGCCGGTTCCAGCCCGGCGTGTACGTCGAGGACACATAGCGCATGTTCTCGTCGTAAAAGAGCAGTAGCGCTCCCAGGCCATGCCGGGCCATCGCCTCCCGCGCCCGCTGCAGCCGCCAGGCGCGGACCGCGGCCCAGTTGATGCCTTCCTTCCAGTCGGTGCTCAGGCCGCCAAAGGCTTCTCTCATCGCACTGCCGTCCTTTCCGCGCGGTCAGGCCACGCCGCTGCCCATCAGCCGGCCGGGATGACCGGCAGCAGCAGGTACGACTCCCGGCCGGGGCCGTGCCACAGCGTCTGGCGGCTGGTGGTGAGCTCCTTGGGGCGGTCGGCCGGGTCGTTATGGAGAAATGGCCCGCAGCCGGTCATCTCGTTCTTGAACGAGCCCAGCCGGGGTGCATCCGGGTAGCGCACCTCGTGGTCGCGGCCGCGGACAGTCAGCGCCAGCCGGTAGCCGGTGGGCAGGATCACGCTGGTCGGCCAGATCTCGACGTCGGCCTGGCAGATCTCGCCGGGGGTGACCGGCTGGATCTCGTCGTGGCTGTGGTAGGGCCGGTAGGGCCGGGTCAGCACCGGGTCCAGCTTCCGGTGCGACAGCCGCAGCCAGCCCTGGGCGAGGGGGGTGTGCGGGTCGATGGCGCCGCGGAAGGTGACCTCCTGGCCGTCCGGGGCGAAGACCCGCAGCACGCAGAACAGGTCGGCGTCGGTCACGGAGGAGGACACGAACAGCCGGGCCGCGACCGGCCCGGTGATCTCGGTCTCGGCCGCCACCGGGGCGGCGGCGAACGTGATCCCCTCCCCGTCCGCCTGGTAGCTCACCTGCTCGTGTGCCCCGCCCGGCTCGCCGGCCAGTTCCGCTGAGCCGGGCCGCAGGTAGAGGCGCTGCCAGTCGGTCCGGGCCAGCGGCCACTCCTGCTCGGCCCGTGGCCGGAAACCGTCCAGCGCGCGGACCTGCAATTGCACCGGCGGCTGCTCCCGCCAGCCGCTGTCGTCGCCGTGCAGAAAGCAGGCGAAAAACCGCTTCTGCAGGCCCACGCCGTAGTCGGTGTAGAAGTGGGTCCAGTGCTCCAGACCGTGCACTTCCAGCCACTTCTGCCGGGACGCGGCCTGGGTGAAGCCCTCGAAGCTGCCGCGGGTGTGCAGGCCGTGGCCACCCCAGTTGGCGGCGGTCAGCAACGGGACGGTGATCTGTGCCCAGTCCGCCGACCGGGCCCGGTGAAACTCGCCGTCCAGCGGGTGGGCGCGGATGTCCTCCCCGAACGGCACCCGCGCAGCCGCCAGCTCGGCGTCGGTGCGGGTTTCCGGGCCGGCCACCGGCTCCCCGGTCACCGCGCTGCGCGGGCCGCGCTCCCCCCGCCCGTGCTGGACCACGGTGACCTGCTTGTCGTACCAGTTCAGCCAGAACGACGACAGGATCCCGCCGTGGTGGGTGCCGTCGCGGTAGAAATCCGCCGCCCCCTCCCAGACGCACATGGCGGCCAGGTGGGGCGGGTGCAGCCGGGCGACGTGCCACTGGTTCATCGCGTAGTAGGAGATGCCGTTCAGCCCTACCTTGCCGGTGCTCCACGGCTGGGCTGCAGCCCATTCGATGCATTCGTACAGGTCCTGGGTCTCCCGGGGTGAGTACGGGTCCAGCCGGCCCGGCGAACGGCCCGCGCCCCGCGAGTCGACCCGGACGCAGACGTAGCCGTCCGGCACCCATTTCTCCGGGTCGACCACCTCCCAGTTCGCGTGGGTGTTGCTCGACCCGGCCGTCACGTCCGGGTGCTGGCCGGTCATCAGCCGCCACTGGTCGGCGTAGCCATCCTGGAAGGCCAGGCCCTTGGCGTAGGGCCCGTAGCTGAGGATCACCGGGTAACGCCCCGCCCCCGGCGGCCGGAACACGTCGGCCCGGAGCACCAGCCCATCACTGGCCGCCACCGGCACGTCCCGCTCGATCACCATGGCGCCGGTGTGCGCGGGCGGCCGGCCCGGCCGGTCCCGCGTTCCTGGCGCCACGGCGTGCTCCCTGGAATCACTAGCCCGCATGGGTGGGTGGTGTTTTTCAGTGACGGTCAACCGGCCCGGCCCGCCTCGGACGATAGCAGCAGGCGGCCAGCGGCGGCCGCTACCTGTGCGAGCGGTCACCGCGATCCTGTGCGGCTGCCCCGTCAGCCCCGGCCGGCTGCGGCCGGGGCGAAAAAGGTGAAGCGCACCCGCGCATACGTCCGCTCCGCGGACACCTGCAGCGAGGCCAGTGGAAGTTCGGCGCTCTCGGACGGGTCGTGCTGGACCACTACCAGCCCGTCCGGATCCAGCCAGCCCGGCGCACGGTCGAGCAACTGGACGGTCCGGGTCCACAGTCCCCGCCATTGCGGCGGCGCGACGAAGATGATGCCGAACGCCGACGGGCTGCCGCGCAGGTAGCTGAACACGTCGGCGGGGATCACCCGGGCATTGGCGGCCAGCTTGGTGAGTTCCAGGTTGTACCTGATGTTGGCCACCGCGCGGGGGGACCGCTCGACGAAGACCGCCTCGCCGCAGCCCCGGCTGAGGGCCTCGATGCCAACGCCGCCGGTGCCGGCGAACAGGTCCAGGAACCGGCAGCCGGGCAGGCGCGGGCCGAGGATGCTGAACAGGCTTTCCTTCGCCCGGTCGGTGATCGGCCGGGTCTCCCGCGTCGGCGGCGACCGCAGGATGCGGCCTTTGGCGGCGCCCGCGATGACCCGCATTCGATGCTCCGCTTGTGCCGCGTCGTGTCCGGTGCTGCTGACATCATCGTACGGGGGTGATCATCAGACCAAGGAGGCAAAGTCCGGGATGGACGGCGCGGCGGCGGACCGGCTGGCGATCAGGGAACTGGTGGAGAACTGGGCGGTCTGGCGGGACGCCGGCGACTGGGACCGCTTCCGGACGGTCTGGCATGACGACGGGCGGATGATGGCCACCTGGTTCCAGGGCCCGTTCGCGGATTTCATCCGGGTCAGCCAGCAGGGGTTCGACCGGGGGGTGCGGATCCTGCACTTCCTCGGCGGCAGCTCGGTCGAGCTGGCCGGCGACCGGGCGATCAGCCAGACCAAGATGACCATCAGCCAGCGCGCACCGGTACACGACGTGCTGTGCGATGTGGTGTGCACCGGGCGGTTCTACGACTTCATCGAGCGCCGGGACGGGCGGTGGGGCATCGTGCTCCGGCAGCCGATCTACGAGAAGGACCGGCTCGACCCGGTGGACCCGGCCGCGCGGCTCGGCCTGGACCCCGCGCTGCTGGCCCGTTTCCCTGAGGGCTACCGGCACCTGGCCTACCTGCAGGCCGGCCTCGGCTACCGGGTCAAGCCGGATATGCCGGGCCTGACCGGGCCGGAGGTGGCGGCCCTGTACCGGCGGGGCAGCCGCTGGCTGGCGGGCGGACCCGGTGACTGACCGGCTGACTGCGGCCGGCCGGCCTGGCATCATGAAACGGTGAGCAGCCGAAGTTCCCGCCACTTCCCGGTCACTGTTACCCAGCTCCCCGTCGTGCGCTGCCAGATCTGCAAGCGCACCGTCGCCTACCGGCCCGGCAAGATCAGCGAAGTGCTGACCGAGCACTACCGCCGGGCTCACCCAGAAGCGCTCCGGGCCCCGTCCCACTAGCCCGCGCGCCGGTCGCCAGCTGGCGGCCGGACGGGCTAGAACTCGGTCTTCAGGCGCTCGATCTCGCGGGCGCGTTCCCGCAGCTGGGCGTACGCGGGCCGGTCCCGGATCCGGGCCAGCGCCCACCGGACCGCTTCCGCCCGGCTGCTCGCAATCCCCGCCGTGATCAGCGCGTCCACCGTTTCCAGGTCGGCCGGCCCCAGCCGGGCCATCACCGGGGTCAGCTCCCCACCGGCGAGCGCCTGGTCTCCCAGTGCGCCGCGGGGCCCGGTGCTCAGGACCATCCGGGGGCCATCGCCGGTGTCGCCCGCGGCCCGGAACTCCAGCCGCCCGGCGGCCGGCAGCGTGGCCGACAGGGCACGGTGGAACTCCCTGATGGCCGGGCCCTGTGCCGCTTCGAACGCACGCACCGCATGCTCCTGGCCCTCCCGGCCCGCCTCCGACTCCAGGATCACCCGGACCAGCAGCTCATCCGGCTCGATCACCGGGTCGTCGCCGTACTGGAGCACCTCGGTGCGCACCACCGGCGTGCCCGGGAACCGGGCAGTCACCATGTCCTGAATTTGCTGCTGGATGTGCTCGATCGCCGCTGGATCCATCGCCCGCCTCGCATGAGTTACCGCTGAAACAGAGCGTAACGCCGCGTTTCTGAGCTTGCAAGCCCCACTGGCCGCCCGCATCGGCCAGCCTGGCTGAGTCGCTCGCTCCCGGGATGCAGGCCAGTCGCTCTTGACTCACCAGGGTTACCTTAAGCTAAAATACTAGTCACCTAGTTAAATAGGAGTCGTTGTGATCGAGTTCCACCTGGACGCCCGTTCCGGCGTCGCCCCCTACCTGCAGCTGATCCACCAGGTGCGGCGCGCGCTGCGGCTTGGCCTGCTGCGGGAGGGCGACCAGCTGCCAACGGTCAAGGAGGTTGTCGCGCGGCTGGCGATCAACCCGAATACGGTGCTGAAGGCGTACCGGGAACTGGAATACGAGGGGCTGGTCGCAGCCCGGCCGGGGGTCGGCACGTTCGTCACCCGCACGCTCAACGGGGGGTCGCTGGCCGCGCACGCGCCGTTGCGCGAGGAACTGCGGCGCTGGCTGGCCGGCGCGCGCCGGGCGGGCCTGGACGACGACAGCATCGAGGCACTTTTCCTGACCACATTTCGGTCCGCCGAGGAGGAGATAGCGTGACCTCCCTGCTGGAAACCCATGCCGTGGGCAAGCGGTACCGGCACCGCTGGGCCCTGTCCGACTGCACGCTGACTATCCCGGCTGGTCATGTGGTGGCCCTGGTCGGTCCCAACGGGGCAGGCAAGACCACCCTGCTGCATCTGGCCACTGGCCTGCTGGCACCCACCGCCGGCACCATCGAGGTTCTCGGCGGCCAGCCCGCGGCCGGCCCTGCGCAGCTGGCCAAGGTCGGGTTCCTGGCCCAGGACCCGGCGGTGTATGCCGGCCTGTCGGTCGCCGAGCACCTGCGGCTGGGCGCTCATCTGAACCCCGGCTGGGATGCCCGGCTCGCCGCGGACCGGATCAGTGGGCTGGGCCTGGACCCGGCTCAGCGGGCCGGGAAGCTCTCCGGCGGCCAGCGTGCCCAGCTGGCGCTGACGATGGCGCTGGCCAAGCGGGCCCAGCTGCTGATCCTGGACGAGCCGGTCGCCAGCCTGGACCCGCTCGCCCGGCGCCAGTTCCTGCAGGATCTGATGGTGGCCGTGGCCGGGGGCGGGCTGAGCATCATCATGTCCTCGCACCTGATCGGCGACCTGGAACGGGTCTGCGACTACCTGATCGTGCTCACCGCCGCCCGGGTGCGGCTCGCGGGTGAGGTCGATCGCCTGCTCGGCTCGCACCAGCTGCTGACCGGGCCGCGCCGCGACCGGCCCAGCCTGCCCCGCGGTCACCAGGTCATCCAGGAGAACCACACCGGCCGCCAGACCACGATGCTGGTCCGGGGCGGGCAGCCGGTCCATGACCCGGCCTGGACCAGCTCCCCGGTCGGCCTGGAGGACGTGGTGCTGGCCTACCTGAGCCAGCCCAGCGGTCAGCTGCCCGGCCCCCGCCCGGTACTGGAGGTGCAGCGGTGATCTGGCTGACCTGGCGGCAATTCCGCACTCAGGCGGTGGTGGCTGCGGCCGCGCTGGCGGCGGTGGCGGCCGCGCTGGCGGTCACCGGGCTGCGCCTGTCTCATCTCTACGGCACCAGCGGCCTGGCCAGCTGCCAGGCGCACGGCGACTGCGGCCAGCTCGCCACCGGCTTCCTGAACCAGCTGGCGGCCGGCCGCGCGCACTACTACTACATGATCTTCATCTTGGGTGCCGTGCTGCTGCTGGTGGCGCCCGCCCTGATCGGCATGTTCTGGGGTGCCCCGCTGATCACCCGCGAGATCGAGACGGGCTCATTCCGGCTGGCCTGGAACCAGAGCGTTACCCGCACCCGCTGGCTGGCCGTCAAGCTTGGCCTGGTCGGCCTGGCCAGCATGACGGCCGCCGGGCTGCTCAGCCTGATGCTGGCCTGGTGGTCCAGCCCCATCGAGCGGGCCACCGATCTCGCCGTCAGCCGGACCGGGGCCGCCACCCTGAACCGGTTTGCCCCGTTCCTGTTCGCCGCCGGCGCCATTACCCCCATCGGCTACGCGGCCTTCGCCTTCGCCCTCGGTGTCACCGCCGGTGTGCTGATCCGGCGGACCGTCCCGGCGATGGCTGTCACGCTCGCGGTCTTTGCGGCGGTCCAGATCGCCCTGCCGCTGTGGGTCCGGCCCTACCTGATGCCGCCGCTGCACAGCACCACCGCCCTCGACGCGGGCACTATCAGCACGCTGAACACCGCCCCCACCCAGATGACGATCACGCCCGGGGACAGCCATCCCGGAGCGTGGATCATCGCCAACCAGGCGGTCACCGGCCAGGGCCAGGTGTTCGCCGGGGCGCCGCCGGGGCCCTGCATGAGCAGCACCGCCCCGTACGCCGAATGCGCGGCCGCCATCAACCGGCTGCACCTGCGGCAGGCGCTGGTCTACCAGCCCGCCAGCCGGTACTGGCCCTTCCAGTGGTACGAGACGGTGATCTTCCTGGTCCTGGCGCTGGCCCTGGCCGGGTTCTGCGGCTGGTGGATCCGCCGCCGGCGGCTCTGCTGAGCGGCCCGGCGGCGGAGGTCAGTGCGGGTGATCACCGGCTGGCGGCCGGAGGATGAGCGTGCCGTCGGGCTGCCGGCTGACCCGGGAGCCGAACCGGCGGCTGGCGCGTTCGAGCACTGCCCCCAGCCACTGGCCGTCCGCGGCGCTCGCCTGGCACAGCCGCAGCTGCCGGGACTGCATGGGCACCATGCGCAGGGCGGCGAGCTTGCCGGTGCCCGCCGCTACCGCCGCCAGGTACAGCAGGCGCAGATCGCCACGGAACTCCGCGTGCCCACTGATGCCCTCGTAGTCGTTGATGGCATCGCCGCAGCCGTACAGGATCAGCCTGCCCCGGTAGACCTCCACCGGGCGCGGGTGGTGCGAGGAGTGGCCGTGGATGACATCGGCTCCGCCATCGATGAGCCGGTGGGCGAACCGGATCTGGTCGCGCTGCACGTCATAGCCCCAGTTGGAGCCCCAGTGGATGGACACGACCACGACATCGCCGGGCCGCCGGGCAGCCGCGACCCGGGCGATGAGGTCATCGGCGGCAGCACCGGAGAGGCGGGGCAGGAAGGCGACCCCTGGCCGGGTAGCGGTTGCGGCCCAGCCGGGCGGAATCCCGCTCGAGGCGGCGCCGCAGCCGAAGATGAGCACCCGGCCACCGCCCGGCACCGGGACGGCGGCTGGCTGCCAGGCCCGCGTGACGTCATGGCCGGCGCCCGCTGCTGGCAGCCCGGCGGCGGCAAGCGCGTCGAGGGTCTCGGCCAGCCCGTCGCGGCCGAAGTCGAGCACGTGGTTGTTGGCCACTACGCACACATCGGGCAGCGCCACGGACACCGCGGGCAGGTTGCCCGGGCTCATCCGGTAGTGGACGGCCTTGCCTGGTGCGAAGCCGCCGCTGCGGGTGACGCTTGTCTCCAGATTGATCACCCTGGCATCGGGGGCGGCCTCGCCGAGAACAGCCAGCGCATCACCCCAGGGCCAGGCGAAGCCGGCCGGCGCCGGGACGGGGCCATGCGCGCGTTCGGCTAGCCGCACATACCCACGCGCATCACGGACATAGTCCTCCCGCAACTCAGGGTCCCCGGGGTGCGGCAGGATCTGGTCGACGCCGCGGCCCAGCATCACGTCGCCGCTCAGAAACAGTGTGACAAGCCCGTTGGCCAAGCCTCCGCCCTCAGTCAGCGCCATCCCGCACCAGCCGCTCCAGGGTGCCAGGATCGAGTTCCGCCAGTGAGTCCACCAGCAGGGCACTCTTCCCCAGTTCCTGTCCCCGGGTAACCGGGGTGCGGAGGCCGACGCACACCAGGCCAGCCGCCTGCGCCGCAGCCAGCCCGGTCGCCGAGTCCTCGATCGCCACCACCTGGCCGGGCCCGGTTCCGAGCCGCCTGACTGCCAGCCGGTAGACATCGGGAGCAGGCTTGGGCCGGGCGACCTCGTCGGCCGACGCGACGGCGGCGAGCACCCGGCCCAGCTGCAGGGCGTGGACGACGACCTCGATCTCGGCCAGGGATGACGACGACGCCAGGCCGATCGCGACCCCAGCGTCGGCCAGCGCGGAGATGAGCCGGGTAAGGCCGGGCGTGGCGGCCGCGCAGGCGCGCAGCCTGGGCAGGTAGCGCTGCTGGTAGGAGCGGTACAGGGCCTGGGCATCCAGGCTGCGGCCGGAGTGGGCGGCGGCCACGCTGAGCACCTCCGGCAGGTTGACGCCGGCCAGCCCGGCGAGCAGCGCGGGGTCCACGTGACCGCCGTGCTCGCCGATGATCTCGGCGATGACCGCCATGGACAGCGGCTCGGAGTCGACAACCACGCCGTCCATGTCGAAGATCACCCCGCGCAGGCGCCGGGCCGGTGCAGCGCTAGCCACCGGCGTGAGCGCGCACGGCGGCCCGCCAGTAGGCGGCCGACTGCCGGAGATCGTCCAGTACTTGGTCATCGTCCTGCTCGAACGGCGGAATGATCTCCAGGATGAGCGCGACGGCTACCGCGCCGGACCGGTCCAGTGCCGCCAGCACCCGGGCGGGCTCGATGATCCCGGCCGCGTTCGTCTGCGGCGTGAAGGGCGAATGATGATCGGAGGTCCCGTCGGTCTGCTGGAGCTGCACGACCGGCGCGCGGCCTCCCAGGCGGGCCAGCCACGCGTAGGGATCGCGGTCCGGGCCCGCCGTGCCCGGGACGCACTGGTGCCCCACATCGAGGCAGAGCCGGACCGGGACATGTGCCTGGTCGCCGTCGGTCAGCAGCGACTCGATCATGGCCATCGTTGATGGCTCACGCGCGGCGGCGAGATTTTCGGCCAGCAGGTACGACAGGCCCCGGTCATGTGCATGCCCGGCCAGCTGGGCCAGCGATTCGGTGAGTTCATCCCACAGCTGGGCCCGGCGGGAACGATCGCGGTAGTCCTCGACACTGAATGCGCCAACATGCCCGCCCGTCGCCTGCGCGCCGGTATCGGCGGTGAAGCCGATGACCCGCTGATACCAGTCTCGTGCCTGGGCACGTGCGGCGCGGTCCGGGTGCAGCAGCAAGCTGGCGGAATAGGCGGCGAGCCCGGTGAAGGTCGAATGCAGGGTGAGCCCGCTGCTCGCGCAGGCCGCCCGCAGCCGGGTGGCCTCGCCGGTGACCGCAGCCGGGGGCAGGTCAAGGTCCACCAGATCCAGGCTGTGCTGGACCAGATCCAGTTCCAGCTCCTCCCGCACCAGCCGGGCCCAGCGCTCTGGCTGCGGCCAGCGTTTGACAGCGAAGCAGGTGTTGATCCCCAGCTGGTAGGTGGTCATGCCGGCGCCCGCGGCTCGTGCACTGCTGCGCTTGCCCGGACCTGGTC
>Ga0318559_10000378_pt1 | contig 10434 bp, 3 predicted proteins | sample GRESIP065b5f21_FD_203664 | JGI IMG/M metagenome (GOLD analysis project Ga0318559, IMG submission 203664) | Tropical soil microbial communities from Luquillo Experimental Forest, Puerto Rico - GRE.SIPMG.065b5f21 | ecosystem: Environmental > Terrestrial > Soil > Tropical forest > Bulk soil... | reverse complement strand
ATACCGCAGGGCGTGGTGAGGTCCGACGATTCCGTGATCCGCGAGATCGAGGACGCTCTACGGATCGCCGAACGATCCGGTGACGATTTCGCTCTAGCCATGGCCCGGATGACACTGGGCGTGGCGCTGGTGCACCGCCCAACGGCCACCGATCGTGACCGCGGACAGACGCTGCTGGCCGAAGTCAGCGAGGTGTTACTAGGCGGGGGATACATGCTGGGCGACTTACCCCTCGTCGAGGTGTACGCGGCGCGTGAGAGGGCTCGGCGTGGAGATCGCGATGGCGCGATACCTCTCACGCGCGCCACCGCCGGCCATCTGTTCCGCGAGGGGCAACTGCTGCTGTGGGGCATTCCCGCGACGGGTGTCCTGGTGGAGACACTGCTGGATGGCGGGGCCGACGGTGACGTGGCCGAAGCCGAGGCCGCGATCGAGCGGCTAGCGGCAGCGCCGAGCGACGACGGCTTGGCTCTGCGCGACATCTGGCTGCTGCGGCTGCGGGCTCTACTGGCGCGGGCTCATGGTGATGCCGCGGCTTACGCGCAGTTGCGGGACCGCTATCGAGACATGGCGACATCGCTTGGCTTCGAGGGGCATATCGCGTGGGCCGAGGCGATGCCATGACCGCGACAGGACTGGCGTGCTCATCGTGTGGTATCGAGCTGCCGCAAAACGCGAAGTTCTGTTTGGACTGCGGTGCGGCGGTGTCGACAGCGGCGAAACCCGCTGAGTACAAGCAGGTGACGGTGCTGTTCGCCGACGTGGTGCATTCGATGGACATCGCGGCGGCTGTCGGGGCGGAGCGGTTGCGCGAGATCATGGCCGACCTCGCCGACCGCTGCGCCGCCGTTGTGCGGCGCTACGGCGGCACGGTGGACAAGTTCACCGGTGACGGGATCATGGCGGTGTTCGGTGCGCCAATCGCGTTGGAGGACCACGCTATTCGTGCCTGTCTGGCGGCGTTGGGCGTTCAGGAGGAAGCCAAGCGGCTTGCCGTCGATGTCGCAGAGCGCGACGGTGTGGACCTTCAATTGCGGGTGGGGCTTAACTCCGGTGAGGTGATCGCCGGTGAGATCGGTTCGGGCCCGTTCGGTTACACCGCGGTCGGTGAGCAAGTGGGCATGGCGCAGCGGATGGAATCGGTGGCCCCGCCCGGTGGGGCAATGCTCACTGCATCCACAGCGCGGCTGGTCGAGGGCGCTGCGACTCTGGGCGACTCTGAGCTGGTTCAAATCAAGGGTGCCAATGAACCAGTCGTGGCACACCGGCTGTTGAGCGTTCACGAACGGCAGCCCGCAGTCACACATGCTGAGTCGACTCTGGTGGGTCGACGGTGGGAGATGTCCGCCGTTGAGGGCTTGCTGGAGCGCGCGATCGACGGGCACGGCGCGGCGGTCGGCGTGGTCGGCTCGCCTGGCATTGGCAAAAGCCGTCTCGTGCGTGAAGTTACTGCGAAGGCAGCCGCGCGTAATGTCGAGGTGTTCAACGCATTCTGCGAGTCGCACACCAAGCAGATCCCCTTCCACGCCGTCGCCCGGCTGTTGCGCGCAGCCACCGGGGTCGAGGGTCTTGACGCAACTGCAGCGCGCGCCCATATCCGCGACCGAAATCGCGACGCAGACCCTGAGGACTTGTTGCTGTTCGATGATCTGTTGGGCATCGCCGATCCGGATATGGCTTTGCCGAAGATCGATCCCGATGCCCGTCGGCGGCGCTTGACCGCTTTGGTAAACACAGCAGCCCTGGCCCGCGAAAACCCCGCGGTTTACGTCATCGAGGACGCCCACTGGATCGATGAGGTCAGCGAGTCGATGATCGCCGACTTCCTCACCGTGATCCCGCAAACGCCCAAGCTCGTATTGATCACCTACCGACCTGAGTATCGGGGCGCACTGTCTCAAGTGGCGGATGCACAAACCATAGCCCTTGCACCCCTTCGTGATTCAGAAACGGCAGCACTGGTCTCGGAGCTGCTTGGGCCTGACCCCTCGGTACGCGGACTGGCCCAGACGATCGCCGAGAAGGCCGCCGGTAATCCGTTCTTCGCCGAAGAGATGGTGCGCGACCTGGCCGAGCGTGGTGTCTTGAGCGGGCACCGCAGCGCATATCTGTCGACCGCGGAAGTTGCTGAGGTCACTGTCCCTGCCACGCTGCAGGCGACCATCGCCGCGCGCATCGATCGACTTAACCCGAAAGCCAAACGCACTCTGAGCGCGGCGGCAGTGGTTGGCTCGCGGTTTGGCCTGGACCTGCTGACTGTGCTCGGGACCGGACCGGTGGTTGCTGACTTGGTGTCGGCCCAACTCATCGATCAAGTCAGCTTCACCCGCCAACCCGAGTATGTGTTCCACCACCCGCTGATTCGCACGGTGGCCTACCAGTCACAGCTGAAGTCCGATCGCGCCGAACTGCACAGGCGCGTCGCGGACGCCATCGAATCACGCGACCCGGCCTCCGCTGACGACAACGCTGCGCTGATCGCCGAGCACTTGGAGGCCGCCGGCGACCTGCAAGCCGCCTACGGCTGGCACATGCGCGCCGCAACCTGGGCGACCAACCGCGACATCGCCGCGGCCCGACTGAGTTGGGAGCGCGCCCAAACGATCGCCGACGCCCTACCCGCAGATGACCCCGGCCGGGCGGCCATGCGCATTGCCCCGCGCACCATGTTGTGCGGGATCGCCTGGCGAGCCCATATGGATGTTGCCGGTGCCCGCTTCGATGAATTGCGCGAGTTGTGCACCGCCGCCGGGGACAAGGCGTCACTGGCCATCGCCATGGCAGGTCTGGTGATCGATCACGCGTTTCGGGATCGGGTGCGCGAGGCGTCCCAGCTGGCCTCCGAGGCCATGGCCCTCATCGAGTCCATCGGCAATCCGACCTTGGCGGTAGGGCTGTCCCTCGGGCCGATCTACGCCAAGCTTGAAAGCGCCGAGTTGTCTGACGTGCTCCGCTGGTCACAGCGGGTTATCGACCTGGCCGACGGTGACCCGTCTAAAGGCAACCTCCTTTTCGGGTCTCCGTTAGCGCTCGCCTTTACGACGCGGGCTCTTGCACGTTTCTGCTTGGGTCGTGCTGGATGGCGAGACGACCTGCGGCACGGCCTGGCCATGGCCCGCAGCGCCGACCCCGTCTCCTACGCCACGGTCGTCGGCTACGTCTATGTATGGGTACTACCGTATGGCGTGCTGAGGCCCGACGATTCCGCGATGCGCGAGATCGAGGATGCCCTGCAGATCGCCGAACGATCCGGTGATGACCTCGCGGTGGCCGTCGCCCAGGGAACGCTGGGCGTTGCGCTGGTGCACCGCCCAACGGATGCGGAGCGTGACCGTGGACAGAAGCTGCTGGCCGAGGTCAGCGAGGTGCTCATGCGCCGGCGACACAACCTGTGCGATCGACCACTCATCGATGTCTATTCGGCGCGTGAGGCGGCTCGGTGTGGAGATCGTGCTGAAGCCCTACCGCTCATGCTCGCCGCCGTCGACCATTTGTTCCGCCAGGGACGGCTGCTGATACACGGGGTCGCTGCGACGGGTGTTCTGGTGGAGGCACTGCTCGATCGCCGGGCCGACGGTGACGTGGCCGAAGCCGAGGCCGCCATCGAGCGGCTAACCGCCGCGCCAGCCGATGAGGGTCTGGTGATACGCGAGATCTGGCTGTTGCGACTTCGCGCACTCTTGGCCAGCGCCCATGGCGACGACACCAGCTACCACGAATGTGGAGATCGCTACCGCGACATGGCCAAAACGCTTGGCTACGAGGGGCATATCGCCTGGGCCGAGGCAATGCCATGACCGCGACGGGACTGGCGTGCTCATCGTGTGGCATCGAGCTGCCGCAAAACGCGAAGTTCTGTTTGGAGTGCGGAGCGGCGGTGTCGACAGCGGCGAAACCCGCTGAGTACAAGCAGGTGACGGTGCTGTTCGCCGATGTGGTCCATTCGATGGACATCGCAGCTGCCGTCGGCGCGGAGCGTTTGCGCGAGATCATGACCGAGCTGGTCAACCAATGCGCCGCAGTTGTGCAACACTTCGGCGGACGAGTCGACAAGTTCACCGGCGACGGCGTCATGGCGGTGTTCGGGGCACCGGTGGCGTTGGAGGATCACGCTTTACGTGCCTGCCTTGCGGCCCTGGACATCCTCAACGAAACCCAACGCCTGGCGGCCGAGGTCCAACGCCGTGACGGCATCGCATTCCAGCTGCGGATTGGCCTGAATTCGGGTCAGGTGATTGCGGGTGAGATCGGCTCGGGTGCTTTGGGTTACACCGCGATCGGTGAGCAGGTCGGGATGGCGCAGCGGATGGAATCGGTGGCACCGCCCGGTGGGGTGATGCTGAGCGAATCCACCGCACAGCTCGTCGAGGACGCCGCGGTGCTAGGTGAACCTGAGATGGTGCACATCAAGGGTGTTGGCGCTTCGGTGCGCGCGCGGCGCTTGTTGGCTGTCGGCGGGCATGAGTCACGTCGCCGACGCGAGCCGTCCCTGGTCGGTCGCACCTGGGAACTCAACACCCTCGCTGGGATCCTTGAGGAGGCCATGGGTGGCGCCGGGTGTGTCGTCACCATCGTGGGGCCGGCGGGGATTGGCAAGAGCCGGCTGGTCCGCGAAGCTGCGTCGATCGCGGCTGGCCGCGGTGTCGAGACGTTCACCAGCTACTGCGAGTCGCACGCCAGCGACATCCCGTTCCATGTGGTGGCGCGGCTTTTGCGGGTGGGCATGGGAGTCAACGATCTCGACGCCTCGACTGCCCGTGCACACGTGCGAGCCGAAGTGCCCGGGGCCGATCCCGAGGACATGCTGTTGTTCGATGACCTGCTTGGCATCGGCGACCCCGCGGTGTCGCTGCCCGATATCACCCCCGATGCGCGGCGTCGGCGGTTGACGGCGCTGGTCAATGCCGTCTCGCTGGCCCGGGAGGAGGCGGCCGTTTACGTCGTTGAGGATGTGCATTGGATCGACGCAGTCAGCGAGTCGATGCTGGCCGACTTCCTGGCGGTGATCCCCCAAACCCATTCGATGGTACTGATCACCTATCGCCCCGAATACCACGGCCCGCTGACCCGAGTGTCGGGCGCCCAGACCGTCGCGCTGCGGCCACTGAGCGAGGCGCACACCGCGACGCTGACCGCCCAACTGCTGGGCACCGACCCGTCGATCGTCGAGCTGGCCGCACAGGTGGCCGCCCGCGTCGCCGGGAACCCGTTTTTCGTTGAGGAGATCGTGCGCGATCTGGCTGAGCGCGGGGTGCTGCACGGCGAGCCGGGCGCGTACGTGCTGCGTGGTGAGGTCGCCGACGTCGAGGTGCCGGCCACCCTGCAGGCCACCATCGGCGCGCGCATCGATCGGCTTGGCCCCACCGTGAAGCACACCCTGAACGCTGCGGCCGTGATCGGGTCACGATTCGACACCGATGCGCTGATCGCCCTGGTCGACAACGCGGATGTGGTCCCGTTGATCGAGGCGGAGCTCGTCGATCAGGTGCGCTTCACCCCGCACGCCGAGTACGCGTTTCGGCACCCGTTGATCCGCACGGTGGCCTACGAGTCGCAACTCAAGTCAGATCGCGCGCAGCTGCACCGGCGGCTGGCGGCCGCGATCGAAGCGCGCGGATCGAGCGACGAGAACGCGTCCCTGATCGCCGAGCATCTGGAGGCCGCCGGCGATCTGCACGCCGCCTACGGCTGGCACATGCGCGCCGGAACCTGGTCGACCATTCGTGACATCGCCGCCGCGCACACGAGCTGGCGGCGGGCACGCCAGGTCGCCGACCGGCTACCCGACGACGACCCGGATCGGATGGCCATGCGCATCACGCCACGCACCCTGCTGTGCGCGAGCGCGTGGCGCGTCGGCGGCAGCGGCGCCGACAACGGCTTTGACGAGCTGCGTGAGCTGTGCACCGCCGCGGGTGATCAGCGGTCGCTGGCGATCGGCATGGCCGGGCCGGTGACGGAACACTTTCTTAAGGCGCGCCGCCGCGAGGCGTCTCGTCTGGCCACCGAACATATCGAACTGCTCGAATCGATCGGCGATCCCACGTTGACGGTCGCACTGTCCTTCGCGGCAATCATGCCCAAGCAGGACGCCGGTGAGATGGCCGAGCTTCTGCGGTGGACGCAGCGCGTCATCGATCTCGCCGACGGTGATGCCACCAAAGGCAACCTGATCATCGGGTCCCCGTTGGCAGTCGCAATCGCATGGCGGGGCACAGCCCGCTGGTGCCTGGGCATTGCGGGCTGGAAAGACGACCTCCACCAGGCCATTGCCATGGCTCGCGCATCTGACACGATCACGCTTGCCGGAGTGATGTGGTTCACCTACGTTACTGCGATCCCGTACGGGGTGTCGCAGCCCGATGCGACCGCGCTGCGCGATACCGCCGATGCATTGGCAGTGGTGGAGCAATCCGGTGACGATTTTGCGCTTGATATTGCTCGAACGGCGCGCGGTGTCACGCTGGTCCATCAGAACGGCGTGGGGCGTGAAGCCGGCTTTGATTTGCTTGTGAAGGTCCGCGAGCGGGCCGTGGACGAGCGGTTCGGGTTGATGGCTCTGCCGATTGTCGACATCCATTTCGCATGGGAGAAGGCCCGGCTCGGTGACTTCCGTGGTGCCATCGAATTGGCCCGGACTGTTGTCGACGACTTGTTCGCCTCGGGTGGGTGCCTCTGGAGCGCGCTGGCCGCCACCGTCTTAGTGGAAGCGCTGTTGCAGCGTGGCGGCGACGCAGATGTCAAGGAGGCGCAGGCCGTCATCGACCGGCTGGCGGCGATACCGACCGACCCGGGATTTGTGCTGAACGAGCTGGCGCTGCTGCGCCTGCACGCGCTGCTGGCCAGAGCCCAGGGCGACGAAAGTGCCTATCGCGACTATCGGGACCGCTACCGCAGCCTGGCGACATCACTTGGCTTCGAAGGGCATATCGCGTGGGCCGAGGCGTTGCCATGACCGCAACGGGATTGGCCTGTGCGGCGTGTGGCATTGAACTGCCACCGAACTCCAAGTTCTGCAACGAGTGCGGCGCGGCTGTTTCGGCGGCCGCGAAACCGGCTGAGTACAAGCAGGTGACGGTGTTGTTCGCAGACGTGGTGCATTCGATGGACATCGCCGCAGCGGTGGGGGCGGAGCGGTTGCGCGAGATCATCACTGGGCTGGTCAGCCGCTGCGCATCGGTGGTGCAGCGCTACGGCGGCACGGTGGACAAGTTCACCGGCGACGGGATCATGGCGCTGTTCGGGGCGCCGGCGGCGTTGGAGGATCACGCGCTGCGTGCGTGTCTGGCGGCGTTGGGAATTCAGGAGGAGATGACCCGCCTTGCGGCACTGGTTGAAGGATGCGACGGTGTCGATTTACAGCTGCGGGTAGGACTGAACTCCGGGCAGGTGATTGCCGGTGAGATCGGTTCGGGTCCAATGGGTTACACCGCGATCGGTGAGCAGGTCGGGATGGCCCAGCGGATGGAATCGGTGGCGCCGCCGGGCGCGGTGATGCTCAGCGAGTCCACCGCGCGCCTGGTCGAGGATGCCGCGGTGCTCGGCGCGCCCGAGCTGGTGCACATCAAGGGTGCTCACACGCCGGTGCCCGCCAGGCGGCTGCTGGGCATCGGCGCCCACGAGCCCGCTCGGCGCGGTGAGTCACCCCTGGTTGGCCGTCAATGGGAGCTGGGCACGCTCAGCGCGATTCTCGAGGAGGCGATCGGCGGCGCCGGGTGTGTGGTCAACATCATGGGCGCCCCGGGCATCGGCAAGAGCCGCCTAGTGCGCGAATCCGCGCTGATCGCGGCGGGCCGCGGGGTGCCGGTATTCAGCACCTTCTGCGAGTCGCACGCCCGCGACATCCCGTTTCATGCGGTGACGCGGTTGTTACGCGCCAGCTTCGCAGTAAGCGATCTGGACGACCGGGCGGCCCGGGCAGCCATCAGAGCGGAGGTCCCCGGCGCCGACCCCGAGGACCTGTTGTTGCTCGATGACCTGTTGGGCATCGCCGACCCGGCGGTGGCGTTGCCTGAGATCGCCCCGGATGCCCGGCGGCGCCGGTTGACCGCACTGGTCAACGCCATCTCGCTGGCGCGTCAGACCCCTGGGGTGTATGTCATCGAGGACGCGCATTGGATCGACGAGATCAGTGAGTCCATGTTGGCCGATTTCCTGGTGGTGACCCCGCAGGTGCCGGCGTTGGTGCTGATCACCTACCGCCCCGAATATCACGGTGCGCTGGCCCGGGTGTCGGGCGCGCAGACCCTTGCGCTGCGGCCGCTGACCGATGCGCAGACCTCGGCGTTGACCGCCGAGCTTTTGGGCTCGGACCCCTCGATCACCGGGCTGGCCGCCCACGTCGGTGCCCGCGCCGCCGGGAACCCGTTTTTCGTCGAGGAGATGGTGCGCGATCTGGCCGAACGCGGCATGGTGCACGGCGAGCCCGGCGCATACGTTGTGCGCGCTGGCGTCGCCGAGGTCGGGGTGCCGGCCACCCTGCAGGCCGCCATCGGCGCGCGCATCGACCGGCTGGGCTCGACCGCCAAACGCACCCTGAATGCCGCGGCGCTGATCGGCTCACGGTTCGACATCGATCTGCTGGCCAACCTCATCGACCGTCCGGACATGGCGCCGTTAATCGAGGCGGAGCTGGTTGATCAGGTGATGTTTTTCCCGCACGCCGAGTACGCGTTTCGGCACCCGCTGATCCGCACGGTGGGCTACGAGTCGCAGCTGAAATCGAATCGCGCGCAGCTGCATCGGCGCCTGGCCGCCGCCATCGAGCAGCGCGATCCGGCGTCGGCCGACGAGAACGCTGCGCTGATTGCCGAGCATCTCGAGGCCGCCGGGGATCTGCACGCGGCCTTCGACTGGCACATGCGCGCCGGAACCTGGTCGACCAACCGCGATATCGCCGCCGCGCACATGAGCTGGCGGCGGGCACGCCAGGTAGCCGACCGGCTGCCCGACGACGACCCGGATCGGATGGCGATGCGCATCGCGCCGCGCACCCTGCTGTGCGCGAGCGCATTTCGCGTCGGCGGCAGCGGCGCCGACCCAGGCTTCGAGGAACTGCGCGAGCTGTGCACCGCCGCGGGTGATCAGCGGTCGCTGGCGATCGGCATGACCGGGCAGGTGGTGGCGCACTACATGAATGCGCGCCGTCGGGAGGCGTCGCGTCTGGCCTCGGAACACATCGCACTGCTCGAATCGATCGGCGATCCGACATCGAAGGTCGGGCTGTCGTTCGCGGCGTTCGTCGCCAAGCAGGAGACCGCCGAGATGGCCGAAGTGCTGAGGCTGGCGCAGCGCGTCATCGACCTGGCCGACGGCGACCCCACCATGGGTGACCTCATTATCGGATCCCCGCTGGCGATGCTGATCGCACTGCGGGGGGCCGCCCGATGGTGCCTGGGAGTTCCCGGCTGGAAAGACGACCTCCACCAGGCCATCGCCATGGCCCGCGCAGTCGACCCGACCACGCTAGCCGGCGTGATGTGGTGCACGTATGTTCACGCAATCGAGAATGGGGTGCTGCTGCCCGATGCGACCGTCCTGCGCGACACCGCCGACACACTGGCGCGGACGGAGCAATCTGGTGACGATTTCGCGCTCGACGTAGCTCGAACCGCCCGAGGTGTCATCTTGGTCCATCAGGGCGGTGCGGAGCGTAAAGCCGGCCTTGACCTGCTGGCTCAGGCCCGCGAAGCTGCCATCCAGGAGCGGTTCGTCAAGTTGGCGGTGCCCATCGCCGACATCCACCTCGCACAAGAAAGGGCCAGGCTCGGGGATCTCGACGGGGCTATCGGGTTGGCGCGGGCGGTCGTCGACGAGTTGTTCGACTCGGGTGGGTCGATTTGGTGTGCGCTGGCCACCACCGTCTTGGTGGAGTCGGTGATTTGCCGGGGCGGCGACGGAGATCTGGCGGATGCACAGGCCGCGATCGACCGGCTGGCCGGCGTACCGACCGATTCTGGGTTCGTGCTCAATGAGGTCTGGCTGCTGCGGATGCGGGCGCTGCTGGCTCGCGCCCACGGCGACGAGACCGGCTATCGAGACTATTGGGATCGCTACCGCACGATGGCGACATCGCTTGGCTTCGAGGGGCATATCGCCTGGGCCGAGGCGATGACATGATGGCGGCAGCATGCGGAACATGCGGTACGGCGGCACTCCGAGACGACGCGAAGTTCTGCGATGAGTGTGGTGCCCCAATTGCGCAGCCGCACAAGGTCGCCGAATACAAGCAGGTCACTGTGATGTTCGCCGATGTGGCGCACTCGATGGATATCGCGGCGGCTGTCGGGACGGAGCGGTTGCGCGAGATCATGACCGAGCTCGTCACGCACGCGGCCGCGGTGGTGCAGCGTTACAACGGCACGGTGGACAAGTTCACCGGCGACGGGATCATGGCGGTGTTCGGTGCGCCGGTGGCGCTGGAGGACCACGCTG
>Ga0318559_10000360_pt1 | contig 10580 bp, 8 predicted proteins | sample GRESIP065b5f21_FD_203664 | JGI IMG/M metagenome (GOLD analysis project Ga0318559, IMG submission 203664) | Tropical soil microbial communities from Luquillo Experimental Forest, Puerto Rico - GRE.SIPMG.065b5f21 | ecosystem: Environmental > Terrestrial > Soil > Tropical forest > Bulk soil... | reverse complement strand
GTCGAGCAGATGAACCCCTCGCTGTGGAAATCGCTGAAGGGAACGCCGGGAGTCAGGCTGGTGAACACACCCTCCTGGCAGAACCTGCTCGGCCAGCTCAACGCCAAGGCGCTCAGCCTCCCGGTGCGGCAGGCGATCTCCTACGCCATCGACTACAAGGGCATCATCGCAGCGCTCCAGGGAGCGGGCGTCGCGTCCAGCGGAATCGTCCCCGCCGGGCTGCTCGGCCACTTCAGCAACCTGCCGAACTACAGCTACGACCCGGCGAAGGCAGCGCAGTTGCTGGCGGGGGCCGGGTACGGGCCGGGCAAGAAGCCACTGAACCTGACGCTCACCTACACCCAGGGCGACACCAACGAGCAGGTCGTCGCGACGCTGATCAAGTCGAGCCTGGCCAAGCTGAACGTCAACGTGACCGTGCAGTCGCTGGCCTGGCCAACCCAGTGGGCCCGGGGTAAGTCGGCGAGCGCCGCCCAGCATCAGGACATCTTCATGGAGTACTGGTGGCCGGACTACGCCGACCCGTACTCCTGGTTCGTGAACCTGCTGCAGACCGAGAAGCAGCCGTTCTTCAACCTGTCCTACTACTCCAACGCGGCCCTGGACTCGCAGATAAACCGGGTGGAGTCGCTCGTCGCGACCAACCGCGCGGCGGGGGTGAACCTCTACCACACCATGCAGGTCGAAATCCTGCACCAGGCGCCGATCGCGTTCCTGTACAACGACAACTACCAGTACGCGATGTCGACTGGCTTCACGGGACTCCAGGTCAACCCGGCCTACCCGAACGTGGTCTTCGCCTATGCCCTGAAGCCGACCGGCGCTTGATCGTCTACGCCGCCCGCCGGATCGCGCTGGCGGTGCTGGTCGTCGCGGGCGTCATCGTGCTGACGTTCGTAATCGCCCGGGTCGTTCCCGGTGACCCGGCGGCGACGTGGGCTGGCCCGCACGCGTCGGCGGCGCAGATCGCGGCGGCGCGGCGGTTCCTCGGGCTGGACCGGCCGGCGCCGGTCCAGCTGCTCGCGTACTTCCGCGGCATAGTCACCGGGAACTGGGGGCTGTCGGTCCACACTCACGGGCCGGTCCTGTCCGATATCGGCACCGCCGCCCCCGCCACGCTGGAACTGGTGCTGACCGCGCTGCTCATCGCCGTAGCGGTCGGCGTGCCGCTCGGGCTGGTGGCGGCGCGCTGGCCGGACGGGCTGCTGGACCACAGCATCCGGGCCGGCTCGATCCTCGCGGTTTCGATGCCGATCTTCTGGATGGCGTTGGTCTTCCAGCTTGTCTTCTCGCAGCGGCTGCACGCGCTGCCCGTCGCCGGAGAGTTCTCCCCTAGCCTGCTGTTCTCCCACCCACTGGCCCGGCACACCGGATTCGACGTGATCGACGCGCTGATCACTGGAAACTGGGCGATGCTCGGCAGCACGCTCAGCCATCTGGTGCTGCCCGCCATCATCGTCGCCGCCTACCCCACCGGGCTCATCGCCCGCATGGTCCGGGCCCAGGTACTCGACACCATCGGCGAGACCCACGTGCAAATGACCCGGGCGCTTGGCTTCCGGGAGCGGACCGTGTATGGCCGGTTCGCGATGAAGCTCGCGTGGAACCCGGTATCCGCGGCGCTGGCCCTGGTCTTCGGCTACTCCCTGGTCAACACGTTCCTGGTCGAGGCCATCTTCGACTGGCCGGGCCTCGGCAGCTACGCGGCAGCGTCCATCTCGACCCTCGATACGCCCGCCATTCTGGGCGTGACGTTGTTCGTCGCCCTGGCGTACGTGGTCGCAAACCTGATCGTGGACATCGTCCAAGCCGCCATAGACCCAAGGATCATGCTGCGATGATCGAGGCGCCGGCACCCTTCCCCGCCGAGGCCCCCAAGATCCCTCGCGGCGCGGCGCTGCGCCGCGGGCTGCGGGCGAACCCACTCCTGGTCGTGGGAGCGGTCGCGTCCACCTGCATCGTCATCGTGGCCCTGCTCGCCCCGCTGCTCGCGCCGTTTCCCGGTGACGCTGGCACGGCCACGAACCCGTTTGCCGTGCTCCACCCGCCGTCGGCACAGCACTGGTTCGGCACCGACAACGTCGGCCGCGACATCCTCTCCCGGGTGCTCTACGGCGCCCGGATATCCCCGCTGATCGCCCTCATCGTGCTGCTGATCGCGGGCGCCATCGGCATCCCGCTCGGGCTGGCGGCCGGCTACTTCGGCGGCTGGCTCGATGAAGTGATCATGCGCATAACCGACATCTTCCTCGCGTTCCCGCCGCTGCTGCTCGCGCTGGCGTTCGCCGCCGTGCTGCCGGCCACCCTGACCACAGTGATCATCGCGATCGCTATCAGCTGGTGGCCTTGGTACGTGAGGCTGATCCGCGGCCAGGCCGCCTCGGTCACCGGGCGTCCTTACATCGAGGCCTGCCGGGCGCTGGGCATCCCCCGGCGGCGGATCATCTTGCGGCACGTCCTGCCCAACTCCATCACACCGCTGATCGTGCAGATGTCCCTGGACGTCGGCGGGGTGATCCTGACCGCGTCCGCGCTGTCGTTTCTTGGCCTCGGCCCTCAGGACCCCATACCCGACTGGGGACTGATGGTGTCCGAAGGGCAGGCCTACTTCCCCACCGCCTGGTGGGCGGTGACGTTCCCGGGTATTGCGATCCTGCTGACCGCGTTCGCCTTCAACCTGCTCGGCGACGGCCTGCGCGACCTGCTCGACCCGAAACGGACTTTCCTTTGACCGGTCAGACCATCCGCCTGGCAGTGGATATTGGCGGGACTTTCACCGATCTGGTAGCCCAGGACGTGGCGACGGGCCACGTGGTGCGCGCGAAGGCTGATACGACTCAGGGCGGGCTGGAGCGGGGGGTCGTGGCGGCGGTGGCGCAATCCGGTGTGGCCGCCGCTAGGGTCGTCGCCTTCATTCACGGCACGACCGCGGTGATCAACGCGGTGACCGAGCGTACGGGGGCTGTGACGGCCCTGGTGACCACTAGGGGATTCCGGGACGTGCTGGAGATCGGCCGGGCCAACCGGCCCGATCTCTACAACCTCGCCTACCGCAAGCCGGTCCCGTTCGTTCCCCGTCACTTGCGCCTGGAGGTCCGTGAGCGGATGACCTACCGGGGGGAGGTGGCCGAGCCGGTAAGCGACGAGGATCTCGCTGAGGTCGCCGACCACCTGGCGGACGCGAAGGTACAGGCGGTCGCGATCTGCTTCTTGCACGCCTGGGCCAACCCGGTGCATGAGCAGCGGGCCGCGGCGGTCTTGACCGGCCGGCTCCCCGGTATCGCGGTGCTCACCTCACACCAGGTCAGCAGCCAGTGGCGGGAGTACGAGCGGACGAGCACCACTGTCCTGTCGGCGTACGTGCAGCCCGCCACGTCCTCTTACCTTGGCGCGCTGCGGGATTCGCTGCTTACCGCCGGGATCCGCGCCCCGATGTATGTGATGGGGTCGAACGGAGGGGTGTCGTCGTTCGAGCGGGCGGCCAGTGCGCCCATTGCCATGCTGGAGTCGGGGCCGGTCGCTGGGGTGACCGCGGCCGCCAGGCTGGGCACACTGCTCGGCGCCCGGCATATCCTCACCCTGGACATCGGCGGAACCACCGCCAAGACCGCCGCGATCCGGGATGGTCAGGTGCGGGTGAACACTCTGCACCACATCGGCAAGACTCCGACCTTCGCTGGATACCCGGTGCAGGCGCCGACTGTCGAGATAGTGGAGATCGGCGCCGGCGGCGGCTCGCTGGCATGGGTTGACGCGGCAGGAGGCCTGCATCTGGGCCCGCAGAGCGCCGGGGCCGACCCAGGGCCCGCGTGCTATGCGCGCGGCGGGACCGAGCCAACGTTGACGGACGCCAACCTGGTCGCCGGGCGGCTCGATCCGGACTACTTCCTCGGCGGAGCGATGAAGCTGAGTCATGAGGCCGCGTTCCGGGCGCTGGCTGCCCTTGGCACGCGTCTCGGCCTGGACGCGCAAGCCACCGCGCGCGGGGTGCTGCGGTATGCAATCGCGCAGATGAGCCACGCCCTCCGGCTCGTCACGCTGCGGCGCGGACATGACCCCAGGGACTTCGCCTTCATCGCCTATGGCGGCGCAGGCCCGCTGCACGCCGCCCTGCTGGCGCGCGAGCTTGGCATCTCCCGGACGATCATCCCGCCCGGGCCCGGTCACTTCTCTGCCTTCGGGATGCTCGAAGGCGAGACGCGCGGCGAGGCCGTCCGCACCGTGGTGGGGCCGCTCACGGCGACCGACCTGGCCCAAGGGTTCGCGCCCGTCGAACGAGCCGCCCTGGCCGACCTGGGCCCCTACGCGCAAGGAGCGGCAATGGCCAGGTACGCCGAGCTTCGCTACCAGGGCCAGGAGCACACCCTGGAGGTCCCGGTCAGCGATCCCGGGGCAACCGAGGAGCTGCGCCGGGCCTTTGAGCGCCGCTGCCTGGAGGCGTATTCCTTCCGGCTGGATGCGCCGCTGGAAGTCGTGGCGCTTCGAGTCACCGCGACGGCCCCGCTGAGCCCGGCTATCTCCTGGACCGACGACGGCCGGAGTGACAGTAAGCCGCCCTCGCCATCGCGGCTCGTCGACTTTGACCTCCATGGCGGCGTGACGGAGACGGTCGTGCTCAGCCGGGTTGACCTGAGCACTGCGGGCTGGGTCAGCGGGCCGGTCGTGATCGAGGAGCCCGCGGCAACCACTCTGGTCCTGCCCGGCCAGGCGGTCCGCCGCGACGACCTGGGCAATCTCGTCATCGAGGAGCGAGCGTGAGCACCGACCGCTTTACGCTGGACGTGTTGCGCGAAGGCTTCGCCGCGATCGCCGACGAGATGTTCGTGTCGCTGCAACGCACCTCGCAAAGCCCGATCATCTACGAGGTCCTCGATTTCGGCGTCGGCATCGCCGATGCCCGGGGTGAGCTTGTCTGCCAGGGCAATGGGATCGCCGGGTTCCTTGGGCCGCTCGGCGATGTGATCAGGGAAACCATCGCCCGGGTCCCGGGCCTGCAGCCTGGCGATGTGATCATCGCCAACGATCCCTACTCCGGCGGCGGCACCCACCTGTCCGACGTGGCTCTCGTCCGGCCCATCTACTGGGAGGACGACCTTATTGGCTTTGCGGCCGCCAAAGGACACTGGACGGAGGTAGGCGGAAAGGACCCGGGGTCATGGACGGCGGACTCGGCCGACGTCTACGCCGAGGGCCTGCAGTTGCCGTTCGTGCACGCCTACCGGGCGGGCGCCGGCGTGCCGGAGGTTCGCGCGATCCTGGCCGCCAACAGCCGACTACCCGAAATGACCCTGGGCGACCTAGCGGCTCAGGCGGCCTGCCTGGAGGTGGCCGAGCGACGGCTGCACGAAATGTGCGCCAGGTACGGTGCCAAGACCGTCGTCGAGGCAATGGGCGTGATCTTGGACCGGAGCGAGCAGCTGGCCCGGCTCGCGCTGGCCGATATACCGCACGGCACCTTCACCGCCTCGGATTTCACCGACGAGGACGGCCTCGGCAATGGCCCATTCCCCGTCCAGGTCCACGTGCAGATCACCGGCACCGAGGTCGTCTGCGACTTCACCGGCAGCCACCCGCAGGTCCCCGGGCCGATCAATTGCACCTGGAGCGGCCTGGTCTCCGGGGTGCGCACCGTGTTCAAGGCCATCACCGATCCGGTTGAGCCGGCCACCGATGGCTGGTTCCGCCCACTGAAGATCATCTGTCCCGCTGGAACGATCTTCAATGCGCAGCGCCCCGCGCCCGTCGCTGCCTACTTCGAATCTACCGAGATGGCATCCGACCTGGTCTGGCACGCGCTGGCGCCGGCGTTCCCGCAGCGTCTCACTGCGGGCAGCTTTGTCTCAGTCTGCTCGACCTCGCTCGCGCTGACCCACCCGGACACCGGGGAACAGACGCTGCTGGTGGAGCCACAGCCGGGTGGATGGGGCGCGAGCGCCAGCAAGGATGGCGAGCATGGCCTGGTGTCCGTGGGCGACGGGGAGACGTACGTGATCCCGGTCGAAGTTGCCGAGCAGCGTTACGGGATCCGCGTAGAGCGGTTCGCGTTCGACATCGTCGAAGGGGCCGGGGCCGGCCGCCGCCGCGGTGGCCGCGGCCTGGTCAGGGAGTACCGGGTCTTGTGTGATGAGGCGCTGCTGACGGTCGCCTGGGGCCGCCACCTCTTCCCGCCGTGGGGCGTGGCAGGCGGGCGGGACGGCTCTCCCAACTACGTGGAGGTGGTACGCGCAGGCAGCCGGGACGCGCAGCGGTTCGGCAAGGCATCAAGAGTCCCGCTGCGCCGCGGCGACCTGGTCCGGCTGGTCACCGGCAGCGGCGGAGGGTACGGCAACCCCCGGGAGCGCGAATCCCTGCTCGTCCTCGAGGACCTGCACGACGGAATCATCACCGGACGGGACGCAGCAGAGGTCTATGGAGTCCCGGCCGTTGGTGCCGACCGCAGGGCAAGGAGGCCGGGGCCGCCACCAGGCCGCGCCTCGTCCGCGGAGCGGAGCGAATGACGAGGTAGGGTGCGGTTGCATGCAGGCGGATGGACCCGCCGTGAGACTGGCGATCGCAGGTCTCGACGTGCGCTTCGGTGCCCGGCAGGTTGTCGACATCGATGAGCTGTCGCTCGGCGAGGCCGAGATCGTCGGGCTGGCCGGGGAGAGCGGCTCTGGCAAGTCGATGACCACGCTGGCGGTGCTCGGCCTGGCGCACACGGTTGGTGCCACCGTGCGCGGCAGCATCACGCTGGACGGTACCGAGCTGACCGGTCTGTCGCAGCCGGCGCTGCGGGACCTGCGGGGGCGGCGGATCGCGGCCATCTTCCAGAGCCCGTCGGCCGCGTTCAGCCCGGTGTTCAAGGTCGGCAGCGTGGTGCACCGGACGCTGCGGCTGCACGGGATGAGCAAGGATGAGGCCGCCGAGGCGGCCGGCCGGGCCATGCGCCAGGTGCTGCTCTCCCCCGGCCTGCTCGACCGGTACCCCTCGCAGCTATCCGGCGGGCAGCTGCAGCGGGTCGCGATCGCAATCGCGCTGGCGCTGCGCGCCGAGGTGCTACTGGCCGACGAGCCGACCAGCGCGCTCGACGTGACCGTCCAGGCGGAGGTGCTGGAACTGCTCCGTGAGCTGCGCGACCGCGACGGCATGTCGGTGCTGTTCATCAGCCACGACCTGGCCGTGGTCGCGGAGCTGTGCGACCGGGTGGCGATCATGCGGCAGGGCCGGATCGTAGAACAGGGCCCGGCGGCACGGGTGCTGTCCGCGCCGTCGGATCCTTACACCGCCGACCTGCTCGCCGCGGTGCCGGTGATCAGGGCGGAGGCCGCCCCTTGACCCCCGTGACCCCGCTGCTGGAGATCAGCGACCTGGCCGTCCGGTTCGGCCCGGTCCGGGCCGTGGACGGGGTGAGCCTGCAGCTGCCGCCGGGGCCCCGCGGCCTCGGGCTGGTCGGGGAGAGCGGTTCCGGGAAGACCACCATCGGCAGGGCGGTGCTGCGCCTGGTACGGACAGCCGGCGGGTCCATTCGTTTTGCCGGAGAAGACATTGCCGGGCTACGGGGGAAAGCCTTGCAGGACTATCGGCGCGCGGCACAGATCGTCTTCCAGGACCCCGACGGGGTTCTGGACCCGCGGGTGCGGATCGGCGCGACCCTGGGCGAGGTCCTGGTCACGCACCGGATGGCCGGCCGGCGGGCCGCCGCGGGGCAGGCACGCGCGCTGCTGGCCGAGGTGGGGCTGGACCCGGCGTTCGCGGCCAGGTACCCGCACCAGCTGTCCGGCGGGCAGCGGCAGCGGGTGTCCATCGCGCGGGCCCTGTCGGTCCGCCCGCGGCTGCTGGTGCTGGACGAGCCGACGAGCGCGCTGGACGTGCGGGCGCAGGCGGCGATCCTGGCGCTGGTCGGCCGGCTGCGGGCGCAGCGGAGCCTGGCCTACCTGCTGATCACCCACAACCTCGCCATCGTGAGCGAGCTGTGCGAGCAGACCGTGGTGCTGTACCTCGGCCGGGTGGCGGAGAGCGGGCCAACCGGTGCGCTGCTCGGCCGGCCGGCCCACCCGTACACCAGGGCGCTGCGTTCGGCCGTGCCGGAAATCGGCCCCGGTGGCGGCCGGGCCCGGGTCATCCTGCCCGGCGATCCGCCCGACGCGACCAGCCCGCCGCCGGGCTGCGTGTTCCACCCCCGCTGCCCGCTCGCGGTGGACCGGTGCCGGACCGAGGTGCCGCTGTTGCGGCCGGTGGGCCCGGACCGGATGGCCGCCTGCCACCGGGCCGAGGAGGTACTGGCTACCCCCTCCGCATGGCCAGACCCGGAGCCAGCCAGCACGGCGCAAGGTAGCCCGCCAGGTTCGACAGCGGCGGCACCTCCGGCCTGAGGCGGATGCCGGACCCGGGACGCAGGGCGTCCGGGTACCCGGGGACCTGTCCGTGGTCGGGCTCGACGACATCAGGTTCAGCCAGTACGTCCGGCCACGGCTGATGACCGTCAGCTCGCCGGTCGAGCGGCTGGCCCGGGCACGGTCTTGGCCTGCTGAACCCGGCCCTCTACAAGATGGAGGCCGCGCACGACCCGGGCATCGCGGACGTGACCTCTGGCACCAATACCGTGACCTTCCCGCAGGGCGGCGGCGTGCACACTGTGCGCGGCTGGGACGCGGTGAAGGGCTACGACCTGGCCAGCGGTGGCGGCACGATCGACGCCGCGCAGATTCATGAGGGGAGGTGCCAGCCGGGGTCGCGGCCGGCCAGCGCGACCACCCGGTCCAGCAGAGGCGCCTCCGGCAGCAGCACCGTCGCCGGGCCGAACGGCACCTCCGGGCCGCTCGGCGCATCCGGGCTCGCGAACAACTCCAGGAACTGGCGCGCGGCCTCCAGCACGTCCGGCTCGCAGGTGTAGGGCTGCTTGGACGCGCGGGCCACGTCCCAGCCGTGCACCGCCAGTTCGTCGGCCAGGACCAGGCCGACCGTCTCCGCCGGGCTGTCCATGCCGCCGATCCTGGTCATCCCCTGCCAGGCGCTGGGCTCCCGCCAGGCCAGCCCCAGATCCCTGAGGTCCCGGGGAATGCGCTCCCGCCAGTCCGCGTCCAGCCGGGCGGCGTCACCCGGCGGTGGCTGGTCGGTTCGCGCGTCACGCTCCTTGCGGGCCGCGGCCATGAACGCGATGGCCATGCCGCCGACGTGCTCGATCAAGTCACCGAGCGTGTAGGCCGGGCAGGGCGTCGGCCGGGCCAGGTCCTCGTCCGCGACGTTGGCCACCAGGTCCGCCAGCCTCCGCGCGGCCGGCTCAAGATCGATTTCGCTCACAGGTTCAGCCATGCTCATAGACGGTACGACGCCGTCGGCGCCGGCGAGTCATCGAGTGCGAACGGGCGCCTGAGGCGTTTCATCGCCGTCCGACTGGGTGGGTCGGACAGCGGGGCGCCCGGACTGGCCGGTGCGACTATCCGGCCGGGCCGATTGTCCGGCCAGGCGGACTAGCTGGCCGGGGCAGACTGGGCGGCCGGGGCAGACTGGCCGGCCGCGACGGACCGGCTGGCCGGGGCGGTGAGGCTGGCCAGCAGGCCGTCCGCGGCGACCTTAAACCGCCCGGCGTCGCCGTAAGGCCGGGTAACCAGCATGGCTCCTTCCAGGCCGCTGATGATCATCCGCGCGGTGTCCCGGGCCGGCCCAGTGAACTCCAGGCTGCCCTCGCTGCGCCCCTGCTCCAGGACGGCTTGCAGCCAGTCCTCGTTGTGGTCGAAGAACTCCAGCACCGCGGACTGCATCGGGCCGGGCAACGTCGGGTACTCGGCCGCCAGCATCCCGCATAGGCACATCCGCTGCTGGCTGAGCACGTCCGCGTACAGCTTGGCGTAGGCGCTGAGCTTGGCCGGTGCACTGGTCCCGTCGGTGTCCGCCGCGTCGAGCGCGCCGAAGAACCGGGCTGCGTAGCGAGTGATCAGGGCCTCACCGAGATCGGCCTTGGTGGCGAAGTGGTAATGCAGCGAGGCCTTGGTCATGTGCATCTCGGCAGCGATGTCGGCGTAACTGAACCCGTTGAATCCACGCACTTGGACCAAGCGCTCCGCCGCGTCCAGCACCCGTACCGAGGTCGGCGCCTGCGCCGGACCACGACCGGCGTTCCCGGTCGCCTGGCCGCCTCCGGTTATGGCTGCGCTCACTCCGCTCCTCCGACTCCGGCTCCCGTGAGCGCGGACGATGTTCCGCGCTCATCACCGAGATCGTCTGTGATCATGGATGCAACCCTGGCGACGCCCTTGACCTCTGGCTACTTGACTTCTGACCTATTAGTAGGTAAGGATCTGACCTATCAGTAGGTAGAATACCGCGTCAGCGATCTGCCGTGGGGGGCGTCATGCCTGACATCGCCGAACTACACGCACAGGCGCTCGACGAGACCGGCCGTGTCGTGGCCGGGATCCCCGCCGATCGGTGGCAGTTGGCCACCCCTTGCGACGGCTGGGACGTGCGCGCGCTGCTCAACCACCTGGTTGCGGGCAACCTCTGGGCCGCCGAACTGGCGGCCGGGGGAACCATCGCGGGCGTCGGGGACCGCCTGGACGGCGACCTGCTGGGCACCGACCCGACGGGTGCCTACACCAGAT
>Ga0318559_10000354_pt1 | contig 10616 bp, 10 predicted proteins | sample GRESIP065b5f21_FD_203664 | JGI IMG/M metagenome (GOLD analysis project Ga0318559, IMG submission 203664) | Tropical soil microbial communities from Luquillo Experimental Forest, Puerto Rico - GRE.SIPMG.065b5f21 | ecosystem: Environmental > Terrestrial > Soil > Tropical forest > Bulk soil... | reverse complement strand
GGTGCGGTAGTGGACATCGCGGAGGACGGAACGTGCCTGGACTTCCTGCTCACGACGGGATAGACGCCATGGGCGGCGAACTGCTTGCCGATCCGGTCGCCGAAGGGCGGCAGCTGATTTCGCAAGCCGCGGAGCAGGGCCTGGTCATGCGCGCCCTCGGCGGGGTGGCGGTGTTCCTGCAATCGGCTGGTGGCCAGCCCCGGCTCGTTCGTTCTGTCAAAGACATCGATCTAGCCGTGGCCAAGGGAAATGGGAAAGCGGCGTCGCGGGTCCTCCAAGAGGCGTCTTACGTCGCCGATGAGATGTTCAACGCGCTGCGCGGCTCCCGGCGGCTGCTGTACCACGATCCGCGCAACCGGCGGCACGTCGACGTGTTCGTGGGCGAGTTCGCGATGTGCCACCAGCTTCCGCTCACCGCGCGGCTGGACATCGACCCGCTCACCGTGCCGCGCGAGGAACTGCTGCTCACCAAGCTCCAGGTGGTCAAGCTGACCGACAACGACCAGCTCGACATCTACAACCTGCTGTACCACCACGAGGTGGGGGAGGACGCGGGCGCGGGGATCGCCAGCCCGTTCATTGCCGCGCTGTGCGCCCGCGACTGGGGGCTGTGGCGCACCTGCCAGCTCAACATCGGGCGCTCGCTGGACAACCTGGGCGGCTCCGAGCTGGACCCCGGCGAACAGAAGACCGTCGCGGACCGGCTGGAGCGGCTGCGCGGGCGGATCGACGCCGAGCCGAAGTCGCGCCGGTGGCGGCTCCGCGACAAGGTGGGCGACAAGGTCCGCTGGTATGACGAGCCGGAAGAGGAGCAACCGGGTGGCGAGTGATCCGGCCCGCCTCGACGTGCTGACCATGGGGCGGGTCGGTGTCGATATCTACCCGCTGCAGGCCGGCGTCGCCCTGGAGGACGTGACCACGTTCGGGAAGTACCTCGGCGGAAGCGCCACCAACGTCGCCGTCGCGGCCGCGCGCCTGGGCCGCACCGCCGCGGTGATCACGCGGACCGGCAACGACCCGTTCGGCCGGTTCGTGCACCACGCGCTCAAGCACTACGGCGTCGGCGACCAGTTCGTGACCGGCGTGCCGGGCCTGCCCACCCCGGTGACGTTCTGCGAGATCTTCCCCCCGGACGACTTCCCGATCTACTTCTACCGCTACCCGAAGGCACCCGATCTGGAGATACGGCCCGAGGAACTCGACTACGACGCCATCCGCGCCGCCCGGGTGTTCTGGGTCACCGCGACCGGCCTGTCCGCCGAGCCGAGCCGCTCGGCCACGCTGGCCGCGCTGCGGGCCCGCGGCCGGGCCGGCGTGACCGTGCTCGACCTGGACTACCGGCCCATGTTCTGGCCGTCCCGGCAGGCGGCCCGCGACGCCGTCGCCCCGGCCCTCGGCCTGATCACCGTGGCCGTCGGCAACCTTGACGAGTGCGACATGGCGGTCGGCGAGACCGACCCCCGGCGAGCCGGTGCGGCGCTGCTCGCCCGCGGCGCCGGGCTGGCCGTGGTGAAGCAAGGCCCGCGCGGCGTGCTCGCGGTCACGCCGGCCGGGGTGGCCGAGTCCCCGCCCGTTTCTATTGAGATTCTTAACGGACTTGGCGCCGGCGACGGGTTCGGCGGCGCACTGTGCCACGGGCTGCTCGCCGGATGGGACACCGCCACGGTGATCAGGTTCGCCAACGCGGCGGGTGCCCTCGTTGCGTCCCGGCTGGCCTGCTCCGATGCGATGCCTACCCGCACTGAGGTGGAGGCGCTGCTCGCCGGGACAGGCGATGCTGGGTAACCGCCTCGCGGAGGTCATCGAGGCCCGCGTACACCGCCCGGAACAGGTAGCCGAGGCGGCCGCCGCCCGGCGCCACGCCCCGTCCGTGGTGGGCCCGGACGGCCGGCTGGTGATCGTCGCGGCCGACCACCCCGCCCGCGGCGCGCTCGGCGCCGGCCGGGAACAGCTCGCCATGGCGGACCGGGCGGACCTGCTCGAACGGCTGTGCGTGGCGCTGGACCGGCCGGGCGTGGGCGGCGTGCTCGGCACCGCCGACGTGCTCGAAGACCTGCTGCTGCTCGGCGCGCTGCACGACAAGATCGTCATCGGCTCGATGAACCGCGGCGGGCTGGCCGGGACCGTGTTCGAGATCGACGACCGGTTCACCGGCTACGACGCCGCGGCGATCGAGCGGATGGGCTTCGACGGCGGCAAGATGCTGTTGCGGATCGACCCGGACGACCCGGCGACGGCCGCGACCATGCAGGCGTGCGCCCGGGCGGTGTCCGACCTAGCCGAGCGCCGGCTGATGGCCATGATCGAGCCGTTCATCTCGCACCGGGCCGACGGCCGGGTCTTCAACGACCTCGCCCCGGAGGCGATGATCCGCGCCCTGGCCATCGCGTCCGGCCTCGGCACGACGTCGGCCTACACCTGGCTCAAGGTCCCCGTGGTGGAGGACATGGAGCAGGTCATGGCCGCCTCCACGCTGCCCGCCCTGCTGCTGGGCGGCGAGGTGGCCGATGATCCCGAGCTCACGTTCGCCGGCTGGCAGAAGGCGCTGCGGCTGCCGAACGTGATGGGGCTGGTGGCGGGGCGGTCGCTGCTGTACCCGGCCGACGGAGACGTGGCCGCCGCCGTGGACACCGCGGTCAGCCTGCTGTGAGGAGTGCGAACAGTGAGCCGCAGCCGCCGGGGCGAACGCCGCGAGGACGCGAAGCGCCGCAGCGGTGTCCCGGCGGCGAGGACGCGCCTCCCGAAGCTAGCGAAGCGCCCGCGAGGGAGGCCATGACGCTGAGCACCTGCCGTCACCTGCGCGCGGGTGGTACGGCCGAGGAGCCGTGGCTGGCCTGGGTCACCCCCGAGCAGGCGGGCTGGGCGTACGCCGGGCTGCGCGTGCTAGGCCTGCCGCCGGGCGGGTCGCATGAGTTCGCCCTGGCCGGTGACGAGGCGGTGCTGCTGCCGCTGGCCGGCTCCTGCGTGGTCGAGTGCGACGGCGAGCGGTTCGCCCTGGCGGGCCGGGCGAGCGTCTTCCATGGTGTGACCGACTTCGCCTACCTGCCGAGGGACGCGCGCGCCCGGGTGTCCAGCGAGGGCGGCGGGCGGTTCGCGCTGGCCTGTGCCCGGGCGGGTGAGCGCCTCGCCCCGCGGTACGGGTCCGCCCCCGCCGTCCCGGTGGAACTGCGCGGCGCCGGGACCTGCTCCCGGCGGGTGCACAACTTCTGCATGCCGGCCGTCTTCCCCGCGGACCGGCTGATCGCCTGTGAGGTGGTCACCCCGGCCGGCAACTGGTCCTCCTACCCGCCGCACAAGCACGACGAGGAGCGGCCGGGGGAGTCCGTGCTCGAAGAGATCTACTACTTCGAGATCGCGGCCGGGCCGGCCGGCCCCGGGGTGGGTTACCAGCGTGTCTACGGGACGCCCGACCGGCCCGCGGACCTGCTCGCGGAGGTCAGGAGTGGCGACGTCGTGCTGATCCCGCACGGCTGGCACGGCCCGTCGATGGCGGCTCCCGGCTACCACATGTACTACCTGAACGTGATGGCCGGGCCGGGCGCCGACCGGGCGTGGCTGGCCTGCGACGATCCCGCGCACGGCTGGGTCCGCGAGACCTGGGCCGGCCAGCAGCCCGACCCACGGCTGACCACGCCGGGCGCGCTCACCGGGGAGGCGCCATGACCAGCATCCGGCTCACCGTGGGGCAGGCCGTGGTCCGGTTCCTGGCCGCCCAGCGCAGCGAGCGCGACGGGGTGGAGCAGCCGCTGTTCGCCGGCTGCTTCGGGATCTTCGGCCACGGGAACCTGGCCGGCCTCGGCCAGGCGCTGCTCGAAGCCGAACTGGGCCAGCCCGGCTCGCTGCGCTACTACCAGGCCAGGAACGAACAGGCCATGGTGCACGCCGCGGCCGCGTTCGCGCGCGCGCGCAACCGGCTGTCCGCCTTCGCCTGCACCTCCTCGATCGGCCCCGGCGCGACGAACATGGTCACCGGGGCGGCGCTGGCCACCATCAACCGGCTGCCGGTGCTGCTGCTGCCCGGTGACGTGTTCGCGACCAGGGTGGCGCCGCCGGTGCTCCAGGAACTCGAATACCCCGGTGCCCAGGACGTATCGGTCAACGACGCGTTCCGGCCGGTCTCCCGGTTCTTCGACCGGGTCTGGCGCCCCGAGCAGCTTCCCTCGGCGCTGCTGGGGGCCATGCGGGTGCTCACCGACCCGGCCGAGACCGGGGCGGTGACCATCGCCCTGCCACAGGACGTGCAGACCGAGGCCTTCGACTGGCCGCGCGAACTGCTCGCGCCCCGGGTCTGGCACGTGCCCCGGCCGGTTCCTGAGCCGGCCGCGCTGGTGCGCGCGGCGCAGGTGATCCGGTCGGCCGCGCGGCCGCTCATCGTGGCCGGCGGCGGGGTGATCTACGCCGAGGCCACGGCCGAACTGCGCGCGTTCGCCGAGGCGGCGGGCATCCCGGTGTCCGAGACGCAGGCCGGGAAGGGGTCCCTGCCGTTCGACCACCCGCTCGCCCTGGGGGCGCTGGGCAGCACCGGCACGACGGCGGCCAACGCGATGGCCAGGGAAGCGGACGTGGTCATCGGCATCGGCACGCGGTACAGCGATTTCACCACGGCGTCGCGGACCGCGTTCAGCGGCCCGCGGGTCCGCTTCGTCAACGTCAACGTCGCCGCGGCGGACGCGGTGAAGCTCGCGGGCACCGCTGTGGTCGCCGACGCCCGGGAGGCCCTGCGCGGGCTGTCCGCCGCGCTGGCCGGCTGGTCCACGCCCGAGGACTACCGCGCGGAGGCGCGGAGGCTGGGCGCGGCGTGGCAGGAGACCGTCGAGCACGCTTACCACCTCGGTGGCCAGCGGCCGGCCCAGTCGGAGGTCATCGGCGCCGTCAACGACGCGGCCGGGCCGCGGGACGTGGTGGTGTGCGCGGCCGGCTCCATGCCCGGCGACCTGCACAAGCTGTGGCGGACCCGGGACCCGAAGGGCTACCACGTCGAGTACGGCTACTCGTGCATGGGCTACGAGATCGCCGGCGGCCTGGGGGTGAAGCTGGCCGAGCCGGAGCGGGAGGTCTACGTCCTGGTGGGGGACGGGTCCTACCTGATGATGGCGAGCGAACTCGTCACCGCCGTCGCCGAGGGCGTCAAGGTCATCGTCGTGCTGGTGCAGAACCACGGTTTCGCGTCCATCGGCGGGCTGTCGGAGACCGTGGGCGTGCAGCGGTTCGGCACCCGGTACCGGTACCGCAACCCGGCCACCGGCCGGCTGGACGGCGGCATCCTGCCGGTGGACCTGGCCGCGAACGCCGAGAGCCTCGGCGTCCGGGTCTGGCGCGCCACGACGATCGCGGACCTTCGGGACGCGCTGCGCCAGGCGAAAGCCGAACCAGGCCCGGTCCTCGTGCACATCGAGACCGACCCGATGGTCCCCGCGCCGAGCAGCGAGGCGTGGTGGGACGTGCCGGTCGCCGAGGTCTCCGAACTCGACGCGACCCGGCAGGCCCGCGCCGACTACGAGAAAGCCAAGCCGGCCCAGCGCCCGCTCGTCGGCCCCGAGGCTCCGTGAACGCGGTGCTGGCATCGATCGCCTCGGCCAGCGCGGCACGCCGTTCGCTCACATCCCGGCCGGACGCGAAGCAACCCTCGGGGCTAGGCGGGCGACAGGATCAGGCAGTTGCTGGTGGCCGTGGCGACCAGACGGCCCGCGCCGTCGGTCACTTCGGCCGTTGCCAACGCGATCCGCCGGCCCGGCTTGGTCACCCGGCCGGTGGCAATCAGCGTGCCGCTGGCCAGGGTAACCGGCCGGAGGTAATTGACGGTGATGTCGATCGAGGTATAGCCGGCCCCCGGTTCCAGCATGGTGTGCACCGCACAGCCGGCCACCGAATCGGCGAGCGTGCACACCAGTCCGCCGTGTACCAGGCCGATGGGGTTGTAAACCGACTCATCCGGGGTGCATTCGAAAATGGCGAGGCCACGGTCCACCTTGGTCGGGCGCATGTTCAGCAGCAGCGCGATCGGCGGCGGCGGGAACTCGCCGTCCAGCAGCGCCTGCATGAACTGCAGCCCGGACAGGCCTGTTCCGCCGGCCACCGTGGCGGCCTGGTCGTACCAGGTGACCACCTTGGAACGCGGCGCTCCCCACGCTTTCGGCCGGTCGGCCCGGGCCGCGCGGCCGGGCTGCGCGCGCTGGTCAGGCCGCGTGGGCTTGCTCATCGGCTTTCCCCCACCGGGGCCGCCGCCGCCCCGGCGGCGGGCACCGGCCGCGGGCGTGCCCTGCCCGTCAGCAGGATCGCGGCGACGAGGCCGGCCGCCGCGAAGAACGCGATAACGAGCACGATCGCGTGCCGGAAGGTGGTGATCGGGTCCGGGCTGACGCGCGCCAGGATCGCGACCAGGGCCGCGACGCCGAGGACAGTGCCGACCTGACGGGCCATGTTGAGGATTCCACTTCCGGTTCCGAACCGGTCCGGGCTGAGCGATAGGCTGCCCGCGCCGAGCAGCGATGGGATGGCCAGGCCCACTCCGGCGCCGCCCAGCAGCTGGGCCGGCAGCAGGTGCGTCAGGTAGGCCGGCTGAGCCTGGATCTGCGCCAGCCAGAGCGCCATGGCGCCGGCGTTGACCAGGCAGCCGATCACCGCAACGCGACCCGGTCCGCCCAGCCGGCCGGCCAGGCGGGGGGCTACCACCTGAGCGAACGGCAGTACCATCAGCGGGCCCGGCCCGATAGCCAGGCCCGCCCGGATCGCCGAGTAATGCCAGGCGCCGGTGAGGAACTCGACCGAGTTCAGCACGAACGCCCCGAACGCCGCGTAGTACAGAATCGATGCGGCGAACGTGCCACTGAACGTGCGTGACCGCAGCAGCCCGAGTTCTATCACTGGCGAGCGATGCCGGCGCGAACGCCAGATCATGACGCCGCCGCAGGCGAGCGACGCGGCCAGCACGGCGACGAACCGAGCCGAGCCCCATCCCCACTCGGGCGCCTTCACCAGGGCGAACGCGACCAGGCCGACAGCAGCGGCGAGCAGCGCGGCGCCGGCCAGGTCGGGCTTGCCGCGGGTGTGCTCATCCCTGCTCTCCGGCACGACCCGGGTGGCCAGCACCACGGCGAGTACGCCGACCGGGATATTGATCCAGAACACCCAGCGCCAGCTGAGCTGGACCAGGCCGCCGCCGATCACCGGCCCGAGTGCGGCGCCGAGCGCGCCGAACGCCGACCAGGTTCCGATCGCCTTGGCCCGCCCGGGCAGCGGGACGCTGGCCAGCAGCAGCGAGAGCGAGGCGGGCACCATCAAGCCTGCCCCGGCGGCCTGGATAACGCGGGCCGCGATCAGCTCAGGCACGCCCGGGGACAGGCCGCACAACGCCGAGCCGGCGGTGAAGCCGATCAGGCCGGTGACGAAGATCCGGCGCCGGCCGATCCGGTCGGCCCACCGTCCGGCCGGGACCAAGACGGCCGCGAACACGATCGTGTACGCGTTCAGTACCCAGGACAGAGAGGCCAGGCCGGTGCCGTGGTATTCGCGGCCGATGTACGGGAACGCCAGGTTCACGATGAACAGGTCCAGGCTGGACATGAAGACCGCGAGAGCCAGGACGCCAACGATGGCGGTCACGGGGCGTGCGGCCTGGCGCGCCGCATCGGACCTTCCGGCGCCGGCCAGATCCGGCGCGTGGCTGGGCTGGACACCGGTCTCGGCACCGCGGGCACTCATGATCATCCCCTAGTTAGTCCGAAATCTGGACTCACCATACAGCGCCCGATCTCAGTGCGTCCAGTTTTCGGACTGACAAGGTATTCTGGGCCCATGGCACCGGTAGCAGCCAAGCCGCGGGAGTGTTCCGTGGCGCGAACGCTGGAGATCGTGGGGGAGAAGTGGGCGTTGCTCGCGCTGCGCGAGGCGTTCCTGGGTAACCGGCGCTTCGATGAGATGATCCGCCGGACCGGGGCGCCGCGGGACACGCTCGCGGCCCGCCTGCGCTCGCTGGTCAGCGCGGGGATCCTGGAGCGGCGGCAATACAGCGAGCACCCGGCGAGGTTTGAGTACCGGCTGACGCAGGCCGGCCGGGAGCTGTACCCGGTGATCCTGACGCTGATGCGCTGGGGAGATGAACACTTGGCCGGCGCTGACGGCCCGCCCATGGCGCTCGAGCACGCGTGCGGCCACCGCCTCGCGGCCACGGTCGTGTGCGAAGCCTGCGGCGAGCCGGCCGGGGCACGCACGGTGCGGCTGGCCGCGGCCCGTTAGCGAGGGCCGGGCAGGGGGGCGGCCGCGTCCGCCCGGGACAGGCTGGTGGTGAAGGCGTACCGCGACGCCCGGTACAGATGCTCCGCGAACTCCAGCGGGCGGCCGGTCTCGTCGTAGGCGATGCGCTCCATGGTGAGCAGCGCGGCACCGCGGTTCTCGTGCAGGATGCGGGCTTCGCCGGCGGAGGCGTTCTTGGCGCACATGCGCTGGGTGGCCGAGCCCAGCCGGATGCCCGACGCGCGGAGCAGTTCGTAGAGCCCGTGTTGTTGCAGCATGTCGATGCTCAGGTGAACCAGGCCGCTGGGCAGGAAATTGTGCATCAGGGCGATCGGCTCGCCGTCGGCCAGCCGGATCCGTTCGAGCGACACGACCATGGCCGGCTCGGGGAGCTGGAGCGCGGCGGCGACGCGGTCGCTGGCGTGCGTGACCTCATTGCGGATGACCATCGTCTCCGGCGACCGGCCGGCCGCCGCCAGGTCGTCGTACAGGCTGGTCAGCTCGACGTCCCGGTCGATCCGCTCGTTGGCGACGAGGGTGCCAGCGCCGCGCTTGCGGACCACGAGGCCCTTGTTGGACAGGTACTGGAAGGCGGCCCGCACCGTGGGCCGGGACAGGCCCAGCCGCTCCGCCAGCTGCACCTCGTTGTCCAGGCGCGAGCCGACCTTGAGCGCACCGGACCTGATGGCCGCCTCGAAATGCTGGGCCAGCTGGAAGTACAGGGGTACCGGGCTGGTCCGGTCGATCGTGATCACGCTCGGGCTGACCGTGGGGCCCGTGGCAGTCTGGTGTTCCTGAATCCGGCTCGTCATCCAGCTCCCTTCGGGCTGCGGGACCCCGGGCGCGGCTCTGGGAAGGGCCACGCAGGTATCGAGGATTGTTTGTTCGAACATTATCTTGACCGCGTTACTACGCTAAGTCTAGGCCCGTAGGCAGCACTTCTCCGCATGCCTTGGGCACCATTTGTCCCGACATACTGACACTCTCTTGACAGCCCAAATGGCCCAGTGCAGACTCGACACGGTCACCGCAGTTCTGGGCCGGGGAGGCTGAGCAGCGACGATGGCCGGTTCCACGACACCCGCGCAGCCGCGGATCGGGGTTGTCCTCGAAGCCTTCCTCGACCGGCCGCTGGAGGACGTGCTGGCCTGGCTGGTGCGGGCCGCGCCGGAGGTCACCGACATCGAGGTCGGGGCGGGCGGGTATGCCCCGCACCCACACTGCGACGTGGCGGAACTGCTGAGCAGCGCGCGGGCCCGCACCGCGTGGCTGGGCCTGATCGCGCGGCACGGCCTGCGGCTGGACGCGCTGAACGCCTGGGGCAACCCGCTGCACCCCGACGAGGACCTGGCCTGCCAGCACGACGAGGACCTGCGGAACGCGATCCGGCTGGCCGTGCTGCTGGGTACCGACCGGGTCGTCGCCATGGCCGGCTGCCCGGCCGGCGCGCCGGGGGACGGGGTGCCGCACTTCGGGGCCGGCGGCTGGCTGCCCTACCTGGAGGGCGTGTACGAGCGGCAGTGGACCGAGCGGATCGAGCCGTACTGGACCGAGCTCGCCGCGTTCGCTGCGGCCGAGGCTCCCGGCCTGCTGGTCTGCCTGGAACTGCACCCCGGGACCTGCGCCTTCAACGTGGAGACGTTCCGCCGGGTGGCCGCCCTGGGGCCGTCGATCGGCGCCAATCTGGACCCGAGCCACTTTTTCTGGATGGGCATGGACGGCCATCGGGTGGCCGAGGCGCTCGGTGACCGGGTCGGCCACGCGCACGGCAAGGACACCGTGTTCCACGAGGACAGCCTGGCCCTCAACGGCCTGCTCGACCGGCGCTGGCCCGAGCCCGCCGACCAGATGCCGTGGACATTCACGGTCCCCGGCCGCGGTCACGACCTGGCCTGGTGGACTGGCCTGGTGCGGGCGCTGGCCGGATCCCGGGCGCGGGTCGTGTCGATCGAGCACGAGGACCCGTTCGTGCCGGCCGAGACCGGCGTGCCGGAGGCGGCACGGGTGCTGCGCGCGGCCATCGACGCGGCCCAGGTGGTGCCGGCGTGACCGAAGGCGCCGGCGGGCCGGGCGGCGAGGGGCGCAGGCTGCGCGTCGGGCTGGTGGGCACCGGGCTCATCGCGCAGGTCATGCACCTGCACTACCTGACCGAGCTGGCGGACAGGTTCGAGATCGCCGCGGTGGCCGACATCGACGCCGACAGCGCCCGGGCGTGCGCCGGGCGGTACCGCGTCCCGCTCGTGTTCACCGACTGGCGGGAGATGCTCCGGCATCCGCTCGACGCGATCATGGTGCTGACATCGGGCAGCCACGCGCCGATCGCCGTCGCCGCCGCGCGGGCCGGGCTGCATGTCTTCGTCGAAAAGCCGATGTGCTTCTCGGTG
>Ga0318559_10000352_pt1 | contig 10649 bp, 9 predicted proteins | sample GRESIP065b5f21_FD_203664 | JGI IMG/M metagenome (GOLD analysis project Ga0318559, IMG submission 203664) | Tropical soil microbial communities from Luquillo Experimental Forest, Puerto Rico - GRE.SIPMG.065b5f21 | ecosystem: Environmental > Terrestrial > Soil > Tropical forest > Bulk soil... | reverse complement strand
CGGTACGTTGAGCTCGTCGCGCAATTGTTCTGCAGCCTGCTCGAGCTCGGCAAAATAATTGCGGTTGGCCTCGATCAGCTCGCGCACGCGCTCGATCGGATTGGCCTCGAACTGGCTGCCTTCGCGGTCGGCCATTTGCGCTGCGACCAGCGTCTCGCCGCGCCGCGCCTCGGTGTAGGCGGCGTAAAGGCGCTGCAGTGCATGGGTGACGCCTGGGCAGAGCTCGGCGAGATCGCGCAATTCCTGTTTCGGCAGTTCGATCTGGCGGAACAGCGGATCGGAAAAGACCTCGTTGAGTTCCGCAAAGAAGCGGTCCTCGTCGGCGGTGGCAAGATCCCGCAGGTCGAGGTCATAGGCCTCCGCCAGCCGCAAGAGAATCTGCGCAGTCACCGGACGTTGGTTGCGCTCGATCAAGTTGATGTAGCTTGGGGAAATGCCAAGTCCCTCGGCAATCTGGGTCTGAGAAAGGCCGAGTTGCTGGCGGATGCGCCGAAACCTCGGGCCAACGAACAGCTTCTTTCCGGAATCGGCGGGCATGGCAGCTTGGCTGACCTATATTGTGACAAACTTTACAGAATAACATATATTACAAGTGCATATGTTACATGACATCACCATTCGAATGCAAGCCGTCTGTACGAACTAAAAAGTTTCGCGTTTAGGTACCGCCACGCATTTCGCTTTGCACTGTCAAAAATGTCGATTGGAGAGAACGATGGCGAAGACCTTTGAACAACTCGTCCCCAACGCGCCGGAAGGCCGTTTCGAGGGCATTTCCCGCCCCTATGGCCCGGCCGAGGTGGAGCGGCTGCGCGGCTCCGTGCCGATCGCCTACACGCTCGCCGAGCGCGGCGCCAATCGGCTGTGGAAGGCCCTGAGCAACGAGCCCTATGTCAACTCGCTTGGCGCGGTCACGGGTAACCAGGCGATGCAGCAGGCACGCGCTGGCTTGCCCGCAATCTATCTGTCCGGCTGGCAGGTTGCGGCCGACGCCAACACCGCGGGCGCGATGTATCCGGACCAGAGCCTTTATCCGGCCAACGCAGGCCCCGAGCTGTGCCGCCGCATCAACCGCACGTTCCAGCGTGCCGACCAGATCGAGCACTCCGAGGGCGGCGCCAAGATCGATTGGTTCGTGCCGATCGTTGCCGACGCCGAAGCCGGCTTCGGTGGTCCGCTCAACGCGTTCGAGATCATGAAGGCCTATATCGAGGCGGGCGCGGCCGGCGTTCACTTCGAGGACCAGCTCGCGTCCGAAAAGAAGTGCGGTCACATGGGCGGCAAGGTGCTGATCCCGACCGCGGCGCATGAGCGCAACCTGATCGCGGCGCGGTTGGCTGCCGACGTTTGCGGCGTGCCCAGTTTCGTGCTCGCCCGCACCGACGCGGAGAGCGCCAAGCTCATCTACCGGCTGAAGCCGGGAACGGGCCTCGCGCACTGCATCAAGCGCGGCCTTGCCTTTGCAAAGTACGCGGACCTTCTGTGGTGGGAAACCTCGACGCCGAACCTCGACGAGGCGAAGGCCTTTGCGGAGGCCGTGCGCAAGGTCTATCCGAACAAGATGCTGGCCTATAACTGCTCACCCTCTTTCAACTGGGAGGCCAACATCGACAAGGCGACCATCGCGAAATTCCAGCGCGAGATCGGCGCGATGGGCTACAAGTTCCAGTTCGTGACGCTGGCGGGCTTCCACTCGCTCAATCACGGCATGTTCGAGTTGGCGCGCGGCTACAAGGCCGAAGGCATGGCGGCTTACTCCCGCCTGCAGCAGGCCGAGTTCGCGTCGGAAAAATTCGGCTACTCGGCCACGCGCCACCAGCGCGAGGTCGGCACCGGCTACTTCGACCTGGTCTCGACCACGATCTCCGGCGGTCAGTCGTCGACCACCGCGCTCCACGACTCCACCGAAGCCGCGCAGTTCAAGTCGCACGGTTCGGACATCCGAGTTCAGGCTGCTGAATAACAGGAGGATTTTATGACCAAAGGCAGCAATTTCTGGGTGATTGGCGGTGAGTTCGGCTCGATGAACTTCCACAAGCTCGTGGAAGGCTCGGCCCAGGTCAAAGGACCCTTCAAGACGCGCAAGGAAGCGGAAGATTGCTGGCGCGAGGTCTCGGAAGAGAATCGTCACAAGGCCGGCGTGCGCTTCTCGATCGTCGAGGAGCCTAACCGCTCCGCAGCTTGATGGAGTGTTGCCGGGTATGCGCCGCATGATCCGATCCCGGTCTCGGATCGGATCGTGTGCGACACGTGCCCAGAGGATGGCGGCCTCATCCGGTTTGATCCGGGTGAGGCCGTCCGTGTTTTCAGAACAGTCGCATATAAGTCATTGAGAGCAAACGACCTTTGCGGACTGCGCGGTTACTGATTAGGTTAATCGGGCAAACACCCGTCACGACAAGGGCTCTTCAATGTCAGAGGCGCAGACCACCGGAAATAGCGGCGCCGGCGAGCAGCGTCCGATCCGCTTGCGCGATGCGCTTCGGCAGGCGCGGATCGAGGCCGCCGACCGCACCGGTGTCGTCGTCGACCTGCGCGATGCGGAGCTTGCTCGGCTCGAAATTCTCAACGAGGCGCTCGATCCGTTGTTTGCGCAGGTGCCGGACACCGTCGACCTGTTCGATCGCGGTATCAGCCAGGGCGAAACCCCGCGGCTGTGGATCGACGTCGTCGCTCATGTGGTGATGGGGCGCGACAAGCGAATTTATCGCTTCGTGCAGGACACGCGTTTCGGGCGCAAGGTGCTTGCGGAATCCCATGAGGTCCCGGCGATCGTCGGTGCGGTGACCGATTACGTCGCGCGCCGTATTGTGGAACGCGAGCAGGCCCTCGTCGCGACGCCGGAACAGGGGTCCGTCAAGCGCAAAAAGCGCCGCGGTGGCGGGTTCTGGACCTTCGTGCTCGGCTTTGTCCTGGGCGCCGCAGCGCTGTTCGGGCTTGCGCTGTTCGCGGCGTTGAGAAGTCTCTAAAGCCGTCAGAACAACCTGACCCTGCCGATCTCCCGCAGGCCCGATTTCGCATCGATCCCGCGTACGATCTGCTCGCAGCGCCAGACCGCATTGTCGTGTTCGATCGAATAGAGATTGTAGGCTGCGGCCGGATGGCGGCCGTGAGCGAGCGCCGAGGCCGACGGTACGCCGATCACGGGGATTGCGCCGTTCGGGCCTTCGAGCCAGACCGTGGAGTGGACATGATCGTGGCCGTGCAGGACGAGCTCTACGCCGTGCAGTCTGATCAGCGCGATCAGCTCGGCTGAATCGGTCAGGCGCTTGATCCGCGAATCCGAGCGCAAGGGGTGATGCACCAGCAATACGCGAAATGTCTGCTCGGCGGCCAGCGTCTTCAGGACGCGCTCCAGGGCGGCGAGCTGGGTGCGGCCGAGCGTTCCGGTCGCCATGAGAGGCGGCGTCGGCACGGCCGAGGACAGGCTGATCAGCGCCATCGGGCCGCGGCGGCGGAGCGATGGAAACGTCACGTGACCGCCGGCCTGCTCGTCGCGGAGATAGCCGGCCCAGCTCTGCGCAAAACGATCGCGCGTCGCGCGCACATAGGCATCGTGATTGCCGGGAATGGCGGTGACCCGTTCCGGTGGGCCGACGCTTTCGAGCCATTTGAGCGCGAGCGGGAATTCACTTTCAAGGGCGAGGTTGACGAGATCGCCGGTTACGGCGATGTGGTCGGGCGACTGCGAGGCAAGGTCGGCCACAAGCGCGTCGAGCACTTCGCGCCGATGGTATTTGCGGCGATTGCGGGTCCAGTTGAGATAGCCGAGCGCGCGCTTGCCCACGAGTTCGGAAAGCCGCGGCGCGGGCAGCGGCGGCAGATGGGGATCGGACAGGTGCGCGAGCGTGAAGGCGGCCATTATGCCCGTCCCTGCGCCTTCCCGGAACTGTCGGACCGCTGCTCGGTCACCCCTGGTATCCTCCCGCCGTCACTTCATCTATTGGCAAGGGGCCCGCGCGAGCGCAAGGATCAAACAGGATGGAAATTTGGTTGAAATGAGCGGCCCCACTTTGCGAAAGCGCCTTGAACCGGCATTGCGGCGCTTGTTTCACCTTTACTGGCGCGTCGCCCGCGGCATGACGCTTGGCGTCCGCGGCGTCGTGCTGGACCGGGACAACAAGGTGTTTCTGATCAAACACAGCTATGTCTCCGGCTGGCATTTGCCGGGCGGCGGGGTCGAAATTGGCGAAAACCTTGTCGACGCGCTCAAGCGCGAGCTGTTCGAAGAGGGGAGGATCGAGCTCGCCGGCAAGCCGGAGCTGCATGGCGTCTTCTTCAACAGTCATGTATCGACGCGAGACCACGTCGCGGTGTTCGTCGTCAGGGAGTTCCGGCAGGATCGGCCGCCCGAGCCCAACCACGAGATCGTGGCCACCGGCTTCTTTCCGCCCGCAGCACTGCCGGAGGGGACGACCGAGGGCACACGGCGACGCATCGGGGAAGTGCTCGACGGGGTCGCGCAGATCGCGACATGGCGCTAGGGCTTGCCTGGACGAGGAGCTGGTCGGACAAGATGAATCCCCTGAAAGCCATCTGCGGCCTGCTTTGCCTGCTGGTTCTCGCCAGCAATCTGTGGTCGATGTCGCGCTGGAACGAGGCGCGCGGCGTCTTCGACGACGTCTGCTACTTGCGGCAGGCCCACCTGTTCCAGCGGTTCGGATTGGCCGGCTTCGATACCGACATTTCCCGCGACGACGATCATTATCTGACGTCGAAATTGAAGGAGATCGGCTTCCCGACCTGGAACGACGTGGCGACCGCGCCCTGTCACAATCCGATGCCAGCGCTGGGAAGGTTCGTGATCCAGTATCCGCCCGGCACGGGTCTTGTGATGGCGATGTTTCCAAGCGGACACCAGGTGGTGCCGCTCTATGTGCTGGCGACGATCGCCGTGTTCGGCTTTGCGCTGCTCGGGATCGTCGCGGCGCGATCGACGGCTGCAACCCTGCTCGCCGGCGCATTCGGTTGCCTTGCGATCTATCTGATGATCAATCCGTCGAAGGCAAGCTACTCGATGGCTCCGACCATGGTGGTGTGCGCGCTCGCGGGCTTTCTGACGGCACATTGGCTGGAGCCAGGCAAACATGACTACAACATTGGGCTGACCTTGCTGCTGGGATTTGTGCTCGGGCTCTCGGTCGACTTCCGGCTGCCGAACCTGTTTCTGTCGTCAGGATATTTCCTGTTCTTCCTGGTCGCGTTCCTGACCTCGCGCAGGGCCTCGCTGGTCATGCAGGGCGCACTGTTCGCGCTCGCCTTCCTCACTGGGATCGCGCCGACGCTGGTTTCGAACGCGATCAACGCCGGAAGTCCCCTTGCCACCACCTATGGCGGTCAGGACGTGACCGCACCCGCCTTCTCCTTCGGCATCGTCTGGCAGTATCTGGCCGACATGCAGTTCGTGCTGCTGGCGCTTTCGATTGTCGGGACGGCCTATCTGTTGCGCTCACGCGACGAAGGCGCCTGGCGCGTTGCGCTGTTAACGGCGATGAACCTGGCCGTAAATCTCGCCTTCTTTCTGAGCCATCCCGTCTTCACACCCTATTACACGATTCCGATCGCCATGCTTTCGCTGTGGAGCCTGTCGTTTGCCGCGCTGATACAGCCGGCGGAAGTCGTGGACGACCGGCTTGCCGGGCAGGCGGTGAGGGTCCGATCATGATATGGACGCCAGGGCGCGGTAGCTTCTTGACGAATCGCCACAGCGCGTCGGCTGATTGTTTTGCGCAGGAACTTTCCGGAAAGCCGGTGCCCGCTTTTCCGGATCGTGCGCTGGAGTCGGCAGGCTTATTCGGACAGGCGTTTTCCTTATGACATCCACATCGAAGCGGATTGCCGTCCTCGTGCCGTGCTTCAATGAGGAAGCTGCGGTGGCAAACGTCGTCACGGGTTTCCGCAAAGCGTTGCCCACGGCGCAAATCTACGTCTACGACAACAATTCGCGGGACCGCACCGCCGCGGTTGCGCGCGCGGCCGGCGCCGAGGTGCGCAGCGAGCGCCGCCAGGGCAAGGGCCATGTGGTGAGGCGCATGTTCGCCGACATTGATGCCGACGTCTACGTGCTGGTCGATGGCGATGCGACCTACGACGCGCCGAGCGCGCCGCGCATGATCGAGAAGCTGGTGGACGAGCATCTCGACATGGTGGTAGGCCTGCGCGTCGACCAGGAGCAGGCTGCCTGGCGCCGGGGCCACCGCATCGGCAACCGCATGCTGACGGGATTCCTGTCGTCGGTGTTCGGCCAGGCCTTCAAGGATATTCTGTCCGGCTATCGCGTGTTCTCGCGGCGTTTCGTCAAATCCTTCCCGGTGTTGTCGGACGGTTTCGAGATCGAGACCGAGCTCAATGTTCACGCGCTCGAGCTGGCGATGCCGGTTGCCGAGGTGGAGACGCCCTATTACGCGCGGCCCGAAGGTTCGGTCAGCAAGCTCAACACGTACCGCGATGGCTTCCGCATTCTCGGCACGATCCTGAAACTCTATCGTTCGGAGAAGCCGCTGCGTTTCTTTGCGGTGATCGGGGTGTTCCTGGCGCTGGTCTCGATCGGCCTCGCGATCCCGATCGTCATCACCTATCTGGAGGAAGGCCTCGTGCCCCGATTGCCGACCGCGGTGCTGTCGACAGGCCTGATGATCGTCGCCGTGCTGTCGGTGTCTTCGGGCCTCGTGCTCGACACCGTGACGCGCGGACGGCGGGAGATGAAGCTGCTCGCCTATCTCTCCCAGCCGCCGGTTAGCTAAATTTGATGCGATCTTGCGGGATGCGCAGCACACGTCACGTCAAGCAGCCGGCTCATGTCTTCAGCCGAACCACACCAGATACCATCTCGTGAGCTTCGGTTCTGGCTTGAATCGGAAGCGAAGCTCTGATTTTTTTGACGTGTTTTCTTGAGGCGAACCGGTACCCGCTTCGCTTGGAAACGCCATGGGATCATGAACGACCTTTCCATCACCATCCTGCCGGAGACTGCGAACGACGCCCAGGCGATCGAACGGCTGCATGAGCGCACGTTCGGACCCGGGCGCTTCGTGCTGAGCGCCTATCGGTTGCGCGAGCATGTGGACCATTTGCGCGATCTTTCTTACACCGCGCACATCGGCACGCTGCTCGTGGGATCGGTGCGGCAACTGCCGGTTTGCATCGGCGAAACCAAAGCGTTGTTGTTGGGGCCGCTGACGGTCGAGCCGCCGTTTCGCGGCCGCGGCGTCGGCAACGCGCTGCTCCGGCGCGCACTCGACGACGCCAGGGCCAGGGGCCACCGCCTCGTGCTGCTGATCGGTGACGAGCAGTATTATGGCCGCGTCGGCTTCAAGCGCGTGCCGAAGGGCAGGGCGACGATGCCGGGGCCGGTCGATTACAATCGCCTGCTGATCGCCGAGCTCGTCGACGGAGCGTTTGAGGGGGTCTCCGGCGCGATCCGTCCTGACTGGAGCATGGCGAAGTAGCGCATCATCCGGGAATGCAGGTTACCGCCCTTCGCGCAGCCAGGTCGCCGCGAACGCGCCAAGCAACAGCAAGAGGCCGATCAGGCCGGCAAAGATCGGCAGCACGCCGACGCCCTTGACGATGCTGACCTCGCGCATCTTCACGCCCATCCAGCCGTCGCCGTGAAACACGCTGGAAGCGCGCACCGCGACAATGCGCGGCAGCTCGACACTGCCGCCATCGACCACGCGCTTGGCATCGCCTCCGGTGGCCTGCGCCAGCGGCTTCAGCATCTCGGTCGTGGAGGTGACTTCCGAAAATTCCTTCGGATTGGTCGGGCCGACATTGATCAGCGCCTTGAGCGTGCCGTCGGTCGCCTGCCACAGGCCGAGCTCGTTCGCCGGGAGGGTTGCGCGCCATTCGCCGGGCTCGCCGGCGGTAAGCGTCAGCTCGCGCGAGGCGCCTGACGGCGAGGTCACGGTCACCGGCGAAACGCTGTCGGCCATGGTCTGGCGGATCACGTGGAGATCCTTGCCCTGCACCTGCAGCCGCAGCGCCTCCTCGTCGAGATCCGGCTGCTTCATCAGCCAGTGCGAAGTGCGCCGCAACAGGTCGAGATGCGGCCCGCCGCCCTCGTAGCCGCGTGCCCACAGCCAGATGTGGTCGGTCAACAGCAGCGCGACGCGGCCCTCGCCGAACCGCGACAACAGCAGGAGCGGCTTGCCGTCGGCGCCGGTCATGACAGGAGGGCCGATCGCGTTGCGCGTATCGACGGTGCGGAAGAACCGGCTCCAATGCGGCGGCTCGGTCGCCGCTCCCTCGAGCCCGCGCGTCACCGGATGGCGTTTGCCGGCATCCGAAAGGTGCGCATAAAACGGCTTTTCGGTCACGCCGACCGGTTCGGCCGGCAGCACCGAGTCGAGCGGGGTACGCCAGATCGAGGTGCTGGAGGCGTAGTCGGGACCCGCCGACACCAGGACTGCGCCGCCCTGACGCACGTAGCGCGCGATGTTGTCGAAATAGGCGATCGGCAGCACGCCCTGGCGGGCGTAGCGGTCGAAGATGATCAACTGAAATTCGTTGATCTTCTGCTGGAACAATTCGCGCGTCGGAAACGCGATCAGCGACAGCTCGTTGATCGGCGTGCCGTCCTGCTTCTCCGGCGGACGCAGAATGGTGAAGTGCACGAGATCGACGCTGGCATCCGACTTCAGCAGATTGCGCCAGGTGCGCTCGCCCGAATGCGGCTCGCCGGATACCAGCAGCACTCGCAGCTTGTCGCGTACGCCGTCGATTGCGACCACCGCGCGGTTGTTGACCGGCGTCAGCTCGCCGGCGAGCGGAGAGGCCTCGATCTCGACGATGTTGGGGCCGGCATGCTTGATGTCGATGTCGACGCTCGAGGTCTGGCCGCTGGTCAGCGTTCGCTCGCTGATCACTTCGCCGTCGCGGCGGATCACGATCCGCGCGCGCTCGCCGGTGACGCCCTGGTCGTCGAGCCGGTAGGTGACGGTTTGCGTCTGTCCGACGATGCCAAAGCGCGGCGCGGCGGAAATCGCGATGCGGCGGTCGCGCTCGTCCTTGCGCCCGGTGATCAGCGCCTGCACCGGCGCCTGGAAGCCGACGGCGGCGGCATTTGCGGGAATGTCATGCACCCGGCCGTCTGTGATCAGGAAGGCGCCGGCGACCCGATCGACCGGCACGTCCGACAGCGCCGAGGACAGCGCGCTGAACAAATGCGTGCCGTCGGTCTCGCCGTCGGCCTGTCCGGCGTCGACCACGCGGACTTCGAGCCCCTTGATCTTCTTCAGGGCATCGACCAGCGCCTCCTGCGCTTGCGCGGTCTCCTGCGTGCGCGTGCCGAAATTCTGGCTCGGGCTCTTGTCGACCACGACCGCGACCACCGAGGTCAGGGGCTCGCGGTCCTCGCGCGTGAAGGAGGGATTGGCGAGCGCAAGCGCGATCAGCGCGAGGGCTGCGACACGGACCGCGGCTCCGCGCGCCCGCGCCAGCAAGAGGAGCGCGGCGATCACGACAATGGCGCCGATCGCAAGCCACAGCACGATCGAGGAAACCAGGGGCGTGAACGCGATACCGTAATTCATGACGTGAACCTATTGCCCGAGCCGTTCGATGAGCGCCGGCGCGTGCACCTGGTCGGCCTTGTAATTGCCGGTCAGGGTGTACATCACGATGTTGACGCCCGAGCGGAAAGCGAACTCGCGCTGCTTCGGCTCGCCCGGCGTCAGCGGCAGCATCGGCTGGCCGTCGGCGCGGATCGCCCAGGCGCCGGCGAGATCGTTGGAAGTGATGATGATCGGCGAAACGCCGTCGCCGCCGCGGGCCGGCCGCGACGCGGCCTCGTCCTCGTCCTCGCGCGGCAGGGTCTCGACCCAGGTCTGGCCGTTGGTGAAGCGTCCCGGGAAGTCGCGCAGCAGATAGAACGTCTTGGTCAGCACGTGCTCGCGCGGCACCGGCTCGAGCTCGGGCACATCAAGCGAGGAAAGGATGTCGCGCAGGGCCTGCATGCCCGGCGTCTGCGACGCGCCGTTTTCGCCGGGGCCGGCCTCGATCGCGTCGCGGGTGTCGAACAGCACGGTGCCGCCCTGCTTCATGTAGGCGTCGATCTTGTTGAGCGCGTCCTGCGGCGGTTTCGGTGCGCCGGGCACGATCGGCCAATAGATCAATGGGAAGAACGCGAGCTCATCGTGCTCGGGATCGACGCCGACGGGGTCGCCGGCCTCGAGCGCTGTGCGCTGCGCGAGAAACAGCGTGAGCCCGGACATGCCGGCCTTGACGATCGAATCGACGTCGCTGTTGCCGGTCACGACATAGGCAAGGCGGGTCTGCGAGACCGCACGCATCGCGAAGTCGTCGCTGTCTTCGGCGCGTGTCATCGACGGTACCAGACCGCAGACGAAGAAGGCTGCGACGATCGCGGCGGTGGCCGTTCGCCGCCGCAACAGGCCGGCCAATCCGCCGCCGAGCAGGGCAACCACGATCGCATCGATGAGGAACAGCGCGAGCGAGGCCGACAGCAGCATGCCCCTCAGATCCCGCGGCTCGGCATTGGTGTAGCTCGCGTGCCGCGCGTGCAGGGGAGACGTGTCGAGCTGTGCGATGCGGTCGGCGCTGGCGAGCGTATTCACCGCGAGCGGTCCCTCGACCGGGCCGTAAAATCCCGGCGGGTGATCCAGCGTTGCGCGGTCCGCATAATCGAC
>Ga0318559_10000350_pt1 | contig 10661 bp, 9 predicted proteins | sample GRESIP065b5f21_FD_203664 | JGI IMG/M metagenome (GOLD analysis project Ga0318559, IMG submission 203664) | Tropical soil microbial communities from Luquillo Experimental Forest, Puerto Rico - GRE.SIPMG.065b5f21 | ecosystem: Environmental > Terrestrial > Soil > Tropical forest > Bulk soil... | reverse complement strand
GACCGACGCGGAGCGCACCGCGGGCAGGTACTCGGTGACCACCCGCAGGCCCCCCGGCAGTGTGGTGCGGCGGACGGCCTTGTGATCAGCGTTCACCTCGGCGATCTGCGCCCCTCGGCGCAGGGCCGCCGCGGGATCAGCTGCTGGCCGTCGCGGCATCGGCCGGCGCGGGAGCCGAGGCGGTGCTGTCTGCTGTGCCTGCCGAGTCCTCCTCGGCCACCAGGACCAAAGAGATCTTGCCGCGCTTGTCGATGTCGGCGATCTCCACCCGCAGCTTGTCGCCGACGTTCACGACGTCCTCGACCTTCGCGATGCGCTTACCCTTGCCGAGTTTGGAGATGTGCACCAAACCGTCGCGACCGGGCAGCAACGACACGAACGCGCCGAAATCCGTTGTCTTGACCACGGTTCCGAGGAACCGCTCGCCGACCGTCGGCAGCTGCGGGTTGGCGATGGCGTTGATCCGGTCGATCGCCGCCTGCGCCGACGGGCCGTCGGTGGCGCCGACGAACACGGTGCCGTCGTCCTCGATCGAGATCTGCGCGCCGGTCTCCTCGGTGATGGCGTTGATGACCTTGCCCTTGGGGCCGATGACCTCACCGATCTTGTCGACCGGGACCTTGATGGTGGTCACCCGCGGCGCGTAGGGGCTCATCTCGTCGGGTCGGTCGATCGCCTCGGCCATGACTTCCAAGATGGTCAGCCGAGCTTCCTTGGCCTGCTCGAGCGCGCCCGCGAGCACCTGCGACGGGATCCCGTCGAGCTTGGTGTCCAGCTGCAGCGCGGTGACGTAGTCCTTGGTGCCGGCGCACTTGAAGTCCATGTCGCCGAACGCGTCCTCGGCACCCAGGATGTCGGTCAGCGTCACAAAGCGGCGCTCAGTCCTGCCGTCGAATTCGACGTCGTCGGAGACCAGGCCCATCGCGATACCGGCCACCGGTGCCTTCAGCGGCACACCGGCGTTCAGCAGCGCCAGCGTGGACGCGCAGACCGATCCCATCGACGTCGAACCGTTGGAGCCCAGCGCTTCCGACACCTGACGGATCGCGTAGGGGAACTCCTCGACGCTGGGCAGCACGGGAATCAGGGCCCGCTCGGCGAGCGCGCCGTGCCCGATCTCGCGCCGCTTTGGCGAACCTACCCGGCCGGTCTCACCGGTGGAGAACGGCGGGAAGTTGTAGTGGTGCATGTACCGCTTGGAGGTTTCCGGCCCCAGCGAGTCGATCTGCTGGGCCATCTTGACCATGTCCAGCGTGGTGACACCCAGGATCTGGGTCTCGCCCCGCTCGAACAGCGCGCTGCCGTGCGCCCGCGGAACCACGGCTACCTCGGCCGCCAAGGCGCGAATGTCGGTGATGCCCCGGCCGTCGATGCGGAAGTGGTCGGTCAGGATGCGCTGGCGGACCAGCTTCTTGGTCAGCGAGCGGAACGCGGCACCGACCTCTTTTTCCCGACCCTCGTAGGTCTCGGCGAGCCGTGCTAGCACCTCAGCCTTGAGCTCATCGGTGCGCTGGTCGCGCTCGGCCTTGCCGCCGATGGTCAGCGCCTTGGCCAGCTCGTCGGTGGCCACCGATGCGACCGAGTAGTACACGTCTTCCTGGTAGTCGGGAAACACCGGGAAGTCAGCCGCGGGCTTCCCTGATTTTCCAGTGGCGTCGGCCAGCTGCTGCTGGGCGGTGCACAGCGCGGCGATGAACGGCTTGGCGGCCTCCAGGCCTTGGGCCACAACGGTTTCCGTTGGCGCCTGGGCGCCGCCCTCGACGAGCTCGATGACCTTTTCGGTGGCCTCGGCCTCGACCATCATGATGGCGACGTCGGCCTTGCCGTCGGAGTCGGTGCCGACGATGCGGCCGGCCACCACCATGTCGAACACGGCGCGCTCGAGCTGTTCGACGGTCGGGAACGCGACCCAGGTGCCGTCGATGAGCGCCACCCGCACGCCGCCGATGGGGCCGGAGAACGGCAGACCGGCCAGCTGGGTGGAGGCCGACGCGGCGTTGATCGCCAGCACGTCATACAGGTCGTTGGGGTCCAGGCTCAGGATCGTCACCACGACCTGGATCTCGTTGCGCAGACCGGAGACGAACGACGGCCGCAGCGGGCGGTCGATGAGCCGGCAGGTCAGGATCGCGTCGGTGGACGGCCGGCCCTCACGGCGGAAGAACGAACCGGGGATGCGGCCGGCGGCATACATCCGCTCCTCGACATCGACGGTCAGCGGGAAGAAGTCGAAATGCTCCTTGGGGTGCTTGCTGGCGGTCGTCGCCGACAGCAGCATGTTTTCGTCGTCCAGGTAGGCGACCACAGCGCCGGCGGCCTGCTGGGCCAACCGGCCGGTCTCAAAACGCACGGTGCGGGTGCCGAAGCTCCCGTTGTCGATAACGGCGGTCGCCTCGAAGACGCCCTGGTCAATTTCCTCTACAGACATAGCGTCCGTACGGCCTCTCTCAAGTTATTCGGCTTTTTCGCGTCGTCACGCGCGAGTAACCCGAGAGCTTCCCTAAGAGGAAGAAGTCTGAATGCGGCTACGGCCATCGATCGAAGCGGCCGACCTGCCCCAGATCCGGAGAGCCCGGCAGCCACTACCGAAGACCGCCCGATGCAGACTGGGCTGCTCCCGTCGTGACACGCTGGAACGGCACGCGCGGATCTGCGCGGACCGCACCGTTTGCTCGGGCCGAACCGGCCCAGAACGCCCCCACTCTACACGGGCTAACCTAGCCTGCCAGCAGGGACTCGGGATTTGCCGGAGTCAGCGACGCAGGCCCAACCGCTCGATGAGCGACCGATAACGCTCGACATCGATCTGGGACACGTACTTGATCAGCCGCCGCCGGCGCCCGACCAGTAGCAGCAGTCCCCGCCGCGAGTGGTGATCGTGCTTGTGCACCTTGAGGTGCTCGGTCAGGTCCGCGATCCGCTTGGTCAGCAGCGCGATCTGCGCCTCGGGGGACCCGGTGTCGGTGTCGTGCAAGCCGTACTGGTTAAGAATTTCCTTCTTTTGCTCGGCTGTAAGCGCCACGAAATATCTCCATCAATTGGTCCGCGATCATGGAAATCAAGGCGCGGCCACCGCGAACCGCAGCACGCGCCGATGTCGTCCGGCAGTTTATCAGCGGTTTGGTAGGCAGAGGCAAACGCGGAGGCTTCCAGCCTGTTTTGTCACATCCGCCTCATGTCTCTCGCTTGCAGGGTGGCGACCGCTGCGGGGACGGATGCGGCAGATGCGACAAATGTGATCAGAGCAGGCGTCAACCCGCACCCAGCAGCGCACGGGCCCGGCCGGTGTCGTCGCCCATCGCCGCGACGAGATCTTTCGCCGAGTCGAACTTGCGCTGTCCACGGATGCGCGCGACGAAGTCCAGCGCCACATGCTGCCCGTACAGATCCGCCTCGGTATCCAGCACGAATGCCTCGACGGTGCGGGTACGCCCGGAGAAGGTCGGGTTGGTGCCGACGGACACCGCGGCCTGGTAGCGCTCCCCCGGCACGACGGTGCCCGTCACCGGTCCGTGCCCGAGCACGGTGAACCAGGCCGCGTACACGCCATCGGCCGGGATGGCCGAATACATCGGCGGAGCCACGTTCGCCGTGGGAAAGCCCAACTCGGCGCCTCGACCGTAGCCCCGAACCACCACACCCTCGACGCGGTGCGGGCGGCCCAGCGCCTCCGTGGCCGCTCCCATGTCGCCGGCGTCCACGCAGGAGCGGATATAGGTGGACGAGAACGTCACCGTCTCGTTGCTGTGATGCTCGGACAGCAGTGACATCGACTCCACCGCGAATCCGAATCGCTCGCCGGCACGACGCAGCGTGTCGACGTTGCCGGCCGCCTTCTTGCCGAAGGTGAAGTTCTCCCCCACCACGACCTCCACCACGTGCAGGTTTTCCACCAGCAGTTCATGGACGTAGCGGTCGGGCGTGAGCCTCATGAAATCGCTCGTGAACGGCATCACCAGGAAGACGTCGACACCCAGCTCTTCGACCAGCTCGGCGCGATGGGTCAGCGTCGTCAGCTGCGCAGGGTGGCTGCCGGGAATGACCACTTCCATCGGGTGCGGGTCGAACGTCATCAGCACGGTCGGCACGTTGCGCGCGCGGCCGGCCTTCACCGCGTGGGCGATCAGCTCCGCGTGGCCGCGATGCACACCGTCGAACACGCCGATGGTGAGCACGCATCTGCCCCAGTCCGTGGGGATCTCGTCCTGACCGCGCCACCGCTGCACGACCGCAAGCCTACGGTGCAAAGGCGGTCCATGGCGTCCCAGATCGGCCACGAGCCTGCCCTGAGGGCGCCGAGACTGCGCCCAGATCCCTACTTGGCGCTTCGGGACGTCCTCACCGCAGACTCGATGCCCCTAGACTTTCTGGTTGTGAGGGCTGACGACGAGCCTGGCGGTATCACCGCGGTCGCCCAGGACTATCTGAAGGTCATATGGAATGCCCAGGAATGGTCCGCGGAAGGGGGCCCCGCAAAGGTCAGCACCAAAATGCTGGCCGACCGGATCGGGGTGTCGGCCAGCACGGCCTCGGAGTCGATCCGCAAACTCGCCGAACAGGGCCTGGTCGATCACGAGAAGTACGGCGCCGTGACCCTCACCGAGGCGGGGCGGAGAGCCGCGCTGGAGGTGGTGCGCCGGCACCGGCTGTTGGAGACCTTCCTGGTCAACGAGCTGGGCTACGGCTGGGACGAGGTTCACGACGAGGCCGAGGTGCTCGAACACGCGGTATCGGATCGCCTGGTGGCCCGCATCGACGCCAAGCTGGGGTACCCACGGCGCGACCCGCACGGTGACCCGATCCCGGCCTCGGACGGGCAGGTGCCCACACCGCCGGCCCGTCAGCTGTGGGCGTGCCGCGACGGGGACACCGGGACGGTGGCCCGAATCTCGGATGCCGACCCGGAGATGCTGCGCTATTTCGCCGCCGTCGGGATCATTCTGGACTCCCGGCTGCGGGTCCTGACCCGGCGGGAATTCGCCGGCATGATCTCGGTGGCCATCGAATCCGACGACGGGGCCGACTGCACCGTCGACCTGGGCAGCCCGGCAGCCCGGGCGATCTGGGTGGTCGCCTAGTCCGCCAATAGGCCCTTGGCGATGTGGGTGACCTGAACCTCGTTGCTGCCGGCATAGATCATCAGTGACTTGGCGTCGCGGGCCAGCTGCTCCACCCGGTACTCGGCCATATACCCGTTGCCGCCGAACAGCTGTACGGCATCCATCGCAACGTCGGTGGCCGCCTCCGACGAGTACAGCTTGATCGCCGATGCCTCAGCCAGCGTCAACGGTTTTCCGGCCTGCTGCCGCTCGATGGTGTGAAACACCATGTTCTGCACGTTCATCCGCGCGACTTCCATCTTGGCCAGCTTGAGCTGGATCAGCTGGAACTGCCCGATGTTCTTGCCCCACAGCGTGCGCGTCTTCGCGTAATCCACGCACAGCCGGTGGCACTCGTTGATGATGCCCAGCGCCATCATGGCGATCCCGATTCGCTCCGCGGCGAAATTGTCGCGGGCGCTGTCCCGGCCGTCCCAGCTGGCGTGCTGTTCGCTCTCGCCGAGCAGCCGGTCGGGACTCAGCCGCACGTTGTCGAAGAACAGCTCGCCGGTCGGCGAGGACATCATGCCCATCTTCTTGAACGGCTTGCCCTGCGTCAGGCCCGGCATCCCGGAATCGAGCACGAAAACCAGCACCGGACGGTTGCGCGGGTCCGAAGCGGAGTCACCCGCAGTGTCTTCAGCGAGCTTGGCGTACACCACTAACACGTCGGCGTACGGCCCGTTGGTGATGAAGGTCTTCTGCCCGTTGAGGATGTAGTCCTCGCCGTCGCGCTTGACGTAGGTCTTCATGCCGCCGAACGCGTCCGAGCCGGAGTCCGGCTCGGTGATCGCCCACGCCGCAATCTTTTCCAGGGTCATCAGCTCGGGCAGCCAGCGTTCTTTCTGGGCCAGCGTGCCGCGGCTCATGATGGTCGCCGCGCCCAGGCCGAGGCTGACCGACGCGGTGCTCAGCAATCCGATGCTGACCCGGGCGATTTCGGAAACCAGCACCGCGACCATCGATCCCTGGGCAGCGCCGCCGAAACCGCCTTCACTGTCCTGCTTTTCGTCGGGCTCCTCACCGTTCTGCTTGGCGCGCTCGCGATCCAGCATCTTTTTGACCGATTCGGCGGCCATCGCGTCGAGACCGAACTGGCTGAACAGCTTGCGGGCAATCGGATAAGGCGACAGCTCACCGGTTTCCAGTTGGTCCAGATGCGGACGGATCTCCTTGTCGACGAATTGGCGGACGGTATCCCGGACCATCAGGTCGGTTTCGGACCACTCGAACATGACGCCCTTAGCGCTCGGCCCGCTGGTATGCGGTGACGACGGCCGCGCCGCCCAGCCGGTTGTTGTGTTGCAGCGCCGCGGTCACGTTGTCGACCTGGCGCTTGTCCGCGGTGCCGCGCAGCTGCCAGGTCAGTTCGGCGCACTGCGCCAATCCCGTCGCGCCCAGCGGGTGTCCCTTGGAGATCAGTCCGCCGGACGGGTTGACCACCCAGCGTCCGCCGTAGGTGGTATCGCCGTTGTCGATCAGCTTCGGCGCCTCGCCGGGGCCGCAGAGGCCAAGCGCCTCATACAGCAGCAGCTCGTTGGCCGAGAAGCAGTCGTGCAACTCGATCACCTGGAAGTCCTCTGGACCCAGTCCGGATTGATCGTAAACACGTTGCGCGGCTTGCACATTCATGTCATAGCCGATGAGGTTTTTGGCGCTGCCGTCGAACGTCGACGCGAAGTCGGTGGTCATGGCCTGGCCGACGACCTCCACCGCCTGGCCGGCCAGCCCGTGGCTGTCGACGAAGGACTCCGAAGCCACGATCGCCGCCCCCGAACCGTCCGAGGTCGGCGAGCACTGCAGCTTGGTGAGCGGGTCGGAGATCATCCGCGCCGCCAGGATGTCGTCAAGCGTGTAGGACTCCTGGAACTGCGCGAACGGGTTGTTCACCGAGTGCTTGTGATTCTTGTAGCCGATCTTGGCGAAATGTTCCGCGGTGGTGCCGTATTGCCTCATGTGCTCGCGGCCGGCGGCGCCGAACATCCACGGTGCGACGGGCATCGCGAACTCGTCGATGTCGGCCATCGCCTTGACGTGTTTGCCCATCGGCGATTCGCGGTCCTGGGCGCCACCGCTCAGCGAGCCGGGCTGCATCTTCTCGAAGCCGAGCGCGATGGCGCAGTCCGCGAGTCCGCCGCGGATGGCTTGTGCCGCCAGGAAAAGCGCCGTCGAACCGGTCGAGCAGTTGTTGTTGACGTTGACGATCGGAATCCCGGTCATGCCCAGCTCGTAGAGCGCCCGCTGCCCGGACGTCGAGTCGCCGGCGACGTAGCCGACGTAGCCCTGCTCTACCTCGCGATAGTCGATTCCGGCGTCCTGCAGGGCGTTGGTCCCGGACTCGCGAGCCATGTCGGGGTAGTCCCAGCCCTCGCGACGGCCCGGCTTTTCGAACTTCGTCATGCCAACGCCGACGACGTAAACCTTGCTGGACATCTGTGTCCCCTTCCGAACCCTAGGCCGTCTAGATACTTGGCCCCAGCCTATGCCTCCAGCGTCGCCGGGCGGACCACTACCACCGACTTCGTCGCCGGGCCCTCGTCGCGCAGCAGCGCTATCACCCGGCCGTCGGCATCGGCGGCGGCATAGACACCGTCGATGCCGGCGGGCGACAGGGGCCGGCCGTTACTCGTGGCTTCGGCCTCCTCGGCGGACAGGTCGCGACGTGGAAACAGCAGCAGGCACGCCTCGTCCAGAGTCCAGTTCAGCCGGGGCCGTTCGGTCAGGTCGTCCAGCGAACGCGCCTGGTCCAGCCCGAACCGGCCGACGCGGGTGCGCCGCAACGCCGTCAGATGCCCGCCCACTCCCAGCGCCGCGCCCAGATCGCGGGCCAGCGCCCGGATGTAGGTTCCCGACGAACAGTCGACCTCGACGTCGACATCGATGACACCACTGACATCGATGCCGCCCTCGACCTCGCGGCGCGCGGCCAGCAGCTCGAACCGGTCGATGCGCACCGGCCGGGCCGGCAGCTCGACGGCGTGCCCCTCGCGGGCCAACCGATACGCGCGGCGGCCGTCCACCTTGATCGCACTGACCGCCGACGGCACCTGCTCGATCTCGCCCCTCAGCCCGGCGATAGCGGCCGCGATCGCCGCGTCGGTCACATGCCCAGCCGAAACGTTTTGCAGCAGTTCGCCTTCGGCGTCCTCGGTGGACGTCGTCTGGCCCAGCCGGATGGTGGCGGCATACGACTTGGAGGCCGCCGTCAGCAGGCCGAGGATCTTGGTGGCGCGGTCGACGCCGATCACCAAGACGCCGGTGGCCATCGGGTCCAGCGTCCCCGCGTGCCCCACCCTGCGGGTGGAAAAGACGCGGCGACAACGCCCGACAACGTCGTGACTGGTCATCCCGGCGGGCTTGTCGACGACGACTAATCCCGGACCGAGGCCCGGACCGGTGAGGCTTTGGCTCATAGGACGATCGCGGTGAGCACCAGGTCGCGCTCGACCGACCAACGGCCCCTCAGGGCGGTCAAAGGCGGACCCGACAACGCCTCCCCGTCGATCAGAATCTTGGAGACGAACACCCCCGAGGTTCCCCCGCCGGGCGCGTCGAGATCGAACACGACGTGAGCGTCCTCGAAACCCAGCCAGCGTTTGGTCAGTGGGAACCAAGCCTTGTACGTTGCTTCCTTGGCGCAGAACAGGATTCGGTCCCAATGCAATCCCTCGGGCAACGCGGCGATTTCGTGCCGTTCCTCTTCGAGCGTGATCGCGTCCAGCACGCCATTCGGCAGCACGTCGTGCGGTTCGGCGTCGATGCCCACCGACCGCACCGCACCCCCGCGACCCACGACCGCTCCGCGGTAGCCGGTGCAGTGGGTGAGACTGCCCACCACGCCGTCGGGCCAACAGGGCTCCCCCTTGTCGCCCTTGAGGATTGGCGCCGGCGGCACGCCGAGCCGACCCAACGCGATCCGGGCGCAGTGGCGCACGGTGATGAACTCGTTGCGCCGCTTGGCAACCGACTTGGCGATCAGCGGTTCCTCTTCGGGCAACGGGGTCAGGTCCGGCGGGTCGGAGTACAACTCCGCATATCCCAGGTCCTCGGACACCGTGTCGGGCAGCACCGACGACACCAAAGTGTGCCCGGTCATCGAGACTGCCGCTGCCGCAACCGCTTCCGGAACTGCTCGGCCTGCCGGCGCATCTCCGGCGTGATGACGAAGTGTCCGCCGAAGTCGTTGAGGTAGCCGGGCGCGTACTTGGGGTCCGGCAGCACCTGGCGCAGCCAGGCGTACGGCTTGCGGCGCCGCCACTCCCGCGGGTAGCCCACCGACACTTCCTCGAAGCGAACATCGTCGTACCAGGTGGTTCGCGGGATGTGTAGGTGCCCGTACACCGAGCAGACGGCGTTGTAGCGGGTGTGCCAGTCGGCGGTCTTCGTGGTGCCGCACCAGAGGGAGAACTCCGGGTAGAACAAGGCGTCGCAGGGCTCTCGCACCAGCGGAAAGTGGTTCACCAGGACGGTCGGTGTCACCCAGTCGAGCTCCTCCAGACGGGCGCGGGTACTGGCCAGCCGCTCGCGACACCAGGCCTCGCGGGTGGGGTACGGCTCGGGTGAGAGCAAAAATTCGTCGGTGGCCACCACGTTGCGCTCCCGGGCGATGGCAATGCCCTCGGCTTTGCTCGCCGCACCCTCGGGCAAGAAGGTGTAGTCGTAAAGCAGGAACATCGGCACGATCGTTGCCGGGCCACCGCGTTCGGTCCACACCGGGAACGGATGCTCGGGCGTGACCACGCCCATCTTGTCGCACATGTCGACCAGGTAGTCGTAGCGCGCCCGGCCGAAGATCTGCATGGGATCCCGGGTGGTGGTCCACAGCTCGTGGTTGCCCGGAACCCAGATCACCTTGGCGAACCGCTGCCGCAGCAGGTCAAGCGTCCAGCGGATCTCGTCGGTGCGTTCGGCCACGTCGCCGGCGACGATCAGCCAATCCTCCGGCGACGACGGGTGCAGCGATTCGGCGATCGGCTTGTTGCCGAGGTGACCGGTGTGCAGGTCGGAGATCGCCCACAGCGTCGGCTGCGCCCCGTTACGCGATTCCTGCCCCGATTTCTGCCAAGCCACGGCTAACCAGCCTAATGAGTCGCTGTGCCAGGCGGGTTTCGCCTAGGCCCTTGCCCGCACGATTAGAACGTGTTCTCGTTTTACTGTGATGCCGCTCGCACGACTTGTACACTCCCCGGCAGGGGACGGCCGAGGCAGCAAGGGGGTGTCATCTTGGCCAATGTGCGTCTGATCGGAGCGCTTAGTGCGCTGGTCACTGCGGTCATAGCGGGCACTTTCGGCTGGCAGGGCGCTCCGCCCACGCAGACCGGCGTCGGTCCCGTCGAGCTGCGGGCGACTGATGAGCCGGTGGAAACCACCATGAAAAGTCCGATCGTGGCGACCACCGACCCGCGCCCCTTCGACGCGTGCGAAGACATCCCGTTCGACGTCATTCAGCGCCTCGGGTTGGGGTTCACGCCCCCCGAACACGAGGACGGGCTGCGCTGCCACTTCGACGCCGGTAACTATCAGGTGGCGGTCGAGCCCATCATCTGGCGGACCTATCAGGAG
>Ga0318559_10000335_pt1 | contig 10744 bp, 8 predicted proteins | sample GRESIP065b5f21_FD_203664 | JGI IMG/M metagenome (GOLD analysis project Ga0318559, IMG submission 203664) | Tropical soil microbial communities from Luquillo Experimental Forest, Puerto Rico - GRE.SIPMG.065b5f21 | ecosystem: Environmental > Terrestrial > Soil > Tropical forest > Bulk soil... | reverse complement strand
GACATCGACTTTAACACGGACCCCCTGCCTCAGACCCAGGACGTCTCTCCGCGACTGCTCGAGCTGTGCCTTGACGAGCGGCGACTGTGGGTCGTCGGGACTCGATTGCTTGCCGTCGTCGTAGATGTAGACGGTACCTATCAGGTTTCCTTGCTGGTAGCCGGCGCTGTAGCCCAGTCCCGGCCGGATGCTCCGGTAGTCGCGGAAACTGATGCGCTGGGCGCCCGCGATTTCTTCCGGAAAGGTGAAATCGAAAACTGTCACTGGCCCCTTTACCGACGTTTGCGCGGCGGCGCCCGTCACTGCAGAAAGGAAGGCGATCAGAACGACGCACACAATGCGAGTTACTGCTGGCATCTGCCGGTGGTCCTCAACGAAGTTTCGTGGGATGAGCTTGGCCGGAACAAGGGTAACACTTGCGATACTTGACATGCGGACGGCGAACACGGCTCACGCCGCTCCGCGCTCGCGCAGCACGTCGAGCGCGATGCGATGGCCCTCGATCGCCGCCGGAATCCCGCAATAGAGCGCGACCAGCAGCAGAATGTCGCGAATCTCTTCCGCCGTGCAGCCGTTGGTGAGCGCGCCGTTGACGTGGACGCGAAGCTCGTTCGCGCGCCCGATCGCCGCCGTCATCGCGATCGCGGCCAGCGATTTGGTCTTGAGCGGCAGCGCGGACCGGCTCCAGACGTCGCCATAGGCATAAGCGTTGATCATGTTCTGCAGCGGCTCGCCGAACGCGCCGAACGCGTTCATGCGCTGCTCGACGGCGTCGCGGCCGAACATCTCCCGGCGAAGCTTCAACCCTTTGTCATGCAGGTCGCGCGTATCCATCGCTCTCTCCTTCACCATCCCGCCGGCGTTCCGACCTTCTCCGGAGATTCGCTCGCCAGCCGAGCCGCGTCCCATTCCTTGGCGATGATGCGGCGGCCGGTGACCTCGTCCGATCGCGGCGACATCAGCCAGACGATCGGCGCGATCATGACCTCGGGCTGGATCAGGGTCGAGCGGTCGGCCACTTCGGTTGCCGGGATCATACGCGTGTTGGCCGGCCCGCCGGGCGCGAGCGCGTTGACGCTCACGCCGGTACCGGCGAGATCCTTCGCCCAAATCACGGTCGCGGCCTCGAGCGCGGCCTTCGACGGCCCGTAGGGCGAGAACCCTTCCATCATCATGGTGTAGCTGCTGGTCTCGATGTTGACGATGCGCCCCCAGCCTTGCGCCACTAATAGCGGGGCAATGGCCTTCGCCATCAGGAACGGCCCGTTGAAGTTGACGTCGATGGCGCTGCGCCAGGTGTCGGCGTCGACCTCGTAGAATTTTTTGCGCGCGCCGACGAGCACGTTGCCGATGTGCTGCATGCCGACGCCGGCGTTGTTGACGAGGCCGTGGACGGCGCCGAAGCGCTCGACCGCCGTCTTCACGGCCGCGGTGCAATCGGCCCAGCGCGTGACGTCGCAATCGACGGGATGGATGCGCTCCTCTACCTGTTGCGCGCGGGCGAGCTCGGCGAGCTCGCGCATGTCGGCCTGGCTCGACGGCAGATCGGCGACCGCCACGCGCACGCCGGCTTTGGCGAGACCAAGCGCCATGGCGCGCCCGAGGCCGCGCGCGCCGCCGGTGACGATCACGGCCAGATCGGATGGCGCAACGCCCATGATGGATAATACCGTGTCCTTCGGCTCGACATCACATTGTGGCCGTCGATGCGCTCCACGGGAAGGGCTTAGACGCGGCACCGCGCCGATGCTAGGCTTCGCAGTCAAGACTATTCGTCGGCGTCGGTTCCGGCCAAAAATCCGTCTTAAGGGCGGGGGAAACGCCACATGAAGTTCGGCATCTTCGATTACATCGACGCGCGCGGCGAGACGCTGCAGAAGACCTACGAGGATCGACTCGCCTTGCTGCAGGCGGCCGAGGCTGCCGGCTTCTACGGCTACCACCTCACCGAGCATCACGCGACGCCCTTGTCGATGACGCCGTCGCCGAGCGTGTTTCTGGCCGCCGCCGCGCGCGAAACGCGGCGCATCCGCCTCGGCACGCTCCTTTATCTCCTGCCGCTCTACCACCCGCTGCGGCTGTTGGAAGAGCTCTGCATGCTCGATCATCTCAGCGGCGGCCGCCTCGACATCGGCGTGGGGCGCGGCATCTCGCCCATGGAGTTCGACGCCTATGGCGTCGATTTCGAGCAAGCAGGCGCCGACTACGAGCACGTCTTGAATATTCTCTACCAGGGCTTCACCCAGGAGCGCATCGACTACCGCTGCGATCGCTTCACCTTCAAGGATGTCCCGGTCGTGATCCGGCCGCTGCAGCGCCCGCATCCGCCGTTGTGGTACGGGCTGCGCGGCGATCAGGGTCCGGTGTTTGCGGCGCGCCACGGCATGCATGGCGTGACGCTCGGCCCCGACGAGAAGGTCGCGAACATGCTGGCGACCTTCCGCGCGCACTGGCGGACCTATGCGGCCGACCGCGCGCGCCGTCAATCGCCGGTCGAGAGGCCCCATTGCGGCGTGATGCGCGCGATCTTGGTTGCCGATTCCGACGCCGAGGCCGAGCGCGTCGCGCGGCCGGCCTATAAGCGCTGGTTCGACAGCCTCGCCTGGCTGTGGGTCGAGCGCGGCTCGTTCCCGCCGATCTCGATCTCGGCCGACTACGACCAGTCGAAGGCCGCGGGCACCTTGGTGGTGGGAAGCCCCGACACGGTCGCGCGCATCCTCACCGCCCAGGCCGAGCGCATCCGGCAAAATTATCTCGTGCTGATGCTGGCCTTCGGCTCGCTCACCCACGCGCAGGAAATGCGCTCGCTCGGACTGTTCAAGCGCGAGATCATGCCGAAGCTCGCAGCGATGAATTACGAAGAGGCTTCACCGGCGCCGGCGCTCGCGACCGCATGACCCATGACGCGACGCTCGTGCGCGATGCATTGACTTGAAGAAAGAAAGACACGGCATGGCCTCCGAACCGTTCGACTTCGCGCCTCTGTTGGCTCCCTCCTTGCCGGCGCCGGCGGCCAAGTGGACCGGGTTTCCCAAATACAATTTCACCGGCGGCAACAACGATGCCGACCACGTTCCGGTCGATCGTCTCATTGCGGCCGCGACCGCGGTGCTCCAGCGCGAAGGCTCGACGCTTGCGACCTACGGCCTCGAGAGCGGGCCGCTCGGCTACCGTCCGTTGCGGGAGTTCCTGGCGGACAAGCTCAAGCGCACCGCGGGCATCGCCTGTACGGCCGACGAGATCCTCATCACTTCGGGCTCGCTGCAGGCGCTCGATCTCGTCAACGGCGCGCTGCTTGCGCGCGGAGACACCGTCCTCATCGAGCAGGAAAGCTACCAGGGCGCGCTGACGCGGCTCGCGCGCTTGGGCGTCAACGCCGTGGGCATCCCGCTCGACCGGGACGGCCTGCGGACCGACGCGGTGGCCGCCGCGCTTGACGACCTCAAGCGCCGCGGCATCCGCGCCAAATACATCTACACCATCCCGACCGTGCAGAATCCGACCGGCACGATCCTGAGCGAGCAGCGCCGTCACGAGCTGTTGCGCCTGTCGGAAGAGCACAACGTGCCGATTTTCGAGGATGATTGCTACGCCGACCTCATCTGGGACGGCCGGCGGCCGCCTGCGCTCTACGCAATGAGCGAGAGCGGCGGCGTCATCCACATCGGTTCGTTTTCCAAATCGATCGCGCCGGCGCTGCGCGTCGGCTACATCGTGGCGCGCTGGAACATTCTCTCCCGCATTCTCGCGCTCAAGACCGACGCCGGCTCCGGCGCCCTGGAGCAGATGGTATTGGGCGAGTTTTGCGCGAGCCATTTCGCCGAACACGTGCCGAAGCTCACGCGTGGGCTACGCGCCAAGCTCGAGACGCTGATGGAGGCGCTCGCCGAGCAATTCGGGACGTCGGCCGAGTTCGACGACCCCAAAGGCGGCATCTTCTTGTGGGTCAAGCTGCCGGACGCGGTCGACACCCAAAAGCTCGCGCAAGCGGCGCTTGCGGCCGGCGTCGCCATCAATCCGGGCCGCGATTGGTCGACGCAGGAGGCCCACGGCAAGAGCCGGCTGCGGCTTTGCTTCGCCAACCCCTCGACGCAGGCGATCCGCGAGGGCGTTGCCGTGCTCGCCGACGTCTGCCGCCGCGAATTCGGCGTGCCCGAGCGCATCGCCAACGTGGAGCGCCGCGCCCGCGCGTAACTGCGCTCGAGCAAGTGCTTTTACCGGCGGCCGTTGCCCTTCGACTCGTCATGCCCAGGCTTGACCCGGGCATCCATCGCAAAAGAACGCGTCATTCAAGCGGATGGATTGCATCGCAACTCAGGCTTTCCCGAGTTGCGCAATGTTATGCGCCGCAAGTCGGGTAAACCCGACTTGCGGTGTCAAGCCCGGCAATGACGGTGGGTCGCTGGTATTACTCTTCCATCTGCAGCGGCAGGCGCACCGTCTGCCCGGAGGCGGCCGCGCGCTCGATGGCGATCGTCGTCTCCAGATTGATGCGCGCCTGCTCCGGCGTGGTATGGATCGTGGGCGCGCCGGTGGCGAGATGATCGAGCCAGGCGCGCGTCTCGTTGCCGAGCGGACCCCAGAAATCGCCGACCGCCCAATCGCCCGCGGTATTGCTGCCGAGAAAGGCCATGTCGACGGTGTGGTCGGGCACGTAGGCGTGGGGGATGCCTTTTTCCGAGAACAGCAGGTGATCGAGGTGGTCGTCGTCGATGATCATGGTGCCGTCGCTGCCCAGCAGCTCCACGCGGTCGGATTGCCCGAGCGTGGGATAGCGCGCGGGCAGCGCGTAACTCACGCCGAGATTGATCACCGCGCCGTCGGCGAAGGTCAGGATCGCCCAGGTCACGTCGTGCGCGCCATAACCGGCCGCTTTGAAAATGCCGTGCTGCCCGCGCGCCACCACTTCCACCGGCCGGTTGCCCTCCAGGAACCAGCACATCAGATCGACGTAATAGGTGAGCACGTCGAGCACCGGCGTCGCGTGGGGATCGCGCTTGAGAATCGCAAATGCCTGCGCGCGCGAATTGTAGACGCGCGCCATGCCGCGCAACATCTGCTCCTTGGCACGCAGGAAGCACTCCTTGTAGCGGCGGCTGTAGCCGACCCGAAGCTCGCCCTTGGTGACGCGCAAGGTGTCGAGGATCTTGTCGGCCTCGCGCAGCGAAAAGCCGATCGGCTTCTCCACCAGCACCGGCTTGCCGAGCTGCAAGGCTTTGAGGATCGGCAGCGTGTGCTGTTGCTCGGGCGTGGAGACGATCACGGCGGTGACTTGCGGGTGGCTGATCACCTCGTCGTTGCTGCCGCTGTGGACGTCGGCGCCGGCCTCGGCGGCGAGCGCGCGGGCGCGCGCGGGATCGCGATCGGAGATCGCCAGGAACCGCACGGCGGGATGCTTGGCGGCAAGTCGCGCGCGCAACGTGCCGATGCGCCCGGCGCCGACCACCGCAATGCCGATATTGTCCTGCTTCATTCGCAACCCCCCAAAACCGCGCGGCGATCTGCGCTACGCCACTTGCCGCACGGGGACGTCGCGCCGATAGCGGCGCACGCGCTCCTCGTCGACATCGATCCCGAGGCCGGGACGGTCGGACACCTCCACGTGTCCGCGCGCGATGCGCACGGATCGCGCCGTCACGTCGTCGGCCAATCCCTCGTTGGTGAGGGTGAGTCCCCAGGCGATGTGCGGCAGCGCGGCGGCGATGTGCATCGCGGCCGCGCAGGCGATGCTCGATTCGCCGGTCTTGGCGGAGACATTGACGTTGAGCCCAAGCTTATCGCACAGGCGGCCGGCCTCGGTCGCGCCGCGCATGCCGCCGAGCTTGATGGCTTTCAGGCTCGCCCCGCGCGCGGCGCTGCGTTCGTGGTGGCGGCGGATGTCGTCAAGCGAGTGAATGCCTTCGTCGGCGCCGATGGCGATGTTGCCCGCCGCGACCGCCACCGTTGCCATCCCAGCGATGTCGTCGGCCTGCACCGGCTGCTCGAAGAAGCCAAGCCCGGCATCGGCGACCGCGCGCACGTATTGCACCGCTGCTTCCGTGCTCCAGCCCTGATTGGCGTCGGATGAGATCAGCGAATCGCGCCCGAGCAGCTGGCAGAGCCGGCGGGTGCGTTCGCCATCGACGAGCGGCGTGTCGATGCCGACCTTGATCTTGAAGGCGACGTAGCCGTCCGCCTTCTTGCCTTCGGCATCGCGCAGGTCGGAGTTGAGCTCGCCGGTGCTGATGACGCCAAGCACGGCCATGCGGCTTCGCTGCTTGCCGCCGAGCAGCGCATAGGCCGGCTGGTTGGTGGCGCGGCCGACGAGATCGTGCAGCGCAATCTCTATCGCGGCCTTGGCGCCGTTGTTGGCGTACATGCGCGCGGCCATGGCCGCGAGCGCACCGGCGATGTCTTCGGCCGGTCGGCCCTCGAGTGCGGGCGTGAGATAGCCGATCGCCGCCATCATGCTCTCGACCGTCTCGCCGGTCATGGTCGGCGCGGACGCGGCCTCGCCCCAACCGACGACGCCGTTGTCCGCTTCGATACGGACCATCACGTTGTCCGCCCGTCTGATCTCGACGCCCGCCATGACCACCGGCTTCTTCATGGGAAAGCTGACCGCGATCGGCTCGACGCGTTTGATCTTCATGGTTTTCATCAGCCTTTCTGCTCTTCGAGCTCGACCAGCGCGCCCAGAAAGTCGCCGGGATGGATGAAGGCGATCGGTTCGTCCGCGACGTTGCGTTGCGGCTTGCCGGCGCCCAGCACGCGCACGCCGTTTTGGGCGAAAGCATGCGTGGCTTTCTCGACATCGTCGACGCCGAGGCAGAAGTGATGGATGCCGCCCTTCGGATTGCGTTCGAGAAATTTGGCGATCGGCGAATCGGGCCGCGACGGCTCCATCAGCTCGATCTTGGCGGCACCAAGCTCGACATAGGCGAGGCGCACGCCTTGCTCGGCGTTCACCATGCGCGCTCCGACGCTGAGCCCGTATTTGTCGTTGAGCTGCCGCGCCGCCGCTTCGAGATCCGGCACGGCGATCGAGACATGGCTCAGTCCGGTGACCATGAACAAGCCCCTAAATGACCTTGGCTTGGCGCAATTCGGCGATGGCCTTGTCGTCGAGGCCGAGCTCGCCAGCGAGGATTTCGTCGCTGTGCTGGCCGAGCGTCGGCGGCGGGCGCCGCACCGAGCAGGCGGTATCCGAGAACTTGAACGGAATCCCGAGCATCTTCAAGGCACCGACGGTGGAATGTTCGATCGTTTCGATCATCTCACGCGCCGCCGTCTGCGGATCGTCGAAAGCTTCGACGACCGAGTTGATCTTGCCGCAAGGAATTCCTGCCGCCTTGAGCTTGGTGAGCCACGCGTCGGCGTCATCGTTCGACAGCGCCTCGTCGATCATGCGGTCGACCAGCGCCCGGTTCTCGACCCGCGCGCGGTTGCTCACAAAGCGCTCATCCTTCGTCCATTCGGGATGGCCGAGCACCTCGGCGATGCGCGCGAACTGGCGTTCGTTTCCGATCCCGAGCGCGATCATCGCGTCGGCGGCCTGATAGGCGGTATACGGCACGATGCTCGGATGCCCATTGCCGAACCGGCCGGCGTTGCGGCCGGCGGCGAGATAGTTGGCGGCCACGTTGACGAGCATCGCGAGCGACGTTTCGTAGAGCGAGACTTCGACCTTCTGGCCCTTGCCGGTGCGGTGGCGCGCGTGAAGCGCCGCGAGAATGGAGTTCGATGCGAGCATGCCGGTGCACACGTCGACGATGGCGACGCCATATTTCATCGGCTTGCCGTCGGGCTCGCCGCAAATGCTCATGAGGCCGGATTCGGCCTGCAGAATGAAGTCATAGCCGGGAAGCGCGGCCTTCGGGCCGCTCGACCCGTAGCCGGTGATGGAACAACGCACGAGGCGCGGCGCGTGACGCTCGAACCAGGCGTCGGTGAAGCCCCATTTCTCGAGCGTGCCCAACCTGAAATTGTCGATGAGAACGTCGGACTTTTCGATCAGGCCGGCGAGGATTTTCTGCCCCACTGGAACCGCCATGTTGAGCGTCAGCGAACGCTTGTTGCGGTTGACGCCGAGAAAATACACGGCCTCGCCGGCGACGAAGGGCGGTCCCCACTCGCGGGTATCGTCGCCTCTATCGGGCGGCTCGACCTTGATGACCTCGGCGCCCATGTCGCCGAGCATCATGGTGCAGAGGGGGCCTGCCAGGATGCGGGTCAGATCGAGCACGCGGATCCCCGCGAGCGGGCCATGGTCGCTCATGGTGATTTCCTGCGCATGGAGGGCGGCGCGTTGAGATCCTTGGCGCAGCCGTCGAGATAGTCTTCGAGCTCGCGCTTGTTGCGCATGCGGAACTTCTTGAAGTCGGGCTTGCGTCCGGCGAGGAAGGCGTTCATGCCTTCGAGGCTTTCCTCCGAGCCCCAGACGTGGGCGAGCAACTCCATGCCGTGCTGCCACGACGCATAAAGAAGATCGGATTCGAAGTTCAGACTCTTCTTCGTCATGCGCAACGTCTGTGGGCTATGGCCCTTGATGGTCTCGCACCACGCCAGCGTCTCCTTGCGCAGGTCGGCCTGCGGCACGCATTTGTTGATGAGGCCGATCTCGACCGCTTCTTTCGCGGTGAAGCGCCGCGCGCAGAAGATCATCTCGCGCGCCAGCCGTTCGCCGATGATGCGCGGCAGATATTGCGTCGCTCCCACGGTCGGGCAGGCGCCGACGCGGGCGCCGGTTTGGCCGAGCACGGCATTCTCCGAGGCGATGACCAGGTCGCACCACAACGCGAGCTCGTGGCCACCGCCCATGCACCAGCCGTTGACCATGGCGATGACGGGGATCGGCAGGCCGCGGATGGTCATGGCGAGGCCTTGCATGCGGTCATTCCACATGGCGCCGTTCACCCAGGTGAGGCGCTTCATGGCGTAGAAGTCGCCGCCGGCGGAAAAGGCCTTGTCGCCGGCGCCGGTCACGACCGCACAGGCGATGGAGGGATCCTCGCGCGTGGATTTCAGCGCGTCGATGAGCTCATCGAGGGTCTGCTCGCGAAAGGCGTTGAGGACGCGCGGCCGGTTGATGGTCGCCCACGCGACCTGATCGGTGACCTCGTAGAGAATATCGCTGTAGTGCCGCTCGTTCGTGCTGCGCTTCTTCGCTGCGGGCTTTTTTGCCATGTCTTGTCACCCATCCCGTGTTTTCATCATCGGCGCCTAGCGCCTGAACTATTGGCCGAGCTTGAGGTCGACGTCCTCGACGAGCTTCTTGTGCAGTTGGAGCTGTTCTTGGATGAAGGCCGCAAATTCGCGCGGTCCGCTGCTCGCGGGCTCGATTCCCTGAACGCGCAGCCCGGCGATGACGTCGGGGCTTTCCGCGGCCTCGGCGACGGTCGCGCTCAGTTTGGTGACGACGCCGAGTGGCGTCGTGGCCGGCGCCATCAGGCCGAACCAGCCGATCGCCTTGTATTTCGGCTGTCCCGCCTCGGCCATGGTCGGGACTTGGGGGAGGGAAGGCGATCGCGCATCGCCGCTCACCGCCAGCGCCTTGACCGATCCCGCCTCGATGAACGGAATCATTCCGGCCATCGGTCCGAAATAGAATTGCGTCTCGTTGGCGATAGTGGCGGTCATCGCCGCCGCTCCGCCTTTGTAGGGGACGTGAACGGTGTCGTTCTGGATACCGGCCAATGCGACGAACATGGCGACCGCGAAGTGGCTGGTGGAGCCCGGACCGCCGGACGCGTAATTGAGCTTGCCCGGTTGGGCCCGCGCGAGCGCGATGAGGTCGGAGACATTGGCGACCGGCAGCGACGGGTTGACCACGAGCACGTTCTGCACCAACGCCAACAGCGAAATCGGCTCGAAATCCTTGATCGGATCGTAGCCGAGCTTGGGTGTCACCACCGGGGCGAACGAATGCGTGGAGACCGAGGCCGCGAGCAGGGTGTAGCCGTCGGGCGCCGCGTGTGCCGCCGCTTCCGCGCCGATCTTGCCGCCGGCGCCGCCGCGGTTGTCGATCACGAAGGATGCGCCGAGGATGGTAGACATTTTCGCCGCGATGATGCGCACGATCGTATCATTGGCGCCGCCGGCGGGGTTGGGCGAGATCAGCCTGATGGGGCGGTCCGGATAGGGTTGGCCGAGGGCGTCCGACGCACAGAGCGCGAGGCCGATTAGAACGACGATCCCAGCTCGCATTCGACGCTCTCGCTGATCGCGCTTCGTGGCATCATAGGCGCGGCGCGACGGTGCGAGCAAGTTCGCACGTCGGGACGACAAGATGGAGAGAGCATCCATGCAGGAATTGATCGCACACGCCGACAAGGTCGCGCGGCTTCTCAAGCAGCACGGCGATACGATCGCCGTGGCGGAATCCTCGACCGGCGGCCTAATCGCGGCGGCGCTGCTGGCGTTGCCCGGCGCGTCCGCCTATTTCCTCGGAGGCGCCGTCGTCTATACCCAGGTCGCGCGGCGTGCGCTGCTCAACCTTCCGGACATATCGAGCCTCGGCATGCGCGCCTCGACGCAGCCCTATGCCCTGCTGTTGGCGCAGACCGCCCGGCAACGCTTCTCGGCGACGTGGGCCGTGGCCGAGAGCGGAGCAACGGGCCCCTCCGGCAATCGATATGGCGAACCGAGCGCGCAATCACGCTCGAAACCGGCAGCGGTGATCGCCTCGGCAACATGCATGCGTTCACCGCGGCCGCCCTCGACCTGCTGCTGGACGTGCTTGCAGCCGAAGTCGCCACGCGCGCGT
>Ga0318559_10000334_pt1 | contig 10748 bp, 9 predicted proteins | sample GRESIP065b5f21_FD_203664 | JGI IMG/M metagenome (GOLD analysis project Ga0318559, IMG submission 203664) | Tropical soil microbial communities from Luquillo Experimental Forest, Puerto Rico - GRE.SIPMG.065b5f21 | ecosystem: Environmental > Terrestrial > Soil > Tropical forest > Bulk soil... | reverse complement strand
GCGGCGAAGAGAGTTGCAGCCGCAATGGCCGCGCTCACCCAGGTATTTCTCCTGTGAAAAGCCATGGATAGACCATGTCCGAACCATCGTCGGAATTGACGTGACGATGGCCACCGCCCGCTACGGGGTCTACTGGTATTAATCACAGCTAAACATTCGATATCCGCTTGTGGTAACCGCGTCACAAGTCACGGCTGGCAGGAGTGATTGCAAGGCGCGCACCCGGGAGGGATTCTGGAGCAGCCGGAATAGCATTTCGGTGGTACGCAGCGCCGACAACTTCTGCCCATATTGCTGCCCTATTCAACCGAAGACGGGGCCGGCGTAACATCGAGATTGCTCCGGGGCGGTGGAGGCGCAGGTCAAAGGCTCTGACCGACGTGGGGACGATGGAATCGACACAAAGATCCGCTCTCGCTCGCCTCCTTAACGGGCTGAAGCGGGAGCAACATGACTATCGGCCTTCGCTGGAGGTTTTTCCCGTCCTCAACATCGATAAGCTCGCCGGCGAGATGGCGCTGGCAACGACCGGCGCCGAGCGCGGCGCTCGGGAAGAACCGGCCTCCGACAGCATTGCCTTCGACGATGTCGAAAACCGGATCATCGAGCGCGTGGAAGCGGAGAAGAACGCCGCCCACGGCGTGCTTCTCGATGAGCTCCGCACGTACAAGGAGCGCTTGACCAGTCTCGACTTCGAAGGGCGGTTCGGGACGATACGGCAAGCCGCACCGGCGGCCGTGAGCGAATTCCGCTCCGAAGCGGCGCAAGGCAGGGACGAGCTGCATCGCCTGCGCCGCCATCTCCGCGATCTGGAGGTCGAACGCGATGAATTTCGGCGTCGCAATAAGCTTAAGCGAACCGCGCGCTGGGCATCGGGAGGCAACCTGACCCTCAAGGTCGGTATCCTTCTCGCCATTTTTGTTTTCGAGGTGTTTCTCAATGGATTCTTTCTAGCCAAGGGAAGCGAGCTCGGATATCTGGGCGGCGCGGTCGAAGCCTTCACGTTCGCGCTTCTCAACGTCGGCGTCAGTTTTCTCATCGCGGCCGTAGGCGTGCGCGAGCTCAACCACCGCAATCTTCTGCGCAAGCTTTTCGGACTTCTATCGCTGCTTTGCTATCTGGGGCTGGCCGTTGGCCTCAACCTTGCCCTGGCCCATTATCGTGAAGTTTCAGGGTCGCTGGTTTCCGATGCCGGGCGCGAGGTGCTCATACGGTTAGAGACAGCACCGCTCGCAATCGCGGACGTGAAGTCCTGGCTGTTCTTTGGTCTGGGAATATTGTGCTCGCTGATCGCATTCGCCGATGCCTTCCTCATCTTCGACCCATATCCCGGGTATGGAACCTTGGAAAAGCGGCGTACCGAGGCGCACGAGGTCTATATCAGGCAAAAGAGCGATCTGATCACAAAACTTCTCGAAATTCGGGACGAAGCAATCGAGATCCTGGAGGACGCCAACCGCGACTTGTCGATCCGACGCGGCGAGCACGACGCCATTCTCGAGGGCCGGGCTCGATTGGCTCGCCTGTTCGCGGCACATCAGTCGCATCTTGATCGGGCAGCGAATGCCCTCCTCGCCGTATACCACGAGGCGAACAAGCGGCAGAGAAAGACCCCGCCCCCACCGAGGTTCTCGGCACGCTTTACGCTCGACAAATTCCCGATCGACGAAGGATGGCTGGAGACGTCCGCGCGCGATGATCTCAGGCGCTCGATCGCGGATTCGCAGGCAGTGCTCGTTGGTCAGGTGCAGGCCATTCACGCCGAATTCGAGCGAGCATTCGCGAGCTACCGCGAGATCGACGAACTTGTGGAGGAAAAGACCGTTGCCAAGTCGGACGCCAAGGCGGCGTAGCAGGAATCCGAACGATCTGCGCAAGCACGTGGTCGGAGCAGCACTGGCGCTGCTCGCGCTGAGCGCGCTCTCGGCCGGCGCCTACGTCTATACCACCGCGGCGCGTCCGCCTGTACTCGATCGCTCCTCGTTGTGCCCGGTGGATGGCCCCCGGTCCGTCACTGTCGCGCTTCTCGATTCGACGGACGACATACCGGAAATCGCCAAGCGCGAAGTCAAGACCAGCTTGGTGGACATGGCGGAAACATTGCCCACCTACGGTTTGCTGGAGCTCAGGCTGCTCGACCCGAAGGTCCCGGGCGGCAGATCAATTTTTGCGCGATGCAATCCAGGCGACGGTTCGGGCTTGAGCGAATATACCGCCAACCCGCTCTTGGCAAAGAAGCGGTGGATGGACGGATTTCGCGAGCCGCTCGACGAAGCGCTGCAAGTCGGGTTTCGTCCGTTGCCCGGCAAGACGTCTCCGATCATGGAAACGGTTCAACGCATCGCGGTCGAGCGTTTCACCGGCCGCGCCGTGGAAGAAATTCCAAAGTCGCTCATCCTCATTTCCGACATGTTGGAGCATGAACCGGATTATTCGCAATATGCCGGCGACCTGTCCTATAGCCGGTACAAGGCCTCGCGCGCCTACAAGAAGTTCCGAACCAATCTGTATGGCGCCGAAGTGACGATCTATTACATCCAGCGGCTGTCTGCCAAACCGATAAACTCCGTGGATCACATCCGGTTCTGGGCTGAATGGATTCGTGACAACAATGGCCGACTCAAGCAGGCCAACAAACTACAGGGGGTGGGCTAAGTGGCGACGAAATACCCCTCCCCCTGGACCCGACAAGCCGCGGAAGGCGCCTACGCCACCAACGCAAGCACCGTGGTGTTCTTGGTCTTCGTTGCGGCCGGCTGCGCGTACATCGTTCTGGCTAAACTCGCCGGGATCGGACCGCTCTACGTCACGTTCGTGCCGGTAGGAACGATGCTGGCCTATGCGCTGCTCATTTATTCCGCGAGGGGCCTGCGGCTGCGCGACGATCAGTCGGGCGACAATTTGTACTATATGGGATTCCTGTTCACGCTCACGAGCCTCGGTGTCTCGCTTTATCAATTCACGGCTGCACGCGCGGCTGAAGAGATCGTGCAGAACTTCGGCATCGCAATCGGCTCGACCATCGCGGGCATCGGTTTGCGCGTGATCTTCAACCACATGCGCCGCGATCCGGTCGAGGTCGAGCGTATGATGCGCCTGGAACTGGCAGAGGCGGCGCGCCGGGTCCGGCGCGAGCTCGACAGCACGGTCGTCGAGTTCGGGCACTACCGGCGCTCCGCGCAGCAAGCGGCCACGGACTCCTTCAACCACGTGACTGAGAAATTCGACGAAATGGTCGCTAAGTTCCTCGGCAGCCTGGAAGATATTACCGCGAAATTGGCGGAGCCACTCGAAGCCGCGTCGCGCCGCTCCGGGGACGCGATCACAGAAGCGACCAAGACGGTCGGTGAGACGCTTGGCGCGAGCGCGCGTCAACTTGAAGGCGAAGCCGACAAATTGTCGGTTCGAGCAGGAGCAATCGCGATCACGCTCGAACAAGTCGTCGCGAAGCTGCGCGCCATGCAGACGCCCGACCGAGTGATCGAAGTTCGTCTCGAGCCGATCACCGATTCTCTTACACAGTCGGTCGATCGATTTGCAGCGCAATCCGGTGGGCAGGCAGCCGCTGTCAAGGTTGCCCTCCAGGAGGCAAACGCCGCGACCAAAGAGTCGATCGAGATGATCGCCAGGGCGCGCGAGGAGCTCGGCGCAACCGCGGCCAGCAATCGCGCCGCCCTCGAAGCAACGAGCAAAGCGGTCGTGGGCGTCGCGCAGATCCTCGATGAGTTCAAGACGAGCTCGCGCGATTACGTCGAGGTATTGCGCCTGTTGCTGGAGAAGACCGACGGCACGATGCGGACCTTCACCGACGTTCTGGTCAAATCCGGCGTCGAGGCGGCAACGCAGACCGACTGGCTGCGCGAGGCGCTGCCGGCGATCGAAGCCAACGCACAGACGCTGGTAACGGCAGCCGAGAGAATATCGAGGGCCATCGAGGATCTGCGCGCCAGGCGGCTGAGCCCTGAACGGGAGGCAATCGACTAATGTCGGAAACCATCGGCCGGCAAGCGGCGTCGTATCGCCAAGGTCTGGTGCTCGGTCTGACCATGGCCGAGATCATGCTCCTGCTCGTCTTCTGCATGCTCATCGCCGTGGGCGTCGGGCTCGCCAATGAACGCGCCAAATTGCTCGACGCAATGCTGCGCCTGAGGAAAGTCGAGGCGGCGGCCGCTGCCGACAGGGCGATCGTCGAGACCATCAAGAAAAATGCGCGGCTGGCAGAGCTCCTGGCGCAGGCGACAGGTTCGGCGTCTCAACGCGAAATCGACGAATTCTGGCGCAAGCTGGTCGAGAGCAACGATGTCGTTGCCAAGCTCGGGCGGCAAGGCGTCTCGCTTGTCGCGCTCAAGGAAGAGGGCGACTATTTTGCCAAAATGCAGCGGCTGCTGAAGGAAGGGATCGATCCCGACAAGATCGCAAAAGCGGTAGCACTTTCATCTGCGATCGACGAGGCCGGCTTTGCCAACACCATGCCGAAGCTGACGCCGCAGCAGATCACCGCCCTCATCGAGAGAGGGATCGCCGCGTCCAAGCCGCAGAGCGAGAACGACCGTGGGAACGGGCACAACTGGCCGCCGATCATCAATCTGAGCGAGGCCGGCGGGTATTACTTCGCAACCGGCAGCGCCGTCTTGACGCCGGACTTTGCGAGGGCCCTGCGCACGGTGGTGATCGCTCGATTGCTGCAGATCGCGGAATCGTTCGACGTCGACGTCATCGAAGTCATCGGACATACCGACGAGCAACCCGTCACCAACCGTGTTTCGAATCTGGATCGCCACTTGGCGTCGGTGACCTTGGGAGGGGCCGACGCGGGGGTCCTGCAGTGGGCCGACAATGCCGGGCTCGGGCTTGCGCGCGCGCTGGCGGTGGTCAAGGTGTTGGCCGCCGACGCGCGGCTCGGAGTCTTTCGCATCCTGCCGCTGTCGGGCGCCCAACTCATTGATACCGACGGCAGGCTCACCCGCTGGGACGAACAGGGTGACGTCCGTGAGCGTCGACGGATCGAAATCCGGATGCGAAAGTCCAGTTGAGCGGCGGCGGGCCCTCTCCCAGGGCCGCCATAGCTCCCATCATAACTACCTGGGCCGCATCGCAGTCCCGTTGATCGCACCTGCAACATTCTTTGCAGGACCACCAATCACAGCGGTAGCAGAAGCCGGACGGATCATGCTCGTGCCGTTGATACTTGCATTCGACGACGTGGCATTAGACGCGAGTGGATTGATGCCGCGCTGACCGATGTTCGTCCGCGGGGCGCGCGTGCGAATGGGCACGTTGACGCCGATGGCATTCGTGGCCATGCCATTGACAGCCGCGGTACCACCAACAGTGTTCATTGCCGTAGCACCGACGGCGTTCTTCGTCGCATTCGCGGCGGTCGAGCCCTGGATACCCATGGCACCCGCCGGCTCTTGCACGAGCATCCCAATGGCGTTCCTCGCCATACCACTCGCCGTGCCTGGACCGAGCGGCTGTTGCCGCCCGGCAAAACTCTTCGATGGACGGCCCATAATGGCCTTCGTCCAATCGTTCGCTTTCGCGCCCTTCTTGAAGCGCAGACGGGGTTGCTCGCCAATGCGGGTATCAATTGGATTGACGCCGCCTCCGCCGGCCTGCACGGCTCCACTAGCCTCGCCGCCCGGCACTGCGGGCGGAGAGTCCTCGAATTGGCTTGGCCCGGCTTTTTCCTCGCCTCTCGCCGCAGTCTTCTCCTCTGTCTTTTGCTCGACTTTCTCTGCTGTCTTGTCGGGCGAGGCGCTGGAGGGGACCTGCTCGGGCGCCGGGGGAAGCGCGGCCTGCTGCGTTGTGGGCGCGGCCGGCATCGGCGCAAGCTCGATCACGACGGGGCCAGGAGGCTCCGCCGGCACTGTCGCTTTGCGCCAAGTCACCACCGCCGCCACAACGGCGCCATGCACAAGCACAACGACCACGGCGCTGATCGCCCAGCGGCGCAGGGTGGCGGGGCTTGTCGTGGCGAACGCCATCATGACCCGGATGCTTTCTCCAACCCCACCAGCGCCATCTTGAGGTAGCCCGCCGCGCGCAAGAGATTCATGACCTCCATCACTTCACCATATGGCACGGTCTTATCCGCGCGCAAGTAGATGGGCCTGTCCTTGTCGCCTTTGGCAGCTGCGTCGAGCGTACCGGGCAAGCGCTCGCGGCTGACGGATTCGTCGCCGAGCGCAAGTGAAAGATCAGACTTAAGGGTCAAGTAGAGCGGTTCGTCCGGCCGCTGCTGGGGTTCGGCGCTCACTGCCGGCAGATTGACCTTAATGTCTACCGTGGCGAGCGGTGCCGCCACCATGAAGATAATGAGCAGCACGAGCATCACGTCGATGAACGGCGTGACGTTGATCTCATGGACCTCGTTCAGCGCATCATCGCCATGGTCGAGGCGCATGACGGCCCTCTCTCGTGTCCGCAGGTTGGGTACGCCGTGCCGCTCACTCGGCGGCGGCCGACAATGCGGCGCCGGCAGGCGCGGCGGCGGGGCGATCGAGATCGCGGCTGACCAGCGTGAGCACCTCCGCCGATGCGTCGCCAAGCTGCGCGCGGTAGCCCGCGATCAAGCGCGCGAACGCGTTATAGATGACCACTGCCGGAATCGCGGCGGCGAGCCCGAACGCGGTGGCGAGCAGCGCCTCGGCAATGCCGGGCGCGACTATCGCCAGATTGGTGGCATGCGCCTTCGATATCCCGATGAAGCTGTTCATGATGCCCCAAACGGTGCCGAACAATCCGACGAAGGGAGCGGTTGCGCCGATGCTGGCCAACACGCTGGTGCCGCGCAAGATTCGCCGTCCGTAGGCCGCTTCGATCCGCTCGAGCCGCAACCCGATCCGCCCCTTGACGCCTTCCGGTTCAGAGCCGGCGGAACGTTCCTGCTCCGTCACAGCGGCCTGGAGGAGGTGCCGCACCTCGCCCTCGGCGAGCCGCTCCATGCCTTCAGCGGGCGAGCGCACCCCGGCCAGCGTGTTCAGCGCCGCCTCCACGTCCCGTTTGGCGAGGAATATCTCGAGAGCCTTTGCAAGGCACACCGTCCACGTGATGACCGACGCAAGCGCCAGCCCAATCAACACCGCCTTCACCACCGGGTCGGCATTGAGATACATCCCCCATGGGCTGAGGTCGCGCGGCAAGGTCGTCGTGGCGATCACGGCGTCTTGCGCGCGCGCAATCCCCGGCATGGCGGCCGACGCCATTGCCATGACGCCTGTCAAAGCGACGGCAACCCCCCTGTCGCGGCCAGAGCGGCTGCGGCGGGCTCGACGCGATCCCCCTTGATCCTGGCGAGGCCTCATCCCAATATTCGCAGCAACAACGGCCGCGCCCATAGTATTCGTTATCTTCCTGTTGCCATCGACATGCCTGAACATGCGCAGAGCTTTACATCCATTATTTGGCGCAATGATGATTGCTATTCCCGCCGCAATTTAGTGTGACAAATCTCGAATTCTACTGTGATAGATGACAGTTCCCTCGGCGTCGAATGTTTGCCACTGTGGCCGGGGCGTTACAGCCAAGACCGTAAACGGAACTAAGATCAAGCAGCCCTTGGTCGGGAGAGCCCCCGGCAAGAGCCATCATGGTCTGCACGATCCGTAAGGCGTCGCAGTATGTGTATGTGCTTGTGGCTGAGGCGTTTTCCTAGGGCCGCCGCCGCGTTGTCGGCGGCGGTGCTGCTTTCCAGTTGCAGTCCCGTGGGCCCGGACTTCCTTCATCCGGCCGCTCCCGATGTCGACCGCTATACCCCTGAGAAGCTCACGCCGCGGACCTCCTCGACCGATGCGCCGAACGGCCAGGCACAGCGCTTCGTGCAAGGCCGCGATATTCCGCAGGAATGGTGGCGCATGTTCAAGTCGCGTGCGCTCAACGCCTTGATCGAGCGATCGCTGAGGAACAATCCTACCCTACAGTCGACGATGTCCGCTCTGCGCGTCGCGAAGGAAGCCGTCTACGCCCAGCAAGGCAAGTTTTTGCCGCTGGTTCAGAGCAACTTCATCGGGACGCGCCAGAATACCGCCGGGGTCTTGGCGCCTACCCTCAATGTGCCCATCCAGAACCTCAACCCCTTCGACCTCTACACCAGCCAGGTGCTTGTGTCGTACACGTTCGATGTCTGGGGCCTCAACCGGCGCACGGTCGAATCGCTGCAGGCGCTGTCCGATAATCAGCGCTTCCAAGTCGAGGCCGCCTATCTCGCGCTGACCGCGAACGTGGCGGTCGCGGCCATCACCGAGGCTGCGCTCAGGGGACAGATCGACGCCACCAACGAGCTCATCAGCCTCAACAGGAAGATGCTCGACATCCTGCGCAAGCAGCTGGACACCGGCTATACCAACCGCAGCGACGTCGCGGCGCAGGAAGCTCAGCTCGCGCAAGTCGAAGCAACGCTGCCGCCGCTGCGCAAGGCCCTGGGAGTGCAGCGGGACTTGCTGGCGGCGCTCTCCGGCGGATACCCCAGTGAAGGACCACCCGAGACATTCAGGCTCGCGGATCTGCAGCTGCCACTGGACTTGCCCCTGAGCCTGCCGCTTCAGCTGGTCGAGCAACGTCCCGACGTGCGCAGCGCGGAAGAGCTATTGCACTCTGCCAGCGCACAGGTCGGCGTCGCCACCGCCAACATGCTCCCGAATTTCACCATCGGCGCCAATGGCGGTTATATGAATATCGCGCTCGCCGGCCTGATCTCTCCCTCCGCTGTGTTGGGGACTCAGTTTTGGCTCCTTGCCGGCAGCGTCACGCAGACGATCTTCGACGGAGGAACTCTGCTGCATCAGCGGCGCGCGGCCGCGGCTGCCTATGACGAGGCGGCGTGGGCCTACAAGGCCACGGTGATCGGCGCGGCGCAAAACGTCGCCGACGTGCTGCACGCGCTGAAGAACGATGCCGACGCGCTGAGAGCGGCGCGCGCCTTCGAACGCGCGGCCAAGATCAGCTTCGACCTCGCGCGCCAGCAGGTGGAGACCGGCAATGCCAACATCCTGCTGCTGCTCACCGCGCAGTCGACCTATCTGCAAGCGCTGATCCAAGTGGTCCAGGCGCGTGCCGCCCGCTTGGCCGACACCGCGGCGCTGTTCCAGGCGCTGGGCGGCGGCTGGTGGAACCGGGTCGAGCCGCCGAAAGAAAAAATTCTCAACGTTGGTACGGGGGAATCGTTCAGGCTGATCGACAAGAACAAGTTCTACTGAAGGCGGTGTGACGACGAGAGCTCTGATCGATCTAACTACGAGTCACTGGGGAGAGTGTCATGAGAAAGTTCCCAATTGCAGTTGCCGTGCTGATAGCGTTCGCTACTGCCGGCCCAGCCTTGGCGGCCGAGGTCGAACGCGTCGTCACTCCCGACATATTTACCGCGCCGCCGGCTTTTCCCGCGCCCAGAGTTTATAATCCGCCCGCCGGCTATGAACCCGCAGTGGTTCCCGGTGCATTTACGGCGCCGGTGGCCTTCCCCGCCGTAAGACTCTATAACTGGACCGGCGCCTACGTCGGCATCAACGGCGGCGGCGCCTGGGGTCGGCCAGATTGGACCTCGGTCCCCGACCTCAGCAGCGGTACTTACAATCTCTCCGGCGGCCTCGTCGGCGGCACAGTCGGCTACAATCTTCAAACCGGCGAACCTTTCGTCTGGGGCGTGGAAGCCGATCTCGCCTGGGCCGGTGTCAGGGGAACCGTCCCCCCGTTGTCCTGCGTGCCAAGTTGCGAAATGCGGAGCGATTGGCTTGCCACCGCCCGCCTGCGATTCGGATATGCCTTCGATACCATCATGCCTTATGTGACCGCCGGCGCGGCGATCAGTCGCCTCGTCGCGAGCACCGCGGGAGCGCCGCTGGGGACGGACCGCGCAAACAACCTCGGCTGGACCTTGGGACTGGGGGTCGAGTTCGTCATCTGGGGTCCATGGACGGCGAAGGCGGAGTACCTCTACGCCGACTTCAACGGCTTCACCTGCAACGTGGCCTGCGGCGGCGGCCCCATCTCCATCAATGCACGGGAGAACATCGTTCGCGCAGGACTCAATTATAGAATTTGGGCGAGGTGAGGTGAAGTGAGGTAGCGCGGAACGTCCTAACGCCAATACGCGAACGCCATTCCGCTGCCGGTCCCGGCCGAAGAGCGATAGAGCGGCTGATAATCGATGACCGTCATCTCGAGCCCGACCTCGTTCATGGCGCCGGCGACCGGAATCCAGTTCTTCAACTCGGAGCTGCCCGAGCGGAAGTTGTAGGCCGGAATCGAGATCAGCGCGTCGGCGTCCTTGCGCTTCATGGCGTCGAGGAAGCCGCGGTCGAGGTCCTCATCCACCACGAAATGGGACATCCCGCCGGAGCCGATGACGGCGACGCGCAGATCCGCGTCCCAGGATGCGATCGCGTCAGCCAGCGCCTCGCCGAGCGAGAAGCAGCGCCGCACGCTCGGTTGGTTGGGTGGATAGAACGTGTTGATGAAAAACGGAACCGCGGGGACGAAATTATCCTGCATGATGCGGCGATAGATGAAGCCATAAGCGTGCGGCAGTCCCGAAATGTTGGATGATGGGGATTGCGGCAGCCGCGCCGACGCCGCCACGTCGAACTCGCGCTGCATCAGCTTTTCGATCAAGTGACGGCCGAGCTCCGGATGGCCCGGATAGGTTTGCGCGGTCTTGCCGTGATGGTTCGGCTCGGCGATCTCGATGCCGGGCGGCAACCGCTTCTTCTGCTCCTCCGAGAACGGGATGTTGTCGACGCTCTCGCCGAAGC
>Ga0318559_10000332_pt1 | contig 10764 bp, 8 predicted proteins | sample GRESIP065b5f21_FD_203664 | JGI IMG/M metagenome (GOLD analysis project Ga0318559, IMG submission 203664) | Tropical soil microbial communities from Luquillo Experimental Forest, Puerto Rico - GRE.SIPMG.065b5f21 | ecosystem: Environmental > Terrestrial > Soil > Tropical forest > Bulk soil... | reverse complement strand
CGCCTCCGCGAGCGCCGCCTCCTCCGCGACGAGCGCCTCGCGCTGGCTGCCGGCCTGACCCGACAGATCCTCACCGCGCGCCGTGAGCCCGGCGATGTCCTCGGCGAGGCGGCCGAGCGCCGCCTCCGCCTCGGCCATCCGCTCGCGGCACGCGCGGACGCGCTCCTCGCCCCGGTCGATCTCGAGCGCCAGCTGATGCAGCGCCTCGGCCTCCGCGCGGGCGACGCGCTCCACCTCCTCGAGCGCGTTCCGCTCCGCCACGATGTCGGCTTCGAGCCCCGCGAGGCGGCTCGCGGCGGAGGCTTCCTCGTCGCGCGCCGTGCTCTCCGCGGCGCGCGCGCGGGAGAGATCCTCGTCGAGGCGCGTCATGCGCGCCCCGAATCGCACCGCTTCCTTCGCGCGCAGCTCGTCGCGCAGCCGTGCGTACCGCCGCGCCTTCGCGGCTTGCCGCTTGAGCGAGCCGATCTGCCGCTCGACCTCCAGGACGATGTCGTTGACGCGCAGGAGGTTGGCCTGGGTCGCCTCGAGCTTGAGCTCGGCGAGACGCCTCTTGTGCTTGAACCCGGCGACCCCAGCCGCCTCCTCGATGATCAGCCGCCTCTCCTTCGGCTTCGCGTTCAGGATCTGGTCGATGCGACCCTGCTCGATCGTGGCGTACGTCTGCGCCCCAACCCGTTCCTCGCGGAGCAGGTCCTGGATATCGCGCAGGCGGCTCCGAGCGCCGTCCAGGAGGTACTCGCTCTCGCCACTACGAAACAGCCGCCGCGTGATCGTCACGGTCTTCGGCGCGTTGCCGTTGCCGTTGCCGTTACCGTTGCCGTTGGGGCGGTTGGTCAGGTGCAGCGAGACTTCCGCCATCCCGATCGGCCTTCGCTTCTCGCTGCCGTTGAAGATCACGTCCTGCATCGAGGACCCGCGCAGCATCCGCGCGCTCTGCTCTCCGAGCACCCAGTTGATGGCGTCCCCGATGTTCGACTTCCCGCAGCCGTTCGGGCCGACGACAGCGGTGATCCCGTCCGGAAACACGACCTCGGTCGCGTCAGAGAACGACTTGAAACCGTGGATCTCCATCTTCGCGATTTTGAGCATGTCGGCGGCGGCCCTCGAAAACGCGGCGATTCTACACGCTCGAAGCGGAGCACTCAACGATGGACCCCCACATTCTGGGTTGCCGTTTTGGGCGCACCCCAGATCTTGTGGACGACCGGAGCGTCTTCAGCGACTGCGTGTGATGAGCAGGTCGGGAACGCACGCCAGAGCGCGGCGCGCGGGGCCGTCGGGAAAGCCGCCAAGCTGGCGGACCGCCTCGTCGGCGTGCTGCCGCGCCCGCCCCTGGGCCCGGGCCACGGCACCGCACGACTCGAGCATCGACCGCAGCTCGGCGCTGTCCCCGGGACGCGCCTGTCCGGAGGCGATCCCCTCGGCGAGCGCCCGAGCGCGCTCCGAGCCGGTAGCGAGGAGGTCGAGCACCGGGAGCGTGGCCTTTCCCTCCCGAAGGTCGCTCGCGATCGGCTTGCCGAGGAGCGCCGGGTCTCCGGTGAAATCGAGGAGGTCGTCGATGATCTGGAAGGCGAAGCCGATGTGAAGGCCGTAGGCGCGCAGCCGCTCCTGTGCCTCAGCGGGGGCTCCCGCCAGGATGCCCGCCAGCTCGCAGCAGCCGCCGAACAGGACCGCCGTCTTGCGCTCGATGAGGTCGAGGTACTGCTCGATCGCAAGGTCGAGGCGCCCGAGGTAGCGCGTCTGGAGCATTTCCCCCTCGGTCATCCGGAGGGTGATCCATGCGAGACGGTCCATGACCCGGAGGCTTCCCGCGGTCAGCGCCATCTCCATCGCCTTCGCGTAGAGGTAGTCGCCGAAGAGCACCGTGATCGTGTTCCCCCAGAGGTGATTCGCCGAGGGGCGTCCGCGCCGGGTCGACGCACCGTCGATCACGTCGTCGTGGATCAGGGTCGCCGAGTGGATGAATTCGAGCACGGTGGCGAGCACGACGTCGTCCTCGCCGCGATACCCGCAAAGCTCCGCGCAGAGGAGGTGGAGCGTCGGGCGGACGCGCTTGCCCCCGCCCTCGGCGACGAAACTGCCGATCTCGTCGACGATCGACACCGGCGAGGCGAGATTCGCGCGGAAGACGCGCTCGACTTCCGCGAGGCGCGGCGCCACGATCGCGACGATGTCGTCCGCCGAAACCGACGGCTCCGCGACCGCGCGCCCGTTTTGGCCCAAAAAGCCCGCCGCCCTGCTCAAACGCACCCTCCGTTCGACCGCCGCGGATGGTAACACGCGCTCGCGAGGCTTGGCCCCGGCGCCCCCGCTCACGGGGTGTCGACGATCTCCGTTCCGGGCGGCGGCTCGAATGCGAAAACCCCCTCTGGCTGAGGACCGTTCCGGACGAGGTGGCCCAGGGAGTAGGTCATGCGGTTCCCGGCTTCGTCGAGGACCTCGGCGCCCGTGATCGCGAACGTCTTGTCCGCCAGCACCAGCGTGACGACCGCGACGCCCCCGGGGCGCTCCTTCGGGGTCAGCCGCAGCCGGTAGGAGCCGTTCCCGCCCTCGCGCGGGAACAGGGCCTGATCGGCGGCGAGCCGGCCGCGCACGAACTGGCGGTCGTCCTCGAGGTAGAGGAACGTCCGGTCTCCCAGGAGCAGCGCGATCTTCTTGTCGGGCTCCCGGTAGTCCCACCTCAGCTTTCCGGGCCGCTCGAGATAGAGCGATCCGGTCTCGACCGTCGCCGTCCCGAGCGCCCCCGAGACCAGGGACTGGCGGAAGTCCGCGCGGAGCGACACGGTGCCGTCGAGCCACGCCTGGAGGCCGGCGAGCACGGGCGCGGCGGCGGCGGACGCGGGTGCGCCCCGCGCGACCGGGGACGCGAGCATCGTCGCCAGGACACCCGCCGCGAGCGGGACGCGGAAACGACGGCGGCCGTGCATGGGACGAGGTTACCAAACCCCTGCCGTCCGCATGTACGATGGCGGGCGGAGATCGTCCGCATGCGCGTGTCCGTCCTCGCAGTCACCGCCGGCCTTTTCGCTGCGACCACGTCCGTCCTCCTGCCCGCCCCGCGCGCGGCGGAGGCGCACGCCCCTTCCGCCGACGACGCGGTCGCCCTCTACGACCGGGGGAATTACGCCGAGGCGCGGCAGGCCCTCCTGGCTCTCGACGCGAAGGGCGCGCTCGACGGCCCGCTGCTCTACCGGCTGTTCTATTGCGCGCGCGTCGCGGGCGACGAGCCCGCGGCGCAGGCCGCGCTCGATCGCGCGCGCAAGACGCTCGAGAAGGCGAACGAGAACCCGGCAGCGCTCGAGATTCCCTTCTACCTCGCCAACACGTACGCGAACATCGGACGGGAAGCGGACGCGCACAAGATCGCCGCGTCCGCAACGGGGCGGGTCGAATCCGGCGCCTGGAAGGCGCCGACGACCGGCATCGGCCTCTTCCAGCTCGCGAAGCTCTACCAGGATCAGGGGCGCGCGGACAAGGCCGTGCCGCTGTACGAGAAGGCGATCGCCCAGTTCGACGGAACCGAGGGCCGCTACGAGAACAACACGCGCTGGGCGCTGCGCTACATCGGCGACGACGCCGCCTCCCGCGCGGACTTCGCCGCGGCCGAGCGCGCCTACACCCGCCTGACCGCGCTCGCCGGAGCCCCCGCCCGGGACTGGAACGCGCTCGCCGTGGCCCGAGCGCGCACGGGGAACTGGAGCGGGGCCTCGGAGGCCTGGTCGACCGCGGTCAAGCTCGACCAGGCGAACTCCGACGACCCGCGCTACAGCGCGCGCCTCGCCGAGGCGGCCGCACTGCTCGCCCCGCTCCCGCAAGGGCCGCCGCAAGGAACCGCGTTCAAGGCGATGTCCCAGTCCGACCTGGAGACGTTCCTGAAAGCCGAGACCGACGCGGCCCGCGACGTGCACCGGCGCGCCGCGGAGGCGATGAAGGTGGACAAGGACGGAGTCCCGCAGCGCGCGCTCGACGCCAAGGAGCGAGCCGCGTTCCAGGGCGAGCTCACGAAGGTCCGCGCCCTGTTCGTCGCCGCTGGGCTCGAGTACGCCGTGCGGCGCCTGCCGATCCGCGAGACCGCGTTTCACGACGGATACGCGGTCCTGATCTTCCAGAACTCCGAGTGGACGCTGGCACCGGACCCGGCCAAGTGAATCGGGGATGGTCCCCGATCCCTAGAGGGCGTCCGCGAGGTCTCCGAGCACCGGGATCTTGAAGCGCTCGCCATCGAGCGCGCGCACCACGCACAGCAGCTCGAGCACGGCGAGGCCCAGACCGGTGAGCGCGGCCCCGCCCCAGAACAGGATCCCGAGCAGGGCCCACAGCTTTCCCTGGATGAGAAGGTAGAGCCCGCGCGAGACGATCCACGCGAACGCGACCGCGAACGCGAGAAGCGCCCCTTGCTTCGCGTGCCACTTCACGAATTCCTTGCGGCTCGCGAGGAGGGCGACCAGGAAGAGCGGCCCGAGGTAGGCGAAGACCAGGAGGACGCGATCCTGGTCGGTCAGCTCTTGCGCGAGCGGTTTCGCGTCCACGCCGGCGTTATACCACGGTGCCGCGCGGGCCGTGGGTATACTGCGTCGGCGATGCAGGACGCGGCCTCGCTCACCCCCATGTTCCGGCAGTACCAGGCGCTCAAGGGGGAACACCCCGGCGCGATCCTCCTGTTTCGCATGGGCGACTTCTACGAGATGTTCTACGAGGACGCACAGACGGCGAGCAAGGCGCTCGAGCTGACGCTCACCGCGCGCGGCAAGGGGACGGCGCATGCCGCCCCGATGTGCGGCTTCCCGCACCATCAGCTCGCGTCCTACACGACGCGACTGGTCCGCGCCGGTCATCGCGTCGCCGTCTGCGAGCAGGTCGAGGATCCGAGGACCGCCAAGGGTCTCGTCAAGCGCGAGATCGTGCGGATCGTCACGCCGGGGACGCTCGACGATCCCGACGCGATCGACGCGAGGGCGAACGCGTGGATCGCCTCGATCGTCGCCTTCGACGCGCGGGTCGGCGCCGCTTTCCTCGACGCCTCAACCGGAGAGTTCCGCGCCTGGGAAGCCTCCGGGCCGGGCGCCTGGGAGGCGTGCCTGGAGTGCCTCGAGGCGTTCGCGCCGCGGGAGACCGTCCACGCCGAGGGCCAGGCGTGGCCCGAAGGGCGCCCGCCGGAGGACGCCGGCGCGCTGACGGCGGCGGACCCGTACCCGTTCACTCTCGCCCCCGCGACGGACCTCCTCCATCGCCACTTCGAGGTCGGAACACTCGACGGCTTCGGCCTTCACGGCAAGCCTGCGGCGGTCGCGGCGGCGGGCGGCCTCCTCGCGTACGTGCAGGACAGCGTGCGCTGCGACCTGCGCCACGTCGACGGCCTGGCGCTCCACGAGCCGGCGACGCACCTGAGGATCGACGCGGCGAGCGCCCGCAATCTCGAGATCGAACGGTCGCTGCGCGACGGCACGCGCGCGGGCTCGCTCCTATCCGCGGTCGACCGCACGTCCACCGCGCTGGGCGCGCGGCGCCTGCAGTCCTGGATCGCGGCGCCCCTGCTCGACTGCGAGGCGATCGCGGCGCGCCACGATGCCGTCGGCGAGATCGTCGAGCGCCCGCAGCTCCGGGCGGAGCTGTCGGAGCGTCTCGCCGGCTTCCACGACCTCGAGCGCCTTCTGGCGCGGGCCGTCGCGGGAACGGCGACACCGCGCGACATGCTCGCGCTCGCCTCCTCGCTGCAGCGCCTCCCCGGCCTTTTTGCAGCGCTCGCCTCCGCCGGGGCCGCGCTCCTCCGCGAGGCGTCCGCGGCCGATCCGTGCGCCGCCCTCGCCGCGCGTCTTGCGGCCGGCCTCGCCGAAGACCCTCCCGCGGGCGTGAAGGACGGGGGGCTCGTCAAGGACGGCTTCCATCCCGAGCTCGACGCGCTCCGGGCGCTCCGGCGGGACGGGCGGGCGACGATCGCGGCCCTCGAGGCGGACGAGCGCCGCTCGACCGGCATCGCGTCCCTCAAGGTCCGGTACAACAAGGTGTTCGGGTACTACATCGAGGTCTCGCGATCGAACCTCCACCTCGTCCCCGAGCGCTACCAGCGCAAGCAGACCATCGCGGGAGGAGAGCGGTTCGTCACGCCCGAGCTCAAGGAGTACGAGGAGAAGATCCTCACCGCCGACGAGCGGATCGGCACGCTCGAGCTCGATCTGTTCACGGCATTGCGCGCGGAGGCCGCAGCCGACGCGCATGCCGTCAAGACCGCCGCGCGCGCGGTCGCGACGATCGACGTGCTCAACGGGCTCGCGCGGCTGTCGTGCGAGCGCGACTACCGGCGTCCGATCCTCGTCGACGGGCCCCAGGTCCGCGTGGTCGGAGGACGACACCCCGTCGTCGAGCAGACCCTCGCCGGAACGCGATTCACGCCGAACGACCTCGTGCTCGACGGCGACTCGCGGGCGATCGCGATCCTCACCGGGCCGAACATGGGGGGGAAGTCGACGTACCTGCGGCAGGCGGCCCTGCTGACGCTGCTCGCCCAGGCCGGCTCGTTCGTCCCCGCCGAGGACGCGACGATCGGCCTCGTGGACCGGATCTTCTGCCGGGTCGGCGCGTCGGACAACCTCGCCTCCGGCCAGAGCACGTTCATGGTGGAGATGGCGGAGACCGCGAACATCCTCCACCACGCGACCCCGCGCAGCCTGGTCCTCCTCGACGAGATCGGCCGCGGGACGGCGACCTTCGACGGCCTCGCGATCGCGTGGGCGGTGGTGGAGCACCTCCATGGTCTCCCGGGCGGCGCGCCGCGCACGCTGTTCGCGACGCACTACCACGAGCTCACCGAGCTCGCGGTGACGCTCCCGAGAGTATTCAACCTGAAGATGGCGGTTCGCGAATGGGGGGACCGGGTGATCTTCACGCACCGCGTGGAAACCGGCGCCGCGGACCGATCGTACGGCCTCCACGTCGCGCGCCTCGCGGGCGTGCCGCAGGGCGTCGTCGCCCGCGCCCGGGAGATCCTGACGAACCTGGAGCGGGACGAGTACGGCGGGGACGGCCTCCCGCGCCGCGCGCGGCGGACCGGACGCGCCCCGGACGCGTGGCCTCCGCCCTCGCGCGGACTGTTCGATGCCCCGCGGGCGCCGGAGCCCGCCGACCCCGCGACGGCATCGGTCCTCGCCGAGCTGCGCCGCCAGGATCCGGAGCGGACCACCCCGCTGACGGCGCTGCAGCTGCTCTCCGACTGGAGCCGGAGACTCCGCGAATCGGCCGGAGGCGGAGAGGATTCCTAGAACGAGCCGACCGCGGGAGCCTCTTCGTTGAAGATCTCGAAGACTTCCCACAGCTTGGTGAGCTGGAGGAGGTCCTCGACCTTCCCCGAGGGGCGAAGCAGCTTGACCGTGCCCCCCTTCTCCCGCGCGCGCTTGAACACGGCGACGAGCTCGCCGATCCCCGCCGAGTCCATGTACGAGACCTTTTCGAGATTGAGGAGCACCTTCCGGTGCCCGCCGTCGAGCAGCTCCTGAACCTTGTCCCGGAGGATCACGTCGCCTTCGCCGATCGTGATCTTGCCCGAAAGGTCGACCACGGACACTTGACCGACCGTCCGCACCGTCGTCTTCATCGCCCTCGTCCTCCGTTCGTCGTCGCGTCGCTCATGCCGACGCCGCGTGAGTCAGTGCCGCCGGTTTCCGTCCCCGATGCCGCTTGACGAGCGCGAGCTCCATCCCCCGGCCCTCCCGGTAGCGGAACGCGACGTCGTCCACGAACGCCCGGATGAGGAGCAATCCCCGGCCGGTCGTCTTGAGCCTGTTGTCCCCGGCCGTCGGATCGGGCGTCGACGCCGGGTCGAAGCCCTCTCCCTCGTCCCGCACCCGGACCTCGACCTTCCCGGGCCGAACCTTGAAGTGCACCTCGACGCGCCGGGCCGGGTCTTTCTTGTTCCCGTGCGCGACTGCGTTGATCACCGCCTCGCGCACGGCGATCGCGGCGTTCAACGACTCTTCCTCGTCGCAGCCCGCGAGCGCCGCCAGCTTCTCCGTCGTCTCGTGAACGAAGTCCACCAGCGGAACGCCGCTTCCGAACACGATCTTCACCGTGGTCGCCGCCGCCATGGACCTTCTTTCACCGACAGAAGTCCGCCACTGAAACCGTGGCAGCATAGCCACGGCCGGGGGCCTCGTCAACGAAGGTGGTGCGGCGTTCCCGCCGCACGCGGCGGACGGTCCGGCGGGGCCGCCGGGCTCACCAGCGCAGGACGGTCGATCCCCAGGTGAGGCCGGCTCCGAACCCCGTCAAGAGGACGTTCATCCCGGACCGGAGTTGTCCGGTCCGGACGGCGAGATCGAGGGCGATGGGAATGCTCGAGGCCGCCGTGTTGGCGAACCGGTCGAGCGTGACGAGGGTCTTGTCCTTCGGGATGCCGAGTCGGTCCAGGCCGGCGTCGATGATCCGGATGTTGGCCTGGTGCGGGATGAAGAGGTCGACGTCCTCGACCTTGAGTCCCGCGCGGTCGAGGGACAGCCGCGAGGCCTGGACCATCGCGTCGACGCCGAATCGGAAGAGGCTCGGCCCGTCCATGCGGATGTAGTGCTCGCGCGCTTCGACGGTCTCGAACGTCGCCGGCCGGCGCGATCCGCCCGCGGGCATGTAGAACAGGTTTCCGCCGCCGCCGTCGGCGCCCATGTGGAACCCGAGCAGCCCGGAGCCGTGGTTGACGCGGCCGAGGACGACCGCCCCGGCGCCGTCGCCGAACAGCGGGGTCACCTTCTGGTCGCGCGGATCGACGATCGTCGAGTTCACGTCGGAGGCGACGACCAGCGCCGTGCGGAAGCCGGAGGCCACGACGTACTGCGCGGCCGTCACGAGCGCGTACACGAATCCGGAGCAGGCCGCCTGGAGGTCGAACGCCGCGGCGGGCTTCGCCCCGAGCCGGTCCTGGATGAGACAGGCCGTCGACGGAAACGCCATGTCGGGCGTGTAGGTCGCGCAGACGACCAGATCGAGGTCCTTCGCGGGGACCGACGCGGCCTCGAGGGCCCGCTCCGCGGCGATCACGCCGAGATCGGACGCGCCGGTACCGGGCTCCGCGAACCGGCGCTCCCGGATTCCGGTGCGGGAGAGGATCCATTCCTCCGAGCAGCCGAATCGCTCGGCGAGCTCCTTGTTGTCGAGCACCCGGTCGGGAAGGTACGATCCCGTCCCGAGCACACCGGCGCGGCACACCGTGTCGCTCATCCCGTCCATTGGTCCATCGGAACCCGACCCCCTCGGCCCCCCGGAGCCTGCGGAGCGCAGCACTCGACTCCGGGTCCAATTACTTTTACGAGATCCGGCGCCTGCGCGCAAGGTGGAATCAGGATCCGGCCGCCCTTGGCGGGGGTGTCGCGGCACCCCGAACGAGGACGACCGAGGCGCGCACACCGCCGGTGCCGCCTCCGATGAAGAGGATTTCCGGCCGGCCGTCGCCGTCGAAGTCGACGAACCGGGGATCCCCCGGGCCATGGCCTCCCCGCCCGAACGCCAAGCTCGAATCCGAGGCGCGGAACGCGAGCCACGCCCCGGCAGCTCCCGGCATTTCCGCCGAGAGCGGGATCACGCGCGAGGGCTTCGATGCGACCGGCTTCGTCGCGGCCTCGGCCGGCGGGCGGCCGGGGTAGATCCGGAGCGCCCCGCCGCCCAGCAGAACCAGATCGGGGTGCCCGTCCCCGTCCAGATCGTGTCCGAAATCGAGGAACCCGCGATCGCCGTCCTCGACCTCGACCTCGAACGTGTGCGCCTTGCCGAACGAGCCGTCCGGAAGCCCCCGACGCGTCTCGAGCGCGGCGATATCGTGGGTGAGCCCCTTCCAGTACCCCAAAACCAGGTCGTCCCGCCCGTCGGCGTCCAGGTCGATGGCGAAAGGCGTCGCGTCCTGCCAGAGGTTGATCCCGGTCTCGTCGGCGTACCTCGGGGCGCCTCCGAGCCGGGTCCGGTCCGTTCCGAGGGCGAAGACCCGCAGCCGTTTGCCCGCGAAAAGGCTCAGCTTGTCCGCGGCGGTCGTCAGGACGACGAGGGCGGGAGTGCCGTCCAGGGCGACGAACCCGCTCTCGAGCATCCGCTCGCGTCCGGGGAGCTGGCCCCAGCACTCGAGCGACCGCGCGTCCTCGGGGCCGTCGGGGTCGAGGAGCACGGTGCGCACCCGCTCGAAGCCGAGAAGCTCCGGCTCGGTCGCATAGAGCGCGCGGCCGGCGCCGCCGCGGCCGATGGGGATGATTGCGCGGGACATGACCCGGAACGAGCCGACGGATGGGTCGACGTCGACAGGAATGTCGATCGTTCCGGCGAGCCGGGCCCCACCGTCCTCAGCGAGGGTCCAGGTGCGAAGCGCGCCGACCACCGCGGCCCGGAGCGCGTCGTCCCCCGTGACGCCGTCCGCCAGACGCGGGTCTCCGAAGGCGCGACCGAGCTCCGCATCGCGCACGATCGTCTCGCTCGGTTTCGGAGCACCCCGATCCGTGCTCAGGCGATCGACCGCACCGTCCCGGACGAGGAGGAGATCCTCGACCCCGGGAGCACCGGCGCGGGCGGCCGCATCGAGACCGCCGGCCGGCAGCTGCGATCGGACGAGCTCGAGACGATCGGGTGCGTTGGCCCGCCATCGGAACAGCCGGCCCTCCGGCTTGTCACGGCTCACGGCACAATCCGTGACAGCGCACGTGGCCTTCCCCGCGGATTCGTCCCCGGGCGGTCCGACGAGCAGATAGAGCGCGCGGCGTCCCCCCGGCTCCCGCGGCGCCGCCCATCCCCACAGGGTGCCGG
>Ga0318559_10000319_pt1 | contig 10918 bp, 9 predicted proteins | sample GRESIP065b5f21_FD_203664 | JGI IMG/M metagenome (GOLD analysis project Ga0318559, IMG submission 203664) | Tropical soil microbial communities from Luquillo Experimental Forest, Puerto Rico - GRE.SIPMG.065b5f21 | ecosystem: Environmental > Terrestrial > Soil > Tropical forest > Bulk soil... | reverse complement strand
ACCTGCTGCTCGCCGACCTGATCGCCGATCCGAACGTGGACCTCGCACCGCGCGAGGCGTACGCCGAGGCGCTCGTGCCGCTGTTCGATGCCGGTGACTGGGACCTCGGCCGAGCCTTCGCCGCCGAGTTCCGCATCCAGGTAGCGACCCTGCGGGGGCCCGAAGCCGAGACGGCAGCGCGCAGCGCAGGCTGGCTCGAGCGCTCGGGCAACCGCCTGAGCGATCACTTCCTCAAGCTCAACGCTACGGAGAACCTGTTTGCCAGACAAACGCGTCTGTGGATGGCGGCGGCGGCGGACCCGTCGAAGTATTTCCGCACGGTAGCGGGTTCCGCCGCAGGGCTGGCGCGCGATCGGAGCCACTGGCTTCTGCCGTGGAGCTACAACCCGCTCGGCCGGCTGCTGGCCGCGGGAGTGACCGACGCCTATCGCCCCTACCCGCCGCGCGCCTGGGACGAAGCGGCGCTGCAACGCCTCGTCAGGGTGGGATATGAGATTCGCCAGCGCCGCATCGCGGCATCGGACCTGGCGCCGTTCCTGCAAGCGCATCCGCAATGGTCGCGGCATCCCGCCGACGGACGCCCTTTCCTGTGGGATGCGGGCACCCGCGAGCTGCGCGTGCAGCCGGTCGCGCAACATCCGTCCACCTGGCGTTTCAGCATCCGTATCTGGCAGGCAGCGCCTGCCGGTTGAGGGCCGCGACCGCCGCGCGGGAGGCGCGCCACTTGCACCTCCGGGTGCGCCCCGATAGAAAGGAGCGGGGACTTCAGGAGGCCCCTCCCATGACGCGCGATGCCGTGACGCTGGAGGACCTGCGCCAGCGAGTGAACGATCTCGACCGCCAGCTCATCGCGCTGGTGGCCGAGCGCAAGGCGGTGAGTGAAGAGGTTGCGCGCGTCAAGCGCGCCACCGGCAAACCAACCCGCGATTACGAACGCGAGCGCGAAGTGATCATGGGTGTGCGCGCCATGGCGGAAGAGCGCGGGGTATCGCCGGCGCTCGCCGAGCAGCTTCTGCGCCTGCTGATCCGTTCTTCGCTCGCCACCCAGGAGCAGGCGAGCGTCGTCGCGCACGGCGCCGGCAGCGGGCGGCGCGCGCTCGTCATCGGCGGTGCGGGCAAGATGGGCGGCTGGTTCGTGAGCTTCCTCGCCTCGCAGGGCTTTACCGTCGAGGTGGCCGACCCGACGGCGGCCGCCGCGGGCGTGGCGCGCGTCGAGGACTGGCGCCGCACCGATCTGAAGCAGGACTTCATCGTGCTCGCGACACCGCTCGGCATCACCGATGCGATCCTGCGCGATCTCGCGCTGCGCCGCCCGCCGGGAGTGATCTTCGATGTGGGATCGCTCAAATCGCCGCTGCGCGCGGGACTGCTGGCGCTGAGGTCGCATGGCTGCAAGGTGACTTCCGTGCATCCGATGTTCGGTCCCGACACCGAGCTGCTCTCCGGACGGCACGTGGTGTTCGTCGACCTCGGCAGCGCCGCCGCACTCGAGGCGGCGCGCGCGCTGTTCGCGCCCACCATGGCCGAGCAGGTCGTGATGAGCCTCGATGAGCACGACCGTCTCATCGCCTATGTGCTCGGTCTCTCGCATGCTCTCAACATCGCCTTCTTCACCGCGCTCGCCGACAGCGGCGAGGCGGCGCCGAAGCTCGCGCGCATCTCCAGCACTACTTTCGACGCCCAGCTCGATGTCGCCGCACGCGTCGCCCAGGAGAGCCCGGAGCTGTATTATGAAATACAGAGTCTCAACGACTACGGCGCGGAGTCGCTCGAGGCGCTTGCGCAGGCCGTGGAACGCCTGCGTACCGCAGTACTCTCGCAGGATCACGACGCTTTCGTTGCTTTGATGCGCCGCGGGCGCGATTATCTGCAGGACCGGCGCAGCGTGACGGAGCGGCGCGCCTGAGACAGGAGGATTCTCGCGCGATGCGCCGACCGCAGAGCGAGCCGAAGGCGAACCCTGCCGCACATCGTGCCGCGCCCGGGTCGGAACTCGCGCGGCTCGAGGGCGAAAACCTCCGGCTGGAGGCGCGGCTCAGTGCACTCACCGAAGAAGTTGGCCGCAACGACTCGCTGCTGCGCAAGACGCAGGAGCGCGAGCTGGAGTTACTGCGCGCCGGCTCGCTCACGCAGCTTTTCGAGCGCCTGATCGTCGGACTGCGCACCTCGTACCAGCTGGATGAGGTGGCGCTCATCCTGCACGACCCGCAGCACGAGATCCGCCATCTGCTGTCCGGCGACGGCGTGACGCCGGGAGAGCCACCCGGAGTCTGCTTCGTCGACGCCCTCGTGACCGTCGCGCCGCAGCTCGCCACTCTCGAGCGGCCGTGGCTCGGGCCCTATCGCAAGGCGGACCACGAGCTGCTGGTGCCGGGCGTTGGCGCTGCGCCGGGGAGCCTCGCCCTCATACCGATGCGCCGTAGCGAGCCGCTCGATGGCGTACTGGTGTTCTCCAGCAGCGACCCGCAGCGCTTCACTCCCGAGCTGGCGAGCGATTTCCTCGCTCACCTGGGGCTGGTGGCCGCGATCTGCGTCGAGAACGCGGTGAACCGTGCGCGCCTGCTGCGCAGCGGACTCACCGACTTCCTCACCGGCTTCCACAACCGCCGCTATCTGCACGCGCGCTTGCGTGAGGAGCTCGCCCGGGCGCAGCGCGCGCGCCACTCGATCATCTGCCTGATGATCGACGTCGATCACTTCAAGCGCATCAACGACCACTACGGGCACCTTGCCGGCGATACGGTGCTGCGCGAAGTCGCCCAGCGAATCGACGCCGAGATGCGTCTCAGCGATACCGGCGCGCGCTTCGGCGGCGATGAGTTCGCCATGGTGCTGTCGCATGCAACGATCGGCGATGGCGAGAAGGTCGCGGCGCGCGTGCTGCAGGCCGTGCGGGACCAGCCGATCGGTGTCGGTCGAGGTGCGGCGGAGACGGTGACGCTGTCGATCGGCGTGGCCGCCGCCAAGCCGGCCGCGGGCCAGCGCGACTACAAGGTGCTGGCCGAGCGGCTGATCGCCGAAGCCGATGCCGCGCTCTACCGCGCCAAGAGCGCAGGCCGCAACCGGGTCGCGATCTCGCCGAACGTGGTCGCGTGAGGCGGCGACCGCAATAGCGCCGGGCTCGCCGTCGTCCGCTCCGCCTTCCCGGCTGTCAGCGCCCGCGACCCCGCAGCAATGCCACGAATAGCGGCGCGCCGACCAGCGCCATGATGGCGCCGACCGGCAGCTGGCGCGGGGCAGCACAGGTGCGCGCCACGAGATCGGCGCCCGCGAGCAGCATGCCGCCGGTGAGCGCCGCCGCGGGTGCGACGATGCGGTGATCGCTGCTGCCGAAGCTGAGGCGCACCGCGTGCGGGGTGATCAGGCCGACGAAGCCGACCGTACCGGCGCTCACGACGGCGAGCGCCGTGAGCGATGCGCAGGCGACGAACAGCAGCGTGCGCCAGGCCTCCACGGCAAGACCCACCGAGCGCGCGCGCAACTCACCGGCGGCGAGCACGTTCAAGGGGCGGGCCACCGCGATCGCCACTGCGACGGCCAGGACCGCTGCGCCGGCGCTCAGCCAGGGGTTCACCGCCCATTCGAGATCGCCTGCCAGCCAGAAGACCATGCCACGGACGCGCGAGGTGTCCGCGAGCGCGAGCAGTACGCTCACTAACGCGCCGCAGGCGCTCGCGAGTACCACTCCGGTGAGCAGCAGCCGTGGTGTGCCCCCGCCGCGCGCGAGAAGGTATACCACCCCGACCGCTGCGAGCGCGCCGGCAACCGCCGCCGACTGCACCACCACGACCGCGGTGCCGGCGATCATCGCGAGCAGCGCGCCGACCGCTGCGCCCCCGGAGACACCGAGCACGTACGGGTCGGCGAGTGGGTTGCGGAACAACGCCTGCAACAGCACCCCCGCGAGCGCCAGCAGACTGCCGACCCCGAACCCGGCGAGCACGCGCGGCAGCCGCACGCCGATCAGTACCGTGCGGGTCGCTTCGTCACCGCCGCCCGCGAGCGCGGCGAGCGCCCGTGGTGCGCTGATGCCGGAGCTGCCGATGAGCAGCGCGGCGAGGAACACTGCGAGCGCCAGCAGCACGAGCACCGCGAGGCCGCGCAGCGGCGCGCGCGACACGACTCTCGATTCCCGCACCGAATCGGTGCCTGCACCCGTGCTGGACACGGGGCGTTAGCCTCAAGGAAATCCTGGGAAAACGCCATCCCCCAGGCCACCCACGAAATCGCGGTGCCTTGTGGCAGACTGTCAGTTGACAGATGAGCGACCTCATCGATCCCGACGGTTTTCGTGCCAACGTGGGCATCATCCTGATGCACCGCGACCAGGTGTTTCTCGGTCGCCGGACCGGCGGCCGAGGCTGGCAGTTCCCGCAGGGCGGTGTCCGCCAGGGCGAGTCGCTCGAACAGGCGCTGTATCGCGAGCTCGAAGAGGAGATCGGCGTCGCCAAGGCGGACGTGTCGCTCCTCGGGCAGACCGATCGCTGGCTGCGCTACCGGCTGCCCGCGCGCTACGTACGGCGCAACCAGCGGCCGGTGTGCATCGGGCAGAAGCAGCGCTGGTTCCTCCTGCGCCTGGCGCGTGAGGACGCCGTTTTCGACTTCAGGCGCACCAGCGAACCGGAATTCGACCAGTTTCGCTGGACGCAATACTGGGAGCCCGTGAAAGAGGTCATCTACTTCAAGCGTGCGGTGTACGCGCGAGCCCTCGACGAGCTCGCCGATCTCGCCTTCCCGGGTGGCAAGCATCCGCCGCGGCCGCCGTGGTGGGAGCGGCTGACGGCGCGGCGGCGGCAGGCAGCGCCCGCGGCCGCCAGCTGACGCCGGTTGGGCCCTATCGCCTCCATGATCGGCAAGGACGGCGCACCGCTGGTGGTACGGCAGCGCGCGCCGGCACTGCGCCATGCGCTGCGGATCGCGGTGGGACTGGTGTGTCTGTTTGCCCTGTACGTGGTGTACGAGCTCGGCCGCTACAACGCGGGATACGACCGTCAGGCCGTCGCCCAGCAGCGCACCGTGCTCGAGGTGCGTATCGAGCATCTGCAGAAGGACAATCGGGAGCTGCGCACGCGGCTCGCGGAGGCGGATACCATCCGCGCCGGCCGCGCGCGCGAGGAAGGGGAGCTGGCGCGGGCGATGGGCGAGTTGCAGGCGCAGGTGGCGCGTCAGTCCCAGGAGCTGGCCTTCTATCGCGGCGTCGTGGCCCAGAATGCGACCGCACTCGGGGTCAAGATCGAGCAACTGCGCATCACCGCCGGCGCGCGGCCCGCGACCTACATCGTGCACATGTCGCTGGTGCGCTCCGGCCGCGCCGAGAACACCACCTCCGGCAGCGTGCACCTGAGCCTCGAGGGCACCTATGACGGTAACCCGAGCTCGCGGGATCTGGCGGCGCTCAGCGGCGGCAAGGCACGCGAGTTGCGCTACGATTTCCGCTATCTGCAGAACTTCGACCAGGAGATCGCGGTGCCGCTCGCCTTCAAGCCCGAGCAGCTCGTCGTCGAGGTGCAGTCGAGCCGTCACGACGTGCCGCCGCTCTCCCAGACTTTCCTGTGGACCGTCGAGGCATCGCCCTAGGCGGTCCGTGCCACTCACAGCAACCGGAGCCTCAGGCAATGTTCACGCGCGACCCCCGGCAAGCCCGCATCGACACGCTGATCGGCAAGGCCGCCCGAGTCCAGGGCGACATCGAGTTCAAGGGGGGACTGCACCTCGATGGCCGCATCGTCGGTGGCGTACGCTCGGACGACTCACGGGACTCCACGCTCTCGGTCAGCGAGACCGGCTACATCGAAGGTGCCGTGCAGGTGCCGAACGTCGTGCTGAACGGCACCATCCGCGGCGATATCCATGCCATCGAGCGCGTAGTCCTGGGCGCCACCGCCAAAGTGGAGGGCAACCTATACTACGGGGTCATTGAAATGACCCTCGGCGCCCAGATTATTGGCAAGCTGGTCCGCCTGGAGCCGGAAACGCCGCCGGCGGCACCCGCGGCAGGCTCGGCGGTCTGATTTTCAGGGGTTGTGACCGCTTCACTTTGACCTGGCCCGGATGGCCTTTTAGACTCATTTTGTAATATGGACGGCATGAACACGACCGAGACGCTGCAGGAGGCTCCCGCGCTCAAGTTCACCGACGCGGCCGCCCGCAAGGTGGGCGATCTCATTCGCGGCGAGGGTAACCCGAAGCTGATGCTGCGCGTTTTCGTGCAGGGCGGCGGCTGCTCGGGGCTGCAGTACGGCTTCGAGTTCGATGAGGCCATCCAGGACGGCGACACCTGCATCGAGAATCTCGGGGTCAAGTTGCTCGTCGACCCCATGAGCGTCCAGTACCTGACCGGCGCCGAGATCGACTATCGAGAAGGCCTGGAAGGCGCGCAGTTCGTCATCCGCAATCCCAATGCAGTCACGACCTGTGGCTGCGGCTCGTCTTTCACGGCGGCCTGACCTGCGGGCCGCGCGCGTGCCACCGGTAGCCGCCACCGCCCGATCCCCCGAAAACCGACCCGCTCCCCGCAGCACTCCGCGGCCGGTGCCCGATGTGCTCGCCGCCGTGGATCTTGGATCCAACAGCTTCCACATGGTGGTGGCGCGCTATTCGCACGGCCAGCTCGTCATCATCGACCGTCTGCGGGAAATGGTGCGCCTGGCAGCAGGTGTCGCCGAGAACGGCCGCATCGACAAGGACGTCGCCGCGCGCGCACTCGCCTGCCTGCAGCGCTTCGGCCAGCGGCTGCGCGACATTCACGCCGACAGCGTGCGGGTCGTGGGCACCAACGCGCTGCGGCTCGCCCACAAGAAACAGGCCTTTCTCGAGCGTGCCCGCGAGGCGCTCGGCCATCCGATCGAGATCATCGCCGGCATGGAGGAGGCGCGCCTCATCTACTCGGGCGTGGCGCACACCATGCCGAGCGAGCCCGGCAAGCGCCTGGTGGTCGACATCGGCGGCGGCAGCACCGAGCTCATCATCGGCGAAGGACTCAACCCGCTGCAGCTCGAGAGTCTGCAGATGGGATGCGTCTCCATCAGTGAGCGTTTTTTCCGCGACGGCAAGATCTCCGCCAAGCGCTTCGAGCGCGCGCGGCTCGCCGCGCGTCTCGAGCTCGAGCCGGTGCAGGCGGGATTCCGCCATCTCGGCTGGGAGAGCTGCGCGGGCAGCTCGGGCACCGTACGGGCCATCGGCGAGGTGATCCGTGCGCTGGATCCCGCCGCCCTCGCCATCACCCCAGCCGGCATCGTGCGCGCGATCGAGTACTGCGTCGACGCGGGGCACACGCGCGAGCTCACGCTGGAACCGATCACCGAGGATCGCCGTCCCGTGTTCCCCGGAGGACTCGCCATCCTCGCCGAGATCTTCAGCGTGCTCGACATCAAGGAGATGCGTATCGCCGAAGGCGCGATGCGCGAGGGGCTGCTGTACGACATGCTCGGCCGCTACCGTCGCGAGGATGCGCGCGAGCTCACCGTGCGGGCCATGCAGCAGCGCTACCACGTGGACATCGCCCAGGCCGAGCGCGTGGAAGCGACCGTGCGCAATTTCCTCGAGCAGACGCGCGAGGCCTGGAAGCTCGAGGAGCCGCTCGCGCACCTCGCACTGAAGTGGGCCGCCCGGCTGCACGAGATCGGCCTCGACGTCTCACACAGCGGTTACCACCGCCATGGCGCGTATCTGCTCGAGAACGGCGACATGCCAGGGTTCCCGCGCGAGGAGCAGCGGTTGCTGGCAAGGCTCGTCGGTGCCCATCGGCGCAAGCTCATGCTGGAAGGTCTGGAGGAGCTGGTACCACCCTGGGACCGCAGCGCCGTGAACCTCATCGTGCTGCTGCGTGTTGCGGTGCTGCTGCACCGTGGCCGCAGCTCGACCGCACTGCCGGCCATCGAGCTGTCCGCTACGCCCCGGTCGCTCGAGATGCGCTTCCCATCGGGCTGGCTGCGGGACCATCCGCTCACCTCCGCGGATCTGCAGCAGGAAGTGGACTACTTGCGGCTGAGCGGCTTCCGCCTGCGGGTTTTCAGCGGGCGCTGAGGCTCGCAGCCAGCTGGGGCTCGGAGCGAGCTGACGCCCGCAGTCGGCCGACCGCGATCAGACGCTTACGCTCGGACCTGCCGCGTAGGCTGCCAGCAGCTCCGCCTGCGCACTGACCGCGCGCTCCTTGCGGCGCTCGATGCGTTCGTAGCCCCCATCGGGCTGCAGCATCCACGCCTGAGAGTTGTCCTTGAGGCACATCTCGAGGTCCCGCAGGATGCGCGCGCGGTGCTCGGGGCGGCGGATGGGGAAGGCCACCTCGACGCGGCGGAAGAAGTTGCGCTCCATCCAGTCGGCGCTCGCGCAGCACATGTCCGGCTCGCCGCCGTTCTCGAAGTAGAACGCGCGCGAATGCTCGAGGAACCGCCCGACGATCGAGCGCACCGTGATGTTCTCCGACACGCCGGGCACACCGGGGCGCAGCGCGCACACCCCGCGGACGATCAGCTCGATCTTCACCCCGGCGCGCGAGGCGCGGTAGAGCGCCTCGATCGCCTGCTGGTCCACCAGCGCGTTCATCTTGGCGATGACTCGGGCGGGGCGTCCCGCACGCGCGTGCTCGGCCTCGCGGGCGATCTTCTCCAGCACCATCTCGTGCATACCGAAGGGTGACTGGGTGAGGCGGTTGAGCTTCGGCGTTTGCGTGAGGCTCGTCAGCTGCAGGAACAGCTCGTGCACGTCCTGGCCGATGTCATCGTCGCAGGTGAACAGTCCGTAGTCGGTGTACTGCCGCGCGGTGCGCGGATGGTAGTTGCCCGTGCCGAGGTGACAGTAGCGGCGGATCCCGTTCGCCTCGCGGCGCACGACCAGCACCAGCTTCGCGTGCGTCTTGTAGCCGACCACCCCGTACATGACGTGCGCGCCCGCTTCCTGCAGGCGGTTGGACAGCTCGATGTTCGCTTCCTCATCGAACCGCGCACGCAGCTCGACGATGACCGTGACGTCCTTGCCGGCATTGGCCGCGGCGACCAGCGCATCGACCAGGGGCGAGTCGTGCCCCGCGCGGTAGAGCGTCTGCTTGATGGCGAGCACCTGCGGATCGGCCGCCGCCTGGCGCACGAAGTCCATCACCGGTGCGAAGCTCTGGTAGGGGTGGTGCAGGAGGATGTCTTTCTGGCGGATGCAGGCGAACAGATCGGTGCTGCCGACCAGGCGCATCGGCATCCCGGGGGTAAAGATCGGGTACTTCAGATCCGACCGCTGTACCAGGTCGTACACCGCGGAGAGCCGATTCAGGTTCACGGGGCCTGCGACCGGGTAGGTATCCAGGCCGTTCGAGGCGAACTGCGCCTGCAGGAACTTCACAATGTCCTCGGGGCAGTCGTCGGAGGTCTCGAGCCGCACCGCCGCGCCGTAACGGCGGTGCGCGAGCTCGCCCTCGAGCGCGCGCCGCAGATCGTCGATCTCCTCGTCATCGACGAACAGGTCGCTGTTACGGGTGACGCGGAACTGGTAGCAGCCCATCACCCTGATGCCTGTGAACAGCTTGTTGACAAACGCCTGCATGATGTTGGACAGCAGCACGCAGGCGCGCGTCGCCCCCGCACCGGGTAGCGGCACGACGCGCGGCAGTGAGCGCGGGGCCTGCACGATGGCGAGCTCGCTGTCGCGGTTGAAGGCGTCCTTACCCTCGAGCCGCACGATGAAATTCAGGCTCTTGTTCTGGATGCGCGGGAAAGGCCGTGCCGGGTCGAGCCCGAGCGGCGACAGCACCGGCTCGATCTCACGCTCGAAGTACTGTTCCAGCCATTCGCTCTGCTCGCGGCTCCAGTCCGAGCGCCCGAGAAGCGGCACGCCCTCGGCGGCGAGCTTCGGCAGCAGCAACTCGTTCAGGCAGCGGTACTGATCGTCGACCAGCCGCGTCGTGCGGTCGTGAATCGCCGCAAGCTGCTCGGGGATCGACATGGCATCGGCGGCGAGCTGGCCCCCGCCGAGCTCCTGCAACTGCTTCAGACCCGCCGCGCGGATCTCGAAAAACTCGTCGAGATTGCTGCAGGAGATGCACAGGAATCTCAGCCGCTCGAGCAGCGGCACGGACTCATCGAACGCCTGGTCGAGCACCCGCTGATTGAACTCGAGGAACGAGAGCTCGCGGTTGATGTAATGCTGGGGTGCCTTTAAATCGGGGGCGTCCATGGGGGTCGGGGCTACATTCGGCCGCAGTGCGGTGGTCAAGGATACCAGCGCAGGAAAACGCTGCAGTTACCCGGGCGCCCGCTGTCCCGATGCCCTCAGCGCGAGACCAGCATCGGCCCCGCCGGGCCGTCAAGGGTCGCCAGAAGCGGAGCCGAATGAGAGAGGAAGTCCGCACGCCAGCGGGCATCGATCGGGGCGGCGGCCGGCAGGCTCACAGTCTGTGGGTTCCTGAAGACCCCGTTCACGCGGTACTCGTAGTGGAGGTGGGGTCCGGTGGCGAGCCCCGTCATACCGACATAAGCGATGACCGCTCCTTGCGTCACGTGCGCCCCGGCGCGCGTGCCGTGCGCGAAGCGCGAGAGGTGGCCGTAGAGGGTAACGATACTGCGTGAGTGCTCGATCTCGACGCAGTTGCCGTAGCCGCCGCGGACTCCCGCGAAGCGGACACGCCCGTCGCCGGCGGCGTGTACCGGGGTGCCGACCGGGGCGGCATAGTCGACACCCTTGTGGGCTCGAATCAGGTTGAGGATGGGGTGGTAGCGGGCGGAATTGAAGCGCGAGCTCACGCGGCTGAACTCCACCGGCGTTCGCAGGAAGGCCTTGTGGAGGCTGCGTCCATCGGGTGTGTAGTAATGCGTGTGCCCCTCGGGGTCGCTGTAACGCACTGCACGAAACTCCCGACCCTGGTTCACGAACTCGGCCGCCTCGATCGGCCCGTCCCGCAGGTAAATCCCGTCGCGCCAGATCTCCTGGTAGG
>Ga0318559_10000317_pt1 | contig 10938 bp, 10 predicted proteins | sample GRESIP065b5f21_FD_203664 | JGI IMG/M metagenome (GOLD analysis project Ga0318559, IMG submission 203664) | Tropical soil microbial communities from Luquillo Experimental Forest, Puerto Rico - GRE.SIPMG.065b5f21 | ecosystem: Environmental > Terrestrial > Soil > Tropical forest > Bulk soil... | reverse complement strand
GCTCTATTGGATCGAGGAGCCGGTCGCGACCGACGATATCGCCGGCAGTGCGGCGGTCGCCGATGCGCTCGCCACACCAATCGCCGGCTACGAGACCGAAGTCGGGCTCGACGGCTTTCGCGAGCTGATCGCCCGGGGTGCCGTCGACATTGTCCAGCCCGACCTCGCCTGGTCCGGCGGGTTCTCCGAATGCCGCCGCATCGCCGCATTCGCGCAGGCCCACCACCGCATGGTGGCGCCGCATGCCTTCGCCGGCGCGGTGCTATTGGCAGCTTCGTTGCACTTCATTGCCGCGATCCCCAACGGGCTGGTGCTCGAATTTGACCAGAACCCGAACGGGCTGCGCGACGAATTGCTCAAAGAACCCATTCGCATCGACAATGACGGGATGATCCGACTGCCGGAGCGTCCGGGTCTCGGCATCGAGCTCGATCGCGCAGCAATCGAGCGGTATCGCAGCGAATGACGGCCAGGACGCTCTACACGATCGGTTATGAGAAGGCGCTGCTGAAAGACGTCATCGCCACCCTAAACGTGGCCGGAGTGGCGACATTGCTCGACGTGCGCGACCGGCCGATCTCGCGCCGGCCGGGCTTCTCGAAACGGCAGCTCGCCGCGGCGGTCGAGGATGCCGGGATGCAGTATGTTCATCTGGCAGCACTCGGGACACCTCCGGAAGGGCGTCTTGCCAACCGGCGCCGAGAATGGGAACGGTTTTGGGGCATCGTCGAGAAAAATCTCGGCCGCCCCGAGGCCGAGCTCGACCTCAATCAGGCTGCGGAGATAGCCGAAGCGGTGCCGAGCTGCCTGTTGTGCTACGAGGCCGACTGGCAGGTGTGCCATCGCCGCCGCATCGCCGAGATCCTGGCTGAGCGCCAGGGGTTCGACATCCGCCATCTCGGCAGCAACGTTTAAGCAGGTCAATCAGGGAGGCAAAGCCATGGGCAAAGAAACATTCGGGGTTGGGCCGTTGCTCGGGATCGCGATGCTAGCGGTCGCTTTTCCGGCCGACGTGCGAGCGCAGCAAAACCCCGTCCAGCAAGTCGCGGCACCGGTAATTGACGATGACGACATCGGTGGGGTCGTTACTAGCCGATTTGGGCCGGAAGCCGGGGTCTGGGTGATCGCTGAGACCAAGGATCTCGGCACCCGCTTTGCGAAGATCGTCGTCACCGACGAGCGCGGCCGCTACGTCATCCCAGACCTGCCAAAAGCCAATTACCGGTTGTGGGTGCGCGGCTACGGCCTGGTCGATTCCGAGAAGGTCGCGGCGCAGCCCGGCAGCCATCTCGACATGACCGCCGTCATCGCGCCGAGCCTCGCCGAGGCGGCCCAGTATTATCCGGCTGCGTACTGGTACTCGATGCTCAAGATCCCCGACCAGAGCCGCTTCCCGGGCACCGGGGATAAGGGCAACGGGATTCCCGAATACTTCAAGACCCCTCAGCACTGGCTAAACTTCATCAAGACCAATGGCTGCGGGAATTGTCACCAGATCGGCAACTACGCGACGCGGACGATCCCCGCCGCCTTGGGCCAGTTCGAGTCGTCGATCGACGCGTGGTCGCATCGCCTGTCGGTCGGGCCGGCCGGGCACGACATGGTGAACTTCATCACGCAGCTGATGACGCCCGACGGTGGCCAGCTGAAGGCGCTCGCCGACTGGACCGACCGGATCCAGGCAGGCGAACTGCCGAGCCGCAGTCCGCAGCGCCCCGTCGGCGTAGAACGCAATCTCGTCGTCACTGTGCGCGACTGGCTCGACCCGAAGCACTACCTGCACGATCTGACCGCGACCGATCGACGCCATCCGACGATCAACGCCTACGGCCCGATTTACGGCGACACCGAGCTCAGCAGCAATGCGCAGCCGGTACTCGACCCGGTGCACAATATAAAGACTACGATCCTGCCGCCGGTGCGCGAGGGTACGCCGAGTTCGGCGTTGGTGAACCAGGTGGTCGCCGCGTCGCCCTATTGGGGCATGGAGCAGACCTGGGACAGCAAGGTCAATGCACACACCTCGGTGATGGACCAGGACGGGCGCGTGTACTGGGCCGCGCAAAACCGCTCGCCGCAAGACATTCCGGCCTATTGCAAAAAAGGCTCGCCGTTGCACTCGGCGCAGCTCTACCCGCTCGATGTGCCGCATGAGGGCTTCTTTCAGAACTCGCGCCAGGTGACGGTCTACGATCCGAAAATCAATAAATTCACCACGATCGATACATGCTTCGGCACCCATCACCTGAATTTTGCCGAGGACGCCAACAACACGCTGTGGCTGAGCAACAATACCGGCCTCGGCGGAGCGCCGGCACCCGAACTGGCGGTCGCCGGCTGGATCAACACCAAGCTCTTCTGGCAGACTGGCGATGCGGCGAAGGCGCAGGGCTGGACGCCGTTTATTGTCGACACCAACGGCAACGGCAAGCGCGACGAGGGCTATAACCAGCCCGGCCAGCCACCCGACTACAGCAAGGACACGCGGCTCCCCTTTGGCATGTACGCGATGGCTTATTCGCCGGCCGACGAGGTGATCTGGAGCTCGAGCCTTGCCCATCCCGGCTACATCATGCGGCTCGACCCCGGGCCAAACCCGCCCGACACCGCGTTAACCGAAATCTACAAGGTGCCGATGCCCGGCTATGGGATCCGCGGCATGGATGTGGACCGCAACGGCGTCGCCTGGCTGCCGCTCGACAGCGGCCATCTGGCCAGTTTCGACCGGCGCAAATGCAAGGGACCGCTCAACGGGCCGGGCGCCGAGAAAGGCGAGAAATGCCCCGAGGGCTTCACCTTCTACCCGCTCTCAGGGCCCGGCTTTCAGGGCGATCCGGGCGCCGAGGAGAACCCGTACTACGTCTGGGTGGATTGGTTCAATATCCTGGGGCTCGGCTCGAACGTGCCGTTCGAGACCGGCAACCAATCGGATTCGCTGCACGCGCTGGTCGGCGGCCAGATCGTCGAGTTGCGCGTCCCCTATCCGATGGGCTTTTTCACCAAGGGGCTGGAAGGCCGCATCGACGACCCGAAGGCCGGCTGGAAAGGCCGCGCATTATGGGCGACCTCAGGCAACCGGGCGCCGTTCCACATCGAGGCGATCGACGCCCCGGCGCCCGGCGCCCCGGGTGCGACCCCCGCGACCCGGTCTAGCCCGCTCGTCGTCGAATTCCAGCTGCGCCCCGACCCGCTCGCGCATTAGGAGCGGCGGGCGGCCGCGGAGACCACGGTCACCCGCCTTTTGCTTGTACCGCGGCGGGCTAGGGGCCTCGCGGGCATGCTTGCATTGCCATCTTCTCGGCAAGATCGAGGCCTAAGATATGTGGCCGGGTGGGATCTCGCCCGGTGGGCTGTGCCCAGCCATTGACGCCCCGGATGCTGGGTTCGGAGGGTCCGGCCGAACTCGGCTCGAACCGCGATCGGCTCAAAGGTGGGAGCAGCCTGCCGCTCTCCCTGATCCCTCCCTCAGAGGCGTATCTCGCCTCCCTGCTCGAGCCGGTGGTATCATTATAACAAGTTGATTATAAAAGAGTATTTCTGTTCCGATCGGTCGTTCTTCGAGTTTTCTCCCTCAGCTGAGGGAGATGAACCGCTCGATCAGCCGACTGACCTCGCCGGCTTTCTCCATGTGCGGCAGATGGCCAGCTGCGTCGAGAATGTGCACGGGCAGATGGGCGGCCAGCGCCTCGCCATGGGCGACCGGAATGATGCGGTCATTACGGCCCCAGACCAGCTGAACGGGCATTGTCAGCGCCCCGATCCGACCGGTCAAATCAAGCGACTGCCGGCCACCAGGAAACCATGCCGCGGCGATCTTCGCCAGCGCCAGCGCCACGCCGTCGAGCCGCTTGTAGCGCAGGACATCCTCGACCATTGCCCGGCTGACCAGCGCCGGATCGTCCACCAGAAGCCCAAGCACCTCGACCGCCTCACGACGCCGCGACGCACGGACGAAGCCATCGATGAACGAGGCGTTGATCTCGGGCCCGAGCCCGGCCGAGGCGACCAGAGTCAGCGACGCGACGCGCTCGGGACGGCGCAATGCTGCGAGCGTCGCAATCGCCCCGCCCATCGAATGTCCGACAAGATGAACCCGCTCGATGCAAAGCGCTTCACGCACGCCCTCGACGGCATCGGTTAAGCCTTCGGCGTTGCCGGCACCGACGTCCTTGACCGATCCGCCATGCCCGGGCAGATCCAACGCGACGGCGCGCCGTGTTGCGGCCAGCGCCGGCTGGGTAAACATCCAGGTATTGAGATCGGCGCCAAAGCCGTGCACCAGCAGCACCGGCGCGCCGTCGCCTTGACCGAACTCGAGATAGCGCAGGCGCCGGCCCGCGACCTCGATGTCGCGCGGCTTTACCCCTTCGGCTTCCGCTTCTTCTCCGGCCGAGGGCTCAGGCACCTCAAAACCGGCGACGAACGTGTCGATCTCGGCCTCCGGCACCTCGTCGGCAGCCAGGACGGCGAGCAATCCGCCGACCGGCAAAGTGGTGCCGGCCGCAGCCACGATGCGCCGCAAGGTCCCCGCGGACGATGCCTCGACGACGTTGGTGATCTTTGGGGTCTCGATCTCGAGGATCTCTTCGCCCTCGGCAAAATCCTGGCCTTGCTGCTTGAGCCAGCCGACGACCGTGCCCTCGGTCATGGTCAGGCCCCATTTCGGCATCGTGATCGCGGTGATGGCGTTACTCATCAAGCGTATCCGTGCACTTCGCGGACCGCTGCGGCTATGCGCTCGGGGCTCGGGATGTAGAGCTTTTCGAGCACCGGCGCGAACGGCACCGGGGTGTGCGGTGCGGTAACTCGCCTGACCGGCGCCTTCAGCGCGGCAAATGCCTTGTCGGCGACGAGGGCGGCGATGTCAGTCGCGATGCTGCAACGGGGTGTAGCCTCGTCGACGATAACGAGCCGGCCGGTGCGCTCGACCGATTCAAGGATCGTGTCCTCGTCAAGTGGCGAGGTCGTGCGCGGGTCGATCAGCTCGCACTCGATCCCCTCCTTGACCAGGGTATCGGCGGCCTCGTACGTGTAATGCACCATGCGCGAGAGTGCCACGACCGTGACGTCGTCGCCGTCACGGACGATGTTGGCCTCGCCGAACGGGATCGTATAAGGCTCGTCCGGCACCTCGGCGCGGAGGTCGTACATCAGTTTGTGCTCGCAGAAGACCACCGGGTCGTCGTCGCGGATCGCCTGGATCAGCAGCCCCTTGGCGTCATAGGCGTTCGACGGGACGACGCATTTGAGCCCGGGGACTGAGGTGAAGATGTGGTAGGGGCTCTGCGAATGCTGGGCCGCCGCACTGCGCCCGGCGCCGATCATCGTGCGGATGACGAGCGGGGTCTTGGCCTTGCCGCCAAACATGTAACGGAACTTGGCGGCCTGGTTGAAGATCTGGTCGAAGCAGACGCCGAAGAAATCGGAGAACATCAGCTCGGCCACCGGCCGCAGCCCAGTCACCGCCGCCCCGGCGGCCGCACCCATGATCGCCGACTCGGTGATCGGCGTGTCGATCACCCGCGCTTCGCCGAATTCGGCGAAGAGGCCCTTGGTCACCCCGAGGACGCCGCCATAGGCGTCGCGCTGGCCCTCGGTGGCGGCACCGCCGGCGACGTCCTCGCCGATTACGACGACAGTCGGGTCGCGGCGCATTTCCTGGGCAAGCGCTTCGTTGAGCGCTTGGCGGATCGATTTCTGTGGCATCGCGGCGGCTCCCTCATCAAGCTGCTTTGGCGAATACGCTCTGCACTTCCGCCTCGTAGGCGAGCACTTTCTGCACGCTCGGCCGCTGCTTCATCCGTTCGAAATGCGCCAGACAATTCCGGAACTGCGATACATCGAGGTTAAGTTGCGTGCCGCGTCGAAAACACCAGAAGAAGTGGGCATCGACAGCGGTGAAATGGTCGAAGAAATATTCGCGGTCAGCCAGCATACCATTCGCGATTCGATAGTTCTCGAACAGTTGTTCCTGCGCTAAGCGACGCACCGATTCTTCCGCGCCGGGGACATCGCAGCAGCGGCGCGGTGCAAAGATTCGGAAAATGAACGGGTGAAGCCCGGAAGCGCACCAGGCCAGCAACGAGATCGCTTGCAATTCCTGCATCGGCGACGAGGGCAATAGCTTCGCGGCCGGAAAATTACGCGCGATCCAGATCTGGATGGCCACGTTCTCGCTCAACGGCTGGCCGTCGATGACCAGCACCGGCACCTTATGCTTCGGGTTGACCGACAGATATTCGGGTGCCAGGTGCTGCGACTTGGCGAAATTGAGCGGGCGGGTTTCGAAAATCGCACCGGCCTCGGTCAGGGTCACGTAAGGCGCGAGCGCGCAAGTGACGGGTGCGTAATATAGGATCGGCTGCATTAGAAGCTCCTCGACCTAGCCAAGCTTAATAGGAGACGTAGACGTCGCGCAGCAGATCGGCCTCGGCCGGCGGCGCTGCGGCGCGGGCCGTCTCCACCGCGCGGTCGATCAAGGCGGCGATCTCGGAATCGATCGCGTCGAGTGCGGTCATCTCGAGCAATACTGCCTCGCCGACACGCTGGCGGAAATGCTTCAGGCAATCGCGCTCGTCGCGCAACCGCCTGACCTCGTCCTTGCCGCGATATAGCTGCGCGTCGCCCGAATGGTGGCCGTAAAAGCGGCAGGTATCGACCTCGATCGCACTTGGTCCGCCGCCGGTGCGGGCGCGCTCGATCGCTTCGCCTGCCGCCTCGTGCACAGCGAAGAAATCGTCGCCGCTGACCTTGACGGCGGGCAGGCCGAACCCGGCGGCTCGCCCGGCGATGTTATGGCTGCCGACGGCATAGCCGACCCCGGTGCCTTCGCCGTACTGGTTGTTCTCGAAGACAAAGACCGCCGGCAATTTCAGCACCACCGCCATGTTCATGGCCTCGAAAGTGGTGCCCTGGTTGGAGCCACCGTCGCCGGTGAACGAGACTGCGACAGTCCCGCGCCCCAAGGTCTTGGCGGTCAGCGCCGCGCCGACCACGAGCGGCGGGCCGCCGCCGACGATGCCATTGGCGCCGAGCATGCCGCGGTCGAGATCGGCGATGTGCATCGATCCTCCCTTGCCGCCGCACAACCCGCCTCTTTTGGCGAACAGCTCCTGCATCATCAGAACCGGGTCGCACCCCTTGGCGATGCTGTGGCCATGGCCGCGATGGGTGCTGGCGATGTAGTCCTGCGGCCCGAGATGCGAGCACACGCCCACGGCTGCAGCCTCTTCTCCGGCATAGAGGTGGACAAACCCGGGGATGCCGCCCTTCGAGAACTCTTCCTGCACGCGTTCCTCGAAGCGGCGGATCGTGACCATGTCACGATAAGCTTTCAGCAATTCTCGGCGGCTCAGCTGCACGGCACCCTCCCTGCGATCTTGCGCCTGATCCGGCGATTCTGCACGCTCGGCGCAGGTTTAACAATGTTCCGCCTTCAGGGGCGGCTGCGCTGGATCTCGCTCAGGGTAACCGGGCGAAAGCCCCAGACGTCGACGCCGACGTCAAACTGTCGCGGCAGCGGCTTCAGCCGGCCATGGGAGTGGCCGTGTAGATTGAGCCAGCCCCTACCCATGCCGCGCCACCTGCGAAACGGGTAATGGCAGAGGACCAGTGAAACGCTGTCTGCCTCGATCTCGATGTAGGACTGGACGCTCTCCCAAGCCTCGAGATCTCGCGTTGCTGGAGGGTCGTTGTTGCCGGCGACGAGGTGCTTATGGCCACTAAGGCGAGCGAGAAGGTCCGCGACCACGGTTGGGCGCTGGCGAATGACAAAATCGCCAAGGTGCCAAACGGTATCTTCTGGGCCGACCGTCTCGTTCCACCGCTCCACCATAGCTTCGTTCATCGCCGCCACCGAGGCGAACGGCCGTCGGTAAAGCCCCAAAGCGCCGCCATGACCAAAATGCGTGTCACTGGTGAAGAAGATCGCCATTCCCGGTCGCCGCTTGCTGGGCACCGCAGCCGCCAATGCCGAGCCTAGCCCGATAATACGCCTGCTTGCTGGCCGAAACTGATGTAAAAGCACTTCACATGAGCTGGTCGGGACAAGGGCCGGGCGGAAGGCGCGGCTATCATCACGGCAATCTGCGTGAGGCGCTGATCCAGGCAGCCCTCGACCTGATCGCGAAAAAGGGCCCTGCCGGGTTTACCTTTGCGGACGCCGCTCGCTGGGCTGGGGTCAGCGCCGCCGCACCCTATCGTCACTTTCGTGATCGCGACGCGCTGGTCGCAGATGTCGCTCGCCGCGGGTTCGAGCTGTTCGCGACGCATCTCGACCGTGCCTGGAACGATGGCCGCCCGGAGCCCTTCAGCGCCTTCGAGAATGTCGGCCGGGCCTATCTCGACTTTGCCCATGACGAGCCCGCCTATTATTCGGCGATGTTCGAGGCGGGGCTCTCCCTCGACGATGATCCGGCGCTGCGCGAAATCGCCGAGCGTAGCTTCGCCGTGCTGCGCCGAGCATCGGAAACTCTCTCTGCGCGCCTGCCCGCGAAAAAGCGGCCGCCCGCATTGATGATGAGCCTTCATATCTGGGCATTGTCGCACGGCGTCGCCTCACTGTTTGCCCGCGGCGACAGCGGGCGCCGCACCCTGCCGATGACCCCTGACGATCTGCTCGAAGCCGGGGTGCTCGTGTATCTGCGCGGTCTCGGTCTGTTTGCTCCGCTCGGCGAGCCGGAGCACTGATGCGGTTGTGCTTGACAGCCTGAAGTGCTCTGCTTATGTGAATGTTACAAACATTCACATCGAGGCTGTCATGAACCTCGCGGCACATCTGGACGAGATCGGCAAGCCGGCCTGGGTCGGGCTGACGGTCGTCAGTTTCATCCTGTTCTGGCCGCTCGGCCTCGTGGTTCTCGGTTATCTGATAGGGAGTGGGCGAATGGCATGCTGGGCACATAACAGCAGTGACCGCTGGCAGCACGGCGGGGACCGCTGGCAACGCAGCGAGGATCGCTGGCAGCGTCGCATGGGACGCCTGCAGCAGCGGATGGAACGGATGCAGGCTCTGGCCGAGCAGTGGAGCGGTCGCGGCTTCCGCGGTTCGAGCGGCAACCGTGCCTTTGACGAGTACCGCGACGAGACCCTGCGCCGACTCGAAGAAGAGCAGCGCGAATTCAAGGCGTTTCTAGACCGCCTGCGGCATGCCAAGGACAAGGCTGAATTCGACCAGTTCATGGCCGAACACCACCGGCCTAACGGCGAGACGCCGCAGCCCCAGGCCGGCTAGCCCACCGGTATCAGACGACGCCGCGCTGGCGCAGTCCCTCGATCGCCGCGGCGTCGTAGCCGAGCTCGCGCAGCACCGCATCGGTATGCTCGCCCTGGTCGGGTGTAGGGCGCAATTCGTCAGGCTGAGGATAATGGCTCATATGGATCGGCTGGCCGACCACCCTCTGCGATCCGAGCTTGGGGTGATTGACTGGCTTGGCGATGCCGAGATGCTGGACTTGCGGGTCGGCGAACGTCTGGTCGATCGTGTTGATTGGCCCGCACGGCACGCCGGCCTTGGTCAGCAGCTCGACCCAATAGGTGCTGGGATGCCGGCGCATGATCTCGTTCAAAAGCGCGATCAGCGCCGGGCGATTCTTGGCGCGGGCGACCACCGTCGCGAAATCGGGATTGCTGAGCAGGTCCTTGGCACCCGCTGCCTCGCAAAAGCGGCGCCACAGATTATCGCCCGAGGCGGCTACGTTGATGTACCCGTCAGCGGTCTGGAACATGCCGGTGCCGGGTGAGGTCGGGTGGAAGTTGCCTTCCTGGCCGGCGACCTCGCCTTTTATCAAATAACGCGCCGCCTGGAAGTCGAGCATGAAGATCTGCGCTTCGAGCAGCGAGGTATGAACCCATTGCCCCTCGCCCGTGCGCTCGCGATTGAGCAATGCCAGCACGATCCCATAGGACAGCAGCAGTCCGGCCGAGGTGTCGTTGATCGCGATGCCGACGCGCACCGGGCCCTGTCCGGGGTGACCGGTGATCGACATCAGCCCGCCCATGCCTTGGGCGATCTGGTCGACGCCGGCGCGGCCGGCATATGGCCCGTCTTGGCCGAACCCTGAAATGCTGCCATAGATGATGCGAGGGTTGATCTTTTTGACCGCCTCGTAGTCGATGCCTAGTCGGTGCTTCACGTCGGATTTGTAGTTCTCGACGATGATGTCGGTGCGCTCGGCGAGCTTGAAAAAGATCGCGCGGCCTTCGTCGCTCTTTAGATTCAATGTCATCGCCCGCTTGTTGCGGTGCAGGTTCTGGAAGTCGGGCCCGTCACGGCGGCTGCCGGTGGCATCGACGATCTCGCCGGAGGGTTCGATCTTGATCACTTGGGCGCCCCAATCCGCGAGCTGGCGCACCGCCGTCGGCCCGGCGCGATGCGCGGTCAGGTCGATAACCAGAAAATCGTTCAAGGGCAGCGGGCGCATCTCCATCGGTAGATTCTCCGTTGTTGAAAAAGAACTAGAGCGACGTCCTCAGCCGCCGGGACCTTCGCGGAAGGCCGCATCGGCGGCCTGCCGTTGCGCCGGCGAAAGACTGGCATAAAGCGCCTCGAGCGCCGGCAAAAGCCTCTTCAATCCGGCGAGCTCAACCTCGTCATACTGGATCTCGGCGCGCAACTCGTCGACGGCCGAGGCATTGGCAGGCGGCTGATGCGGAGCGCTCGCCTCGGCATGGGTATTTGCCCGCAGCACATTGGCGACGGCGCCGAACTGTGCTTCCTGGGCGGGAGTTATTTGCAGCCTTTGATGGAGGCTGGAGATATTTGCCTCGATATTCGGCGGTGGAGGGTTGGGTCGCGCCTGAGCCAAAATGATGTTTGATGCGGCGGGTGGCTCCTCTCCTGCCATCCCGGACGGCGAGCCGGCGATGACCAGGCAGCCGCTCACCAGCCCAGCGAGGACAGATCGGCTATAGTTTTGTGACATTGTTCCGAACCCTTTC
>Ga0318559_10000307_pt1 | contig 11079 bp, 8 predicted proteins | sample GRESIP065b5f21_FD_203664 | JGI IMG/M metagenome (GOLD analysis project Ga0318559, IMG submission 203664) | Tropical soil microbial communities from Luquillo Experimental Forest, Puerto Rico - GRE.SIPMG.065b5f21 | ecosystem: Environmental > Terrestrial > Soil > Tropical forest > Bulk soil... | reverse complement strand
CACCGAGAACGCGGCGGTGCCGACGGCGCTCACGGAACTGGCCACGCTGAACGCCGCGTGCCGGAATCCGAGGTACAGCGCCATCGCCCCGGCCACGCCGCTGGCCCCGGCGCAGGTTCCCCAGAGCACGGACGTCAGCGACGGGGCCTGGCTGCTGACGAATGGGATCACGCACAGGAGCAGGCCGGCGGCGGACACCTCGGTGAGCACGGTCACCCGCACCACGCTGGCCCGCCGTGTCGCCAGCCCGGCCGCGAAGTCAGAACCGCCGTATCCGGCGGCGGCAGCCAGGGCGAGCAAGACGGCGAGCATTGACCAGGTCCTCCTTTGCCCAGGCCAGGGTGACAGGAAAGCCCGCGGGTCGCGAATCTATATCGCACTGCGCCAGATCCGTGACGGCCAGGGGCCAGGCAGGAGGGCGGCCACGCCGCGCTTTTCCGTGACAGCCGGGCCCGGGCGGGAGGGCGGCCACGCCGCGCGTTACGTGGCGGGCTGGCGCGGCGCCTGGTCCCGGGGAGCCGGCTGGCTCAGCGCCGCCTGGTCGGCGAGCGCGATCGCGAGCTGGCCGGCCGCCGTGGGGTGGAACGGCGCCGGCGAGCTCAGGCCCTGCACATACGGTAGGGCGGTGCACAGCTGGTGCCCGGCGAAGTCGGGCTGCGGCGAGGAGAACTGGAACTGGGCCGCTCCCTTGGCCAGCACCGTGTTCAGCGTCGCCAGGCGGGAGGTCAGCGTCTGCAAGTTCGTCTGTGTCAGGCCCGCCCGGCTCAGGCACCCCGGCTGGGCGCCGAATGGGTTGTAGTAGCGGTTGATGATGACCTGCGGATGGCCGGGCAGCGCCGCCAGGCGGCTGAGCAGGTCGAGATAGTCCTTGCTGAACGAGGCGAGTTGCTGCTGGAAGTACGCGGCCGTGGCCTTGTCGTTACAGGTTGGCGTGACCGAGCAGTAGCGCAATTCGGTCGCCCAGCCCAGGTCGTCCGCGCCGACGCTGACGATGACCACCGACGCCCGCGACGCCCGTTCCGCCTCGGCGAGCTGCGGCGGCAGCCGGACGCCGTTCTGTTCCTGCGGCCCGAGCAGCCCGCGGCTGATGGTCGCGCCGTCACACGCGAGGTTGAGCACCTTCCAGCCGTTGACGTCGGACAGGTCCGCCGCGTAGGAATCCGCGCTGCGCCCGCAGGCCCGGGCGTTCCCGGATGCGCCCGGCGCGGGCGCCAGCCCGGCGCCTGCGGCGGTCGAGTCCCCGATGACCACGGCCTGCACCCGGCGCAGCGGCCGGCCCGCCGGGTCGATCCGTGGCGGGTCGGTCAGGCTGCCCACCAGTTCGTTGAGGGAGTGCACCCGGCGCAGCCGGTCCGGTGCCGTGTACGTGGTGATCATGATGGCGCCCACGTTGAGGGCCTCGGCGATCAGTAGCCCGGCGGCCAGCAGCTTGACCGTGGTGCGGTACGGGACGCGGCGCCAGCCCGCGAGCGCCCCCACCAGGATCAGCGTGCCCGCCCCGACGATGGCGGTCTCCCAGGCGAAGTAGCGCTTCCACCCGTCTGCGAGCCGGGCGCCGAGGATGCGCTCCGCCCCGGCCCCGTGGGCACCCTCGACGAACGTCGTCAGCTCGCTGTTGATCGTGATCTGGGAGAGCTGCAGCCGGGGGCGCACTGGCCCGGAGAACCGGATGTTGGTCGGCAGGCTCTGGCCGAACAGGTCAACCTCGCCGGGGCCGGACCAGCTCAGATTCGGCGAGGTCGCGCCGACCTGGATCACCTGCCCGGCTACGGTGACCGTCTGCAACGGTGTCACCTGAAGCGCCACCGCGATCGCGCCGCACGCCACCACGACGAGCAACGCCAGCCCAGCCAGCCACCGGAATGGCAGCGAAGCCCACCAGCCAGTCCGCGGCCTGCCTTCTGTAGTTCCCATTCCATTCCGACGCTAGCAACGGCCGGCCACATCGGCCAGACGCGCTCGTTCGCGCCCGGACCACACCGGCCCGCCAGGCTACTGCACCGGGCCGGTACCTCGGCGGGCGTCCTACTGCGCGCCCAGCCCGAGCAGCAGGCCGTTCGCGGCGACGGCCGGCGAGCTGGTGATGAACATCGGCACACCCGGCGCGGGAGCGGTCACCGACTGCACCACCTGTGCGCCGTCGAGGCTGCTGACCGTCCCGAGCAGCTGGCCCGCCGAGACCCGTTGGCCGGGGCGGACGGCCGGTTCCCACCAGCCTTCGCCCGTCGCGCGCAGCCAGAGGAACCGCCCCAGGTAGACCGGTGCCTCGCCGTCCGGCGCCGGGTCGCTGGTCATGCCGAGCAGCGCGAGAAGCCGGTCCAGCCCGCGCACGTGGGCGGCCACCGCCGCCGGCTCGACCAGCCCGCATCCGCCGGCTTCCGCGATGATCGCCGGAATCCCGATCTCGGCGGCGGCGGTGCTGGTCGTCCCGCCGACCGCGCGGCCGGGGCCCGGCTCCTGGCGGATCACGTAACCCAGTCCGTAGGCGACCGCCAGCTCCCGGGCGCGGTCCTCGCTGGGCCCGGCGTCGTACAGCGCGAACGGCTCCAGTGCCTCCACCATGTCTCCGGCGTGGGCATCGACCAGGGCGTCGGAACCCTCGATGAGCTGGGTGAACGCCGCGTGCGCCAGCCGGTCCGCCACGGTGCCCGCTGGGTCACCGGGGAAGCACCGGTTGAGGTTCTTGCCGTCGTCGGGCACCACGAACGGGCTGCGGGCGCGGAACGCGGGCAGGTTCAGCACCGGGACGGCGCGGACACTGCCGCGCAGGTCGCGTTCGGCCAGGGCACGCGTCCAGCGGCGCACCGCGGCCATGGGCGCGTACTCGCACCCGTGCACGCCGGCCAGGACGGTGAGCCGCGGGCCGGCCGAGCCGGTCAGCTCGATCACCGGAACGTCAAGGCCGGCCAGGCTCAGCGTGTGCCGCAGCACCTTTGGTGGCATCGGGTCCTCCCTATGGGGTGAATAGTTCCTCGGCCGCCGCCGCGGTCCGCAGCAACGCCAGGTCAGCCCCCCGCCGCCCGGCCAACTGCAGGCCGATCGGCAGCCCGGGGCCGGGCACCGGAATGGAGATCGCCGGATGGCCGGTCAGGTTGTACGGGCCGGTGAAGCGGCTCTCGGCGGAGTCCGCGCCGGCCCCGAACGGCGGGTCCTCGTGCGGCGCCTGGTAGCCGACCGTGGGGCCGGCCAGTACATCCACTCCGGTCAAGCTCGCCTCGATCGCGGCGGACAGTTCCGCGCGCTGTCGTTCTGCTGCCTTAAATTGATCGCCGGTAACGGACGCGCCGTAATCGAGCAGGGCCCGGGTGCCCGCGGCGTACCTGTCCCAGTCCCGGCCCCGGTGCAGCGCGGCCGCCTGCGCGGCCACGATGACCGCGAGCGTGTCCTCCCACGCGGCCAGCTTGTCCAGCCAGGGGGCGCTGATCTCGCGCAGCCGCCAGCCCGCCGCGGCCAGCACGGCCAGCGCACCGGTGACCGCACGGTGCACCGCCGGCGTCACCGAAGGGTCGGCGAGCTGGGCGGACAGCACGCCGATGGTGAATATTGGGCCGCTATCGCCCGCGGGGGCCAGCGCGCCGGGGTCCGCCAGGGCGCCAGGATCCGCCAGCGCGGCGAGCAGTTCGCCGGCGCCGGACACCGTGGCGGTCAGCGTGCCCACGTGGTCACAGGCGGGGGAGAGCGGGAAGACGCCGGTCACCGGCAGCAGGGCGTAGGTCGGCTTGAGCCCGGCGATGCCGCAGTACGCCGCGGGAATCCGCACCGAGCCGCCGGTGTCGGTGCCGAGCGCCAGCTCGCACACGCCCGCGGCGACCAGCGCCGCCGACCCGCCGGAGGAGCCGCCCGAGGTGCGCGACGGGTCCCGGGGGTTGCGGGTGTCACCGACGTCCGGATGGGCGAACCCCGCCGCGTACTCCAGGCACTGGCTGGTCGCGAAGACCTCCGCCCCCGCGGCCCGCAGCCGGGCCACCACGGTCGCGTCCCGGGCGGCGGGCTCCGTGCCGCTGGCCGGGCTGCCGCACCTGGTCGGCACGCCGGCCACCTCGATGATGTCCTTGACCGCGACCAGGCGCCCGGCCAGCGGCCCGGTAGCCGCGCGCTCCGGCGCACCGATCACCGAGACGACGGCGTTCAGCGGGCGCCCCAGCCGGTCGGCACGCTCACCCGCCGCGAGCAGGTCGAGGTTGGCGCGGGCGCAGGAACGCCCCCCCTGCTCGATGGCCCGCACCAGTTCCACAACCCGGGGCGGCAGCGCGCCGGTGAGGCCGCCGAGGATCGCCGGCACCTCCGTCGGGCGGTGCAGGACCGCGAGGTCCCGGTAGATGCCCGTGTGGGTCTTGGCCGAGGCCCGGTTGAACCGCGCCAGCCGGGCCAGCGAGCCGGGCAGGTCGGTGGCGTCGAATCCGTCCAGCGGCAGCGGCGGAACCGGCGCCTGGGCGGCCACCTGCCGGGCGAGTTCGGTCAGCAGCGGCTGGTAGGCCGGGTCGCCGAGGACGTCGGCGATCGGCAGGTCGCTGACCGCGGTGGCGGCCAGCAGCGCGCCGATGGCCTGCTTCGCCCATTTGTAGCCGAGGATGTCCGGGGTGGCCGCCGCGTCCGCGATGTCGGCGGCGAGCGAGCGGACCCGGTCGCTGAGCGTGCCGTCCGGCTCCCCGACCAGGAACGTCGCCCGGTTGCCCCGGAGCACCACGCCGGGCGCCACCATGTCGGCACCGAAGTTGACGACCGCCTCCACGACCCGCTCCGGGCCGACGGCCCGGGCCAGGACCCCGCCGGTCAGGCCGTTTTGCAGGCCGACGGCGAACGCGTCCCCGTGGAGCCTGCCCGCGAGCAGCGCCGCCGCGGCCGCGGTGTGGTGCGTCTTGACCGCGACCAGGACCGGGCCGTCGATCCGCGCCGGCAGGTCACCGGGCGTGACGGCGGGTACCGCGACGGTGAAGTTCTCCACCGGCCCCTCGATTCGCAGGCCCCGCGCGGCCACCGCGGAAACCACGGCGGGGTCGGCGTCACAGGCCAGCACGTCGTGGCCGTCACGGGCCAGCCCAGCGGCCACCGTGCCGCCCACCGCACCGCAGCCGAGCACGACATAGCGCACGGCCGAAGAGGTTACAACGTCGTTAAGGTTGCGCTCCAGGGTCCCCGCCGCTATTTACATCTGGCTCGTTTGCCGGAATCTTGGCTAGGAACAAAGGTTTGTCCTGGTTGACGTGCCTATTCTGCCCCGACGAGTCCCAGGGGAGTGCCCGTGACATACCGAACCACCGCAGCGCGGGCCCTGATCGCGGTCGGCGCCCTGATTGTCCTCGCCGCCTGCGGCTCAGGCTCAAGTTCGAGCGGATCCAATTCCAACGCCAGCGCGGGCGCGCCGGTGCACGGCGGCAACCTGGTGATCGCCCGCACCGCCGACTCGCAGTCGATGAACAACACCACGGTGTTTGACAACGAATCGATCTGGATCTTCGAGCAGATCATGCAGCCGCTGTACACGGTGACGCCGAACGGCAAGGGCGTCATGCCGTGGCTGGCCACCGGCTACACCGTCTCGCCGAACAAGAAGACCTACACGTTCACCCTGCGCAAGGGGGTGAAGTTCTCCAACGGCAAGCCGATGACGTCGGCCGACGTGAAGTTCTCCATCGATCAGGCCAGCGCGGCGGCCAAGGGCTGGGGCTACATCAACACGGCGATCAAGTCGGTCTCCGCGCCCTCGCCGGGCACCGTGGTGGTCAACCTCAAGTACCCGTGGGCGCCGCTGCTCGCCGACCTGTCGCTGTTCTCCAACGCGATCATCCCGGCCAACTACGACGGCCAGACCGAGAACCAGTTCTACCAGCACCCGATCGGGACCGGCCCGTTCAAGTGGGACTACTGGCACAAGGGCTCGGCGCTCAAGCTGGTCCGCAACCCCTACTTCTGGCAGCCGGGCAAGCCCTACCTGGACAGCGTCACCTGGACCGTCGTGCCCAGCGACAACACCAGGGAACTGCAGCTCAAGGGCGGGCAGGCCCAGGTCGACGAGTTCCCGGCCTGGTCCACCGTGGCCAGCCTGAAGGCCACCTCGGGCATCACGATGAACCTGTTCAACTCGACCAGGACCGACTACCTGGCCTTCAACGAGAAGGTCAAGCCGTTCCAGGACGTGCACGTGCGCCGGGCCATCTCGTACGCGATCAACCGGGCCGCGCTGGTCAAGGCCGTGCTGTTCGGCAACGGCGTGCCGGCCAACTCGCTGTTCCCGCCGCAGGTGCCCTACTACCAGCGGGCCAACGAAGGGCTCCAGTACAACCTGGCCGCCGCCAAGGCCGAGATGGCCAAGTCGTCGGTCCCGCACGGGTTCACCACGACGATCCTGGTGTCCACCGGCTTCTCCGACGACAAGACCAAGGCGACCATCTTCCAGTCCGAGCTGAAGCCGCTGGGCATCAACCTGAAAATTCAGACGCTGGACCCGAACACGGTCAACCTGAACCAGCAGGCCCTCAAGTACGACATGACGCTGACCTACTGGACCATGGACATCCCCGACCCGGACGAGCTGGCCACGTTCGCGGTGGACCCGAACTCGGGCGCCAAGTCCTTCTTCACCGCGTACAACAACCCGACCGTGGTCAAGGCCACCCACCAGGCCGAGCAGACGCTGACCACCACGGCCCGGCAGGCCTTGTACAACACCGTCCAGGCCCAGTCGGCCGCCGACGCGTTCATGGCGTTCCTCTACTACTCGCCCTATGCCTACGCCACGACCTCCAACGTGCATGGTTTCTTCGTCACTCCGCTCGGCAACTACCACCTGGAGAACGTTTGGATGAGCAAGTAGGGCGCGGCCGGGCCCGGGCGTGAGGCCGCCCGGGCCCCGGCGCACGGCCAGCCGGCGGCGGCGAACCTGGCGGTCCAGCGCGCGAGGGAGGTGAGTGGCGCCCATGGGGCGGATGACGTTCGTGTTCCGGCGCCTGCTGCAACTGGTGCCGGTGGCCATCGGATGCACGATCGTCGCCTTCTTCATGATCCACCTGATCCCCGGTGACCCAGCGGCGACCATCCTGGGGATCCACGCGACCCCCCAAAAGGTGGCTCTGCTGCACCAGCAGTGGGGCCTGAACCGCCCGCTGATCAGCCAGTACTGGCTGTTCATGGACCGGCTGCTGCACGGCAACCTCGGGCAGAGCCTGTACTACGGCGGCTCCGCGGCCAGCCTGATCATCAGCCACCTCCCGCCGACACTGTGGCTGATCATCTACTCGTCCGTCCTGGCCGTGCTGATCAGCGTGCCGTTGGCGATCATCGCGGCCAGCCGCAAGGACGGCGCCCGCGACCACGCGGTCCGCGCGGTTCCGCTGATTGGCCTCGGGATGCCCTCCTTCTGGCTGGCGTTCCTGCTGATCTACGCGTTCGCGATCAAGTTCCACTGGTTTCCCGTGAGCGGGTGGGGTTCGGGCTTCTTCGGCCACCTGCGGTCGATGTTCCTGCCCAGCCTGACCGTGGCGCTGGCGCTCGCGCCGGTGGTCATCCGCAGCCTGCGCGCCAGCATGCTCAACGTGCTCGGCGCCGAGTTCGTCACCACCGCCAGGTCCAAAGGGATCGCGGGGAAGCGGCTCTTCCTGCGGCACGTGCTGCGCAACGCGGTCATCCCGGCGGTCACGGTGCTCGGCATCAACATCGGATTCCTGATCGGTGGCACGGTGATCATCGAGAACGTCTTTGCCATCCCGGGCCTCGGTCAGCTCCTGATCAACTCGGTCTTCCAGCGCGACTTCACCGTGGTTCAGGGCATCGCGCTGGTGTTCGCCATCATGGTCATCCTGCTCAACCTGGGGGCCGACATCGCCTACGCGGTCCTCGACCCAAGAGTGCGGTTCAGCCGGTGAGCGCCATCCCGCTGACTCCGGAGCCCGGCCTGCCCGGAGCGGTGCCCCCGTCTGCCGCCGCGCCGGGCGCGCGCGCCGAACGACGGGAAGGTCAACGAGTGCGGCGCTGGTACAACCAGCCCGCGCTGATGATCGGGATCGGGATCACGGCCATCTTCCTGGCGGCGGCCATCGCCGGGCCGCTGATCAGCCCGTACGACCCGAACGCGCAGAACCTTAACGCGACGCTGCTCGGGCCGAGCGCCCACCATCTGCTCGGCACCGACCAGCTCGGCCGGGACGTCTTTACCCGGCTGCTCTACGGCACGCGGCTGGACCTGCGGATCGCGTTCATCGCGGTGCTCTTCCCGTTCACCCTGGGCATCACCCTCGGCAGCCTGGCCGGCTACTTCGGCGGCTGGGTCGACACCGTGGTCATGCGCGTGGTGGACGTCGTGGTCGCGTTCCCGTTCTACGTGCTGCTGATCGCGCTGGTGTTCGTGCTCGGCCCCGGCGAGCGCAGCATCTACATCGCGATCACGCTGGTGGGCTGGGTCTCCTACGCGCGGATCATCCGCGGCGAGATCCTGGTGGCCAAGCGCCAGGACTATATCCTCGCCGCCCAGTCCGGCGGCCTGGGCAGCGCCCGGATCATGCGCCGGCATCTGCTGCCCAACGTCATCACCCAGGCGATCATCTACTCGATGTCCGATATCGTCCAGGACATTGTGGCGATTGTGACGCTCGGCTACTTCGGTCTTGGCGTGCCGCCGCCCACCGCGGACCTCGGTTCCATGATCAACGACGGCCAGAACTTCCTGTCCACCCACTGGCAGCTCACCACGTTCCCGGGCCTGGTGGTGGTGCTGGTGGGGCTGGGGCTGTCCCTTATCGGCGACGGCCTCGCCGACATTCTCCGGCCGGGGCAGGCATGATCGCGGCGGGCGCGGGCGGCGCGGCCCCCGGCGCCGGGATGGCCCAGGGCGGGACCGTGCTGGAGCTCCGTGACCTGCACGTGCGGATCGTCAGCCGGCAGGGCACCGTCCGCGCGGTGGACGGCGTGTCGTTTGACGTCGCCGCCGGCGAGGCACTCGGCCTGGTGGGGGAGTCGGGGTCGGGCAAGAGCATGACGCTGCGCGCGGTGCTCGGCGTCCTGCCCCCCGAGGCGCGGGTCACCTCGGGGGAGATCCTGCTGGACGGCGTGAACCTGGTGACGCGGCCCCAGTCTGAGCTGAACCGCATCCGCGGCAGGAAGATGTCGATGATCTTCCAGGAGCCGATGAGCGCGCTCAACCCGGTGATGCGCGTGGGCTGGCAGATCGCCGAGGGGCCGCAGGTGCAGCTGGGCTTCAGCCGGGCCCGGGCCGCGGAGCGGGCGCTGGAGCTGATGCGCCGGGTGGGCATCCCCGACCCGGAGCGGCGGTTCCGCGCCTACCCGCACGAGTTCTCCGGCGGCATGCGCCAGCGGGTGATGATCGCGATCGCGCTGTCCTGCGACCCGGAGATCATCCTCTGCGACGAGCCGACCACCGCCCTGGACGTCACCATCCAGGACCAGATACTCCGGCTGCTGGCGCGGCTGTGCCGCGAGTCCGGGGTCAGCCTGGTGTTCGTCACCCACGACCTGCCGGTCGTCGCGCAGATCTGCCAGCGGGTGGCGGTGATGTACGGCGCGCAGCTGGTCGAGAGCGGTGCCGTCGCCGACGTCCTGCTCAACCCGTGGCACCCGTACACCCGGGGCCTGGTCCGGTCCGCCCCGGACTTCGACTACGTGCGCGAGTCGCTGGTGCCGATTCCTGGCGCCCCGCCGAGCCTGATCAACCCGCCGCCGGGGTGCCGGTTCCACCCGCGGTGCGAGTTCGCCGAGGAGGACTGCCGGGTGAGCGAGACGCCGCTGCGGCTGCTGCCCGGCGGCCGCGCCACCGCCTGCCTGCACTACGAACGCTGCATGGACGCGGCGGCCGCGGACCGGGCGGCCCGGGCATGACCGCGGCCGACGGCGCCGGGCCGGAGGGCCTGCTCGCGGCGCACGGGGTGGCGGTCTACTTCCCGGTCGGGTCGCAGGTCATGGCGCGCGTACAGGGGGAGGAGCGGCGGCTGCGCGCGGTGGACGGCGTGGACCTGGACATCCGCCCCGGCGAGGCACTCGCCCTGGTGGGCGAGTCAGGCTCCGGCAAGTCGACGCTGGCGCTTGCGCTGTGCGGCCTGCGCCCGGTCGATGCCGGCGATATCACGCTGAACGGAAAGGTCGTGGGGGCCCGCCGTTCGCCCGCGGACCGGCGCCGGGTGCAGATGGTGTTCCAGGACCCCTATTCGTCGCTGAACCCCCGCCTGACCGTCGGCGGGGTGCTGCGGGAACTGCTCCGGGTGCACCACGTGGTGCCCAGGGGCCAGGTGTCCGCCGAGAGCAAGCGGCTGCTCAGCCTGGTCGGGCTGCCCGAGGAGGCGGTGGGCGCCTACCCCCGCCAGTTCTCCGGCGGCCAGCGCCAGCGCATCGCCATCGCCCGCGCCCTGGCACTGCGCCCCGAGGTGCTGATCGCGGACGAGCCGGTGTCCGCGCTTGACGTCAGCGTCCAGGCCACGATCCTCAACCTGCTGGCCAGCCTGCGCGCGGAGCTGGGGCTCTCGCTGCTGCTGATCTCGCACAACCTGGCCGTGGTCCGGCACCTGTGCGACCGGGTCGCGGTCATGTACCTGGGCCGCATCGTCGAGGTGGCGCCCACCGAGGAACTGTTCAGCGAGCCCCAGCACCCCTACACCCGCGCGCTGCTCGCCGCCATCCCCCGGCTCGCGGCGGGCGCGCTCGACGCCGAGGCACCCGCGATCACCGGTGACCCGCCGAGCCCGCTGCGGATCCCGAGCGGGTGCCGGTTCCGCACCCGGTGCCCGATCGCGCAGCCGAGGTGCGAGGAGGAGGACCCGGAGCTGACCAGCGCGGCGCAGGCCCCGGAGCACCTGGCGGCCTGCCACTTTGCGTTCGAGCCCGTGCCGCCGGCTGGGACCGGCCTGGCGCGCGCGGGGGACCAGGCATGACACCGGGAGGGAGGCGGCCATGAAGGTCTTCTTGTCCAGTGACATGGAGGGCACGGCGGGCGTCGTCGACTGGGATCAGTGCGTCGGCGACGGGCCGGAGGCGGCGGCCGGGCGCGCGCTCCTGCTCGCCGAGGTGAACGCGGCCATCGAGGGCGCCGTGGCGGGCGGCGCCACCGAGATCGTAGTCAACGACTCGCACTACAAG
>Ga0318559_10000296_pt1 | contig 11254 bp, 8 predicted proteins | sample GRESIP065b5f21_FD_203664 | JGI IMG/M metagenome (GOLD analysis project Ga0318559, IMG submission 203664) | Tropical soil microbial communities from Luquillo Experimental Forest, Puerto Rico - GRE.SIPMG.065b5f21 | ecosystem: Environmental > Terrestrial > Soil > Tropical forest > Bulk soil... | reverse complement strand
GATATGCACCATACAAGCACCGCACAGACCGGTGCCGCAACCGAACTCGGTGCCGGTCAGCTTGAGGTCTTCCCGGATCACCCACAACAACGGCGTTGTCGGCGGCGCATCGGTCGACGCCGCCTTGCCGTTCACAGTGAAGTTGATGGCCATGGTTTTCCTCCCTTGAAATAAGTCGCGCCTCGCGACGCGGCGAACAGAACCGTTTGCTCTTCGCTCCTCGCTTTCCTCCGCGCTTCGACCTACGTCAGCGCCGCCTTGACCCGCGCCGGATTGAGCGGCAGGTCGCGGATGCGCTTGCCGGTCGCGCTGGCAAAGGCGTTGGCGACGGCGGCGACCGCGGGCCCTTGCGAGCCTTCGCTCGCCCCGAGCGGACGCTCGTTCGGACGGTTGATCAATTCGACCTCGACCTTCGGCACTTCCGGCATAGTGAGGATTGGATAGCTGGCCCAGTCGCGCGTCAAAATTCCGCTCTGGTCGAAGCGCACTTGCTCCTTCAGCGTCCAGCTCACCGACTGGACGATGCCGCCTTCGATTTGGCTGGTGAGCCCATCCGGATTGATGATCAACCCGGCATCGACCGCCGCGACGGCGTGCGGCACGCGCACCATGCCGCTGCCGCGGTCGACTTCGACCTCCGCCACCACGGCCACGTAGCAAGCAAGGTTCTTATACTTGGCAAAGCCGATGCCGCGGCCGCGCGTGCCGTCGCCCTTCTCGCCGGCTGCCCAGCGGGCTTTCTTGGCGACCGCCTCGATCACCGCCCGTGCGCGCGGGTCGTTCAGATGCGCGAGACGGAACGCAATCGGATCGACGCCGGCCGCGGCCGCCAGCTCGTCCATGAAGGATTCGAGCGCGAATACGTTGGCGTAGGCGCCGAGCGTGCGCAGCGCCGACACCCGGATCGGCATGTCCTGGACGAAATGGTGGATCACCCGCTGGCGCGGGAAGTCGTAGAGCGGGATGGCGTTGCGGTCTCCGCCGCCGGCGGGCTGCGGCGGACTCGTGGGCGGCCCCATTTTCTGCGGCTCGGCGAGATACCAGGCAGCGAGCACGTTGGTGCCGTCGGTGGATTGCGGCCGCGTCGAATGGGTATTGCTCCACACCTCGTAGTCCCAGTCGGCAATCTTGCCGTCGCCGCCGAGCGCCGCTTTCGCCCGCATGACCATGGCCGGGCCATAGGGCTCCCAGCCGAACTCGTCGTCGCGCATCCATTGCAGGCGTACCGGCCGGCCGGGCAGCGCGCGGGCCAAGAGCGCGGCGTCGACCGCGACGTCGTCGGCGCCGTTGTGCCCGTAACAGCCCGACCCTTCCACATGCACGCAGCGCAGCGCGGCGATCTGCATTTTCAGCGCCTTGGCGAGCTCGGCGCGCAGCGGGAAGACGCCCTGCGAATGCGTCCACACCGTCATCTTGCCGTCCTTGAATTCGGCGACCGCGCAAGACGGTCCGATCGAAGCGTGCGCCATGTAGGGCTTGGTGTAGACCGCCTCGAAGGTGCGGGCGTTTGCGGGCGCGGCACCCTCTTTGACGCCGATCGTCGCATCTTTGCTCGGCAGCGACTTGATCACGTCGAATAGGCGTGCGGGATCGGGCAGCTCCGGTCCCAATGTCCATTTCGCGCTCTTGAGCAAAGCGGCGCGCGCGTTGATCGCCTGCTCTTCGCGTTCGGCCACGACACCGAGGAACGAACCATCGCGCACAACGGCAACGACGCCCGGCATTGCTTTCGCCGCGGCTTCGTCGACGCTGTCGAGCTTCGAGCCGTAGCGCGGCGGGCGTACTACGCGACCATGAAGCATGCCGGGAAGCCGCATGTCCTGGACGAACGCCGCCCCGCCGGTGACTTTGGCCGGAATATCGAGACGCGAAATGGATTTCCCGACGATCTTGTGAGCGGCGGGCGGTTTCGGCGACGCCTTGGCACTCGCTTCGCGGTCGAGATCGGGATTGAGATCGCCGTAACCGACCTTGCGTCCATCCGGCGCCGCGATCGCGCCGTCGGCAACCGTCAGCTGGTCGGCCGCTAAGCCGAGCCGCTTGGCGGCGAGATCGACCAGGATCGCGCGCACTTCGGCGGCGGCCATGCGCAACGCCGTGCCGCTGTTCTCGATCGATTGGCTACCGGCGGTCTGCCCTTCGTTCGGCGTCTGGCCGGTGTCGCCGGAGATCATCTTGATGCGGGACAGCGGCAGATCGAGCTCCTCGGCGGCGATCTGCGCGAGCGCGGTGAGGATGCCCTGCCCCAGCTCGACCTTGCCGGTGAAAATGATCGCGGTGCCGTCGGCATTGATGCGGATCCAACCGTCGAGCCTACGATTGGTCTGCAGGCTCCCGGGCAGCCGTTCCTGTCCGCGCGCAAGCTTCGGATCGAGCGAGAAGGCGACGACGATGGCGCCGAGGCCGGCGGTGAATTCGCGCCGATTAAAAGCGGGAGCGCTCACAGGTCACGTCCTCCCGTTCGCCTGGGCGGCGCGCAGCACCGCGCGAATGATGCGGTTGTGGGTGCCGCAGCGGCAGAGGTTGCCCGCGAGGGCCGCGCGCACGTCCGGCTCGCTCGGCCGCGGATTGCGGTCAAGCAGTTCCTTCGCCGACATGATCATGCCATTGATGCAGTAGCCGCACTGCGCCGCCTGCTCCGCGATGAAAGCCTGCTGGAGGGCATGCGGCTTGTCGAGCGAGCCCAGTCCTTCGATCGTGGTGATCTCGCTCGTTGTCACCGCGCCGACCGGGGTGACGCAGGAACGCATGGCCTTGCCGTCGATCAGCACGGTGCAGGCGCCGCATTGCGCCAGCCCGCAGCCGAATTTCGCGCCGTTGAGCTCGAGATCGTTGCGAAGCACGTAGAGCAACGGCGTGTCCGGCTCGGCGGGAACCGAGCGGCTCACCCCATTGACCTTGAGGTTGATGGCCATGCTGGGCGTCTCCCACACTCCGCCGACCGCATGGGCCGGTGCCGGCTGCGCCGTTCTTGTTTAGACCGGTTTTATTCTGCGCCGATGCGGGCGCGGCGTCGAGGCCCTTATGGAGCTGTGAGACCGAGGCGACGAATCAGCCACTCTTCGAACTTCCGCTCCGTCTGCCCCCACGCGCTACGAAGGCGACACGTCGCCCCGCGCCCAGCTTTCGCGCGCGGCGGCGCGGAAATCCGCGAACGTTCGGGCCGCAATTGCCGTCCGCACGTCGGCCATCAATGCTTGGTAATAGGCGAGGTTGATCGTCGTGAGCAGGATCGCGCCGAGCATCTCGTTGGCCTTGACGAGGTGGTGGAGATAGGCGCGCGAATAATCGCGCGCCGCGGCGCAGGCACTCGCCTCGTCGACCGGGCGCGGGTCGTCGGCATGGCGCGCATTCTTGAGATTGATCGGCCCGAAGCGGGTGAAGGCGAGCCCGTGGCGGCCGTTGCGCGTCGGCAAGACGCAGTCGAACATGTCGATGCCGCGTGCCACCGCCTCCACGAGATCCTCGGGCGTGCCGACTCCCATGAGATAGCGCGGCCGTTCGGCGGGGAGCGCGGCCGCTACCGCCTCGACGACGCGCAGCATCACCTGCTGCGGCTCGCCCACGGCAAGCCCACCGATGGCATAACCGTGGAAGCCCATATCGGTGACGACGCGGGCGCTCTCCGCGCGCAGCTGCAGATCGTCGCCGCCTTGCACGATGGCGAACAGCGCGGGGCCCCCCGTGCGCTCGAAGGCGCGCTTGCTGCGCTCGGCCCAGGCGAGCGAAAGCTGCATGGCGCGACGGAGTTCGGCCTGCGACGCCGGCAGCTGCAGGCATTCGTCGAGCTGCATGGCGATGTCGGAGCCGAGCAGATGCTGGATCTCGATCGCGCGCTCGGGAGACAGTTCAACGATGGCGCCGTCGAGGTGGGAGCGGAACGTCACGCCTTTGTCCTCGACCTTGCGCAGCTGCGACAGCGACATGACCTGGAAGCCGCCGGAATCGGTGAGGATCGCCCGTGGCCAATTCATGAATCGGTGCAAGCCGCCGAGCGCTGCGATGCGTTCGGCGCCCGGCCGCAGCATCAGGTGATAGGTGTTGGCAAGCACGATGTCGGCGCCGCTTGCAAGCACGGCCTCGGGCGCGAGGCCTTTCACCGTCGCCTGGGTGCCGATGGGCAAGAACGCCGGAGTCGCGACTGCGCCGTGCGCCGTCGCGATCTCGCCGCGGCGGGTAGCGCCATCGGTGGCCAGCAAACGGAAGGAGAAGGCGTCGGGCATCGGTGCAGGCGAGCTACGCTCTTCCTTCGTGGGCTGCACTGGTACCAGGTCCACGGCCGCGATCATTGCGCAGAAGCTCTATCAAAGCTGCCCGCGCCGTGTCAGGCCTCGACCAATGCCAGCAGCCCCTTGAGCAATTGCGTCGGGCATGGCGGGCAGCCGCGAATATGCAGATCGACGGGTACGACGCCGGAGACCCCGCCGATAACCGCGTAGCTGCCGGAAAAAATACCGCCGTCCACCGCACAGTCTCCGACCGCGACCACCCATTTGGGGTCCGGCGTAGCATTATACGTGCGCTCAAGCGCCTCGCGCATGTTCCTGGTGATCGGGCCCGTCACGAGCAGCACGTCAGCATGGCGCGGCGAAGCCACGAAGTGCAGCCCGAAGCGTTCGAGATCATAAAAGGCGTTGTTGAGCGCGTGGATCTCGAGTTCGCAGCCATTGCATGAGCCGGCATCAACCTCCCGAATCGAGAGACTGCGGCCCAAACGCCGCCGCGCGGCACGCGCGACGCTGGCGCCCAACTCGGCGAGCATCTCCTCGTCCTTGACCGGCGCTGCTTCGGTCAGGGGGCGGCGCACCAGGCTGTGGAATAAAATCCTGCGCATGCCGTGATCCTAAAGATCGTGACCGGAATACGAGCAGTTGAACGATTTGTTGCACAGTGGGAAGTCTGCAACGATATTGCCCTCGATCGCGGCTTCCAGCAGCGGCCATTGAAAACAGGACGGATCGCGCAAGTGGCAACGCGCGACGCGGCCGCCTTCGAGTCGCATCCACACCAACACATCACCGCGAAACGCTTCCGCCATTCCGAGGCCTTCGCGCACCTCGCGAGGCGGATCGATCGCGACCCGAATCGCGCCTGCGGGCAGACCTCGTAAGATCTGATCTATCAAGGCGAGACTCTGCTCAACCTCGCGGATGCGCACCCAGACGCGGGCGTTGACGTCACCGGCGTCGAACACGGGAACTTCGAAATCGAGCCGATCGTAGGGCGGATAGCCCGGCATCTTGCGCGCATCGAAGGCGCGGCCGCTGGCACGCCCGACATAACCGCCGGCGCCGAATTGCCGTGCCAGCTCGCCGCGCAGAACTCCTGTGGTGGCGGTGCGGTCCTGCAGCGAAGCGGTATTGTCATAGAGCTCGACGAGTTCCGGGAACAATCGCCGGATCTCATCCAACAGCGCCGCCACCGCGGTAACGCAGCTCGCATCGAGATCACGCGCGACGCCGCCCGGGACCACGGCGTCCATCATCAGCCGATGGCCGAAGCACGCCTGCGCGGCGCGCAAGGTCTTCTCGCGTAGGATGCCGCACTGGGCGTGCATGAGCGAGAACGACGCGTCATTGCAGATGGCCCCGATATCCCCGAAATGATTGGCGAGACGTTCGAGCTCTGCCATGAGCGCCCGCAGATAGATCGCACGCGGCGGAACCTCGACGTCCGTCGCCGCCTCGACCGCATGAGCAAAGGCAAGCGCGTAAGCAACCGTGCTGTCGCCCGAGGTGCGGCCGGCCAAGCGTGCGGCAGTGTCGAAGGTGGCGCCCGCCATCAGCGCCTCGATGCCCTTGTGCACGTAACCAAGGCGCTGCTCCAAGCGGACCACCGTCTCGCCGTTGGCGGTAAAACGGAAATGCCCGGGCTCGATGATGCCGGCATGAACCGGGCCGACGGGAATCTGGTGCAGGCCCTCACCGGCGGCGGGCAGGAAGGGGTAAGGGGCGCGCCTCGCCGAAGCGTGGCCGCGTTCTCCGAGCGGGTGCTGCACATCCCAACAGCCGAGATCGAGCCAGGGCCGCGTGTCGGGGGAGCCGACCGGTTCGAGGCCGTAGAGATCGCGCATCGCGCGCTCCAGGCGAATGGCAGGCGGGTGGAGCGCCCCAACGGACGGAAAATGTCCGTCCGGACATGGCATGGTGACGACCGCGATCTCGCGCGCATTTTCGTCGAGCACCGCCATGTGCACCGCGCCGGTGTCGCCCCACAGGCCCAGCAGCGTCCAATATCCGGCGGACAGCTGATTTGCGGCGAAACGCCAGCCGTCTTCGTCCACCAGCAGCCGCGGGCACGGACGATGTCCCGCGATTTTCCTGCCTTCGATGGTGTCGAGCAGCGTGGCCATCGGTTTATCCCAAGAGCTTCGCCACGTTCTGAAACCAAGCGACCAGCACTGGCGGCATGTAGATGCCGGCCACGAAAACGAGCGCAAGATGCGCAAACATCGGCACGTATGAGGCCTCGGCCTTCGCGGTGGCGCCGCGGGGATCGCCGAACGCGATGGTGTTCAATCGCAGGAACAGCCCGGCGACGCCGATCAGGATGCCCGCTACGAGTACGATCGCCAGCCAGGGCACGCGCGCAAAGGTCGACGTCACCACCAGGAACTCGCTCATGAAGATGCCGAGCGGAGGCAGTCCGGCAATGGCGACAACGCCGAGCACCAGCCCCCAACCGAGCACTGGGTTGGTCTCGGTAAGGCCGCCCATATCAGCGATGCGCTGGGTCCCCTTGACCTGGGCAATGTGACCGACCGCGAAGAAGATTGCCGATTTCGTCAGCGAATGCATGGTCATGTGCAGGAGGCCGGCGAAGTTCGCAAGCGGGCCGCCCATGCCGAACGCAAAAGTAATGATGCCCATGTGCTCGATCGACGAATAGGCGAACATGCGCTTGATGTCGCGCCGGCGGTACAGCATGAACGCCGCGAAAACGAGCGAGATGAGCCCCATGGTCACCATCAGGGGACCGGGTGCGAGCGCAGCGGGATTGAGCGCGAGGAGCATCTTGAATCGCAGCAATGCATAGAGCGCGACGTTGAGGAGAAGGCCCGAGAGCACCGCCGATATCGGGGTCGGGCCTTCGGCATGAGCATCGGGCAGCCACGCGTGCAAAGGCGCTAGCCCGACCTTGGTGCCATAGCCGAGCAGCAGGAACACGAAGGCGACGTTGAGCAGCGCCGGGTCGAACGCCCCCGCGCGCGTGACCAGCACGGTCCATACCATGGCGTTGAGTCCCTCTCCGAGGACGGGGCGCGCCGCCATGTAGACCAGGATGGTGCCGAACAGCGCGAGCGCGATGCCGACGCTGCCAAGGATGAAGTATTTCCACGCCGCCTCGAGCGCCTCGTGGGTGCGATAGATACCGACCATCAGCACCGTGGTCAGCGTCGCGAACTCGATCGCCACCCACATCATGCCGATATTGTTGGCGACGAGCGCGAGATTCATCGCGAACATCAAGAGCTGATACATCGCATGGTAGAAGCGCAGAAACCTCGGCGTGAGCCGGCCGATGTCGAGCTCATGGCCGATATAGCTGGCGCTGAATACGCTGGTCGTGAAGCCGACGAACGTGGTGAGCACGATGAAGACGTTGTTGAGGTCATCCACCAGCAGATACGGAGTCGGCCGCGGGCGGCCGAAGAACAGCGAGACCGCGGCGAGGAAAGTCAGGAACGTCGCGATCACATTGAGCGTCGCCGTCAGCCGATATCCCGGCAGCGCCACCAGCAACGCCGCCGCCAGCGCGGGAATCGCCAGAACGGCGGTGAGCGGTTCGAACAGACCCGTCATCCGCGCTCTCCGCGGAAGCGGTCGAGCGCCTGCAAGTCGACCGTGTCGAAACGCTCGCGGATGCGGAACAGGAAAATGCCGATCACGATGAAAGCGATGAGGATCGAGAAGGCGATGCTGATCTCGACCACCAGCGGCATGCCCTTGGCGCCGGTCGCGGCAAGCACGAGGCCGTTCTCGAGCGACATGAAGCCGACGATCTGACTGACGGCGTTGCGCCGCGTCACCATCATCAACAGGCCGAGCAGCACGACCGAGAGCGCAAAAGCGAGATCTTCGCGCGCAAGCGGGTCGGCCTCAGCCGTCACCCGCAACATCACCACCATCGAAAGTGCGACCAGGCCCATGCCCAGCAGCATGGCGGAGCCCACGCCGACGACCTTTTCGATCTCGCGATGAATACCCAGCCGCACGATGATGCGATGAAGCGCAACGGGAATGATGATCGCCTTGAAGACGAGCGCAATCGCCGCGGTCACGTAAAGGTGCGGCGCATCTTGGATGTAGGCCTGCCACGCCACTGAGAGCGCCAACACCAAGGCATGGAGCGCGAACATGTTCAGCAGTGCATAGAGCCGGTCCTGATAGAGTTCGAGGAAGCTCACCAGCACCAGCGTGCCTGCGAGCAGATGGGCGACGTCGAAGGTCAGGCCGCGCATCACAGGCTCCGCGAGACAAAGAGAAGAAGCGTCGCGAGCAGGCCCAGCATCAACGCAGCGCCCAGGAATTCCGGCACGCGGAACACGCGCATCTTGGCAATCGACGTCTCAAATAGCGCGAGCAGCAAACCCGCGACGGTAAGCTTGGCGATGTAGGCGACGAGCCCGATCACCAGCAACCCAAATCCGGCGCCCGACGGCACCAAGCCCCAGGGCACGAACAGACACGCGATCAGCGAAATGTAGAGCAGGAGCTTCAACGACGCGGAAAGCTCGATGAGCGCCAAGTGCCGGCCGGAATACTCGAGCACCATCGCTTCATGCACCATGGTCAATTCGAGGTGGGTCGCCGGATTGTCGACTGGAATGCGCGCGTTCTCCGCGAGAGCCACCATGATCAAGGCGAGCAGCGCAAGCCCCAGCGAGACCCGCAGCCCGACCTCGGACGAAACCAGGAAACCCGCCATGGTCGAGAGCTGCGTCGAACCGGCGATCAGCGCGAGCGTGAAGATGATCATGATCATCGCCGGTTCCGCCAGCGAGGCAATCATCACCTCTCGACTGGAGCCGATACCGCCGAAGCTGGTACCGACATCGAGCCCTGCTAGCGCCAGGAAGAAGCGGGCACTGCCGAGGAGCGCGACGATGGCAATGAGATCGGCGGACCAGGAGAACAGGAGGCCGGTGCGAAAGGTCGGTACCAGCGATGCCGCCACCCAAGTGGCGGCGAAAATGAGATAGGGAATGACCCGGAACAGCCACGAGGCATTGTCCGCGAGCACCACCTCCTTGCGCATCAGCCGCACAAGGTCGCGATAGGGCTGCACCAGGGGCGGCCCTCGCCGGAGCAGGAGGCGCGCCTTCACCTTGCGCGTGAAGCCGGTCAGCAACGGCGCCAGCAGCAGCACCAGCAGCATCTGCGCGCCCTGAACGCCGAAATCGAAAATCACGGCCATATCGCAAGCACCAGCAACAGGAGCACGAGCGCGGCGAAGACCAGACTGAGGAATTGTCGGATGGTCAGGAACTGCAGATGATTGAGCCTGTCGGCGGCGAAACCGATGCCGCTGGCGATCGGCGCATAGAGTGCATCCCAAACGAGATCGTGCAATTCCACCGTGAGCCGCGCTGGCCGCCCATCGCCTGGGGGCGGGATCTCGACATGCTCGCGGGCGTGAAACACGACGGTACCGAACACCCGGCGGATGGGCTGCGCGAAACTCGAAGCGGTGTACTGGGTCGCGGGATTTGCATCGGGATATCCGCAGTCCCACGCTGGCGCGCGGCGCAACTTGTCGGAGGCCAGCCGGTGGATCGCCCAGGCCGCGAGCGCGCCCGACAGGACCATGAAAATAAAGACCAAGAGACCGTTATAGGAGCTGCGGCTCTCGGCGATCGGCACGATCGAGAGCCAATCGACGCTTCCTTGCACCGGCATGCGGTCGCCCACCAGGCCCTGTACCACGGGCGCCAGCGCATCGATGAAGAAGCCGGGCAGGATGCCAGCAACAAGGCAGAGCCCAGCGAAGAAGAACATCGCCGCGAGCGAGAAACGGTCGGTTTCACGCGCGCGCTCGGCTGCGGGCGTGCGGGCGCGACCGAGGAAGGTCACGCCGAATGCCTTGACGAAGCAGGCCGCGGCCAGCGCCGCCGAGAGCGCAAGCAGCGCCCCCACCGCCGGCACCAGGAGCTTGAGGCCCCAGGAGGGCAGCTGTGGGCTCAGCAAAATCGCCTGGAAGGTCAGCCATTCGGAGACGAAGCCGTTGAGCGGCGGCAGCGCCGAGATCGCCGCACAGCCGACGAGAAAAGCGAAAGCCGTCTGCGGCATGCGATGGATGAGGCCCCCGAGGTGCTCCATGTCGCGCTCCCCGCTGCTGGTCAGCACCGCCCCGGCGCCGAAGAACAGCAGGCTCTTGAAGACCGAATGATTGAACACGTGCAGCAAGCCGGCCGTGAGCGCGAGCGCGGCCGCCCACGCCATGCCGTGCGCCTTGAAGGCGAGCGCAAGGCCAAGTCCGATGAAAATGATCCCGATGTTCTCAACCGTGTGGTACGCGAGCAGCCGTTTGAGGTCGTGTTGCATCAGTGCGTAAAGCACGCCCATCACAGCGGTGATCCCGCCGAGGCCCAGCACCACCATGCTCCACCACCAGGCAGGCGTGCCGATGAGGTCGAATACGATGCGCACGAAGCCGTAGACGGCGACCTTGGTCATGACCCCGCTCATCAGCGCCGAGACGTGGCTCGGCGCTGCCGGATGCGCGAGCGGCAACCACACGTGCAGCGGCACGAGGCCGGCTTTGGAGCCGGCGCCGATCAGCGCAAGGATCAAAATGGAGGCGGCAAGCGCCGCCGAGGGATGCGCCCCGCGGATGTCGGCAAAGGCATAACCGCCGTCGGCGCCCGCCAGCAAGCCGAAGGTGAGCAGCAGCGCGAGCGTGCCGAAGCTCGCCATGATCAAATAGACATATCCGGCACGGACGTTGTCGGCGACGCGATGATGGGCCATGACGAGCGCCCACGACGACAACGACATGAATTCCCACGACACCAGAAAGGTGAACGCGTCATCGGCGAGCACCACGATGCTCATGCCGGCGAGAAACGCCGGATAGAACGGCAGCACCCGGCGCGGGGCATCTTCGTGGCGGCCGTATCCGAGCGCGAACAGGCAGGCCGCGGCCGCGCCGAGATTGACCACGGCAAGGAAAAAGGCCGAAAGCGCATCGAGACGGAAATGGGCGCCCAGCCACGGGAGTCCTAACGGAAGGCTGGCGGCCGAGGGAGCATGGG
>Ga0318559_10000285_pt1 | contig 11354 bp, 17 predicted proteins | sample GRESIP065b5f21_FD_203664 | JGI IMG/M metagenome (GOLD analysis project Ga0318559, IMG submission 203664) | Tropical soil microbial communities from Luquillo Experimental Forest, Puerto Rico - GRE.SIPMG.065b5f21 | ecosystem: Environmental > Terrestrial > Soil > Tropical forest > Bulk soil... | reverse complement strand
CAACTACGCCAACGACAGCGTACGTATTAATTGGATCAACGGAGTCGGCAAAGAGTCGGACACGGTTTTCGCTGAGTTCAGCGGCAGCAAGATGGCGCAGCAGGGGAGCGGCGACAAACCGCGCCGACCATTCCATCGCTGCTGAGACAGTGGGATTGATTTGGAAAACTAGAGCTCACTGCCCGACACGCGAGGAGCGGACGCGGCGGACCGCTCGCTTTCTGTGATGCGTAGGCCGCCCTTGTTCGTTGCGGACCACGAGCACGATGTATCGAACCCACATAACTCCGGGAATGGCGATGGCTACCACAATCAAGGCCCAAAGTACGTGTCGATCAGGAATACTCGGCAACAGCCCCGCGGCGTGTAGCGTCATGTACAGCCCAAACCCGATCACGAACACTAACAAAGCCGGTATTACCAGCAAGGGAAGCACGACGAAAACGGTCGCGAGTGTCTTAAAAGTCAACTCAAACTTAATGTGAAGTCCTGAAAGCCACATCAGCGCGAATGCGATGAAGCCTAACAACAGAATTGCCAAGAAGGTCATTCCATCACCTTAACATTAGGCGGAGGCCCTGAGCATACCTTCGAAAAGTCGCTACGAATTTGCGAGGGGGTTTCGCGCCAGCCCGGCCGACGAATTTTGGGGCCGCACTGCCTCGTGCCCGAGGATGTCTGCTATTGGAGGTAAAGCGGACATCGACGCGACATTGCTCAATGTCCGCTTTTGACCCAAAGCGGACATGAGCGGCTCAGAATTGCTGCCGTGCAAACTGACCCGTGAACCCCATTTCGCGGGTCGTAAATCCCTGCTGTAATCGTGTCCCTGTAGGCGACAGTCGGGGCACTCCTGAGACTCTCGGTCGGAGGCGATGCGGCGGCGCGATTTCATCAAAGGAATTGTTGGTTCAGCGGCCGCCTGGCCGCTTGTCGCACGGGCGCAACAGCGTGAGCGAATGCGGCGAATCGGCGTGTTGATGAACCGCGCCGCAGACGATCCAGAAGGTCAATCCCGTGTCGCAGTATTCCAGCAAGAGCTCAAGCGGTTTGGCTGGAGCGACGGTGATAACGTGCGGTTTGACATCCGCTGGGGCGCAGACGAGGTGGAACGCGAACGCAGCGGCGCGGCTGAGTTGCTGGCGCTTGCGCCTGATGTGGTGTTCGCCAGCGGCACTTTAAGTGTCGCGGCACTGCGACACACGGGCCGCAGTCTACCGATAGTGTTTGTTGGCGTGACTGATCCGGTGGGCGCCAGCTTCGTCGACAGCTTGGCCCGACCGGGCGGCGACATTACCGGTTTCATGATTTACGAATATAGTTTTGGTGGCAAAAGGCTGGAACTTCTCAAGCAAATTGCACCGAATGTAACGCGAGCAGCCGTGCTTCGCGATTCCTCAAATCCTGCGGGGACTGCCGAGTTTGCCGCCATACAGGCGCTGGATCAGACCCTCGGTGTGGAAACGAGACCCGTTGATAGTGGTCGAGAGATGGCCGAGGTCGAGCGCGCTGTGTCAAACTTTGCGCAGTCGGCCAATGGCGGTCTGATTGTAACGCCAAACGCCGCGGTGTCGGTCCGACGCGATATGCTGATTGCGCTAACAGCCAAACACAAATTGCCCGCCGTATATCCGTTCCGATATATGGTCACCGCCGGCGGATTAATCTCAATAGGACCGGATTTGCTAGAGCAGTGTCGGCTTGCCGCCTCGTATGTTGATCGAATTTTGAAAGGTGAAAAGGCCGCCAATCTTCCAGTGCAAGCACCGACTAAATACGAAACCGCAGTCAATCTTAAGACCGCCAAAGCCCTTGGGCTCACTGTGCCGCCCGGTTTGCTCGCCTCCGCCGACGAGGTGATCGAATGAGGCGGCGCGAGTTCATCGCACCTGTTGGTGGTGCAGCAACGGCTCCGTAGTTTGCGGCGCGCGCGCAGCAGGCAGCTCTACCAATTCGACCAAATCTGAATGATCAGCGAGGAGGAGGATCGCATGCCTGCAATTTCTAGATGGTTGCGCTTGGGCGCTGCGTCTCTGGCGATCGCCGCGTCGACCTACGGTGTCCTGCCTGCACGTGCCACCGATGTTATCGCTGAATGGTCGACAATTCAGATGCCGCCGCCGCCCACCTTGAAGCCGGTGGCGGTCGACCCAAAGAGCACGGCACTTTTACTATTGGACTTCATGACCGAAAATTGCGGTCAGCGTCCCCGCTGCGTCGCTGCAGTCCCGACGGTCAAGGCGTTGCATGATCGAGCACGCGCCGCCAGCATGCTTGTCGAGTACACGCTTCCTGGCGGCGGCAAAATTATTGACGAAGGCATCGCGCCGCGCGAGGGCGAGGTTGTTGATCAGAAACCGGGTGGACCCGACAAGTTCGTTGGCGACGACCTGGATCAGCGACTGAAAGACCACGGCATCAAGACGGTTATCGTCTGCGGCACCTCGGCCCAGGGTGTTGGTATTGGAACCGGTGCGGGCGCCGCCCAGCGCGGCTATTACGTGATCTATCCAGTGGATTGTTTGCTTTCAGAAAGTGCTTTCCGCGAGGCTTACGCGGCCTGGCACATGGCGGGCGGCGGACCGCCAGTGACCACCAAATGGGTCACTGTAACCCGCAGCGATATGATTACGTTCGAGAAAGCTAACCGGTAAGTCTGCGACCGCCGACGAAGTGATCGAACTGCGTCCGGCCGCAGCGCAGAATGTCCGCTTTTGGCACAAAGCGGACATCACGCCACCGAGTTCCAATGTCTGCTTTCGAGGGGAAAGCGGACATTTGTCCAAGCTGTTCACGCGCGGTGAGGCGCGGCGGATCGCGGTCAATATCGCGAAACTGCCGGAGTTGTTCAAAAAGCCCTAAAACTCGCATCATGAGCCAGTTGGGGTTGCAGATCATCATTGTGGTGGCGTTTGGCGCGCTTTGCTTTGGCGTCGGCTACCTGACAGCCTCCATCGTCACGCGCAACCGCTGGCGCGACGAAATGATCAAGCGCGGTTTCGCCCGCTACAACTGGTACACCGGCAAATGGGAATGGGGAGAACCACCGAAAGAATCGAGTTCTTGAGTGCCCGCCCGCCGCTTCCCGCCGCCGTGATCTGTCGAAGTAACGCCGAACTGTACCAACTCAATGCCAGCGCCGATGCCCGCTACATGCGACAGCGGCGACAACGACGCCTGCGACCAGCAGAATGAGGACAACAGTCGAGATATTTTCCATGACGCTCTCCGCGCTGGAAATATCGGCACTCAGGGTAAAACAAACCCCCCGGCAACCCATAGCGCCGAAAGCCACCGCCCGACCACCCCTGATAAACCGAGCGCAATAAAAATGATTACACGAAGTTCCTCGGTCATCGTCGCTTGACTCTCTAATTCGACGATGCTGACGGAGATTCGGTCTTGCGTTCATTGATTGGAATCAAAGAAATTAGATTTGAGGGGAACATTCCCATGTCCGCCCGCCAGTTCCCGCCGCCTTGGACTGTCGAGGAACAAGAAAGGTGGTTTGCTGTGCGTGACCGCGACGGCCAGCAGCTTGCCTATGTCTATTTCGATGATCCGCGCGCAGCCGCTAGGCCACTGACGCGCGATGAGGCGCGAAGGATCGCGGCGAATATCGCCAAGCTGCCGGGGTTCCTATCTAAGTGAACACCTTGAGCTATTCTCATGCCTTCTCTTGACCGGCGGCATGCTGCACCCGGAACGATTGAGAGGAAATACCCTCACATTGTCGAGCTTGCCGTCGGTAGGCGCGGCTTGGATGTCGGATTAGGCCGTCGAATTATGCACTTTCACAGTTCGCGACACATCAAGCCGCGACACGGCCATATAGGTTTGAAGGAGGGCCAAACGTATTATCGCTGGTGTTTTTCGGACCTGGCGACGGCACACGCCTTCATCGAACAGTTTGGCGGCTCTCTCTACGAACCTGAACGCCAACCAGCGACGAGGCGCAAACGATTGCGGTGAATATCGCCAAGCTGCCGGAGCTGTTGCGGAAGGCCCGCGTTGGCGTTCAATATGGATAGCTCCTTAGCTTAATGTGAGGATGTGGTCCGGGTGGAGGTACGTATTGCGTATTCGGTTGGCACAAGCTACCGAGCCCGCGCGCGGTTTCCATGCATTGTTCAAATGTTGTGAAGCCGCAATTTGTGGCACCGCTAAGTCCGTCGCTATTAATCGCGCACCACGGATAGTTTTGAGCTTTTGTTGGAGTGTTCAGCACAGTTGTTGCGACGATAATACTGAACGTAAACAGGACAAGTCTCATCCGTATCTCCCACTAGCGAGCCCGCTGATGGGTTCAACAATAAAATATCGCTCTAGTCGGTAACTTTGATCTCAATCAAATAGAACCGCCCGCCGCTTCCCGCCGCCCTGGTCTGTCGAGGAATACAACGACGCCTGCTTTGTCGTGCGCAACCACGACGGGCGGCCCAAATGTTGCGGTCATTCGGTGAGCGAGGCTTCGTCTGCGTTTCATACTTCTTATTAGGAACACGCTGGTATGGGGAGTAGCGATCTTTAATTACGGGACGTACTTCCGTGAAAAGGTTTCCGTCGCCAATCACTTGTGTCTTTGTCGGGATGGTTGCGATTCTCGTCTCCTCGTGTGTGCGAGATTATGCAGCTTCTCCCGCGCGTGATGCAGCACTTCGCGAGTGCAATAGTGAAGCTTCCAAATGGAATGATCGAGATTGGGAAACTACTCAAGCCGCCACGTACCAAAACTGTATGACCCGCCACGGCCAAATCCCATAATTCGTAGGCCGAAGGTCACGCGGCGTGTTACCGGCTCGAATAGCGCCAAGCTGCCGGAGCTATCGAAGCGGTAGGCGACAAGTCGGACGGTTGATATCCTGTTGGGCGCGGGGGGTGAAACGGGAGCCCTCCACCATGCCGCATGGCAACCGAAATTCGAAGCGAAAGGGTCGGACGAAAGCCGTAACGGTAGTCGCTGGGGCGTTGTCGCTGGCGGGCGGCGCGTTCGGAGCAGCCGTTGGTCCGCCGAACGATACTCTGACCGTGAACACGGCAGTTACTCTCTATGAGGAAGAAATCTCTGACGTTAGTTTGTCGACTTTCTATGTCTTTGACCACGAAAACGCTGGAGCACGTCGTCCCGGCTTACAACTTGCCCAGAGGACACGCAGTCCGCCGAGGCAAGGTTGCGGAGGCTGCGCAACAGACTGCGGAGGCGGAGGCCCCACATGCTGCGCAACCTGCGCAAGCGCCGGCGGGGCCGGAGCTTGCTCATAACCCTCCCGCCTCATGAGGCGCGGCGGATCACGGCGAATATTGCAAGTGGCTAGATTATCCGAAAGCGCCGGCCCGCCGCTCCCACGTTTACGCTAACTAAATATCTGCGATCTTATATTCCCCACCGAGGCGTGAAATGTCATTTGCTCGCGTCGGTAAGGCGGACGTCAACGAGAGGAAATACCCCTTTATTGTCGAGGTGCCCGCCGCCGCGGATGGATTGAATGTCGAATTGAACCGTCAAATTGTCGGTTTTCACAAGTTGCACCACACCACACTGCGATTTGGACGTACTGCACTCCGAGACGGGCAAATTTATTACCGCTGGTGCTTTTTCGATTTGGCGACGGCGCGCGCCTTTGCCGAACAGTTTGGCGGAGCGTTTTACAAAACAACCGGCACTTGACTTACGCCACTTCTCACGACGAAGGCCAGGCGGATCGCGGCGAATATCGCCAAGCTGCAGGAGCCAAATAACACCCCTTAGTGTGCGGTGCCGGGCCAATGGCAATCTGCGGCTATTTTGTCTCTGATTTCCGAAACGTTACCCAGAGTGAACGAGCCATCGACAGTCGAACCATCAAGTGTAGTTACGCGGACGAAAATCTTGCCATTGTCCGGCAATGCTCGAATGAATTGAACGGCGGCTAGCGCAAAAACGCCTAGCCCATTGCTAGACGGTTGCCACTGAGTTTCTATCGGTTTGCCGTCATTGATACGGACCAAAACCTTTACAGTATTAGTATTCGAACCAAACAAAGTGAACGGTCTGCCTAAGTAGGCCTCTGTCTTTTTCTCCTTGCACCGGAGTACTAGCACGGTCGGTAACATCAGATAGCTAGGATCTGTGCTACTGTCTGCGTACAGCATTCCAGCTACTTGAGGGCTATCATCGACCGGCGACTTACTCTCCTCAATGCTCCAAGTCACGGGCGGTTGTTGCTTTTCAGCAAACAATCCATCAAAGCAGTTGAGACGCTGCACATCGTCGGTCAGCGTTTTGCAATACTTGATTATGGCAACGATTTCGAGCATCGACTGCGCCTGCAGTCGGCCAGAGGCAGCTAGCACGAGTGCCATTGCGGTTACTGCAAAGAATGACCGCATGACGCCCCTCCCATTGCCGATAGTAAAGCGACAAAGCGCGGGGCCAGCAACCCGCGCTTAGCGGTCCACCTCGATTGCGAAGCCCGTAGGGCGTATACTCTATTTAGGAATCCCGCATAGGGGTGGCGACTAAGTCTTCCTGTTAGCTCTGTGGCAACCGGCAAGGAGGCATCCGATGGGCATCAAGATCGGGTCACCGGCACCTGAAGTCGCAGTGGATTATTGGATAAGAGGCGCCAATGGGCCCAAACGTATGACGTTAGCCGAGCATCGCGGTAAGTGGGTCGTACTGTTCTTCTATCCACGGGATTTCACATTCATCTGCCCCACCGAACTCGCCGCGTTCGGGGAGTTGGAGGCCGACTTCAAGGCCGAGGAAGCGGTCGTCATCGGGGCTAGCACCGACAACTGCTTCAGCCACAAGGCATGGTTCGAGCGCGACGCGCGACTGTTGCGCGTGAACTATCCGGTCCTGGCCGATACCTCCCATCAGCTCAGCAAGGGGTTCGACGTTTTATTGGATGACGGCGCGAGCCTACGAGGAACGTTCATTATCGACCCCCAGGGCGTCGTGCGCCACATGACGGTGAACGATTTGGAAGTGGGTCGGAACGCCCGGGAGACCCTGCGCGTGCTCCAGGCTCTGCGCTCGGGAGAGCTGTGCCCGGAGGCATGGAAGCCGGGCGAGTCGACCCTCACGACCTACAATGAGTGGATCGGTCAGATATTTCCGCGGCTAAGCAAGGCAGCTTTGGCCCGCGCGTCCAACCATCTGCAGACGATCCGATTAAAGGCGGGGGATGTGGTGATCCGGCAAGGGGACGAGCCGGACCGGTTCTACATCGTCGCCGACGGTGAGGTGGACGTGGTGCGACACACGGCGGAGGGCACGTCCGTGCCCTTGGCCACGCTCCGCCGCGGGGAAGTTTTCGGCGAGATCGGAATCCTCGAAAAAACGCGGCGCACCGCCGATGTGCGGGCGCGTACCAACGTCGAAGTGCTGGCGTTGGACTGGCGGGACTTCAAGGACCTGCTCGACGCCTCAGATCCCACAGCCCGCGATTTCCTGCAAATCGTTGAGCAGCGCAGGGCCACGCTGCCGCCATAGTTTCATTCAAGGCCTTCGCACTCCAACGTCGCAGCCAGCGCCTTCACCTGATGCCGCGTAGCGACAAACAGCAATCTGATAATCTCGCACTGCGCATCGTCCGACACGACTACGCCATCCTCGAGATGCCGCAGCAGAGCCCGGGTGCTGTTGAGGTTCTCGACCAGCACCGCATGGAGTGATCGCGCCTTCCTCAGCGAGATGACGTTATCAGGCGGCAGTGGCTCGTTGATGAGAGACCGACGAGCTTCAATCTGATCGGCCGGGCACGGATGATATCTCACTTGACGCACGAGCCCCTATTTACCGAGCTCGGTGACTTTTTGTTCTGCTCGGCGACCTGGTCGGCAAGCTGGCGCAGCTTCTCAGTCTGCTCCACAAACCGCCGTGCAGCCTCGGTCTGGGCAGCTTCGTGAAGCTGGCCCCCAACACGTCGCATTGAAAAACAAAAGCGCCCCAGCGATCCGAACGCCCGCATCCGAAAAGCGGCATACGGCCCCCCACACCCCCCTAAACTGAAAATGAAAACGCGATTAAGAGACCCCTTCGGTACGCACAATTTTTTAGCGGCATTAACAAATTCGCGAAATACAGCGCAGAGGTTTAGGCAACCGGCTGACGGCACCACAGTTAACACCATTTGGGGGCTGACTGACTTCGACATCGAAATGGTGTTCCAACGATCCGTCGGAGACCTGACGTGCGGCACCCGGCCAACACAATCGAGGATATGAAAAAGCTTCTTCTTGGCTACCGCGACAACATGAGAGTTGAGATCGAAAGCGACGTCCCCGTAACCGCAAAAACCGTGGCGGACCTTCGCGCACTCCCCGCTTGGCCGGACGGCTTGGTCTTAGATATCCACGTAGACCTTGACCCCCGATTGAGCGTCGTGAGGGTGGAACGGGCATCCTGAAAACAAGAACCGATGTCCGCTTTACCCCCAAAAGCGGACATTGGAACTCAGTCGTGGAATGTCCGCTTTGTGCCAAAAGCGGACATCAGCCGAATCACTCGATCACGTCGTCGGCGCTGGCGAGCAACGATGGCGGGACCACGAGACCGAGGGCCTGTGCTGTCTTGCGATTGATTACAAGCTCGTACTTGGTCGGTGCCTGCACCGGAAGGTCGGCAGGCTTCTCGCCCTTGAGGATGCGATCAACATATCGCGCCGCCCCGCGGAACTGCTCCTCCACTTCAGACCCGTAGGACATTAAGCCGCCACCCGTGACAAAGTAGCGTCGGTGGTAGACCGCGGGCAGTTTGTGTTTCGCTGCAAGCCCAACGACAAGATCGCGGTGCACCACTGAAAGTGCACTTGCCGTCAAGATCAGACCGCCATTTGGGGAGCTTGCAAATTTCGCGATGTCCTGCTCGATCTCCCGGGCATCACGCATGCTGATCGCACTCACTTCCATTCCAACAGATGGCGCCACGTACTGGATCACAGCGAATTGGCCGGCTCCCACCGTAAGCAGCCCGGGATCTCGAAGAACCGCCACCCGCGTGACGTTTGGGGCCATCTGTTTGAGCAACTCCACCCATTTCGCGGTCAATGCATAATCAAATAGAACAAAGCCGGTCGCGTTGCCTCCCGGTCTCGCTAAGCTATCGATGTAACCGCTGCCGACCGGATCGGCGATACTGTTGAACACAATCGGCACCGAGCGTGTCGTTTGTAACAGCGTTTGCAGCCCGAGTGCACCGGTTGCCACAATAACGTCCGTCTGAAGCGCGACTAACTCTTCCGCGTTTTTGCGAGCCTTCGCAGGATCAGCGCCAGACCATCGGACTTCGAACCGCACATTCCGGCCCTCAATCCAACCCAACTGACGTAGGACTTCCTTGAACACCCCGACACCGGCCTGTTGGTCTGTCTCGATTCCTGCGCTCTCCAGCACGCCAACCCGCCGCACCTGCGCTGGCTGCTGCGCATGCGCGGCTAAGGGCCACGCGAAAAGACCGCCGCTGAGAAGCGTAATGAACTCGCGCCGCCTCATTCGAGCACCTCGTCGGCGATCGAGAGCAAGTTCGGTGGAACACTCAGACCGAGCCCTTTTGCCGCCCCGACATTCATGACGAACTCAAACTTTGTTGGCTGTTGCACCGGGAGGTCGGCGGCGTTCTCGCCCTTGAGGATGCGGTCCACGTAGGAGGCTGCTTGGCGGAATATTTCCGCCGTGTCCGGTCCATAAGACATAAGACCGCCTGCAACGGCGAAAGCTCGGTAAACCGAGATCGCCGGGAGCCAGTTATTCGCCGCAAGCATCGCAATCTTGTTGATGTGGACGATCGTGAACGGGTCCGGTCCGACCATCAGAGAACCACCCGGCCTTTGCGCTAATACGGCGACGGCGGATTCCATTTCCGCAGGAGTACTAACAGGCATTTTCTCCAGAGCGATTGGGCCTGGTAGATGCTCGGTTTCGATTTTGCTCAGAAAATACTGATAGAAGGGCGCGGTGGCCGGATTGAACAGTAGCGCTGCGCGGCTGAGATCGGGCGTTGCGTCTTTGAGCAACCCCATCCATTTGGTGATCAATTCGGGTTCAATATACGTGAAGCCCGTGATGTTGCCGCCTGGACGCGCAAGACTTTTGACGAAACCGAGGTCAACCGGGTCGTTGACCAGTGCACAAACGATAGGAATTGAGCTGGTAGTTTTCTGTAGCGCCGCCACAACCGGCGTGCCACTGGCAACGATTACTTCGGGATTGAGCGTCACCATCTCATGGGCGTATTGCTCGATGAGGTCCATTTTCCCGGCGGCCCAGCGGTACTCGATGTGAACGCTTTGGCCATCTTTCCAGCCCAGACGCTCGAAACTCTGACGGAATGCAGATATGCGCTTCTGACTTTCCGCATCGCTTTCCACGACCGCCGTGAGGATGCCGACCGTGGGTTTGCCGCGCGCCTGCTGCGCGCGTGCCGCAAGCGGCCACGCTGCCGTCGCGCCGCCGACAAGCGTGATGAATTCGCGTCGATTCACCGGCTGGCCCCTCACTCAGAGGGTCTTACTCTACCATGCTGTGGGCTGCGTTGTGCATCACGGCAAATTCTGGCTGCCGATGTCCGCTATGTGCCAAAGGCAGACATATGCACTGCAGCAAAATAAGTCGCTATTCGATCACCTCGTCGGCGAGCGCGAGCAAGTTCGGTGGGACTGTGAGGCCGAGCGCCTTCGCGGTCTTGAGATTGATGATCAGCTCGAACTTCGTTGGCTGCATGACCGGAAGATCGGCCGGCTTTTCGCCCTTGAGGATGCGGCCGGCGTAGACGCCAGCTTCATGGTAAGCATTGGCGAGATTGGGCCCATAACTCATTAGGCCGCCATCGTCGACAAACTCGCGGAAAGCATACATCACTAGCATCTTGCGATTTGCAGCAAGCCCCACGATTTGGGCGCGGCGGGTCATGAAGAATGGGTCCGGGCTGATTACGAGGGCGTGCACCTGTTGTTCGCTAGCAGAAGCAAACGCCGCATCGATTTCGCGTTCGGAACTCGCCTTGAAAACGAAAAATGGCCGTCCAGTGTTGCTGGCGGCCGCTCTTCCGCTATCAATCTCGACGTCAGCAGTAGGCGATTCCGGGCTCACAACAATAGCAGCATTTCGAATTCCGGGATCGAGATCGTACAGTAGGTTTAAGCGCTTCGGCACCAACTCGTTGGCGATTATTGTCAAGCCGGTGATGTTCCCACCGGGATTGTTGAAGGTAGTGACGAGTCCGAGCTTGACTGGGTCAACGCCAAGCACAAACACAATCGGGATTGTCGGCGTCGAGTTTTTCGCTGCCTGAGCCGAGCGGGTACCTCCGGCGGCCGCGATCAGGGCGGCGCCGTCAACAACCAGCTCCGCGGCCATTGTATCGAGCTCAT
>Ga0318559_10000283_pt1 | contig 11364 bp, 5 predicted proteins | sample GRESIP065b5f21_FD_203664 | JGI IMG/M metagenome (GOLD analysis project Ga0318559, IMG submission 203664) | Tropical soil microbial communities from Luquillo Experimental Forest, Puerto Rico - GRE.SIPMG.065b5f21 | ecosystem: Environmental > Terrestrial > Soil > Tropical forest > Bulk soil... | reverse complement strand
AGCTAGTCATGGGCAAAGTTGCGGCAGATGCACCATCTGAGCCCAGGCAAATAATCGGATAATGGTTGGTCGCCAGGGGTGGCGAGGCGCATCGCCTCGCCACCCCTGGCGAGACGATCCAGGTAGCCGCGCAGGGCAAACCGGAGACAGCAATGTTGTATTCGTTGCAGCGGTGGCGGGGGCATCGTGCGGGTGGCGGCTGAGCCGGTCCCGGAATACCGCGCATTACCTCGGCCGGTAATGGCGGCGGTGGTGCATCTCGCCCGGACAGTGCCATGCTTTCCGGACGGCTGGCCGACTTTCGAATAACCCGGACGGGGGCCTGGTATGCGGTTCGCAAGCATCATCGGTTGGGTCGCACTCGCCGGGTCGGTCGTTCCAGCGCTGACCGGCCAGCAAGCAGTTCCCGCGGCCTCAGCCCTGGCGAGCTGCACCGGGCCATTTGTCAAGGTGGCGAGCCCGTCGCCGGGCTCGTCGGACAACGTCCTGTTCGCCACGGCGGCCGCCGGGCCCGGTCACATGTGGGCCGTCGGCCGGCAGTACAGCGGCACGAACTACCGGAACCTGATTCTGTCCAACGCGGGCCATGGGTGGTCGCAGGTAGCGGCGCCGAACCCGGGTCCCACGGATAACCAGCTCACCGCCGTCTCGGCGTCGGGACCCTCGGACGCCTGGGCGACGGGCTGGTACCTCACCGGCCACAGCGCCAAGCCGATCGCCGCGCAGGCCCTGCACTGGGATGGCTCCTCCTGGACCGCAGAGACGTTGCCCGCACTGCCTGCTGAACTCGACAGCGACGCCGGCCCCGGGATCCTGGATATCTCCCCGACCGACGCCTGGCTGGTCGGCGCCGACCTCAGCGGCAGCACGGACGCGTCCGTCCTCGCCCACTGGGACGGCACCACCTGGTCGCTGGTCACCCATCCAGCCGCCGCCATAGCCCTCACCGCTCTTGCCGCCAGCGGCCCCAACGACGTCTGGGCGGTCGGCGTGGGAGCTGGCCCCACGTTCCCCGCGATGATCGAGCACTACGACGGGTCGGCGTGGACGACGTCCGCCACGCTGCCCGGCATCCGCCTGGGATCGGTCTCCAGCGTCAGCCCCGCCGTGGCGTGGGCCGTCGGGACGAGCAACGACGGGAACGCGACGGCCACCGTCGAGTGGAGCGGCTCGGCCTGGAAGGTCGTGCCGAGCCCGAATCCGGGTAGCCAACCGGACGGCCTGACCGCGGTCAGCGCCCTGGCCGCGAACGACGTATGGGCGGTCGGCAGTGACGTCGACTTCGGCAGCGGGGTCGGTGAGACGCAGCCGATGGCCATGCACTGGGATGGAACAGCGTGGACGGCGGTGCCGGCCACCGGCACGGCACCGGACGTATCCGGCGGGACGGGCACGTTCCTTGGGGTTGTGGCGCTCACGGCTACCCACGTGGTCGCCGTGGGGTTCGGGTCCAGCCAAGCGGACTCGCTGGTGGCGGATCTGTGCCCGTTCACGGTGGGGGACACCGGGTTCGTGCCGTCCTCGGCCAACGTCTCCGGCCCCGGCGCGGCGGCCTACTGGGTGGTGCCGGCGTCGGACCCAACCAGCCATCGCCTCGCCGACGGTTCAGGCTTCGGCCTGTTCGACTCCGGCACCCTAGCTCCCGGGTCGTCGTACGCCTTCGCCTTCCCGGCCAGTGGCACGTACCTGGTGACGGACAAGTCTGATGGCGCCACCGAGAAGGTCGGCGTCCCGATGCTCGCGATAACCAATTTCGGCGGCCGTAAGGTGCTGGAGTGGGCGAACGCAGCCCCGCTGGCGGGCGTCCGCTTCCAGGTTCAGGACATCCCGCCCGGCGGCACGAAGTTCGTCATCTTCCGGAACACGAGGATGACCGGCAGCCGCCTCGCCCTCCAGTTGCCGCCCGGCACCTACAAATTCAGGAGCCGCATGCGCGACGGGACCACCGGCGCGGCCACGGGATGGTCGCCCGCCGTAACCGTCAGCTTGCCCTGACCGGGCACCGCTGGCCGGCGCGGCAACGCCAGCCGGCGACACCCTGCCGGCCGCCTGGCAGAGCCGGTGGCGGTACCCGGCCAGGTGGGTTCGCGAGGAAGCCGCACCCTTCGAATAAGCGCTGCCCCGTGCTTGATGGGCGCGGGCCTCGAAATGGGAATCTCGCAGATTCGAAGGTGCAACCCGCGGGGCCCGCCATCCGTCTATGAGGGCGAAAGTTCCAACGGGCTGGGCCTTTGCCACGGGGGTACGGCCGGCCCGCATTACCTCAGGGGGCACCATGAACATCACCACTCGTACCGGGCGACGGCTGGCTGCGGCGATTGTCGGCTGTTGCGCGATCCTGCTGCCCGGCGCGGCCCTGGCCGCACCGGCCACGCCATCCGCACCGGCCCGTGCCGCGGCGCACGCGATAGTGCCCGGGTGTGAGACACCCGGGCTCGTCATCTGGCTGGACACGCGCGGGAACGGGGGCGCCGGCAGCGTCTTTTACACGCTGAAGTTCACGAACCTGTCCGGGCACACCTGCACGCTGAACGGTTTCCCGTTCATCAACGCGGTCAGCCTCAACGGCAGCCTGCTCGGCCGCCGGGCCGGGATCACCGGGGGGCCCGCGCACCAGCTGATCCTGAACCAGGGGCAGACCGCCACGGCGGCGCTCCAGATCGTGAACGTGCTCGGCTTCTCCGCGTCGCGGTGCAAGCCGGTCACCGCCGCCGGGTTCCGCGTCTTCCCTCCGAACCAGACCAGGGCGAAGGTTGTCCCGTTCCCGTTCGGCGCATGTTCGGCCAGCGGGCCGGTGTACATGTTCGTGCGGCCGGTCACGAAGTAGGCGCCCGGTCACGAGGCACAGCCGCCGGTGTGCGCGGCGGTCCGGCCAAGGGCCGCCACGCACACCGGCCGCACACGTCAGGGCACGCTGACCAGCTGGATCACTACCGCGCCGAGAGTCGGGTCAAGCTCCGTTGTCCGCGAAACTCCCGCGGCGTCATCACGTCCAGCGCCTTCGGCGCCGTGCCCGGGTCCGCCGAGCGGATCGGCGCGGTCCGCCCGGCGCACACGCCGAACAGGAACGCCCGCGGCGCGGGCGTAACCCGCGAGCCCGAGGTGCCCGAGGCACGGCATCCAGGGTGCCCATTCGGCCGCCGGACCGGCCATTTCGGATGGTGGTATCCGATTGTGTCCCCCTCGTAAACGGTCGGTAGTGCGCTATACAAGGATGAGCATGAGGGAGCGATATGCCGCCTAATGACGGATCCGGGCAGGCCACCCAGGTGGCCCGGGAACGGATTGACCTCCTGCGCCAGAAGTTGCGCGCGGCCCCGGCGCCGGTTAAGGCGGTCGGCGTCGCCGCGGTGTTGGTGCTGGTGGTGCTGACCCCGTTCCTGTGGGGCCGGCTCGCTTACCTCATCATCGTGATACCGCTGCTATACGGCCCGATCGCGGTCGTGCGCGGCAGCCGGTCGGTCATCGCCTCGGTGGGCGTTGGCCTCTGGGGCCTGGCGATCATCTCCATCGTGGCGGCGAAGCTCCAGCGGGGCAGCGACGCAGTCCCGTTGCTGCTGCTCCCCGTGGCGATCGTGCTGGTGGCGCACATCCCCCCGTTTACGCGACTGGCGAACTCGCGGCCGCAGGAGCGTGCCTTCGCGCCGTGCCGCACGGTTGCGCTGGTGCTGGCCTGGTCGGTGCCCCCGGCGCTGGTCGCCTGGTGGCTGGACCGGAGTCAGCCGGTCATCGCGTACGCGGTCGCGTGGGGCCTCGCGGTGCTCGTGCTGAGCTGGCGGTTTGCCAAGGTGTTGCAGCGGGCGCGGGGGGACACCAGGCAGCGGGCCAGGGGCGCGATGACCGCTCCCTACGGGCCGGCCGGGCCCGGGCCGGGCGGGCGCATGGCGGACCTGGGCCGCGGTGTCCGCGCGGCGGAGGGAGTGCGCGGGCAGGTGACCGGAGCCGGCCCGCGGGACCCCGGTCTGGCCAGCGCCGAGCAGGCGCCGATCACCGTCGATCAGGTCATGGCGGAACTGGCCGCGATGATCGGCCTGGAGCCGGTCAAGGAGCAGATCCGTCAGATCGCCGCCTCGGTGGAGGCCGCGGAGCGGCGCCGGGACGCCGGCTACCAGACCGACAAGCCGCTGCAGCATTTCGTGTTCCTCGGGCCACCAGGCACCGGCAAGACCTCGGTGGCCCGGATCATAGCCAAGATCTACTACGCGTACGGGCTGCTGCGGAGCCCGAATGTGGTGGAGGCGCAGCGGGCTGACCTGGTCGGGGAGTACCTCGGGGCAACCGCCATCAAGACCAACGAACTGATCACCCGGGCCGCGGGCGGGGTGCTGTTCATCGACGAGGCGTACAGCCTGGCCAACGACGGGGACGGCCACGGGGACAGGTTCGGCAACGAGGCGGTCCAGGCACTGCTCAAGCGGGCCGAGGACGACCGGGACGACCTCGTAGTGATCCTGGCCGGGTACCAGCGGCAGATGGAGGACTTCCTGGCCAGCAACCCCGGCCTGAACTCGCGGTTCGCGATGCGGATCCGGTTCCCCGGGTACTCGCCGGCGGAACTGCGGGCCCTGGCCCAGGCGGCGCTGGCGCAGCGCGGGGAGTCGCTGGACGGCGAGGCCACCCGCGCCCTGACCAGGATGATGGACGACGTCGGCCGGCGCCGGATCGCCGACGAGCTGGGCAACGGCCGGTTCGTCCGCAACCTGCTGGAGAAGGCGCGCCAGGCGCGTGACGTACGGGTCATGGGGGGCAGTCCCGAGCCGCCCGCCTCGGAGCTGATGACGCTGCGGGCCGAAGACCTGGAACACGCGTTCGGCGAGCTAACCTCCCGGTTCCGCGGCTACGCGGAGGCGCCGACGCTGGCCAGCGCCCTGGCCGAGCTGGACGAGCTGGTCGGGCTGGAACCGGTCAAGCAGCAGGTACACGAAATCGTCGCCCAATTGCAGGTGGCCCGGCTGCGGGACCAGCATGGCATCGTCAGCCAGCCCCCGGCCCGGCATTTCGTCTTCACCGGGCCGCCGGGCACGGGCAAGACCACCGTCGCCCGCATCCTCGGGCGCATCTTCGCCGCGCTCGGACTGCTGGTCCGTCCGGAGGTGGTGGAGGCGCACCGGGCGGACTTGGTGGGTGAGCACCTCGGCTCGACCGCGATCAAGACCGGCAGGCTGATCGACTCCGCGCTCGGCGGCGTCCTGTTCATCGACGAGGCGTACTCGCTGTACAACGAGGGCTACTCGGGCGGCGACGCCTACGGGTCCGAAGCGGTGGCGACGCTGCTCAAGCGGGCCGAGGACGACCGGGACCGGCTGGTGATCGTGCTCGCCGGATACCCGCAGGACATGGACCGCTTCCTGCGCAGCAACCCAGGGCTGGCCTCCCGGTTCTCGGTGCGGATCTCTTTCCCCAGCTACACCGCGGGCGAGCTGGCCCAGATCATGGCCGTCATCGCGGAACACGCGCGTGACTCGTTCGACCCAGAGGCGCGCCCCGTACTGCAGCGGATCTTCCGGGATGCCTGTGACCGGGGCCGCATCGACGAGCTGGGCAACGGCCGGTTCGCACGCTCGCTGTTCGAGCGCGCTTGCGCCGCCCGGGACCTGCGGGTCGCCACCCTCGGCGAGACCGCCACCGCGGCGGACCTCACCACGCTGACCGCGGCCGACATCGAAACGGCGGTCGAAGGGCTCATCGGCGGCCGGAATGGGCTGAGTGGGGACCAGGGCGGCTACGAGGGCAGCCGGGACGGGTCCCCGGCGCCCGGGACCCCGGGGGTTTAACGGCCTGGCGCTACGGCAGCTTGCGCAGTTCGATCTTCAGCCGGGCGGTGTCGTCGCCGACGTCCCTGATCAGGTACATGAGCGTGTGCTGCACCGCGTGCTTGTCCTCGCCCCGGTCGAGCAGCCGCTGCGCGGCCTCCCACAGCTCGGGCGGGTCACCGCGCCAGAGCCGGTCGCTGAGCACCAGGTGCCTGCGGATGTGCTGATCGCTGGCCGGGCGCCCGTGGGCATCGTCGTGGTCGGCGGCCAGCAGGGTCCGCCGCGCGTCCAGCTGAGCCGGGTCCAGCGCGCCCAGGTCGATGCCCTTGTAGTGGCCCCGCAGCACGGGGAAGGCGAACGCGCGCCGCGGGAGTGCCTCCAGGTCCGCGTCCGGCAGCAGCCTGCCCACCAGCTTGGTGTCCAGGCCGAAGCTGGACGGGTCCCGGTAGACCTGGGTGAACGGCTCCATCGCGGCGTACACCGCGTCGAGGGTCTGGTTCACCATCTCGCTGTCCAGCCCGCGGCGCCGCCCGGCCCAGCGTGCCCAGGCGGCGAGCACGTGCGGCATGGCGTGCTGCTCGGCGGGCCAGAGCATGATCTTGCGGGGCAACCAGTCGAGCAGGAACGTCTCCACTTTGGCCGGGCTCATCCGCAGCGGCCGGCCGAAGTCCTGCTCGCATCCGTAGCTGATGATGTGATCCGCGCACCGGCTGGCCGCCCGGCGGTCGGACAGGTCCTCGGCCTCGTCGGACGCGAGGAACCCGACGACGAGCATCGCTCTTCGGTCGCTGCTCCACGCCTGCCGGCGTGCCTGCGCGCCGGCCCACGCCGAATCGGGCTCGTGAATGGCCAGGCGGGCGGCCGGGCCGTCGGCGGACCGGCCGCCCCTTACGGCCTTGCCTGGGGGCGGCAGCGCCCGGATCCGGGACCTGATGAACGCGTGGTAGGAGGCGAAGGTCTTGCTGACCGGCGCTTCGGGTGCCTCGTGCGTGACCGCGAGCGCGGCCTCCAGCAGGCGCCTGGCCTCGGCCGCGGCGACCGGCCGGAAGCTGCCGCGCGCGTCGCCGTCCCGGCACCGTTCCAGCAGCGTGTCCACGCGGGAGGTCACCCAGCCGTCGGACAGCATCCCGGCGGCGTTGTAGTCGACCTCGAGGACCAGGGCGTGCGGCTCGGTCCCGCCGTAGCTGAACAGGCACACGGCCTCGTCGCGATCCCCGAACGCGTCCGAATTCACGTAGCAGTCCCCGGCGGCCACGGCGCCCACATGCTCGGCCCAGCCTGGTCGCTTGATCCCGCGCTCGATCAGGACGAGCGCGGCGCATTCCGCCGCGGCAGCCTGCCGCGGCGTGCCCAGGCAGGCGATGCCGGACAGCAGCGCCAGCGCCGCCGGGCTCTCGTGCTGGCCCGCGTACGCGACCAGCCCCTCCCCGATCACTTCCTCCAGATCGGTGTTGCGGGCGCGGGAGCCGGGCTCGCGTTCCCCCCACCAGGTGCCCAGCAGTTCGCTGACCATGAGCTCGGCGTCGAGCGGGCTGCGCACCGCGAGCAGCTCCCGTGACGCCCGGAGCATCTCCGCGAAGAGGGCATTCGGCGGCGGAGCTGGGAGCGGCGACGGCCGGGGGACCCGGCGGTGACCGGACCGGCCGCCCCCGGGAGGAAGGTTCCTGCGGCGGCCCTGCGAACTCACCCGCCCAGTTTCCCAGATCTGCGCCGTCACGGGCGCGTTCCGCGCTATCCGCGCGTGATTTCGCGGCGCGGCCCGCTGGATCGCGGCCTGCCCCGGCCGGCCGGCCTGGCACGAGGCGGCGGGCGCTATCACCGGGGCCACCCTGGGCCGCAAAGGGAAGCACCACTGGTCTGTGCTGCGCGTAGCGGCCACCCCCGGGCGCGATGTGGCCTAGGATAAGGAAGCCTTAACCAGCCGACCATCGTGTTGAGCGCGGCAGCGGCGCTCGAGACCGGGGGTGCGGATGGCTCCCCGCTGCCGTGTTTGACGCCGATAGCCTGCTTGTGTCCGCAGTGAGCAGGAAGGAGCCGAGGATGGCGGGCTCGCTCACGGGCCAGAAACGGTGCGATGAGTACTGACACATCGGTACCGCACCCGCGGATGTCCGGTATGGATGTCTCTGATTCCGCGTTGCTCGCGACCCTGCTGCGCGAGGCCCCCATCGGTTTTGCCTTCTTCGGCACCGATCTGTGCTTCCGGCGCGTTAACCGCAGCCTGGCCAGGCTCTATGGCCGCAACGGCACCGATCACATCGGGCGCCCGCCATCCCGGGTATGGCCCGAGCCGCTGGCGGAGCGCGCCGAGGCGGCCATCCGCAAGGTGCTCGCCGAAGACCAGCCGCTGTTCGAGTCGGACCAGCCGATCAGCATGCTGAAGGGCGGCGGCCGGGCCGGTGCGGAGAACGGGGGAGCGGAGCACGCGGGAGCCCTTTCCCAGGCCCGGCACTGGTCGTTTTCCTGGTTCCCCTCGCACGACCCCGGGGGCGCCATCAGCGGTGTCGCGCTGATCGCCGTGGACGTGACCGAGCGCCGCAACTCCGAAGAGGCGGTCCGCCGCAGCGAGGAGCGGTACCGGTCACTGGTGCAGGCCGGGGCGCAGGTGGTGTGGGTCACCACGCCCACCGGGGAGATCGCGGAGGACTCGCCGGAGTGGCGCTGGATCACCGGCCAGAGCCTCGAGGAGTACCTCGGCAACGGCTGGCTCGACGGGGTCCACCCCGAGGACCGGGAGCGGGTAGAACGGGACTGGACCGAATGCGTCGGCGCGGGGAAGGTCTTCGACAGCCGTTACCGGGTGCGCACCAAGAACGGGTCGTACCGGCACTACGACGTGCGTGCCGTGCCGATCGAGCGGGACGGCAAGATCATCGAGTGGGTGGGCGCGAGCACCGACGTGACCGCCCAGCGCGAGGCCGAGGAGATGCGCGGGCGGCTGACCGAGCAGCTTTCCGCGGCGGCGCTGCGTACGGCCCGGCTGCAGCAGGCCACGTCGATGCTGGCCGAGGCGCTCACCGTGGAGCAGGTAGTCGAGGTGATCACCGAGGTCGGCCGGTCCGCGATCGGCGCGGACCGCTCGGCCGTGGCGCTGCTCGACCCCCAGCGGCTCCGGGTGCGCACGGTCAACCCTGGCGGCCTGCCGGACAGCCCCGGGCACCCCGGCGGCGACATTCCGCTGGATATCCCCAGCGTGATCACCCTGGCCATCACCACCCGGCGCCCGGTACTGGTGGAGAACCCCGACGGGCTACGCCGCACCTTCGCCGACGTGGCCGACCTGGACCTGTTCTTGTCCCACACCGACGAGCGGGCCTGGGTGGGCATGCCGCTGCTGGCCGCCGGATCGGCTATCGGCGCGCTGCGGTTCTCGTTCTCCCGGCCGCGCAAGATCACCGACGAGGAGCGGGTGTTCCTCGAGGCGCTCGCGGGCCAGTGCGCGCTGGCCGTGGAACGGGCCTCGCTGTTCGAGCGGGAGCACACCACGGCCGAGACGCTGCAGCGCAGCCTGCTGCCGGACCGCCTGCCCAGCGTGCCCGGCATCATCCTGGACGCCAGGTACCTGCCCGTGACCCGGAACATGGAGATCGGCGGGGACTGGTACGACGCGTTCCGGCTGCCCGACGGGCGCCTGGCCGTGGCGGCGGGAGACGTCATGGGCAAGGGGCTGTCCGCCGCGGCGGGCATGGGCCGGGTGCGCAACGCCCTGCGGGCCCTGGCCCTCACCGACCCCAGGCCGGCCGCGGTACTGGCCGGGCTGGACCGGCTGTTCACCGCCACTGAACTCGATGAGCAGGTGACCACCGTCGCCTACCTGGTCTTCGACCCGGTATCTGGGGAGGGACTGGCTGGTAACGCCGGCCATCCGCCGCCGCTGCTGATGTCCCGGGATTCGCCGCCACGGCTGGACCTCGGCGAGGCGGGGACGCCGCTGGGCTGGGCGAGCCCGCGCCAGCAGTACGTCTTCCGGCTGCCCCCAGGGCACACGGCGGTGCTGTACTCGGATGGCCTGGTCGAAAACCGGCGCCGTGGGCTGCACTCCGGCCTGGATGAGCTGGTGGCCGTGGCCGGGCAGGCGGCGCCCGCGGTGGCGGAAGATCCCGCCAAGCTGCTGGAATACCTGGTTGACCGGATGCTCACCGGTTATGAACAAGATGATGACGTGACCGTGCTCGTGCTCCATGTGCCCAGGCGTGGCGGCAAGGCGCAGGCTGGCACGCCGGTTAGTTCCGTGACCGCGGCGAAAACGGGTAAAGCATGACGACGGGGCGTGCGTCCTGGCGGGACCCGGCGCGGCCGCGAGGGCGGGCAACGGTACGAGCTACCCGTCGACTCCGCCTAAGGTGGATCACGGGAGAAGGGCGGGGCCTGGCGACGACGTCCAGCTCTTGCCAAACAGCCCCGAACGGTCCCGGCAGTGGGGTGCACTAAAAGTCCCGTTGCCGCCCACGTGCGCAGGAGAGGTTGTCTGTGTCGTTTGCCCGATCGGACAGTCACGTGTCACTCGCGGCTTGGCACGCCGCCGTCGTTATGCGAAGGAAGGGGTGACCGCGGTGGCAAGCGCGCAAGGCTCCGCGGCGCGGAGGCAGCCCGGCCAGCAAGGCCAGGGCCGCCAGGCGCCCATGCAGCAAGCTCCCGCGCAGCAAGTACCCGCGCGCGCTCGATCGGCGGGGCAGGCGGCGCGTAAGGGCGACGCGCCGGTCACCTTGGTGAGCGCGGACGAGCCGGACGCGGCGGATGCCCCGGGTACCGAGCGCCAGAAGGGTTCCCGGTCCCGGCGTAACGCATCAAAATCCGTGCCAGGAACCGGCGGTGACGCGGCCCCGGCGCGGGAGCGGGGCAAGCGGGTCCAGGCCAACGGTGCCGAGAGCGCGCCGGAGGACGGCGCGGCTCCGGCCCAGGACGGCACGGGGAGCGAGGGGGGGGACACCCCCGAGGTGCCCGCCCTGACCGGCCTGAACGAGGACAGCGGCCTGGAAGAGGCCGACCTGGACGTGGTAGTGACCCTCGAAGGAGTGGACCTGGAAGCCGTCGACCTGGACGACTTCGCCGTCGACGTAGACGTCGACCTGGAAGTCGACGTGGACATCGAGGACGGGGCCGACATCGACGTGGCCGCCATCGATGCCTCGCTGGCCGAGATCGAGGCCGAGGACACCGACGAAGAGGCGGCGGCCGGCCCGGAGGCGGCAGGCGCGGGCGAAGAGCCCGAGGCGGCCGTGGTGGCCGGCCCGGCGGGGCCGGGCGAGGAGCCGGCGGCTCCGGCCCGGACCGGCGAGGAAGGCGACGACGAGACCTTCGTCTACGGTGACGATGACGACGACCTGCCCGCCGCGCAGGTGGCCTCGGCCGGGGCCACCGCCGACCCGGTCAAGGACTACCTGAAGCAGATCGGCAAGGTTCCGCTGCTCAACGCGGAGCAGGAGGTCGAGCTGGCCAAGCGGATCGAGGCCGGGCTGTTCGCCGAGGAGAAGCTGGGCCAGGGCAACGCCGGAATGACACCCGACCAGCGGATCGACATGGAGTGGATCGCCGAGGACGGCCGCCGGGCCAAGAACCACCTGCTGGAGGCGAACCTGCGGCTGGTGGTGTCGCTGGCCAAGCGGTACAC
>Ga0318559_10000274_pt1 | contig 11490 bp, 13 predicted proteins | sample GRESIP065b5f21_FD_203664 | JGI IMG/M metagenome (GOLD analysis project Ga0318559, IMG submission 203664) | Tropical soil microbial communities from Luquillo Experimental Forest, Puerto Rico - GRE.SIPMG.065b5f21 | ecosystem: Environmental > Terrestrial > Soil > Tropical forest > Bulk soil... | reverse complement strand
GCATGACGTAATGGTCGAGCGCATGCGCCCAATTGATGAAGCCGATGGAGAGCTTGGTTTCGCTCGCCACTGCGGTCGTCGTTGCTGGAGATGGCATGGAATCCCAATGATGGTGCACGCTGACGGCTGGTGACGGCCGCCCATTCGCATATAGCGCGATTTACGGCTGTCTATCCATGCTTAAATCGCGGAGCAGATTTTCGCTCCTTGGCCAAACGCCTGGCGAACGGACCGCGATTCGCGCCCCACGGGTTTGCCATGCGCGTCGTGAAGCGCTGGAATCGAGCTGCAGCCGGAGGTGGAAGACGGTCCGGGTTGCCCGATCAACCGGGAGCTAAGCCGGCCGATCGAGCATGCGGTCGATCTTGCTCGCCATGATGAAGTCGTTCTCGTGCAATCCTTTGATCTTCTTGGTGCTCAGCGACACGGTCGCGTAACCCCAGCCGAAGCTCATATCGGGGTGATGGCCTTCGGTCTCGGCAAGCTCGCCGACGCGCTGCACGAAGGCGAGCGCCTCCCGGAAATTGCGGAAGCGAAACGTGCGCTCGATGCGATGGGCGTCATCGCGCAACTCCCAATCTGGAGCCTGCTTCTGCAAACGTAGCGCATCGTCGCGCGAAAGCGGCGGCACGCCGCCGCGACAAGGCGTGCAGCTTTTTTCCGCGAGGGTCTCGCTCATGTCGTCTGCTGCAACCTCACTCTCAAGCTAATGGCGGGCAGGTGGTCAGCGATCGATCTCCCCGAACACGATGTCGAGCAAGCCGATGATCGCCGCGACAATCGGCCAGCATATGCCCGCGGCTAAAAAAATCCATCACCTGCAAATGGGCGAGTGACGACGCGCGGGCGAAATTGCGTAGCGGCTTCGGCCATAACGGCCTCGCGTCAGCTGCCAACGTCGCTTGTCGAGCGCGGTTCCAAGTTCGTGCGGCATCGTTTGGAACCGGTTGCCGATGGCGGCGGTTGTCAGCAGGCGATACAATCGACGTGTCGCTGCCCCTGACCGGTGAGGCTCTGTGTGTGGAGGCTTGAAGCCATGAGCACCCTTACGCGCAAAGATGTAATCGCGATGCTGGGGGAGATCGACGACGACGTCGTCGCAGAGATCATTGCGAGCGGGGCGACCCTCGAAGAGCTCGCGGAAGCGCGTGCTTGGCTCGCCAACGACGAGCCCTTGATGAACGCCGGCCGGCCGCTCCCGAGCGGCCGCGTCGCTCGCGTGGTCGACATCATCGCCGCCATCGGCGAGGAGGAAGAGCAGGAAGACGTCGCAAGGCGAAGCTGAACGCCCGTGGCGCCTTAGCGGCGATCAAGAGGCCGCGCACACATAGGCGCCAATCGATGAAATGAAGTTCCAGTCACTGAAGGCGCCCGGATAATTTGCCGCCGGCCGCGGCGTGCCCGCGGGAACTTTCAGCCGGCTTTGCCCGCACTGGAACATTTCTGCACCGACCGAAAACCACATCCACGTACTGGAACTGCGAACGGCACCGCGCGTTCCCCGACCAGAACCGCGGTGCGATCATGGGAGGATCGACATGAGCGCGACCGGTCTCGACGTGTTCGACAAGACCCTGCAGACCACCAACATCTGGCTCGACGAGATCATGGCCAAGCGCGGGCTCGACCGACAGATGGCGTGGCACGTGCTGGGCGCCGTTCTGCATGCCGCCTTGTGGCCGACCGGGACAGAGGGGCGGCGCTTCGAACCTGCCGCTTGACCGAGCCGCGGGGGGCAACTCGTGCACCAGGAGTTCCAAAGCGCTTCAACACGTGAGGAGAACTGCCATGCAAGTCAGTGAAGCGATGACCGACGATGTCAAAATCGCCAGTCCCAATCAGTCGATCCGCGACGCCGCGCGCCTGATGGCGCAGATCGACGCCGGGGTGCTGCCGGTCGGAGAGAATGACCGGTTGGTCGGCATGATCACCGATCGCGACATCACCATCCGTGCCGTTGGCGCCGACAAGGGCCCGCGGACGCCGATCCGGGACATCATGAGCAAAAAAGTCATGTACTGCTTCGAGGATGATGACCTCGACGAGGTCGTGCAGAATATGGCCGACATCAAGCTCCGCCGGCTGCCCGTGCTCAATCGAGAAAAGCGCTTGGTGGGAATCCTGTCGCTGGGCGACATCGCCCTTACCGACGGCGCGGCCAGCGCCGGGAGCGCCTTGTGCGGCATCTCCGAGCCGGGTGGCGAGCATTCGCAGTCCATGGACGGCGGGCGCGGCATGCGCGGCACGTGAACACGTTCCACGTGGCGATAGGGAGCTTGAGAGCGGCTCCGTAAAGCGTAGCGCGGCGTCGATCGGTCCGACTAGGGTGCGCCAACTCCTCGGTTCTCATTTCGGGACCGCCGATCTCGGGTAAACCCCGGGACGACGCGCCCGGAATGACGGACGTCTGCACCAGCGAGACCAGCTCTAATCCAGCGTGCGTCGGAAGCGACTGATTGCAATGATCATGGCGATCAACATCAGGCCGGCGAGCGCAAGCGTATCGTAATGCAGGTCCCCAATCGCCGCGCCCTTGAGCATGACCCCGCGCACGATGCGAAGATAATGGGTGAGCGGCAGGAACTCGCCGATCCATTGCGCCCACGCGGGCATGCCCGCGAACGGGAACATAAAACCCGAAAGTAAGATGTTGGGCAGGAAGAACATCATCGACATCTGCATCGCCTGCAGCTGGTTCTGCGCGATGGTCGAAAAGGTGTAGCCGATCGAAAGATTGGTGGCGATGAACAGCGTGCTGAGCAGCGCGAGCAGAAGGAGGCTTCCCAAGAGCGGCACGCCGAACAGGCCGATGCCGATTCCGATGATGAGGGCGGCCTGCACGAACCCGACGATGATGTAGGGGATGATCTTGCCGAGCATGATCTCGACCGGCGTGATCGGCATGGCCAAAAGGCTTTCCATCGTCCCGCGCTCGATCTCGCGCGTCACCGAGAGCGCGGTGAAGATCAGCATGGTCATCGTGAGAATGGTGCCGACCAGACCCGGCACGATATTGAACGACGTATTGGCGGCAGGGTTGTAGCGCGCGTGGGTGCGGATCTCGAACGGGGGAGCCGCGCCGTCCGGAACGGCGCGGTCGTGTTGGAGCGCGGTCTGCACCAACGTGCCGAGCGCAGCCATGGCCGAGCCGGCGGCCACCGGGTCGGTCGCGTCGGCGGCGACCAGGAGCGCGGGACGATCGCCGCGGCGCACCGCACGCTCGAAATTAGCTGGAATTTCGATTGCGAACAGCACCGCGCCGGACGCGAGCAGGTGATCGAACTCGGTCTTGTCCTGGACGATATGGGTGACGTCGAAATATGCGGTGTTTTGAATCGCCTTGAGGATCGAACGGCCGAGATCGCTCTGCTCCTGCAGCAGCACCGCGGTGGGTAGGTGCCGCGGATTGGTATTGATGGCGTAGCCGAACAGCAGCAGCTGAACGAGCGGGATCATGATGATCATGGCGAACGAAACGCGGTCGCGCTTGAGCTGGATGAACTCCTTGATCAGCATCGCCCAAGTCCGACGCCAGAAGTCGGCGGACGAGCGTCCGCGCGGCGCACTCACGGGAGTGAGCGTGGTCATTGGAAATTGTCCTTGGCCCTGCCCATGAGGTCGATGAAGACATCCTCGAGCGAGGGGTCCGAGCGCGTCCAGGTGAGGTCCGGCCGATCGCGGTAGGACGCAACCGCAGCCTCGAGCGCCGCCTCATCGCGTCCGCACACATGCAGGCTGGTACCGAACGGCGCCACCATGTCGACGCCCGCGCGTTGGCTCAACTCCTCGGCCAGTTCTGTCAGCCCTGCGCCATCGCGCGCGCTCACCGTGTAGGTGTCGAGATGGGAAGCCGCGATCACCTCCTCGACCGTGCCATGCGCGAGCAGCACGCCGTAGGCGATGTAAGCAATCTCGTGGCAGCGCTCGGCTTCGTCCATATAGTGCGTGGAGACCAGCACCGTGAGCCCGTGGCCCGCGAGCGCATGGATCTCGTTCCAGAACTCCCGTCGCGCCTTCGGATCGACGCCCGCGGTCGGCTCGTCGAGCAGAAGAAGCTGCGGGTTCGGCAAAGTGCAGGCCCCGAGCGCAAGCCGCTGTTTCCAGCCACCCGAAAGCTCGCCGGCAAGCTGCGCCTCGCGACCCTCGAGTCCGAGCCGCTCGATCATCGCGCGCGACGCCGCCGCCGGGTCGGCCACACCGTAGAGGCGCGCGACGAATTCCAGGTTCTCGCGCACCGAAAGATCCTCGTAGAGGCTGAAGCGCTGCGTCATGTAACCCACGCGGCGCTTGATCTCGTCCGCCTGGGTGCGGATGTCGTAGCCGAGACAGGTGCCGTGGCCTTCGTCCGGGGTGAGCAGCCCGCACAACATCCGGATGGTCGTGGTCTTGCCCGAGCCGTTGGGACCGAGGAAGCCATAGATTTCCCCGCGTTTGACCCGCATTGACAGGTTGCGCACAACCTTGCGGCCGTCGAAGGATTTCGTTAGTCCTTCGACGTCGATGGCGATATCCGGCACCGTCGTCACTGGCCTTGCCCCAGCGCGACGCTCACCGGCTGGCCGACGCGCAGATGCTCGGGCCGTTCCGGTCGCGCTTCGATCAAGAACACGAGCTTCGAGCGCTCGTCCATGCTGTAGATCACCGGCGGCGTGAATTCCGAGGTGCGGGAGATGAAGCTGATCTTGGCGGTGATGTCGCGCTCACAGCCGTCGCAAGTGACGGTGACGGGGTCGCCGAATTTGAACTTGGGCAGCGTCGCTTCGTTGACGAAGAAGCGCACCTTCAGGTTGCCGGGGGGCAACAGCGCGAGGATCGGCTTGCCGGCCGGGACGAGCTCGCCCCCGCGGTAATAGATCTGCTGGACGGAGCCGGTGACGGGGCTGAATACTTTGCGCCGCGCGAGTCTCGTCTGCGCCGAGTTGAGCCTCGCCTGTGCCGTTCGCAGCGCAGCCTCGGCATCGTCCATGGTTTTTTGCGTCCCGGCCTGCGTCTTCAAGAGCTGCTGCGCGCGGTCGTAGGCCTGCTGCGCGTTCTTCACCGCGGCCTCCTGCATGGCGACGTCGGCGAGCTGCAGATCGGGATCGATCGTGAACAGCAGCATGCCGCGCTCGACCTGATCACCCTCGCGCACCGTGAGCGTCTCGACCCGTCCGGTCTCATCGGGACCGACGAAGATCAACTCCGCCTCGACCCAGCCCTGGAAGGTCGGCTCTTTTTGATTGTCGCAGCCGGCGAGCAGGAGGCCCGCGAGCAATGCGACCGCGAGGCGGAGGTCGCTCATGTCGCGCTCCTTGCCCCGAACAGCAAATCGAGGTGCGCGCGCATGAGGTCGCGTATGTCGAGCGGAGCGAAGCGCCCGAATAGGCCGTTCCATATGATGGCGACGAGGGCGGGCGCGACCAGCAATTGCGGAAAGCGAGCAAGCGCGTCATGGGGGAGTTCGCCGCGCTCCACCGCCAGCGCGAGCCGCGCGCGGATGACCGGCAGCACGCGCGCGATGACCTCGCGATAGTAGACCTCGGCGAGCTTGGGAAACCGCGGCCCTTCGGCGATGATCAGCCGGATCACATCCTTGCGGCGCGTGCCGTAGATTTCGTTCACGAACACGTCGACGATCATCTCGGCCACGGCACGAATGGGCAGATCGCGCAGCGGGGCCGCCGCGATCGTGCCCGCCAGCGGGCTCAGCATCGCGCGCACGAGTTCCTGGAACAGGCTCTCCTTGTCGCGGAAGTAGAGGTAGATCGTGCCCTTGGCGATGCGGGCGCGGCGGGCGACGTCATCGAGCCGCGTTGCGGCAAAGCCCCGCGCGGCGAACTCCTCGAGCGCAGCAGCGAGGATGGCGGCACGCCGCTTCTCACGCCGCAGCGCGCCTGCATCCTGCCGCGCAGCGCCTTGGCGAGCGCGGGCCGCGCCACGCTTTCCCGTCTTCCTTGAGCTTGCGACCATGTCCGTCCGTCCTCCAAAAATGACTGACTGGTCAGTCATACTGATAAGCTTAACGGTTGGTTGACGCAACCCTTCGGGTTGCAACGGAAGGAGGCTGAAAGGGGCTTGGGACGCCGTCAAAGGGAGCCTGGACGCCGCGGCGCTACCCGCTAGCCGGCGGAACGAAGCCACCCGGGCAGAGGGCGCCCTCATTTTGGCCAAACGAACCCATCAGAAAGAAGTCCCCAATGCCGTGAGCGCCCAGACATGCGTCGCCTCGCGTGACCTCGTCGACGGCGCCACCTGAGGAGGACGAAATGGGACGGACTGTTGCTGCGTTTGTCGTTGCCGCTTCCTTGCTGACGCTGGCCTCGTCAGAGGCCTCGGCGTGGGTTTGCTATGCCACCGGGCTCGGCTCGGGCGGGTATGCCCGCGCCTACGACATCATCGATGCCAAGCTCTTCGCGCTGCGGCGTTGCGAGCGCAACAGCCCGGTGCCGGTTTGCACGCTCTTGTGGTGCCGCCCCGGTCGCTGACGGCCGAACTGCCGAATGATCCGTCCCGGGCCGCGCGCGCGGGACGTTTATTTCGAGAAAGCGCCCTCGATCGCGGCCTTGACGCCGACGAGCGCCTCCGGCGTGTCGACGTCCACGAGCGCGGCCTTGCCCTCGAGCGGCACTTCGACCACGGCTTCGCTGTAGCGGCCGATGAAATGGCGCGCGCCTACATCGCCTTCGATCGCCATCAGGTCTGGAAAGAACCGCCGCGACCACAGCACCGGATTGCCGCGCTTGCCCTCGACGGTCGGCATCACGATGAGCGCGCCACGATCGGGATCGAAGGCGCCGATGAGTCGGTCGATCAGGTTGGCATCGACCTGCGGCATGTCCCCCAGGCAGATGATCGCGCCGTCGGCGTCCGCCGGCACGGCAGCTATGCCGGCTTTGAGCGAAGTGCCCAGCCCCTGCGCAAAATCCGGATTGTGGACGAGATGCACCGGCAACCCTGCGAGCGCCTTCTCAACCTCCGCGCGCTGATGTCCCACCACGACGATGACCGGCCTGGCACGCGACGCCAGCGCCTCCTCCACCACGATGCGCACGAGCGGCCGGTGCGCGATCTCGGCGAGCAGCTTGTTGGGCCCACCCATGCGCGTCGAGCGGCCGGCGGCGAGCACGACCGCGGCGATGCGCCGGTGGCCGGCGGCCGGCGGCTCCGCGCGCGGCTGCGGCCGCGTGACGATCTCCATCAATAGCCCGCCCACGCCCATGCCGGTGATGGCCGCGCGCGGCACGTCCAGGCCGGCGAGCAAGCGCATGAGCACCCAGTCGAAACCGTTTTCCTTCGGCGAACGCGCGCAGCCCGGTGCGCCGATCACCGGACGGCCGCGCACGGCGGCGATGAGCAGGAGATTGCCGGGATCGACCGGCATGCCGAAATGCTCGATGCGCCCGCCGATCGCCGCGACCGCGGCGGGGATCACGTCGCGTCGGTCGGCGATGGCGGACGCCCCGAACACGATGACGAGCTCGGCGCCCTCCCCGAGCACGTCCTCTATCGCGCCCGCCAGCGCGCCCTGCTCGTGCGCCACGCGCCGCTCCGCCACGATGCTGGCGCGCGCGGGTGCCAGGCGTTCCTCGGTGACCTTCAAGGTCTTTTCGATGACCTTGCCGGCGAGGCCCGGCAACAGCGTGGACACAACGCCGATTTTGCGAATGCGGTAAGGCGCGATCCGCACCAGCGGGCGCGCGGCGTTGGCGACCGCGAGCGCAGCATCGCGCTCGTTACCCGCGACCGCGAACGGAATGATCTTGACGGTGGCGATCATCTCGCCGGCGACGACCGGTTTGTAGGCGGGCAGCGTCGCAAACGTGATCGACTCGTCGACCTGATTGAGGCGGTCGATGGCGTCCTTATCCACCACCAGCACACCGGCGGTCTCGGCGAAGAGATTGGCGCGGCCAGTGAAGGCACGTTCGACGTGCACCCCTTCGCCCGCGACCGCCGCCGCGATCTCGGCCGCGGCCGCGTCCTCCGACACGTCGCCGGGTTCGATCCGCGCCACCACGATCTCGGCGATGCCTGCCGCCTTAAGCGCGGCGATCTCGGCCTTGCCGATCAGGGTGCCCTTCTTCAACACCAGGCCGCTTTGGCGGATCGAATGGACCGCGACCGAGCCTTCGGCCTCGGCCACCGGCACCGCGCCGAACTTCATGATCTCTGCTCCGGAGACTGTCGCAGCTGCGCCGTGATCTCGCCCATGATGGCGACCGCAATCTCGGAGGGCGAGACCGCGCCGATGTCGAGACCGATGGGCGCATGGATGCGCGCGAGCGCGGCATCGGATAGGCCCTGCGCTTTGAGCCGCTCGACGCGGCGCCCATGGGTCTTCTTCGAACCAAGCGCGCCGATATAGAAGCAGTCACGCGCAAGCGCATGGGTGAGCGCCGGGTCATCGATCTTGGGATCGTGGGTAAGAGCGACGAAGGCGGTGTAGCGATCGATACCGAGCGGCGGCAGCGCGACGTCGGGCCACTCCGCGATCACCTTCACGTCGGGAAAACGCTCGATCGAAGCGAAGGCGGTGCGCGGATCGACGATGGTCACATCGTAGCCCAGAAGCCGCGCGATCGGCGCCAGCGCCTGGCTGATGTGCACCGCGCCGGTGATGACGAGCTGCGACGGCGGAACGTGCACGGTGAGGAAGACCTTGCCCGCCGGCGTCTCCGCCATGCCGCTCTTGCCGCGGCGGATGTGTTTCTCGATCACCTCTCTCAGCGGATCGCGCGCCACGTCGGCCGCCTTGACCAACCGCTGCTCGCCGCTCGCCATATCGGTGACCACGACCGCGGCGCGGCGCGCCGCGCGTTCGGCGTTGAGGGCTCTAAGGATGTCGAGTTGCATGCCAGCTCACCGCGAGTAGCGAATAGGGATTAGTAAGACAAAGAGGCCATTCGCCATTCGCACCCCGTCCTACTCCACCTTCTCCACATAGACCCGGATGGTGCCACCACAGGAGAGCCCGACCTTCCAGGCGGTCTCGTCGGCGACGCCGAATTCGAGCGTCTTGGGCTTGCCGCTCTCGATCACGTCGAGCGCTTCGGTCACAACCGCGCCCTCGACACAGCCGCCCGAGACGCTGCCGAGGAAGTTGCCCTGATCGTCGATCACCAAGTTCGAACCCACCGGCCGCGGCGCCGAGCCCCAGGTCTCGACCACGGTCGCGAGCGCGACCCCGCGTCCTTTCGCCCGCCAGTCCTCGGCCGCCCGCAGGATGTCTTCATCGCGCGCGAACATTTTCTCCTCCATCGTCTCGGCCTCATCCGCGGCGCTCGCCCCGAGGGCCATCACCACCCTTCGATGCCTTTAGATGGATCGCCGGAGCACGCCCGGCAATGACCATCACGCCACCTTGTCCAACCAAGCCTTTGGATCGCCGGCGCGGCCGCCCGTGGCCGAGAGCGCGCGCACCAGGTCCGCCATGGACTGCAGATTGTGGATCGGCCGCAATTCGTCAACGTGCGGCAACATGGTTCGAATGCCCTTGGCCTTGGCCTCGAAACCCGAGAAGCGCAGCAGCGGATTGAGCCAGGTCAGCCGCCGGCAGGAGCGGTGCAACCGGTCGATCTCGAAAGCGAGCCGGTCGTCGGGGTCGCGTTCGAGCCCGTCGGTGATGAGCAGCACGATCGCGCCCTCCGTGAGCACGCGGCGTGCCCACAGCTTGTTGAAGGCATGCAGCGAGCTCGCGATGCGCGTGCCGCCCGACCAATCGGCGACGTTCGCCGCGACCGCAGCGAGCGCTTCGTCGGGATCTTTGGCCTTGAGCGCGCGCGTCACGTTGGTAAGCCGGGTGCCGAACAGGAACGTGTGCACGCGCTTGCGCGCATCCGTCACCGCGTGGAGGAAATGCAGGAACAGCCGCGTGTACTGGCTCATGGAGCCCGAAATATCGAGCAGCGCCACGAGCGGCGGCGATTTCGACCGCGGCCCGAGATATTTGAGGTCGATCACCGCGCCGCCAGCTTTCAGGCTTGCGCGCAGGGTACGGCGGATGTCGACCAGATGACCGTGCCGGTGGGGGGCAAGCCGTCGCGTCTTCACCTCGTCGAGTGACAGCACCAGGCGCTTGATTGCGTCCTTGGCGGCCGCGATCTCCGCCGCCGTCATCTGCGCAAAATCCTTCGTCTGCAGCACCTCGCGGTCGGATACGGTGAGACGCGCGTCGACCTCGACTTCCGGCGGTTTGCGCTCGGCTTCGGCCTGGCTCGAGAACAATGCCTCTTGGATACGCTGGGCGCCGGGCGGCGGCTTTTCGTCCTCACGCGCCGGCGCCTGCGGCAGCATGGCCGCGAGCAGCTTGTCGAGCATGCCGCGCCGACGAAAGAAGATGCGGAACGCCTGGTCGAAGATGAGCGAGTGCTCGTGGCGCTTCACCAACACCGCATGCAGCGTCCAATAGAAATCGTCGCGCGTGCCGACGCCCGCCGCCTCGACCGCCGCGAGCGCGTCCATCACCGCCCCGGGACCAACCGGAATGCCGGCTGCGCGCAGCGCGCGGGCGAAGTGGACGATGTTTTCGGCAAGACGGCCGCCGAGCTTCTCTCCTTGGGCGCGCGGATGCTCCAAGCCGCGGACATGATCCGCCGCGAAAACCGGTTGGGGGATGAAGGAAAAAAATCGATGCATGATTTCCGTCGTGCGTTTATTCCGCCGCACGCAGCTCCGCGCGGACCTCGTCGATGAGTTCCTTCGCCTTTGCCCCTTCGATGCGCGCGATATCGTCTTGATATTTGAGCAGCACGCCCAGCGTGTCGGAAACGGTCGCGGGATCGAGCGTCGCGACGTCGAGTTCGGCGAGCGCGGCGGCCCAGTCGAGCGTCTCGGCGACGCCCGGCGCCTTGAACAAATCCTCCTTGCGCAGTGCCTGCACGAAATGCACGACCTGCTCGGACAAAATCTTGCCGATCCCCGGCACCTTGGCGCGCACGATCTTCAATTCGCGCTCGGCCATCGGATAGCCGACCCAGTGATAGAGGCAGCGGCGCTTGAGCGCGTCGTGAATTTCGCGGGTGCGGTTCGACGTGATCACCACGATCGGCGGCTGCGCGGCCTTGACGGTGCCGAGTTCCGGGATCGTGACCTGGAAGTCGGCGAGCACCTCCAAAAGGAATGCCTCGAAGGCTTCATCGGCGCGGTCGAGCTCGTCGATCAGCAGCACCGGAGGTCCGGCCGGATCGGGCTCGAGCGCCTGCAGCAGCGGTCGCTTGATCAGGAAGCGCTCCGAAAACACATCGTGCTCGAGCCGCTCGCGGTCATGCGCGCCTTCGGCCTCGGCGACGCGGATCGCGATCATCTGCGCGGCATAGTTCCACTCGTAAACGGCCGCCGAGACGTCGAGACCTTCGTAGCATTGCAGCCGGATGAGGTGACGGGCAAGCGTCGAAGACAGCACCTTGGCGATCTCGGTCTTGCCGACGCCGGCCTCGCCTTCGAGAAACAGCGGCCGGCCCATCTTGAGCGCGAGAAAGAGCACGGTCGCGAGCGACCGGTCGGCGAGATAAT
>Ga0318559_10000247_pt1 | contig 11734 bp, 7 predicted proteins | sample GRESIP065b5f21_FD_203664 | JGI IMG/M metagenome (GOLD analysis project Ga0318559, IMG submission 203664) | Tropical soil microbial communities from Luquillo Experimental Forest, Puerto Rico - GRE.SIPMG.065b5f21 | ecosystem: Environmental > Terrestrial > Soil > Tropical forest > Bulk soil... | reverse complement strand
GCATGCAACCGCACTACCAGGCCGATCTCGGCGAGAAAGTGCTGCGCGCGTCCCTGTGAGCCACGCGCGGCACGCGCGCGGTATGCCGCCGCACCGCCCCCGAGCGCGCGGCTCAGAAGATCATCGGGCACCACGGGGCCGGCTCCCAGGACATGGCGGTGGACAGTGCCGCCACGGCCCCGGGGGTCACCTCGGTGATCAGGCCCGCGGCGGCCAGCCCTCCGAGCCGGGTGCCGCCCAGGTACGCCGCGCCAAGCGCCCGTACCGGCAGCTCCAGGTCGGCCGGTGCGGTGGTCCGCTCACAGGTCCCGCTGAAGGCCGAGGGGGCGGTGCTGGTCGCCGCGGTCAGCCGCCAACGGCCCTGGTTCTGCGGGCGCAGCTCGTCGGTGACCTCGATCACCAGGTCCACCGGGCGGGCGTAGTGCCGCTGCGCAAGCGCTCGTGGCACGTCCACCAGGCGGATCCACAGGCCGTCGGATAGCCGTGGTCGGCCCTGGCGTGAGTCGGCCAGCAGGTCAAGCAGCGGGTCATCCACCGGCATCATGTGCAGGCGGAACGTGGTGATCAGGTCTCGGCCGAGCACGTTGCCCCAGAGCGCGACGGCGGCCGCCGGATCCGTGGCGATCGCCTCGTGCGTATCCAGGACGCCGGCCGGGAGGAACGAGCCATCCTCCCATTCCCATCGGCCCTCCGAGGTGAACAGGGCGTAGCCGCGCGGCCCGGCGTCGTCCTCGACCAGCACGCAGCGCATCGGCGAGTCGGCGTCGGAGTCCGGCTCATGGGTCAGCCGGTCCCACCACGGCTCGGTGCGGGCGTACAGGCCCGGCCTCTCGGTCAGAGCCAGCTCGAACACCTTGCCCATCTCGGCGTGGGCCGACCGCGGCTCGGCGATCCGCACCCGCAGCCCGGGGTCGGTCGGCACCCCTGCGGCCAGCGCTCCGTGGCCGCGGGCCAGGTTCAGGGTCAGCTGCCAGGACGCGCGACCGTAGCCGTATCGGCCGTAGATGGGGGTCTCCGAGGCGAACAGCGCCGCCACGGCCTCGCCCCGCTCGGCTATGTCGCCGAGCTGGCGCCGCATCAGCGAAGAAAGGACGCCACGGCGGCGGTGCGAGGGGAGCACGGCGACCATGCTCACCCCGGCGACCGCGGCCATCGTGCCAGGCACCCGCATCTGAAAGGTGTAGACGCCGGTCACGCCGGCGAGCGTGCTGCCGTCGAACGCGCCAAGCGTGCGGTCGAGTTCCAGGCGGGCGTGCCAGTTGGACCGGGACCGCTCGGTATCCGGCCGGCCGTGGAACGCGTGCTGGTCGACGTATTCGAACGCGGGAAGCTCGCCCTCGGTGACCGGGCGGACCTGGAACGGGGTGGCCATGCTCGCCTGTCTACCCGTCCCGCGCGGTAGCCGCCAACTCCTTTTCCCGCTGGTCCCGGCCCGCTCCGGTGCGGGGCGCTGACCTGCGCGGGTGCCAGGGGCCCCGGCCAGCGGATACAGTGCGGCCATCATGGTTGCCCGAGGCGCGTCCCGTCCGCTGCTCGCTGTGCGCTCCGCTTGGCGCAGGGCGAGCGCGTTCGTCTCGCGCCAGCTCATGACGGGAAACCGCCGGGTGGCCCTGCTGCTGGCGGTGGTGACGGCGTTCATCAGCGTGGCAGCCGTGCACGTGTCGCAGTCGTGGTTCTCCCCGGGCCTGCTCATCCTGCCGGTGCTGGCCGGCGGCCTGCTGCTGTGGCCCCGCGCGCTGCGCGTCCTGTTTGTGCTGATCGCCGCTGGCCTGGCGTACGACGTCATCGAGGACAAGGCCGGTCCCGGCCTGGTGCTGACCATCGTGGTGACCGCGGTGGCGGCCTACGTGTTGTCCCGGACCAGGGAGAAGCTCGGCATGTTGGGGCTGCGCGGCGAAGCCATGCTGATCGAGTTGCGGGACCGGATCCGGGCCCAGGGAACGCTGCCCGACCTGCCCGATGGCTGGGGTTCGGTGTCGGTGCTCCGCCCGGCCGGTGGCTCCTCGTTCGGCGGCGACTTTCTGGTGTCCTCGTGCGACGGCAAGACCCTGGAGGTGGCGCTCGTCGACGTGGCGGGCAAGGGTGTCGAGGCCGGCACCAGGGCGCTGCTCCTATCCGGCGCGTTCGGCGGGCTGCTCGGCTCGGTGCCGGAGGGCGAGTTCCTCCCCACCTGCAACGCCTACGTGCGGCGCGGCGCCGCCAATGAGGGCTTCGTCACCGCGATCCATCTCGCGCTCGACCTCGCCACCGGCGACTTCGTGGTGTCCTCGGCCGGTCATCCGCCTGCGGCGCATTTCGACTCCGGCAGCGGAACATGGCGGCTCACCGAGGCCCGGGGCATCGTCCTGGGCGTGGTCGCCGACCTGAGGCTGGTGCCGGAGCGGGGCACGCTGCGCCCCGGCGATGCGCTCATGCTCTACACCGATGGGCTGGTGGAAGTGCCGGGCAAGGACATCGACGATGGCACCGACCGGCTGCTCGGCGAGGCGGACCGGCTGGTTACCACGGGGTTCCGGGCGGGTGCCGCCGACCTGGTCCGGGCGCTGAGCGCGGGCACCGGCACCAGCGACGACCGCGCGCTCGCCCTCATCTGGCGCGGCTGACCCCAGCAGCTTTGCCTGGGATAGGCAACATTACGGGTCTCGCAGCGTCTTAAGAGTATGGTGACCGAGCATCGCGAGCGAGTCCGCGACGCCGGCCCGGCCGCCGCGCAGGCCCAGCCCGAGCCGGGCAGCGGGGACCTGGTGGGTGCCCTCTACCAGTGCCATGCACTGCGCCTGATCAGGATGGCGGTACTGCTGGTCGGCGACCAGCCCAGCGCCGAGGATGTGGTGCAGGATGCGTTCTTGGGCTTGTACCGGGGCCTGCGGCGGCTGAATGATCCGGCCAATGCCGTGGCGTACCTGCGCGCTTCGGTGCTGAACGGTTGCCGCTCGGTACTGCGGTCCCGTAAGCGGGCCCGGTCCTCGCGCCTCGTCACGCACGACCCCCCGGTATGGTCCGCCGAATCGGCGGCCATGGCCGGCGAGGACCGGCGTGAGGTGCTCCGCGCGGTCGCCCGGCTGCCGCGGCGGCAGCGTGAGGTGCTGGTGCTGCGTTACTTCCTCAATCTCAGCGACCGGGAGATCGCGGCGGATCTCGGGGTGAGCCGCGGCGCTGTCGCATCGACGGCATCGAGAGGGCGTGCCGCGCTGGCCAGGGACCTACGGGGGCAGCCGTGACAGGCATGCGGGAGGTGGACCTGGCCGCGACGGAACTGCGGCTCCGCGACGCATTCACCGCCGCCGGACAGGCGGTCACCCCCGGCAGCATCCGCGGGCTCCCCGCGCCGCCGGACCGGCCCGCCTGGCAACCGCGCCCGGCACGGGAGAGAGCGGGGGAGCGCGCAGGCGCGGCCGGTGGCTTCGCGACCAGGTCCTGGTCCCGCTGGCCGCGGTCACGGCCCTGGCCCTGGTCGCCGTCGCGGTGACAGTGATCGCGCCGAGGCTCCTGGCTGGCGGCCACCGCGCGGCGCAGGCGCAACACTACGACCGGGCGCTCGGCGGGCCCGCGCCCCGGTATTTCGTCGGCGTCCGGCTGCTAGGCAAAGGCGAGTCGCTCGCCGCCTTGCTCAGCGTGTACAGCGCGGCCAGCGGGCGGATCGTGGCCAGCCTGCGGCCGCCCGGCCGGGGCCGCTGGTTCCGGGCGGTCGCGACCCTCGGCAGCGACCAGACGTTCGTCGCGGCGGCCGGCCCGGGGACCGGCGCTTACCGCTGCCACACCTGGTTCTACCGGTTCAGCATCAGCTCCAGCGGCCAGCCCGTGAACGTGGCGGAGCTGTCGGCGGGCGCGCCGGGCGTGGTGACCGACAGCACCGCGCTCGCCGCCAGCGCGGACGGGCAGATGATCGCCTACGCCACGCAGGCCTGCGCCAGCCCGGCTAGCCGGGTCGGGGTCATTCACCTGGCCACGAGAAAGGCCACCGTGTGGACGGTGCCACGATCGAAGACGCGCAGCCTCTCGCTGTCCGCCGACGGCTCGCTGCTCAGCGTCGTCGCGGGCTCCGGCGGCGGGCCCGCTGAAGCCCGGGCCCCCGGCGCGGGCGCGGCGTGGATACTGCGCACCGACGACCAGCCCGGGCCGCTGGCCCGTCGCTACCGGAAAGTGCCGCTTCCCCCCGGTGGGGTGCTAGCCGCCGCCCTGAGCCCCAGCGGGACGGTCCTGTACGCCATCACCGCGAACGGTCCGCCGAACCGGCACAACCTCGGCAAGGTGGCCGGCTACGACGTGGCCACCGGGGCGCGCGTCCGGCCGTCCCGCATGCTCGGGGGCGGGGCCGGCCAACGCGGCATCGCCGTGGCGGTCTCCGGCCGGTTCGCGCTGGTGTACCCGTTGCGGTCGGACCGGGTCCAGGAGCTGAACCTGGCTACCGGGCAGCAGTGGAGCGTCCCGGTCGCCGCGGCGGACACCCCGGTCGGCGCCGCCTGGTAACCGGCGCGGCGTGCCGCGACGGCTGGCCGCCCGCGATCAGCGGCATGGCGGCGCGTAGGGCAGCCCGGCCACGTAAGCGTGCAGCTCGCCCAATTGGGCACCCATGTGTGGCTTACGGCAGCATGCGGGCGAGGCGCCGGTCTGCATCGGCCCAATCACCCCAGGTTGAATATGACAGAGCGTCAGTGTCGAGTGGCGTGGTAATCTCGCGCCATGACATGAGCGTCAGCTTTGAGTGACATAAGCGTCAGCTTCGCCGGGAGAGGTGCAAAGGACGTCCTCGTGACGCCATCGGATGCGCTCCGGAACAAATTCCTTGCCGTCAGGGAGCACGCCGGGACGGCCGGATTCCGTCTATTCACCCGTAGGCCGGCGCCGGTGTCCCGTGCGCCGTGCCGCTGCGGCCGCGTCGGCCCTGCCTGGGGTGCCGATGGCAGCCCGGCGCCGCAGCCGGGGATCACAAAGCAGCCGACCGCGTCTTCGCGTGACCCCTGGGAAATGGTTCGCCAAAGGCCGGGCCGGGTCACGTAGTTTCCTGGCCGCGCACATGCGCAGGGCAACTGCCATAATGCCAATGTCTTTACCGGGTCGTCGCGCCGCCGGTGCTACCGGAGTTAGCCGACGTGGGTGTCACATGACGCCCATGTCATTGTTTGCATTAGCCGGCCAGCTGTGAAGGAATAGGGGGCGTGACCCGGGATGCGACGCGATCGGACGATGCCAGCGCCGCGTTGGCCAGGGTGATCACCTCCCAGGCCAGTGCCCAGGCCGCGGACGAGAACTTTCCGGTCGCGTTGCGCTTGCTCCCCAGGCGCCATCGCCAGCACCTGGCCGCCGTCTACGGTTTCGCCCGGTCGGCCGACGACATGGGCGACGAGGCCCCGCCCGGAGAGCGGTTGCGGCTGCTGGACGAACTCGACGCCGACCTGTCCCGGCTGTACGCCGGGCCCGGCGGCGAACCCCCCCGGCTGGGGGTGATCCAGGCGCTCGCCCCCGCCGTCGCGCAGTGTGCGATCCCGGCGCAGCCCTTTCGCGACCTGATCCAGGCCAACCGCCAGGACCAGCAGGTCACCCGCTACCAGACCTTCGATGAGCTGCTGGCCTACTGCCGCCTGTCCGCGAACCCGGTCGGGCGCATCGTGCTGCACGTCTTCGGTGCGGCGACGTCGCGCCGGGAACGCCTCTCCGACCTGGTGTGCACCGCCCTGCAACTGGCCGAGCACTGGCAAGACGTTGCCGAGGACCTCCGGGCCGGCCGGGTCTACCTGCCCGGCAAGGACCTTGCTGCGTACGGCGTCACCGAGGCCGATCTGGCCGCGCCGTCCGCGTCGCCGCGGGTGCGCGCGCTCATCGCGTTCGAGGTCCGCCGAGCCGGCGACCTGCTCGACCAGGGGGCGCCGATCGTCGGCACCCTGCGCGGGTTCGCCCGGGCGGCGGTGGCCGGGTACGTGGCGGGCGGTCGGGCCGCCCTCGCCGCGATCAAGGTCAGCGGCTGCGACGTGCTCGCCGCCACGCCCCGCCCGCGCAAGCGCCGGGTCGCGGCGGAACTGCTTCGTGCCTACGTGACGGGGAGGTGAGGTGGCTACCGACGTCCGCGCCGCCTACCGGCGATGCGAGGAGATCACCTGGTCCCAGGCCAGGAACTTCTCCTACGGCATCCGGCTGCTGCCGCCGGCCAAGCGGCACGCGCTGGCCGCCGTCTACGCCTTTGCCCGCAGGATCGACGACATCGGGGACGGCACGCTGCCCGCACCGGAGAAGCTGGCCGCGCTGGCGGAGGCGCGGGAGGGCCTGTCCGCCCTCATCGCCGGGCGTGCCGACGACAGCGACCAGGTGCTGACGGCGCTGGCCGACGCGGCGAGGCGGTTCGACATCCCGCTGGCCGCGTTCGGGGAGCTGATCGACGGCTGTGCCGACGACGTGCGCGGGGTCACCTACGTGACCTTTGACGACCTGCTGCACTACTGCCGGTGCGTGGCGGGTTCCATCGGGCGGCTCTCGCTGGGGGTGTTCGGCACCAGCGACCCGGACACCGCGGTGCCGCTGGCCGACTCGCTCGGCGTCGCGCTGCAGCTCACCAACATCCTGCGCGACATCCGCGAGGATTACGCCAGCGGGCGGGTCTACCTGCCTGCCGAAGACCTCGCGCGGTTCGGCTGCGCCCTGGACGCCGACCCCGCCACGCATCCCCGCCAGCGCGAGCTCACCGCGCTGGTGGAGTTCGAAGCGGACCGAGCGCGCTCCTGGTACGCCGAGGGGCTGGCCCTGATGCCGCTGCTCGACCGGCGCAGCGCCGCCTCCGCCGGCGCCATGGCCGGCATCTACTTCCGGCTGCTCGAGCACATCGCGGCCAGCCCGGCCGCCGTGCTCACCCACCGGGTCTCCCTATCCGCGCGGGAGAAGGCCGGCGTGGCGGTCAACTCGCTGGCGGCGGCGGCGCTGCGACCGCCCGGCCGGCGGCGCTCGCCCGCCACGGCACGGGTGAGACCGACGGGCAGCGCCGGGCCGCAGCCGCCGGGCCGAACGCCGCACCGCTCCGCGCCGCGGCTTCCCGGCGGGGAGACTCTGCCGTCCGGGGGCACCCCCCGGACCCCCGGAGGCAGCGGAGCGCCCGCGAGGGAGGCAATGCTTGAGAGCGGCCCGGTGACCGCGGCCACGCGGGCCCCCGCGCACGTGGCGGTGGTGGGCGGCGGGCTGGCGGGCATCACCGCCGCCATCGCGCTCGCCGAGACCGGCGCCCGGGTCACGCTGCTCGAATCCCGGCCCCGGCTGGGCGGCGCCACGTCCTCGTTCAGCCGCGGCGGCCTCACCATCGACAACGGGCAGCACGTGTTCCTGCGCTGCTGTACCGCCTACCGCGGGCTGCTGGCCCGCCTCGGCATGACCGGCTCGGTCACCCTGCAGGACCGGTTCGACGTGACCGTGCTGCGCCCCGGCGGGCGGGCCAGGCTGCGCCGCACGGCGCTTCCCGGCCCGTTGCACATGGGCCAGGCACTGGCCGGCTACGGGCACCTTTCCTTTGCCGAACGATTGCTCGTGGTGCCCGCCGCCCTCGCCATGACCAGGCTCGACCCGGCCAGCCCGGAGCTGGACTCCCAGCGCCTCGGTGATTGGCTGGCCGCCCACTGGCAGGGCGAACATGCCCGGCGGGCGCTGTGGGACCTGTTCACGGTGTCCGCGCTCAACGTGCCCGGCGATGACGCGAACCTCGCGCTGTCCGCCACCGTGGTGAAGACCGCGCTGCTGTCGGCCAGGGACGCGGCCGACATCGGCGTCCCAGCCGTGCCCCTGGGTGACTTGCACGGGCAGGCTGCGGCCACCCTGCTCGGTCGGCTCGGCGCCCGGGTGCGGCTCGGCGCGAAGGCGGCGGCGGTCGAGGTGCTGCCCGCTGGCGGGTTCCTGATCCGCCTGGCCAGCCGGGGCAGGACGGAGTCGAACGGTGGCGAGGTGATCAGGGCCGACGGGGTGGTCCTCGCGGTCCCGCCCGAGACCGCGGGCTTCCTGCTGCCCCCGGCGGCGGGCCACGGCGCTACCGGGCCGGCCGGTCCCGGGCCCGCGCAGTGGGCCCAGATCGCCACCTCGCCGATCGTCAACGTGCACGTGATCTACGACCGGCGGGTGACCAGGCTACCGTTCGCGGCCGCGGTGGACTCGCCGGTGCAGTGGGTGTTCGACCGGACCAGGCCGTCGGGCCTGCGCGAAGGGCAATACCTAGCCATCTCGCTGTCGGCGGCGGACGCCTACGCCGACGTCCCGGCCGCCAGGCTGCGGGCGCGGTTCCTGCCCGCGCTGGCCGAACTGTTCCCCGCGGCGGCGCAGGCGCGGGTGGTCGATTGTTTCGTCACCAGGGAGCGCAGGGCCACGATGCGCCAGGTGCCCGCGGTGGGGCGGTTGCGGCCCGGGGCCGCGACCGCCGTGCCCGGGCTGGTGCTGGCGGGCGCCTGGACCGACACCGGATGGCCGGACACGATGGAGGGAGCCGTGCGGAGCGGACTGAACGCGACGCGGGAACTGCGCCGGAGCCTGAGCGCCCCCGCGCTTCGCTGGCCGGCCGGCCACCCAGCGGCCGCCGGATTCCCGGCGGTCGGCAGCGGCAGCGCCGGGGCGCAGGCATGACCGCCGTCATGCCCGCGGGCGTGATGACCGCGCGGGACCTGGTCGGCCCGGCCATGACCGCCGCCGTGGCCCGGCTCAGCCCCGAAGTGCGCACGGTCGCCGCCTACCACCTGGGCCTGGCCGCGCTGAACGGGCACCCACCGAAGCGCGGGCGGCCCGCCGGTGACGGTGCGGCAGGCGGCGCTCCGTCCGCGACCGATGGCCATGCCGCCGGCGGTGCCCCGGGTCCGGGCGCGAAGCCGGCCGGCTCGGGCAAGGCGCTCCGCCCGGCGCTGGCCCTGCTGTCGGCCCGCGCCGCCCTGGCCGCGCCGGAACGCGGGGTTCCCGCGGCGGTCGCGGTGGAGCTCGTACACAACTTCTCGCTGCTGCACGACGACATCATGGACGGCGACACCGAGCGCCGGCACCGGCCGACTGCCTGGACGGTCTACGGGGTCGGCGCTGCGATCCTGGCCGGCGATGCGATGCTGGCCCTCGCCCAGGACATCCTGCTCGAAGACAAGGCGCCGCAGAGCTTGTGGGCGGCCCGCTGCCTGTCCGTGGCGGTGCAGCGGCTGATCGCCGGGCAGGGCGCGGACCTGGCATTCGAGCGGCGCGACGACGTCACTCTGGCCGAATGCCAGGAGATGGCCGGGGACAAGACCGCGGCGCTGATGGCCTGTGCCTGCAGCATCGGCGCGATTCACGTCGGCGCGCCACCGGCCGTGGCGATGGGACTGGCCGGGTTCGGCGCGCACGCCGGGCTCGCGTTCCAGCTCACCGACGACCTGCTGGGCATCTGGGGGAGCCCGTCGGTGACCGGCAAGCCGGTGCGCTCGGACCTGCGGGCGCGGAAGAAGTCGCTGCCGGTGGTGGCCGCGCTGCAGGCGGGCACGCCCGCCGCCGCGGAACTGTCCGCGCTGCTGCGCCGGGAGGACTCCCTCAGCGAGCAGGACCTGGCGCGTGCCGCCGGCCTGGTCGAGGAGGCCGGTGGCAAGCAGTGGACCGAGAACGAGGCCGCGGCCCAGCTCGTGGCCGCGCACCGGTGCCTGGCGGAGACGCCGATGCCGGACGACGTGCGGGCCGAGTTCGCCGGGATCGCCGAGTTCATCACGGCGCGGCAGTGGTGAGGGGAGAGGAGCCGATGACCGTCACGCCCCCGCGCCCGCGCCCGTACCCGCTCGGGCGCTCCGGCGCCGGCCCGGCAGCGGAGGCGCTCGCCCGCGCCCGTGATCACCTGCTCGGCCTGCAGCACGACCAGGGCTGGTGGCAGGGCGAACTGGAGACCAACGTCACCATGGACGCCGAAGACCTGCTGCTGCGGGAGTTCCTCGGCGTCCGGACCGCGGCGCAGACCGAGGCCGCGGCCCGGTGGATCGCGTCCCAGCAGCGCGACGACGGCACCTGGGCCAACTTCTACGGCGGGCCCGGCGACCTGTCCACCACGGTGGAGGCCTACGTCGCGCTACGGCTGGCCGGGCACGGGCCGCAGGCGCCGCACCTGGCCCGGGCCGCGGAGTGGATCCGCGGCCAGGGCGGGATCCCGGCCACCCGCGTGTTCACCCGGATCTGGCTCGCCCTGTTCGGCCAGTGGTCCTGGGACGACCTGCCGGTGATGCCGCCGGAGCTGATCTACCTGCCCGCCTGGTTCCCGCTCAACATCTACGACTGGGGCTGCTGGGCACGCCAGACCATAGTCCCGCTAACAATCGTGGTGGCGTTCAGGCCGGCCACGCCGCTTCCGTTTGGGCTGAAAGAGCTGTGGCCCGAAGACGACCCGGGCAGCGCCGTCGACCCAGCGGGGGAGTCCGGGTGGGCGCCCCCGCGGGCCAGCGGAGCCGTGGTGGGCCGCCGGGACCGGCCGAAGGACCCGCGCTGGGCCGCGGTGTTCGGCGGCCTCGACCGGGCGCTGCACCTGTATGAACGGCGCGCGCACCGCGCCGCGCCGGTGCGGGCGCTGCGGCGCGCGGCGGTGCGCCGGTCCCTGGAGTGGATCGTGGCCCGGCAGGAGGCCGACGGCTGCTGGGGCGGCATTCAGCCGCCGTGGGTGTACTCGCTGATCGCGCTGCGCCTGCTGGGATACGGGCTGGACCACCCGGTGATGCGCCGCGGCCTGGCGGGCCTGGACCGGTTCACCATCACTGAGGACACCCCAGACGGGCCGGTGCGCCGGATGGAGGCGTGCCAGTCGCCGGTCTGGGACACCGTGCTCGCGGTAATCGCGCTCGCCGACGCGGGGCTGCCCGCCGACCACCCCGCGCTGGTCAAGGCCGCCGACTGGCTGCTCGACGAGGAGATCACCGGCCCAGGGGACTGGCAGGTGCGCAGGCCGGCGCTGTCACCCGGCGGCTGGGCGTTCGAGTTCGACAACGACAACTACCCCGACATCGACGACACCGCCGAGGCCGTTCTCGCGCTGCGCCGGGCCCGGGCCACGGCTGGGGGCCCGGCGCGGAAGGCCGCGATCAGCCGCGGGCTGGCCTGGATCACCGGCATGGCGTCGGCGGACGGCGGCTGGGCCGCCTTCGACGCCGATAACACCTCGCGCCTGGTCGCCAAGCTGCCGTTCTGCGACTTCGGCGCGGTGACCGACCCCCCGTCCGCGGACGTCACCGCGCATGTGGTGGAGGCGCTGGCGGCCGCGGGCCAGGCGGGCAGCCGCGCCGCCCGGCGCGGAGTGATCTGGCTGCTGCGGGCCCAGGAGGCCGACGGCTCGTGGTTCGGCCGGTGGGGTGCCAACTACGTGTACGGCACCGGCGCGGTGGTGCCGGCGCTCATCGCCGCCGGGGTGCAGCCGGGCAAGCCGGTCATCCGCCGCGCGGTGGCCTGGCTGGAGGAGCACCAGAACCCCGACGGCGGCTGGGGCGAGGACATGCGCTCCTACGACGACCCGTCGCTGGCGGGCCGGGGCGCGTCCACCGCCTCGCAGACCGCGTGGGCGCTGCTGGCGCTGCTCGCGGCCGGGGGCGCCGGGTCGGCCGTGGACGCCGGGGTGCGGTGGCTGGCCGAGCACCAGCGAAGCGATGGGACCTGGGACGAGCCCCAGTTCACTGGGACCGGCTTCCCGCGTGACTTCTACCTGAACTACCACCTGTACCGGCTCGTGTTCCCGGTCAGCGCGCTCGGCCGGTACCTATCCTCTCCCGCCCCGGGTGACGGCTCCGCCGCC
>Ga0318559_10000237_pt1 | contig 11866 bp, 10 predicted proteins | sample GRESIP065b5f21_FD_203664 | JGI IMG/M metagenome (GOLD analysis project Ga0318559, IMG submission 203664) | Tropical soil microbial communities from Luquillo Experimental Forest, Puerto Rico - GRE.SIPMG.065b5f21 | ecosystem: Environmental > Terrestrial > Soil > Tropical forest > Bulk soil... | reverse complement strand
TCGGCGAGTTGGGTGACGGTGTTGATGCCTCGTCCGATGAACAGCAGCGTGATCGCCTGGGTCGAGGTGAGGTGACCGTACCCGGCCGGGCCAAGCGTGGCGAGCACGGTGCGGACCACACGTTCGCAGCAGGCAGCCAGCAGGACACCCAGATCCTCGCCGGGAGAGGCAGGCCCTGATGCGGACTGGCGGTGCTCGCTCACGTGGTCACCTTACCCATCTTGACTACGTAATCAGTTTACGTATTTAATGATGGTAACTGGGTTGAGCACTTGGAGGTCGCCATGCCCGTCCAGACCGAGCACCGATTCCCCCTCGACCTGAGCGTCCTGGACGCCGCCGGCAGCCGAGTCACCCTGGCCGACCTGCGCGGCCAGGCACGGGCGGTGGCCGCGTACTTCATGCGCACCGGCACCTGCCCGGTCTGCATCCAGCACGCCCGCGCCCTGGCCCGGCTGAACCTACCCACCCGCGGCGTGCAGCCGGTCGTGGCGGTACCCGGATCGCCGACACACGCCGCCCGGGTCCGAGCATCCTCGGCGACCGGGTCACCGTCGTGTCCTCCGCTGGCGCCCAGGCGCACCTGGCGGCTGGACCGCACCGGACCCTGCTCCTTCAACACAGTGGCATCATGCTCGTCGACTCGGCCGGCGTCGTGCGATACCGGCCGGCGACCGGCCTGCCCACCGGCAGCTTCGACGGCCCAACGCCGCAGGCCGCGATCGACCGGCTGTAAGGCGCCAACCATCCTCCCCCAACACGCCGCGAAAGGATGACAACCATGCAACGCACCGCTGCCGCGGCCGGAAGCGCGGTCTTCTTCGCCCTTGCCCCGGGTACCCTCGTCGGGCTCGTTCCGTGGCTGATCACCGGCTGGCACCCGGGTGCGCCACTGTCCCACCTCCTACCGCTTCGGGTACTCGGTGCCGTACTGGTGGTGGCCGGGACCGCCATCCTGGTGTCCGCGTTCGCCCGGTTCGTGGTCGAAGGGCTCGGTACCCCGGCACCCGTCGCACCGCCCGCGCACCTCGTCGTCGGCGGCCTGTACCGGTACGTGCGCAACCCCATCTACCTCGCGCTCGTCGCCGCGATCCTCGGCCAGGCGATTCTGCTGTGGCGGACAGACCTGTTGTGGTACACGGGTTTCGTCGCGCTTTGGCTGGTCGCCTGGGTCTACGGGTTGGAGCAGCCGGAGCTGCAGGGCCGGTTCGGCGCGCGGTACGACGAATACCGGCGGGCGGTACCGGGCTGGTGGCCACGTCGCCGACCCTGGCAGCCGCAATAGACCGCCGACGTCCACGCCCCACGCCCATCACGATCTACAGCTGCCGTGGCTGACTCCCGCGGCTTTACGCGATGTGATTACGGCCGGTATGGATATACGTCACCTGATGTTTACGGTTGAGTCACGATAATCACAACATGCCATGACCGTTGTGCCAGCATGCACGCGGGCTGCGCATGCAGGCATTGCGCATCGTCAATTGCCGAAAGCTCGGCACGGCCAGGCCGCATTGCCCGGAATGTTGCGCGGGCCGGCCCGCGCTCTGGGTAGCCGCCGGATGCATCGCTGCGGTGGATGATGCTCCCGGTAACAGCCGGAAGGTGCCAGGAAAATGGCGGGGCGGGGACCAGCGTCACGGTTATTGATCGCCCGGTGGTCAGCCGGACGGTCGCCCCATTGTCGGCCGTGGTGAGGCTGTTCGGCTTACCCGCAGGCTGGGTTGACGCCCCGCCTGGAGGCCGCACCGGGCTAGTGCTCCCTGAGGTGTGAGCGGGGCTGGCGGAACCGCCCGAGCCGCTGCCCGGGTTGTTGCCCGGGCTGGTCACGTTGCCACAGGCAACTACTCCGCTGGCCAGGAGCGTAACGAGCGCAGCGACGGCGCGCTTATCCATGTACGTGGGACGCGGTAGTGGTGCCACTGGTTCCATTCTCTGGCCCTGACGTCCGTGATCGCCGGGGAGGCGCGGCATGCAACCTCGGTGGCCCCTCGTGCCCGGCCCCGCCGCCCCGGGAGCTTGATGGTGGTTTCGGGTCCTTCTACCCCTAATGACCTAAACATCCCGGTAAAGGGTAGAAGGGATAAGTTACGTAAGTACTGGATGTTTATGAGATTGTTTGTCGTATAAATTAAAGTAAAGGCAGGGTATTGACCGTCCCAAGAGGTGAGCGTAGCGTCCAAGGCGCGTCCTCGTTGGACGTTTTATCTCATCAGTTTCAGGGGGAAAGGGGCCGGGATGAAACTACGCAATCGATTGATTATCACCCTAAGCGGGCTGTTTGTCGCCGCTGCCATGATCGTTGCTCCCACTGCCGCCGGAGCCATCACGCATAGCGGAACGGCCGCCAGGGCCAGCCGGACAACGCTGGCCGCCAAGGGCATGGGACACGCCTCGGCTGCGCGCGTGGTCAATGTGCGGGCGGCCGCGGCCGGGCGGCAGATCAAACCCCACTTCCGGACGTTCGGCCCGCTCGGGCGGAACGGGAAGGTGGCTGGCAGCACGCTCCCAGTCCGCCGTAGCACCGGCGTCAAGCCGCGGCCGGCCGGTTCAACGGGGGCGGCCAACAGGGGGCACGCGGCGCGCATGCACCTACGCATACACGGGCGCCCACTCAGCCCGTTCACCGCGGTCAAGCAGAACTTCGAGGGAGTCACGCAATCCGGGTCCAATTGCGGTTGCCAGCCGCCGGATCCGAACGCCGCCGTCAGCACCAGCCAGAACGCGGAGGTGGTCAACCTCCGGCTGCAGGTCTACAAGAAGACAGGCAACGGCATTAAGTTGTGCGGCGTCGCGTTGAACACGCTGCTCGGGACGAGCGCGTCGCTGTCCGACCCGCACATTCTGTGGGACAACGTCAACAAGCGGTTCGTCATGGTGGTTATCCCGGTTCCGTCGAGCCCCAGCGCCACCGCCACCGAGTTCGTGCTGGCCACCACCACCGCCAGCGCCTGCGGCAGTTGGTTCGTCAACACGGTTACTTTCGGCGGCGGGCCGTTCCCGGCCGGCACGCTGATGGACTACCCCTACCTCGGCCAGGACAACTCCCCGTCGACCACCTACCCGGCCGGCGGGGCGATCTTGTCCTCGGTCAACGACTTCTGCTGCGCCCCGAACTTCAGCAGCTACATCAACTCGCAGGCCTTCGCCATCCCGAAATATCCCCTCTACCACGGGCTGGGCTTCAGCTTCGCGACCTTCGGGGTGTCGTTCTCCACGGCACCGGTCACCACCTCTGGCACCGGCAAGGCCAAGTCGGCCAACACCTACTGGCTGGCTTCGGTCCCCGGGTCCGGTTACAACTTGTACAAGATGACTAACAGTGCCAACCCGGGCTCCACCACACTCGCGTTGCAGGCGTCCATCTCCTCCCCGTTCAACGCCCCGTCCCGGCGTGTGAACCAGCCGGGCACCACGCAAACCCTCGATCCGCTCGACGGCCGCATCGACTGGTCGCCGGAAATAGGCAGCGGGGGGTTCGTATGGTTCGCCCACGGAATGGACATCAGCGGCTTCCCGGGAATCCGCTACGGAGCCATCAGCACGGTCAGCAACACGGCTCAGGTAGCGGAGGCCTTCCACAACTCGTCGAGTGACGATTTCAACCCGTCGCTAGCCGTGACCCCCACGACGGGCAGCGAGGTCTTCGTCTGGGTGAACTGGGCCTACACCGACACCGGGAATGGGATTGCCACATCGGATACGGTCAACGGCGTCCTGCCCGGCGGGGGTGTTCCCAACCTGTCCAACACCGACCTGCCACTCGTCAACGGCTTCTCCACCACGACCAACTTCCGCTTCGGTGACTTCTCCTCCGTCGAAGTCGACCCCTCGAAGGTAAGCACCACTTGCCCCGCGGGACGCGATGCGACGCTGGCCCAGGAATACTTCGACAGCAGCCAGCAGTGGGTCACCCGGATCGCACGCGTCAGCTTCTGCTGACCGGAGCACCCCTCCGATAGCCACGAAAGGTAACCAGTAATAAAAGCCGGTCGGGTTTTCCGCCGACCGCCGAGAAACAAGCCCAGGGGGCGCGCGAAGCGTCATAGGGCGCCTCGCGTGCCCCCTGGCTTTCGGCCCTCCGCCCGCTCGCCGCCCGCGGGCCGGGGCCCTCGTTCTTCGTCGAGGTCTCGGCCGCGCCCAAGCGATAGTCCAGGAAGCCGGGCGTCCGGGATCGGCACTAGCATGCGGCCCATGACAGCAGCCAACGATCAGACCGGCCCGCCGCCGGCCGGGCACGATGGCCCGGTGGAGGCGCAGTTCGGGCCGCACCGGTTCTACGCCGGCGAGGGCGGCGGCAGCGAGGAACTCCGGGGAGCCAGGTTCGAGGCCGCGGACCTGCGCGGCGCCTGGTTCACCGACTGTGACCTGACCGGCGTGACGATCCGGGACGGCTGGCTGGTCGACGTCAGCATCTCCGGCTACCTCAGTAATGTCACCATCAACGGCATCGACGTGACCGGATTCGTCAGCGCCGAACTGGACCGGCGGCACCCCGAGCGCGTGCAGTTCCGCGAGGGCCAGACGGCCGACGACGTCCGCGCAATATGGGGCACGGTTGAGCGGCTGTGGGCGCAGGCGACCGAACGGGCCGGGCGGCTGCCCGCCGCGGCGGTGGGTCAGCAGGTCAACGAGGAGTGGTCGTTCGCGCAGACGCTGCGCCACCTGATCTTCATCACCGACGCGTGGGCGAGCCGCACGGTGCTGGACGAGGAGATGCCGTACCACCCGATCGGGCTGCCGCAGAGCTGGTACCCGGCGGCGGACGCGGCCGCGCTGGGCATCGACCTGGCCGCTGAGCCCGGCTACGACGAGATCCTGGCCGTCCGCGCGGACCGGATGGCCGTGATCCGGCGGATCGTGGCGGGGCTCACCGATGAGGGCCTCGGCCGGACGTGCCCGCGGTCGCCCGCACCGGGTTACCCGGATGAGGAGCGCACCGTGATCGACTGCCTCGCCGTGGTGATGGACGAGGAGATCGAGCACTACCGGTTCGCGGTGCGCGACCTGGCGGTGCTGGAATCCAGCTAAGCGGACCGGAGGAGCGCCGCGAGGCCGTCAAGGCCGCAACAGTGCCTTGACCGGGTGCGTGCCCCCGTTCATGAGTTCGGTAAAGATGGCCGCGCCCTCGGCCAGCGGATAGCTCGCGGTCCAGTCAAGGTTGGTGTTCCGCAGCAGCGCCATGGCGCCGGCGAACTCCTCGTCGCTGTAGGCGAACGAGCCCAGCACTTGCTTCTCGCCGCGGACGAGCGCGTTCGCGTCGAAGCCCGCCTCCTCCTCGGCCAGGCCGAGCCACACCGCAACTCCACCGGGACGCTGGTGGGCAACCGACTTCGCGCGGGTGGCGGCGGAGCCGACCGCGTCGATCACCACGTCGTACTCCCCGCGAAGCTCGCCCGCGGCCGCCCCAAGGCTACGCGCGGCAGCCATCCGTTCCGCGGCCAGGTCGGTCACGTCCACGCTTCCCGCCTCGCCCGCCAGCGCCGCGAGGACACACAGCAAACCGATCGCACCACAGCCGATGACCGCGACCCGGGCCCCCACGGCGGGGCCGGTGCGGTGCCACGCGTGCACGGCGTTGGCGGCCGGCTCCACCACGGCCGCGGCCTCCCACGACAGCCAGTGCGGCACCGGGCGCAGCGCCGAACTGGGCACCGCGACCCGCTCGGCGAACCCGCCCGGGCGATGCACGCCGATGATGGTCCGCCGGCGGCAGATGTGCCGCAGCCCGCGCCGGCACAGGTCGCACTCGCCGCAGGACAGGATCGGGTTGACCACCACGGGCTCGCCGCCGGGCCGCGTTCCCGCGAACTCGTGCCCCATGATCAGCGGTGGCTTGCGGAATCCCGGGCGCCGGGCGCCGTGCAGTTCGCTTCCGCATATCCCGGCCGCCCGAACCTGCACGAGGACCTCGCCGTCGGCTACCTCGGGCTCGGCGACGTCGAGCAGTTCGAGCGTGCCCGGCCCGGTGAAGACGAGCGCCTTCACCGCGCCGGCGCCGTTCCTGCCGCGGGGGCGCCCGGCGCGCGGGCTGCGGGGGCGTGGGCAGCGGGCACGGAGCCTCCCGGTGGGTGCGTCAGCCGCGGTAGGGATTCGCCGGCAGGCCCGCCACGGCCATCTGGCAGGCGAAAAGCGCGCCGCCGGACCGGCCGGGGCCGGCCGCCGTGGTGATGTAGAGCGTGCGCAGGTCCGGCCCGCCGAAGGCGCAGCTGGTCACGTTGGCCGCCGGGATGTCCACGGTCAGCGTGAGGCGGCCGTCCGGCGCGTAGCGCCGGATCTCGCTGCCGCCCCACAGCGCGACCCAGACACCGCCCTCGGCATCGACGGCGAGGCCGTCCGGCATGACCTCGCCCGCACCGAGGCGCGCGAACGAGCGGCGGTTCCCGATGGCTCCGGTGGCGGGCTCGTAGTCGAAGAGATCGACCCGGTAGGTGAGTGAGTCGATGTAGTACATGCGCTGGTCGTCGGGGCTCCAGCCGATCCCGTTGGAGATGCCGACACCGGTAAGAAGCCTGGTCACCTGGCGATCGGTGGCCAGCACGTAGAGGGCCCCCGCTCCCGGTGACTCGTCGGAGGCCATGGTCCCCGCGAAGAAGCGCCCGGCGCGGTCGCAGGCGCCGTCGTTCATCCGGTTGCCCGGTATGTCCGGCTCGACCGCGGCGAGCAAGCTCAGGCCGCCGGTGCCCGAGTCCATGGCCAGGAAGCCGTCCCTGGCGGCAAGCACGAGCCCGCCCCCGGCCCGCGGGACGACCGCGCCGGGCGGCTGCCCGGTGTCCCATTCGGTATGCGCTCCGTCGCCGGTCAGGCGGTGCACCCGGTGCGCCGGGATGTCCGTCCAGTACAGCGCGCCGGCCTTCGCGTCCCAGCAGGGGCCCTCGCCCAGCGAGGCGCGGGGGACCGCAAGCTCGGTGACGTCGCCGATCACAGCCGCCACGGCGCGGTCAGCCCGCCTGCTGTCCGCCGCTGCCCGGCACCCCGGCGCTGGGAAGTACCGCCACGCAGTCGATCTCGACCAGCATCCCGGGCACCGGGAAGGCCGCGCCCACGGTGGTCCGCGCCGGCAGCGGCCGTGGGAATATGCCCGCGTAAACCTTGTCCATGCCGGCGAAGTCCTGCACGTCCGCGAGGAACACGCCGCACCGGACCACGTCGGCCAGGGCCGCGCCGGCCGACTCGAGGACGGCCTCGAGGTTGCCGAGGGTGACCCTGGTCTGCTCCTCGATGCCGGTCCCGGTCAGGGCCCCGTCCTGGAACGGGCCCTGTCCGGACACGTAGACGAACCGGCCCTCCGCGACGATCCCGGGTGAGTACGAGCCCCCCGGCTCGCTCCCCCCGACCGGCTGCTTAACCATGGTCACATCCTTGCCGACTGGTTTCCGGGTACCGGAGGCAATTCCTGAGCATGGCAGCTGCCCACGGTCCGCGATACGGAATCACGACCAGGATACGGATCATGGCTAGATTTGCCTGAGCAGCGGAGCCCTGGCTCGCCGCGGTGACCGGGTGCCCACCCTGACGATGGGACCCTTGCGCGAGCACGAGGGCCTGGCCCGGGGTAGGGAAGGCCGGAATGCGCGGACTGCGGGGCAAGCGGGTGCTGATCAGCGGTGGCAGCAGCGGGATCGGGCTGGCTACCGCGCACCGGTTTCTGGACGAGGGCTCGCGGGTCTTTCTGGCCGGCCTGGACCAGCGCGAGGTGGACAGCGCGCTGGCGGGCCTGAGACCCAGCGGCGAGGTGTCCGGCCTGGCCTGCGACGTGAGCCTCGAGGGCGACGTGGCACGGATGGTGGCGGCGGCGCACCGGGCCCTCGGCGGGATCGACGTCCTCATCAACAACGCTGGCACCGCGCGGCGCGACCCGTTCCTGGCGATCGCGGCGGGTGACTGGGACCGGATCGTCGCGGTGAACCTGCGCGGCATGTTCCTGGTGGCGCAGGCCGTGAGCCGCCACATGGTGGAGCGCGGCGGCGGCGTGATCATCAACATGTCATCCACGAACGGGCTGGCCGGCGAGGAGGACTACGCGCACTACAACGCGTCCAAGGGCGGCGTTCTCCTGCTGACCAAGACCATGGCCGTGGAGCTGGGAAACCACGGCATCCGGGTGAACGCGCTGTGCCCCGGGTATATCCGCACCCCGCTGAACGAGGCTATGTCCGCCTCGGCCGGTGGGACCGAGTTCGAAACGGCCTACGCGCGAGAGCGGATACCGCTCGGGCGGGCCGGCGAAGCCGAAGAGGTCGCGGCCGCCTACGCGTTCCTCGCCTCCGACGACGCCTCGTTCATCCACGGTGCCGCGCTGGTCATCGACGGCGGCCAGCTCGCGGTGATGTGAGCGGCCTCGGCCTGGTCGCCGGCGGCACCCCCACCGGGGCGGGAGAGCCCGGGGGCACGGCAGCCGTTCAGAAGAAGGTGTGAACGGCGTCCACGACCCGGCAGTCATCGTCGATCACGGGGATGACCCGCCACTTGTCGAACGTGGTGCAGGGGTGGGACACGCCGAAGCAGACCGTCTCCCCGGGCTCCAGCCCGGCGCCGTCGGCCAGCTGGAGATAGCAGTGCTGGTCGTCGAGGCGGACCGCGCGCACGCCGCTGGCCGGCCGCAGTGACCCATCCCGGCCCCGGACCCGCAGCGGCACCGGCAGGCCGGCGTCGAACGCCACATCCCGCCGGCCCGCGCAGGCCAGCGCCAGGCCGGGCTCGGGCCTGGACAGCACGTGCGCCCATAGCTCCAGCGCGGGCTCGAGCAGCGGGGGCGGGCTCGGCACGATGCCCGCGTAGAGACCGTGGTCGAAGGCGATGTAGACCCCGCTGCGCAGCACGACCACCGGCGCGGGGCGCCCCGCCCAGCCGGACGCCAGCTCCTGCACCACCACGTCAAAGAACGCGCTGCCGCCGGCGCTGAGGATCAGCTCATCCGGCGCGAGGCCCGCGGTGGCCAGCCGCTCGCCCAGCGAGCGTAGCTCACGGCAGTAGGCGGCGACCTTGCCAATGCTCCGCGGGCTGCGGTCGCGCCCGATCCCGCCCTCGTATCCCGCCGCGCCGGCCAGCCGCAGCGAGCCGGCCTGCGCCACGGCGCGCGCGACCGCCTCGGCCGCGGCCAGGTCGCGGCACCCCGTGCGGCCCCCGGGGTAGCCGAGTTCCACCAGCACCGGGAGCGGCCTGGCCGGGCTTGCCCGCCGCACCGCCTCGTCAAGCAACCGGACGCCGGGCAGGCTGTCGGCGTACACGTAACACTCGAAGTCCGGATCGGCGGCCAGCTCACCCGCCAGCCAGGCAGCCCCGGCGGGATCGGTCAGCTCGTTGGCGAGCAGCACCCGCGGCAGGCCGAACGCCCGGTACACGTGCAGTTCCCCGGCCGTCGCCGCCGTGACCGCCCAGGCGCCGGCCGCGAGCTGCCGGGCGAACAGTTGCGGTGCCATGGTCGTCTTGCCGTGCGGCGCGAGCCTGACCCCCGCCGCCGCGCAGTAGGCCGCCATGGCGCTGATGTTGTTCGCAACCGCAGCCTCCCGCAGCACCAGCACCGGCATGGTGAAGCCGGGCCCGAACAGGGACGGCCGGCTCGCGCCCAGGCTGGCCGCGCTCACCGTGACACCGGGCGGCGGGACGCCGAATCCCTTCTCGGTCCCGGCGATCGGCCGGTCCCGCAGCTCCGCTATGGCCGCCTCGAGGCGGGGGATAAGCACCTGCGCCATCACTGTGTCCCGGGGGTAGGCGTCGGATCGGTCGTCACCACGCAAGTAGATACCCGGCCAAACGCACGGCGCCCCGTTCCCGGGTATCGGCCATCGGCGTCGAGGTAGATACTGGCCATAGTGATGTGGCACACCGTAAACATGTCCGCCGGTGCACGAGTAGCGCGCGAACGCGGGTGAGGAGTGGGCTGATGCAGGCGGCCATCGGAGACCGGTTCCATGTGCTTGGCAACATCGTGGGCCAGCCGGAGCGGACAGGGGAGATCATCGAGGTCCGCGGGGCGGGCGGGGAGCCGCCCTACCTGGTGCGTTTCGACGACGGTCACACGAGCCTGGTGTTCCCGGGTCCGGACGCGATCATCGAACGTCCGCCCAAGAAGGGTAAGAAGAGGCCGCCGAAGGGCCGGTAAGCCGGCGGCAAGGGCGGCCGGAGTCGTCCCGGCCCCCAAGCGTCCTCAGGACGTGCCGAAGTCGACGTCCTTTGTCTCGACCGTCCCGGCGGTGCGCCCGGGCGCCGTCTGGTAGGTCCAGTACAGGTTCGTGTGCGCGATGACCTGGTCCGGCGGCGGCGCCCCCCACCCCGACTGGTCCTCGGTCGTGTGCGCGTCGCTGACCAGGGTCGCGTCGTATCCCCTGGCGAACGCGCCGTGCAGGGTCGACCGGATGCACGCATCGGTCTGCGCGCCGACGACGACAAGCCGCCCGACGCCCAGGCCCGACAGCACGGTCTCGAGCGTGGTGTCCTCGAAGGAGTCGCCGTAGTTCTTCTCGACGAGCGGCTCCTGATCGCCCGGCGCCAGCTCGGGGACGATGCGCCATTCCTCGCTTCCGCGCACCAGGTCCTCGTCGGAGTGCTGGACCCAGACAACCGGGATCCGCTCCCGGCGCGCCTTCTCCACCAGGCTGCCGATGTTCGCGACGACCTCGTCGCGCTGGTGACCTCCGTCGACCGCGCCTTGCTGTACGTCGATGACGAGCAGTGCGGTGTTGGGCCGGTTTTCGAGTGTGGTCATGCTCTCCCCTACTTAACGCCGGGCTCACCTGTCCGCTCACAGTAGACCGGGCCACCGACAGCGCGGGCCGGGCGGCCACAGCGACTCCCCCGGCCGGCACCAAGACCGTTCACCCCGGCTCTCATCCGTAAGAGAATCAATGTGCCTGGCACGCCGGTGCCGCCTCATCGCCGTGCCTAGGTCACCATTTCTCTGATGGCATACCCAGCTATGCCCCCGGCTTCTTGGAGTCGCCCATGCGCGCCGTCGTCATCACTTCCCCCGGTGGGCCCGAAGTGCTGCAACTGGAAGAGGTCCCGGACCCGGTCCCGGGCGAGGACGAGGTCGTGGTGCAGGTCGTCGCGGCCGGCGTGAACCCGGCGGATCTCCTGCAGCGGCAGGGTTTCTACCCCCCGCCGCCGGGGGCACCCGCCTATCCGGGGCTGGAATGCTCCGGCCGGATCGGCGCGGTCGGGCCCGGGGTGTCCGGCTGGCGCGAGGGGGACGCCGTCTGCGCGCTGCTGGCAGGCGGCGGTTACGCGGAACAGGTGGCCGTGCCCGCGGGCCAGTTGCTGCCCATCCCCGGCGGAGTGAGCCTGGCCGACGCGGCCGCGCTACCAGAGGCCGCGTGCACGGTCAACGCGAGCGTGTTCGGCCAGGGCAGGCTGGCACCGGGGGAGGTGCTGCTCGTGCACGGCGGCGCGGGCGGGCTCGGGACCATGGCGATACAGCTCGGGAAGGCCCGCGGCGCGATCGTAGCCTGCACCGCCGGGACCCCGGCCAAGCTGGAACGGTGCCGCGAACTCGGCGCGGACCTCGCCATCTCCTACCGGGACGACGACTTCGTGGCCGCGGTACGGGATTTCACCGGCGGCCGGGGCGCCGACGTCATCCTCGACATCATGGGCGCGCCGTACCTGGCGCGGAACATCGAAACGCTGGCGACCGGCGGCCGCCTGCTGCAGATCGCGACGCGGGGCGGGGTCCACGCGGAAGTCGACCTGGGCGTGCTGATGCGCAAGCGGATCAGCATCTTCGCCTCGACGCTGCGCGCCCGCCCGGTGGCGCAGAAGTCGGCCGTCGTCGCTGACGTGCGGGACCAGGTGTGGCCGCTGGTGTCCACGGGCCGGGTGCTGCCGGTGATCGATCGCACGCTGCCGATGTCGGAGGCGGCACAGG